>Ga0116186_1000793_pt1 | contig 35097 bp, 36 predicted proteins | sample AD_JPNNA4_MetaG_FD_89806 | JGI IMG/M metagenome (GOLD analysis project Ga0116186, IMG submission 89806) | Active sludge microbial communities of municipal wastewater-treating anaerobic digesters from Japan - AD_JPNNA4_MetaG | ecosystem: Engineered > Bioreactor > Anaerobic > Digestate | place...
CGCGCGAGGAACGTCACTACAGTCCACGCGTCTCATTCGCGCACGACGATACTACGCAAGCGGCGGACGAGCGTCAATTCGGCGCACTACGTCCACCCCTCTTGGCGCGCCGCGCCTTCGCGCGCGGCGACGCAGGCTCGGACTGCCGGAGCACGTCGACGACCCTGCGCCCCCGGCGCTTCAATCGTCGTCGCCGACCTCGCCCAGCCATTGGCGCAGGGCACGCCAGGCCACGTCGCTGCCGAACCCGCGCCGCCGGAGAGCGGCGAGGGCGCGCCGCCGCACGACGTCGGGCGGCGCGCCCTCGCGCTTGCGCCGCGCGAGCACGGCGAGAGCCCGACCAAGCTCGTCCTCTGTGGCGTCGCCGACCTCCGTCGCGTCGGCGCCTTGAGCTACACCGGCCGCCGCGTCGTAGCTCTGCCCTTGGGCGTCTATTGCATTGCGGCTCCTCGCCTGAACGAGCGCCGCCTCCGCGACGTCGGCGGCGACGCCCAGCTCCCTGAGACCGCGGCGGATCCGCTCCTCGCCCCAGCCGTTGAGATGGCGCTTGTCGGCAACGTAAGCACGGGCGAACGCGGCGTCGTCAAGCAGTCCGTCCCCGGCGAGCCGCTCGAGCACGACAGCCACCGTGGTCGCGGCATGGCCCTTCCGCAGCAGACGTTCGCGGAGCTCGTGGCGGCTGCGGGCGCGATGACCGAGCAGGCGGATGGCGTCGCTGAGCGCCTGCTCGGCCGAGGCCGCGGCGCGTAGCGCCGCGGCCTCGGCCTCGTCCAGCTCGCGTCCCTCGAAGAGACTCTCCCCGGCGACGAGGTCCGCCGAGACCGTGCACGAGTAGCGGCCGTCAAGATGGACCGCGACCCTGCCGCCGCGCGTGTGCCGCAGTGCCGTGACGACCGGCACGCGAACTCCTCTCTGTGCCCTATGGCGTCGGCGACCACCAGGGTGTCCCGCCCTATGGCGTCGGCGACCACCAGGGAGTCCGACAACCACGTCCGGCCCCCTGTCGCGTCTTCCGAACGCGCGGGCGCATTTTAGCGGCGCGGCGCGACGCCGGTCAACGGAGCCGACGGGGAAGGTGAGCGACGCCGGTCAACGGGACCCACAGCGCGAGGCTGAGCGATGCCGGTCAACGGAGCCGACAGCGCGAAGGGGTTCGACGCGCGAGGCGGTCACCCGGCGCGAGGCCGGTGAAAGGCGACGGGGGCCGCGCCTTGCGGCGCGGCCCCCGTCGTTCTTCCTGCGTCGTTCTTCTTCCGCTCTGAGCGCTCGGCTCAGGACGGCGGGATCTGGGCGAAGATCTGGTTCGGGTCGATGCCCTCGCGACGGTTCTTCGCGTACATCCCCGCGACCAGCGAGAGACCGATAGTGACGATGATCGCCATCCCGATCTGCGAGTACGTGTAGGTGAGCTCGAGACCGGTGTAGAGGATCATGTAGAAGCCGATCCCGAGGACCAGACCACCCAGCACGGACATCCACGGGATGCCGAAGATGCGCTGCTGGAAGGTCGAGTTCGCGAACAGGTCGGGCCGAGTGAACGGCAGGAAGAGCGCCGCCAGCCCGAGCGTCCAGATGAAGTACATGCCCGTGTAGTCGAGGATGGACATCATCACCGCCGCGGACTCGGTACCCGCAGCGTCGCCGAGGCCGACGAAGCAGCCGATCAGGGCGAGGATACCGATGACGTGGGTCGCGGTCGTCGGCGTGCCGTTGCTGCTGACCTTGCAGAGGCCGAGGGGCAACTGGCGGTCGAACGACATCGCGAAGAGGGCGCGTACGGTGCCCATCCACATGGCTGTCGACGTGTTCAGGTACCAGAGGAAGTAGCCGATGCCGAGCAGGATGGAGAGCCACGCGGTGTGGGCACAGAACGAGGCGTACAACGGTATCGAGGGCGTGGCCGGCGGGTACCCGAGGAGCTCTTCGAGCGCGTCCGGGTGGTTGTAGTACAGCCAACCGTAGTCGCGGACGAAGTCGGACCCGAAGGCGAACTGCGGCATCCAGGCGCTCAGGATGTAGAGGACGGTGACCGCGACGAAGCCGATGCCGATGCCGCGCAGGTAGCTCGTACGCGGTGTCTTCACCTCGCTGCCGACGAACGAGATCGACTCGACCGCGGTGAAGGCCCAGAACACCCACAGCAGCGACTGGCCGATGGCCTCGCCCGAGGGCATGATCGCGTCGGCGATGCCCTTCTCTTGGGCGAGGGCGGTGAGCTGCGCCGCAGCGCCGCTGCCGTAGATCTGGTCGAAGCCGGCCTTGCCGTCGGCGACGATGAACAGAACCAGGGCCACGATCGTCAGCACGAACGGCGCGTAGATGACGCCGCGGATGAACCACTTGAGGCGGGCCATGCCCATGAGCTCGATGAGCCAGACGCCGACCGTCATCAGCATCGCGATCCACAGGCTGTTGTAGTCGCTGTCGATGTAGTTGCCGATGTCGACGAGGGTGGAGCTGCCGTTGATGTGACCACCGACCATGAAGCCGGCGGCGATCACGTACAGGCCGATGTAGTTAAGAAAGCCGACCGACAGGCCGCAACTGATCGACCACAGCCAGTTCGGGATGAAGCCGAGGATGGGATGCGTGCTCCGCGAGATCCCGACGTACATCGAACCGCTGCGCGGGAAGGAGCTCGCGAACACGGCGATCAGGATCACGGGGGCGAGCCAGAGCAGCCCGCCGAGCAGGAACGACAGCGGCATGTTGGTCCCCGGGTACTCACCGGGGATCCTGACGGAGTAGTACGTCATGCCTGATGCCGCCGGTCCGGCGATGGTGATCAGCAGGACGTCCCACCAGTTGAGCTCGCGCACGAGGCCGGAGGCCTTGCGTGCGAAGACGATAGTCTCTTCAGCCATTGACTCCTCCATACGGACTCGAAACGCAGCGAACGTCCGAGTTCACGGCGCCCGAGCGGCGCCGTAGGTCAGAGAGCCGGAAGGCGAAAGGCGGTGGCCGGGCGCCCGTGGCGACGACAAGCCCGCGGACGTCGGGTCGACCGGACGCGACGACTCGTGTAGCCGGTGCGCCGGCTCCCAACATCGTCATCCTCTCCCCGGACGCAGTGCACCCCATGGCTGGCCATGCACGCGCCGCGGCCTCTGTCGCTCGCGACGAGGCCGGCGGCGCAATGCATACGTGAGTATTGCCGAGACAGACCCGGGGTGTCAATGTGAGCGACCGTGCTGCCGCCCAGCGTCAGGCCTGTCTGTGAGGGTGCGCAGGGGCGGCGTCGGGCCGCCGGTCTGCTGACGCGCTAGGAGACCTCGCCCGTGACCGGGTCGACTTGGGCCGCGTCGTGGACTGTCGGCGCCGCCGGCAGTGGCGGCAGACCGGCCTTGGCGCGCACCTCGGCCTCGATGGCATCGGCGAGGTCCGGGTTCTCCTTGAGAAAGGCGCGCGCGTTGGCGCGGCCCTGACCGAGACGCTCGTCGCGGTAGCTGAAGAAGGCGCCGCTCTTCTGCACGACGTCGTACTGGACGCCGAGGTCGAGGAGCGTGCCCTCGCGCGAGATGCCCTGCCCGTACATGATGTCGAACTCGGCCTGCTTGAACGGCGGCGCGACCTTGTTCTTGACGACCTTCACGCGGACGCGGTTGCCGACCGCCTCGGCGCCGTCTTTGAGCGTCTCGATGCGGCGGATGTCGAGGCGGATGGTGGCGTAGAACTTGAGCGCCTTGCCGCCCGTCGTCGTTTCGGGGTTGCCGAACATGACGCCGATCTTCTCGCGCAACTGGTTGGTGAAGCAGCAGATGGTGCCCGACCGGTTGAGCGTGCCGGCAAGCTTGCGCAGGGCTTGGCTCATGAGGCGCGCCTGCAGGCCGACGAAGCTGTCGCCCATCTCGCCCTCGATCTCGGCCTTGGGCGTGAGGGCGGCGACCGAGTCGATGGCGACGATGTCGAGAGCGCCGCTGCGCACGAGCATCTCGGCGATCTCGAGGGCCTGTTCGCCATAGTCGGGCTGCGACACGAGGAGGCTGTCGACGTCGACGCCGATCGCCTTGGCGTACATGGGGTCCATGGCGTGCTCGGCGTCGATGAAGGCCGCCTGACCGCCACGGCGCTGGGCCTGGGCGATGAGATGGTAGACGAGGGTGGTCTTGCCCGAGGCCTCGGGGCCGAAGATCTCGACGATGCGTCCGCGCGGGACGCCGCCGACGCCGAGGGCGATGTCGAGGGCGAGCGACCCGGTCGGCAGGCACTGGACGTCGGCCGCGGCATGGTCGCCCATGCGCATGATGCTGCCCTTGCCGTACTGGCGCTCGATCTGGGTGACCGCTGCTTCGAGCGCTTTGTCCTTGTCCACGGCGGGTGCTCCTCTCTCAGGATGCGGTGAAGACGGCCAGGGGGGTGTGCACGGCGCCGGCCCTCTCCAGGACGCTACTATACAGGACCATCCGGCGCAGGCAAAACCGCGGAACGTTGACGTTTTGCAGGGAAAAAGGTGGACCGGGGCGGCGATAGCGGGCGACGGTGACGTGGGCCAGGAAGGGCCGCTTCTCGGGCCTGTAGAGGCGGCGCGCGGCGAGCGCGGCGGACACCTCGGCCTGGAGGGCGGCGAGCGCGCCGCCGTGGTCGTCGAGCTCGAGGGCCACGACCCGCTTGGGTCCCCGCGGGGGCAGGAAGAGGACGCCGGCGACGTCCACGTCGAGCGGTGCGAAACGCACCGCGGCAAGAGCCTCCTCGATCTCGGGGATGCGCTCGACGGCGACGTCGCCGAGGAAGCAGAGGGTGAGGTGCACGCTCGACGCCAACCGCAGCTCCTCGTGCGGGGCGAGCTCGGCCTCCTGCCAGCGGTCGACGACGAGGCCGACCTCGGGGGGCAGTTCGCAGGCCACGAACAGACGCCGCGTCTCGCCCGTCCACGAACGGCTCACGCGTCGCCGCCCTCGGCGGACGGCGCGCCGCCGTCCTCGGCCCCGGCGAGCGTCTCGCCGGCGCCCTCGCTCGCTTCGAGCGTGTCGCCGGCGCCCTCGCCCGCTTCGAGCGTCTCGCGGAGCAGGTGAAGGGCGCGGGTGACCGCCCACTCGCGGACGCTCGCGCGATCGCCGGGGAACCGTTCGCGTACGGTGCGGCAGCCGTCGGGACCGGCGCAACCGAGGTAGACCAGGCCCACGGGCTTTTCGGGCGTCCCGCCGTCGGGTCCCGCGACGCCGGTCGTCGAAAGGGCGAACGTCGCTCCGGTCGCGGCGCGCGCCCCCTCGGCCATCGCGGCGGCGACCTCGGCCGAGACGGCGCCATGGCGGGCGAGCACGTCGCCGTCGACGCCGAGCAGAGCGACCTTGGCCTCGTTGGCGTAGGCGATGACGCCGCCGAGGAAGTAGTCGGAGCTGCCGCGAAGGTCGGTGAACCGCCCCCCGACGAGTCCGCCCGTGCACGACTCGGCGACGGCGACCGTCGCCCCTCGGGCACGGAGCCCTTCGGCGACGATCTCGTCGACCGTGCGGCCGTCGGTCGAATAGACGGGAACGGCCGCGACGAGCGCCTCGACCAGCGCATCGGCCTCGGCTTGCGCGGCGCCCGAGCAGGCATGGCGGATCCGCACCGCGACCTCTCCCCCGCCGACGTTGATGGCGACGTCGATCAGTGTGCGTGGGACGCCGTCGACCACCGTGCCCACCTGCAACTCGCCGACGCCGAAGATGCGAACGACGCGGGTCACCGCGTCGCCGAGCACGCCGGCGGCGGCGAGCTCGCCGCGGACCCACGGCCACATGGCGCGAAGCTCGGACGGCACGCCGGGAAGCGCGTAGACGAGCGTGCCTTCGTGGCGCAGGGCGATGCCGGGCGCGACCCCGGCCGGAGGCACGGGTCGCGCCCCCTTCGGCAGAAGCGCCTCGCGACGCGTGACGGCGAACATCTCGGCGAACGGCGCGTGCCGGCGCTCGGCCAGGTCGCGCGTCCGGCGCGCGACCATCGCGAGCGCCTCAGGGTGCTCCTCGAGCCTCCTTCCCGTCGCCGCGGCGATGGCCGCCGCGGTGAGGTCGTCGTGGGTCGTGCCCAGTCCGCCGCTGATGATGACCACGGCGGGCTCGAAGGCCAGCGCCTCGCGCAGCGCCGCCACCAGCAGGCCCATGTCGTCGGGCACCACGGTGAGACGCGCGACCTGGACGCCGTCGGCGGCGAGGCGCGCGGCGAGAAAAGCGCCGTTGGTGTCGCGGGTGCGTCCGTCGAGGAGCTCGTCCCCGGTCAGCACGATGATCGCCTGAGGCAGTTCCGTCCTCATCGCGCCGTCCCCGGCAGATGCAGCAGGTCGCGCGCCTTCCAAAAGTAGTTGACGCCCGACCCCACAGTGAGTACGACGGCCACCGTCAGGAGGACCGTCTCGAGGACGGCGTCGGCGGTCGCCACCGGGCCCGAGAAGAGCGCCGGCGGAAGCATCAGCGAGACCACGGCGACGATCTGCGCGAGCGTCTTGGCCTTGCCGTACCTGTCCGCCGGGATCGAGACCCCCTGGGCCAGCCCCACGATGCGCAAGGCCACGACGGCGAACTCACGGGCGATGATCACGACGGCGACCCAGACCGCGAGACGCTGCATGCCGACGAGGGCGATGAGCGGAGCCGCGATGAGCAGCTTGTCGGCGAGTGGGTCCATGAACTGACCGAAGGTCGTGACGCTGTCGCGCGAGCGCGCCAGGTAGCCGTCGAGCTTGTCGGTGGCCGCGGCGACGACGAAAAGGGCGATGGCGAAGACGTAGCCGTACGGGACTGCGACGACGAGGAGGACGACGATCACGGGGATAAGCAGTATGCGCGCCACGGTGACGATGTTGGCGGCGTTCGCGTTGCGCAGCAGGCGGTCCATACGATGCTCCAGACCCGGCCGGCGCTCCCCGGCGGGCTTGCCGGGTCAGTCGGCCGTCGTCGCCGCTACATCATAGCCGAGCCTGGCGACGACGCGGGCGCGGACGAGCCGGCCGCGGCGCAGGCGGCGGCCGGTGAGCAGCGTGCGCCCGTCGACGTCGGGCGCCTGCACGGCGAGGCGCCCGACCGCCTCGCCGTCGGGGCGCCGAGTCCCCTGCTCGACGAGGACGTCCAGCTCGCGCCCGATCAGTCCGTCCCAATAGCCGGCCGCCGCGTCGTCGATGGCCGCGGTGACGCGGGCGGCGCGGTCCTCGGCCACGGCGGCCGGGACCTGCCCGGCCATGCTGGCCGCCGGGGTGCCTTCTTGGGGATCGAAGGTAAAGACGCCGGCGACGGCCGGCCGGGCCTCGACTATGAAGTCGACGAGCTCGTCGACGTCGGCCTCGGTCTCGCCGGGGAAGCCGACCATGAAGGTCGAGCGGACAGCGGCGCCGGGCAGGGCGCGCCGGATCGCGGCGAGCAGCCGCAGGTAAGCCTCGCCGTCGCCGGCGCGCCCCATGCGCTGCAGCACGCCGCGGGCGGCGTGCTGCAGGGGCAGGTCGACGTACGGGACGGCGTGGGCGGCGAGGGTCTCGAGCAAGGCCTCGTCCACGCCGTCGGGCTGGAGGTAGAGGAGACGGATCCAGACGGGCCCCAGCGCCTCGAGCTCCGCCAGGAGGCGCGCGAGCCCGCCCCATCCCGGCCACTCCCAGCGCGAGGTGTCCTGGCCGACGAGCACGAGCTCGCGCGCGCCGCAGCCAAGGGCCGCCTCGGCTTCACGGAGGATCTCCGTCGGCGGCACGGCCGCGTACACGCCCTTGATCAGCGGGATGGCACAGTACGCGCAGCGGCGGTCGCAGCCGTCCGAGAGCTTCACGTAGGCGTGCACGGGGCGGACGCGACGCGCTGCCGACGACCCGGCGGCGTCGGCGCCGGTCCGGGCGCGCGCGGCCGACTTCGTCGCGCGCGCCTCCACTCCGCTCCGGTCGCCTGCGGCCGGCGTCGTGCGCGCCTCGGCGGCCAGCGCGCCGACCAGAGGGCCCCAGTCGAGCCCCGCCCAGAGATCCACCTCGGGCAGCTCCGCCGCGAGCTCGCCGCGATATCTCTCCACCAGACAGCCCACGGCGGCGACGCGCGCGCCGCGCGCATGCGCCGCCGTGACGGCATCGAGGATGGCGGCGATCGACTCCTCCTTGGCGGCGTCGATGAAGCCGCAGGTGTTGACGATCACGATATCGGCGTCCGCCGGCCGTCCTCGCTGCAGGCCGCCCTCCTCGAGGGCGCGTTCGAGGCGGGCGGAATCGGCCTCGTTCTTGGGGCAGCCGAGAGTCTGGACGAAGAAGCGCGTGGTGCTCAGCGGTAGTTGACGAACTGAAGCGGCAGACCCCAGTCCTCGTCCTTGAGAAGCTTGATGGCGGCCTGCAGCTCGTCCTTGCTCGGCGACGACACGCGCAGCGTGTCGCCCTGGATCTGGACCTTCACCTTCTTGAGCCGCTGGCGGAGCAGCTTGTTCATCGCCTTGGCCTTCTCGTCGGGGATCCCCTGGACGACGCCGACCTGTTGACGCACCGTGCCGCCCAGGGCGTCCTCGACCTTGCCGTACTGGAGCGCCTTGAGCGACACCTTGCGACGCACGAGCTTCTCTTCGAGCAGGTCGACGACCTGGGCGAGCTTGCCCCGGTCGTCCGAGACGAGGACGAGGTGGTCGCCCTCGAGCGAGACGCGACTGACGCTTTTCTTGAAGTCGTAGCGCGTCGCGAGCTCCTTCTGCGCCATGTTGACGGCGTTGCGCACCTCGCTCATGTCGGCGCGCGAGACGACGTCGAACGACAGTTCCTTCGCCACCCTCACACCCCTCCGTCGGAACCTTGCACGAGCTTGCCGTCGACGATGCGCACGTCGAGCGGTCCCGCGCCCTCGAGGCGCGGCAACACCTTGCTGCCGGCACGGATGGAGATCGCCGTAGGGGCGCCGACCCGCATGTACAGGTCGTCGCCGCGGAACACTTTCGTGATGCCGCGCTGCAGGGTCTCGCTGTACACCACGACGCCGTCGGGCCCGCCGCGGCGGACCTCGAGCCAGCAGTCGCCGCGGCTCGCGCTCACGCGGACCACGTCGGTCGCGACGACCGTGGGCGAGGCGGACGGCGAAGGCGACGGGCTGGGCGACGACGACGGCGAGGTGGGCAGCATGCCGGGGCCCGCGCCAGAGTCCGCCTCGCCGGGCGTGCCCGGGCTGTTGAGGCCGAGCACATAGATGACGGCGAGGACGAGCAGACAGGCGACGGCGACGAAGGCGAGGGTGTTGCGGCGCCGGTGGCTGCGCGGTCGGCCGATGATCGACGCGCCGCCGAACGGTTCGTACTCCTCCGGCGAGGCGTATCGCGAGCGATACTCGTCGAGGATGATCTCCGGTTCGAGTCCGAGGTACTGGGCGTAGGTCCGCAGGAAGCCCTTGACGTATGCCTCTCCGGGCATCTCGTCGAAGTCCTCGTTCTCCATCGCCTGGAGGTACTTGATGCGGATCTTGGTGTCTTCTTCGACCTGCCGCAGCGTCAGCTTGCGTCGGACGCGCGCCTCACGCAGGGTGCTTCCGATCTCGAACACGACGCGTGGACCTTCTTCCCGTCGGTCGGCGCCGGCGCGTCGCCCCGGGTGGCGCCGGCGCCCGAAGCCCAAGTCTAGTGGACCGCGCCGAGCGCTGACAATCGCGCCGGCCGCCAGCGGCCGGCGCAGGCGTCACGGGCCGGCCTCGGGGGCGGGCGCCTCGTCGCCCGCAAGCCCGTCCACGAGCGTCTCGCTGACGCTCTCATCGACGGGGCGGTCGAGCGGCGCCCGCCCCTCCAGCCGGGCGAGGACGCCGGCGATCTCGGCGTCGTCCATGAGGACGGTACGCGCCTTGCTGCCCTCGAACCCCGAGATGATGCCCATCTGCTCCATGATGTCGATGAGGCGGCCGGCGCGCGCGTACCCGATCCGCAGCCGGCGCTGCAACTGGGCGACGGAGGCGGCGCCGATCGACGCCACCGTGCGGACCGCCTCGGCGAGGTACTCGTCCTCGCCGGCCGCCTGGCCTGTCTCGGTCCCCGGCCCGGCCGGGTTCTCGAGCAGGTCCTCGCGGAACTCCGGCGCCGCCTGACGTCGCCAGTGCTCGGTGATGAGCTTCATCTCGCGGGGGGTCACGAACGCCCCCTGGACGCGCAGGGTGCGCGTGCTCCCCAACGGGTGGAAGAGCATGTCGCCCGAGCCGAGGAGGCTCTCGGCGCCTCCCTGGTCGAGGATGACGCGCGAGTCGATCTGTGACGACACGGCGAAGGCGATGCGGGACGGGATGTTCGTCTTGATCATCCCCGTGACGACGTCGACGGACGGCCGCTGGGTAGCGACGACGAGATGGACGCCGGCCCCGCGACCGAGCTGGCCGAGACGGATGACGGCGTCCTCGACTTCGGACGGAGCGACCATCATGAGGTCGGCAAGCTCGTCGACCACGACCATGATGTAGGGCAAGGGCTCTTCGCCCAGCCTCTCGAGCTTGCGGTTGAGGTCACGGAGGTTCTGGGCGCTGCCGTGGCGCGCCATGACCTCGTAGCGACGGTCCATCTCGCGGCAGATGTTGTCGAGGACGTAGCTCGCCTGCTTCATGTTGGTGACGACCGGGGCCAGAAGGTGCGGGATGCCGTCGAAGTTCGAGAGCTCGACCTTCTTCGGGTCGATCATGATCATTCGCACCTGGTCGGGCGTGGCGCGCAGCAGGATCGAGCTGATGAGGGCGTTGATGCAGCCGCTCTTGCCGGAGCCCGTCGTGCCGGCGATCAGCAGGTGGACCATCTTGACGAGGTCGGCGACGATCGGCTTACCGGAGACGTCCTTACCGAGCCAGAAGGCGAGCGGCGAGGCGTGCGGCGGGAACGTCTGGTAGACGTCGCCGAGCGAGACGTAGTTGGCCTCGAGGTTGGGCACTTCGACGCCGACGGCGGTCTTGCCGGGGATCGGCGCCTGGACGCGGATGTCGGTGGCGGCGAGCGCGTAGGCGAGGTCGTCCTTGAGGCCGGCGACGCGGCTCACCTTGATGCCCGGCGCCAACTGCAGCTCGTATCGCGTGACGCGGGGACCGGACACGGTGCCGACGACGTTGGCCTGGATGTTGAAGTGCCCGAGGGTCTCGACGAGTCTCTGGGACACCGCCTCGATGGTCTGCGGGGCCTCGCCCCTCCCCGTCTCCATGCGCTCGAGGAGGCGGGGATCGGGCGTCTGCCAGACACGGCGCGCGGGAGTCTCCGGGCTCAGGGCGAGCGCCGTCTCCCTCGCCTCAGGGACGTCTTCGACCGCCGCGGCGAGGTTGAGCTGCTCGCCCTCGTCGACCGCGCCGACAGGCTTGGGCGGCGCCGGCGCCTGCGGTGCAGGATACGGCGTCGGCGACGGCGCGACGAAGATCTCGGGCGCGTCGTGGACGCCGTCGATCAGCCGCGGGCCCGCGGGCGCCGCTTCGACCTCGAACGGCTCATACGCGGTGAACGGCGCGACGATGGTGGCGGCCTCATGGCGATCGACCACGGCCGTCACATCTTCGTCGGCGCCCATGACCCGCGTCGTCGCCTCGCGGCGCCGTTCGCCGAGGCCCTCGGCGCGCGCCTTCGCCGCCCGCCCGGCGTGGGCCATGCCGGCGCGCGACCGTTGCGCCCAGAGGCCGAGCGACGAGCCGGTGACGAGGAGCAAGCCGCCGGTCCACAGGGCGACGACGAGAACGTCGACCCCGATGCCGCCGACGAGGGGATGGAGCAGAGTCCAGAGGGCCTCGCCCGCGAGGCCGCCGTGGTCCTTCATGTACGCATCGGCGAACGACCGGCTGGGACGGCTGCCGCCGAACATGCCGAACGTATCGGCGGCCGCGGCGAGCAGGAACCCCGTCACGAGCACGGCGATGCCCGCGGACATCGAGCGCCGCGGCCGTCGCCGCTCACCGGCCGCGACAACGTAGGCGACGTAGGCAAGCAGGAACGGCACGGCGTAGGCGACGAGGCCGACCAGCCGGCGCAAGGCGTCGCTGAGCCAGCGCCCCGCCGCTCCGCCGTCCCAGCCGAAGTAAAGGACGAAGGCGAGGAACACGGCGAGCGCCACGCAGGCGATCGCTGCCAGCTCGCCACGACGACCCGTCGCCGGCGACGGGTCGGGCGCGTCCGCGCGCGCGGCAGGGCGCCGTGACACCGGCTTCGCCGGTCGCCCGGCGCCTCCTTTCGCGCGCGCGGACGCGCGTCGTGCCGTGCCCGAAGTGGCCATGGTCAGATGTTCGACGCGCTCAGGTCGTCTCCTAGGACGGCGGTGCGCCTCGCCGCACGCCGACGCCCTAGCCTGCTCGGCCCGGCCGCGGCGTCACACCTCGACCACGACCGGCATGATCATCGGCCGTTGCCGCGTCTCGCGATAGACGAGCTCGGCGAGCGTCTCGCGGACGTCCTCTTTGATGAGGCGCTGGCCGGTGACCCGCTCTTCGGCCAGCGTGTCGAGGAGGCCGTCGAGGACGCCCGCCGCCCGGTCGAGGAGCTCCTGTTCACGGGCGTCGTCGTGAAGGAAGCCGCGGGCGACCAGTTCGGGTCGCGCGACCGACGCTCCGGTCTGCCCGTCGATGGTGACGACGGCGATGAGGATGCCGTCTTCGGCGAGCTTGCGACGGTCGCGCAGGACGAGCCCTTCCTCCCCTCCGAGCTCGAAGCCGTCGACGAACACCATGCCGGTATGGACCTTGTCGACGACCTCGGCGTTCTCAGCGTCGAGCTCGAGGACGTCACCGTTCTCGAGCAGGAAGATGCGCTCATCGCCGATGCCGGCTCCGCGGGCCAGCTCGGCGTGCATGTGCTGATGACGATACTCGCCGTGCACGGGGATGAAGTACTGCGGCTGAAGCAGCTCGAGCATGCGGCGCATGTCGTCCTGAGCGGCGTGACCGGAGACGTGCACGCCGCTCTCCTCGCCGTAGATGACCCGCGCGCCCGCCTTGAACAGCCGATCGATGGTCGTCATGACGCTGACCTCGTTGCCGGGGATCGGCCGGGCGCTGATGACGACCGTGTCGCCGTCGTCGAGCGCGACCTGCGGATGGTCGTCCCACGCCATCCGCGAGAGCGCCGAGAGCGGCTCGCCCTGGCTCCCCGTCGAGAGGATGAGAAGTTGCTCAGGGCGGTACTCGTCGATCTCGCTGAGCTTGATCATCGCCCCCTCGGGCACGTCCAGGTAACCGAGGGTGCGGGCGATGTTCACGTTCTTCTGCATCGACCGCCCGGAGACGGCGAACTTGCGCCCGTGCTCCGCGGCGATGCTCACCGCCTGTTGCACGCGATGGATGTGCGAAGCAAAGCAGGCGAGGATCACGCGCCCTTCGGCCTCGGCGAAGATGCGGTGCAAGGCCGCCCCGACGACGCTCTCCGAGGCCGTCGACCCCGGGACCTCGGCGTTGGTCGAGTCGGCGAGCAGAGCGAGGACCCCGCGCCGACCGAGCTCCGCAAGGGTGTCGACGTCGGTCACTCGTCCGTCGATCGGCGTCGGGTCGAACTTGTAGTCGCCGGTGAAGACGACCGCGCCGTGGTCGGTGTGGATCGCGACCGCCAAGGCGTCGGGCACGCTGTGGCTCACGGCGACGAACGAGATGAGGAACGGCCCCAGCCGGACGTCCCGCCCCTCGACCACGTCGTTGACGGCGACACTCTTGATGAGCCCGTGCTCGTCCAGCTTCGACTTCGCGAACGCCAGGGTGAGGCGACTCCCGTAAACGGGCGCGTTGACCTGCTTGAGGATGAACGGGAGAGCGCCGAAGTGGTCCTCGTGCCCATGCGTGACGACGAAGCCGAGCACATCGTCGCGGCGTTCGAGCAGGTAGCTGACGTCGGGCAGCACGAGGTCGATGCCGGGCATCTCGTCCCGGGGGAAGGCGAGGCCGCAGTCGACGACGACGAGCTTGCCGCGGTACTCGACGGCGGTCATGTTCTTGCCGATCTCGCCAAGGCCGCCGAGCGGGACGATGCGCACGACGTCTCTCATGCCGTCAGCAGTCCGAGGTCGCGGAGCGCGCCGGCGACGACGGCGCGCTCCGCGTCGTCGACCTCGACCAGTGGCAGGCGAAGTCCGCCGACGTCCTCTCCGAGCAAACCCAGAGCGGCCTTGATCGGGATCGGGTTCGTGGTCACGGACAACGCCTTGAAGAGGGGACGCAGGGCGCCGTCTGCGGCCTCGGCGGCCGCCAGGTCGCCGGCCTTGGCGAGGCGCGCGACCTCGGCCATGGCCGGCCCCACGACGTGACTCGCGACGCAGATCCCCCCGAGGCCGCCGCGGCGCACCACGTCGAGCAGCATGTCGTCGTTGCCCGCGTAGACCGCGAGGCCGTCGATCGCGCACACGCGATCGAGCTCCTCGCGGTCCGGGTTCGCCTGCTTGACGGCGACGATGTTCTCGACCTCCGCCAGAGTGGCGAGGGCGTCGGCCGGCAGGTTCACACCCGAGCGCCCGGGGATGTTGTAGATGATCACCGGGAGGCCGGTCGCCGCGGCGACCGCGCGGAAGTGCTCGACGAGGCCGCGGACCGGTGGCTTGTTGTAGTAGGGCGTCACGACGAGGGCGGCGTCGGCGCCGCAGCGCTCGGCCGCCCGGGTGAGCTCGATGGTGTGGCGGGTGTCGTAGGTGCCCGTGCCGGCGACCACGGCACCGCGGTCGCCGACGGCGCCGATGATGACCCGCAGGAGCTCGAGCTTCTCAGCATCGGTCAGGGTCGGTGACTCGCCCGTCGTACCGACGACGACGACGCCGTCCGAGCCGTTGTCGAGGAGCCGGAGCGCCAGTCGTTCGGCGCCCGGGTAGTCGACGGCCAGGTCCGCGTCGAACGGCGTCACCATGGCCGTCAGGATCGTCCCGAAGTCCGTCTTCATGATCGTCTCCTCGCAGTCGTTCTCCGTCTCTCCTCAGTCAAGCAGGTCCTCCAGGCCGACGGTCGGTCCCGAGCATGCCCTCAGTCGAGCAGGTTCTCCAGCCCGACCACGGTCTCTTTGAGGCCGGTGACGGTGCGGAGGGCGAGGAGCACCCCGCCCATGAAGCAGGAGCGCGAGGACGAGTCGTGACGGATGGTGAGGAACTCGTCGCCGCCGGCGAGCAACACCTCCTGGTGGGCGACGAGTCCGGGCAGGCGGACGCTGTGGATGCGGACGTTGTCGGTCGCAAGGCCGCGCGAGGGGGCGTCGCCCGACACGGGCGCCAGCTTCGAGCCGGGGGCGTCGGCCATGAGGCGGGCCGTGTAGAGCGCCGTCCCCGACGGCGCGTCCTTCTTGCCCGCCTCATGCAGTTCGACGATCTCGGCGCTGCCGAAGTAGCGTGCCGCCTCCGCGGCGAAGCGCATCATGAGCACCGCGCCGAGGGCGAAGTTCGTCGCCACGATGCAGCCGACGTCGCGCGCCGCGGCCGTCGCGCGCAACTCATCGATCTGCGCCCCGGTGAGCCCCGTCGCGCCGATCACCGTCGGCACGCCGGCGGCGAGGAGGGCGCGCGCGTTCGCGAACACGGACGTGGGCAGGCTGAACTCGATCGCGGCGCCGTAGGCGCCGGCCGCCAACGCGTCGCCGAGCGACGCGTAGGCCGGCACGTCCTCGGCGCCGCTCACCTTAGGGTCGACGATCGCCGCGAGCCGCAGATCCTCCTGCGCGGCCACGGTGGCCGCCGTCAGCGACCCCATCTTCCCCTTTCCGCCGACCACGAGCACGTCGATCATGACGCCCTCCTCTTCCGGCGTACACAAGCAGGACACCGCAAGTCCATGCCGTTCATCGTTCCTCCCAGGCGAAGCCGTCAGTCGCGGCGCGAAACGGCCCCGGTTCCGGGCCGATGCACGCCGCCGACCATGACGCCGGGCTCCAATAGCGCCGCACGGCGGCGCGCGCGTCGTCGACCGTCACGGCGTCGATGCGCGCCAACATCTCGTCGACGCTGAGCACCGGCTGCCCCATGAGGATGCAGCGCCCCAACGACTGCATGCGGCTTCCCGGACTCTCCATCGAGAGCACCGTCTGTCCCTTGAGATGATTGCGGGCCCGGGAGACCGCCTCCTCGCTCATGTCGTCTTCGAGGTTCTCAAGGACGTCCATGATCACGCGCAGGGCCTCGGCCACGGCTTCGGCCCGCGAGCCGACGTAGACGGCCGTCATGCCCGTGTCGGTGTAGAGCGACGTGTACGAGTAGATCGAGTAGGCCAGGCCGCGCTTCTCGCGCACCTCCTGGAAGAGCCGCGAGCTCCACGAGCCCCCCAGGATGACGTCGACGACGAAGGCGGCGAAGCGGTCCTCGTCGGCGCGCCGCGGGCCAAGGCCGCCGAGGCAGACGTGGTACTGCTCGGTGTCCTTGGCCGTGAAGCGCGCCGCGTGTCGGACGGGGGGCAGGGTGAGCGACGCCGGGAGCACGACGGCGTCGGGCTCCGGCCCGAAGTACCGTGACGCCAGGCCGCAGAGCTGCTCGTGGTCGACGTGGCCGGCGGCGGCCACGACGATGCCCGGGTTCACGTAGTGGGCGCGGTGGTAAGCGGCCACCGTCTCGCGGTCCATGCTCGCCAGGGTGTCGGTGCGCCCGATGATGGGCCGCCCCAAAGGATGGTCGCCGAACACCACCGCGGCGAGGTCGTCGTGGATCACCTCGATCGGCGTGTCCTCGTACATCGCGACCTCTTCGAGGACGACCTCGCGTTCGCGGTCGAGCTCCACGAAGGACGGCCGCGCGACCATCTCGGCGAGGAGCTCCAAGGCCTGCTCGACGTCGTCGTCGAGGCAGTGGGCGTGCACCACCGTGTGTTCGCGCGACGTCGCCGCGTTGGCCTCCGCTCCCATGTCGTCGAACAGGTGGGCGATATCCCAGGACGAGTAGTGCTCGGAGCCCTTGAAGATCAGGTGCTCGATGAAGTGGGACACGCCGCCGAGCTCCGGCGGTTCGAGCCGGGACCCGGCGGCGATCCAGAGACCGAGCGCTACCGAGCGCACCCCTTCGACGCGCTCGGTGGCGACGCGCAGGTCGTTGTCGAGCGTTGCGGACTCGTACGCCTCGATGGCCGTCCTCCTGCCTCGTCAGTCCTTCTCGGGCAGCTTCAGCGGCTTGAGGCCGATGCGGTTGCGCGCCTTGTCGATCTCGACCACCTCGACCGTGATCGTGTCGCCGCGCTTCACCACGTCCTCGACCGACTTCACGCGCTCGCCCTTCTTGCCGAGACGGGAGACGTGGATGAGACCGTCGGTGCCCTTTTTGAGCTCGACGAAGGCGCCGAAGTCGGTCGTCTTGACGATGCGCCCCGTGAACACGTCGCCGACCTCGATCTCTTTGGTCATCGCCGTGATACGGGCGATGACGCCGTCGGCCGACTCCTGGTCGGGGGCGCAGATGAAGATGGTGCCGTCGTCCTCGATGTCGATGTCGACCCCGAACTCGTCGGTCATCCCGCGGATGGTCTCGCCGCCCTTGCCGATGACGAGGCCGATCTGGTCGGGGTTGATCTGTATCGTGAAGATCCGCGGCGCGTACGGCGAGAGCTCCGGCCGCGGTTCGGCGATGGTGGCCCTCATCTTCTCGAGGATGTGGAGGCGCGCCCGCCGGGCCTGGGCCAACGCCTCGCCGAGGATCGCGAACGTCACGCCGCTGATCTTGATGTCCATCTGCAGCGCCGTGATGCCGTCGGCCGTGCCGGCGACCTTGAAGTCCATGTCGCCGAGGTGGTCTTCGACCCCGGCGATGTCGGTGAGGATGACGTAGTCGTCGCCCTCCTTGATGAGCCCCATGGCGATGCCGGCGACGGCCGCCTTCACCGGGACGCCGGCGTCGAAGAGCGACAAGCTGGAGCCGCACACGCTCGCCATCGAGGACGAGCCGTTGCTCTCGAGGATCTCGCTGACGAGGCGCATGGTGTAGGGGAACTCGGTCTCGTCGGGCAGGACCGGCAGCAGGGCGCGCTCGGCGAGGGCGCCGTGGCCGATGTCGCGGCGCTTGGGCCCGCGCATGAAGCCGGTCTCGCCGACCGCATAGGGCGGGAAGTTGTAGTGGTGGATGTAGCGCTTCTTCTCGACGATGCTGAGGTCGTCGATACGTTGGAACTCGCCTGTGCCGCCCAGGGTGCTCATCGTCAGAGCCTGGGTCTGGCCGCGCGTGAACAGGGCGCTGCCGTGGGTACGCGGGATGACGCCGACCTCGCAGGTGATCTCGCGGATGTCCTCGGCGCCGCGGCCGTCGGGACGGCGCTTGTCGACGGCGATGCGCCGCCGGATGATGTCTCGTTCGAGCTTGGCGGCGGCGCGCCGCACCTGCACGAGGCGCTCGGGGTCGACGTCGTCGCCCCCGGCGAGCGCCTCGACGATCGCGGCGCGCAGCTCGCTGGTCGCCGTCTGGCGTTCCTGCTTGTCGACGATCTGCGTGACGCGGTCCATCTCGGCGCCGTACGCATGCTGGACCTCGACGTACACAGCCGGATCGACCGCGTACTCGGGGATCTGCCACTTGGGCTTCCCGACGGCCTCGCGCAGCTCGAGCTGCACGTCGATCAGCTTCTTGATCTCTTCGTGGGCGACCTTAAGGGCCTCGACCACCGTCGCCTCGTCGACCTCCTTGGCTCCGGCTTCGACCATGACGATCGCGTCCCGTGTACCGGTGACGACGAGGTCGAGGGTCGATTCCTCCTGGGTCTCGGTGAGCGTGGGGTTGACGACGAAGCGACCGTCGATCAAGCCGATGCGCACGGAACCGACGGGGCCGCCGAACGGGATCTCGGAGATCGTCAGGGCGGCCGAGGCACCGATCGTGCAGAGCACGTCGTGGGCGTTCTCGAGGTCCACCGAGAGCGTGGTGGCGACGACGTGGACCTCGTTCATGAAGCCCTTCGGGAACAGAGGCCGCAGGGGTCGGTCGATCTGGCGTGCGGCGAGGATCGCCTTCTCGCTGGGCCGCGATTCGCGCTTGATGAACCCGCCAGGGATCTTGCCGGCGGCGTAGTGGCGTTCTTCCACGTCCACCGTGAGGGGGAAGAAGTCCTGTCCCTCACGAGCTTCTTCACGGACGACCGCGGTGACCAGCACCACGGTGTCCCCGCAGCGGACGAGCACGGCGCCGTTCGCCTGCCTGGCGAGCCTGCCGGTCTCGAGAGAGATCGTCTTGCCGCCGATCTCGACTTGGACTGTCTTCATCTCTTCCTTCGTCTTCCTTCCGTCCCCCGTGCCGGGTGCACGGGGCGTCCGTCCGCGCGGGATGTGGACGGGAGTGGGTTGCCGGGCTCGGGCCGCCTTCTACTTGCGGAGGTCGAGCTCCTTGACGAGCGCGCGGTAGCGCTCGACGTCGCGCGACTGGAGATAGTCGAGCAGGCGGCGACGCCGGCCGACCATCTTCAGCAGGCCGCGCCGCGAATGGTGGTCCTTCTTGTGCGTCTTGAGGTGTTCGGTGAGGGCGTCGATGCGCGCCGTGAGCAGCGCGATCTGGACCTCTGGGGAGCCGGTGTCGCCCTCGTGCTTGGCGTGCCGGTTGATGATCTCGAGCTTCTCTTCCTTGGGGAATGCCAGGGGACTCACCTCCTCCCGACGCGTCCGCGCCGGGTACTCCTGAGACCCAGTCACGGGTCGGCGGCCCGTGACCGAGAGACGGTCGCGCTAGGGTAGCACAGGGCGTCGGCAGCGGCGAACCGGCCCCGCCCTGCTATCCGCGACCCAGGCCTACCTCGTCCAAGGCGGGGTCCTCGAGGGCGGCCGTGGCGTCGATGTCGGCCTGCATCTGCGCGACGAGCGCCGCGACGGTAGCGAAGCGGCGCTCGTCGCGCAGCTTGTGGAGGAAGTCGAGGCGGATGTCCTCGTCGTAGATGTCTCCTTTGAAACCGAGCAGATGCGCCTCGACGGTGACGTGAGTGGTCTCCTCGCCGCGGTCGTGGAAGGTCGGGTTGTGGCCGACGTTCACGGCGGCGCGGAACCAACGCCCCGCGACGCAGGCCCGCGCGGCGTAGACTCCCCTGCCGGGAAAGACGGTGCCGGCCTCGACGTCGACGTTCGCCGTCGGCATGCCGAGCGTCCGGCCGCGACACATGCCGGGCACGACGCGGCCGGACGCCGACGGCGGCCGGCCGAGGATCGCCCGGACCTCCTCGAGCCGACCCTCGCGCAGCAGGCGGCGGATGCGTGTCGAGCTGATCGGCCGACCGTTCCCGGTGAGGAGGCTCACGGTCACGGACTCGAACCCGTAGGCCTCGCCGCAGCGCGCAAGTTCCGCCGCGTCGCCGCGACCTCCGGCCCCAAAGGTGAAGTTCTCGCCGACGACGACGATGCGGGCGTCGAGCGCGTCGCGAAGAACGCGGCGGCAGAACGCGGCGGGACTGAGCTCCGCGAGCTCCTCGTCGAAGGGGACGACGACCAGCTCGTCGGGGCCGAGCGCGGCGATGAGACGCTCCTTCTCGGCCGCCGTCGTGAGCAGGCGCGGCTGATGCGCGGCGTCGAGGACGGCGAGCGGGTGCCGGTCGAAGGTGAGCACCGCGCTCGTCAGGCCCCGGGCGCGGGCGCGCGCCACCGCCTCGCCGATGACGGCGCGGTGGCCGACGTGCACGCCGTCGAACGTGCCGATGGCGACGGCGCGCGGCCGCGGCGAAAGGGATCCGAGGGCGCGGACGACTTGCATCAGAGGCGCACGAGCAACTTGAGCGCCTGTCCGTGTTCGGCCGGCCCGTACACGGCGATCAGTTCACCGCGATGCATCACGCGCACGGGCTCCTGGGGGCCGCCCGGCAGACGCGCGCCGTTGCGCACCGGCAAGACCTGGGCGGCGCTCAGCTCGACCGCGGGCAGGAAGCTGAGGGCGCTGGCTGGGGCGACGAGGCCGGGGACACGCTCGTCGCCCTCGCCGCGGGCGGCGACCGCCGCCTCGAAGGCGGCCAGTGTCTGGCCGTCTTCGAGGCGCAGGTCGCCGACGGCGGTGCGGGTCAGCTCGCTCAGGTAGGCGCCCGCGCCCAGCGCCTCGCCGAGGTCGATGGCGAGTTGGCGCACATAGGTGCCCTTCGAGCAGGCGATGCGACAGCGCATCCGCTGCCGCTCGACGTCGAAGTCGAGCACATCGATCGCCGTGATCTCCACTTCCTTGACGGGGGTCTCGACCACCTCGCCGCGATGCGCCTTCTTGTAGAGCCTCTCGCCGTCGATCTTCACGGCGGACGTCATGGGCACGCGCTGCATGACGGTCCCGAGGAACTCCGGCAGCACGGCTTCGACCTGGTCGCGCGTCACCGTGACGCCGGTCTCGACCAGCGCGCCCGTGCGGTCGCCGGTGTCGGAGCGCGTGCCGAACTGGACCGTGCACTCGTACTCCTTCGGCAGGTCGACGAAGAAGCGCGCCAGCTTCGTCGCCCGTCCGACGAGCACCACGAGCAGACCGGTCGCGAACGGGTCCAGCGTCCCGGCGTGGCCCACCTTCTTCACGGTGGGCCGCAGGATCCTCCGCACGCGCGCGACGACGTCGTGCGAGGTCAAGCCCTCGGGCTTGTCGATCAGGAGGACGCCGTCGAGAGCAGCCTTGCGAGTGCGGAACTGAGCCACTCCGTCACCTCCTCGGGGGACTCGTCGGCCTCGAACCCGGCCGCCTGGACATGGCCGCCGCCGCCGCGACGGGCGGCCAGGGCGCTGACGTCGGCGCCGCTCGAGCGCAGGCTGACGCGCACGCGCGGCGAGCCCTCCTGTTCTTTGACCAGGGCCACGACGTCGACGCCGTCGACGGCCCGCAGGCGCTCGACGACTCCCTCGGCCTCGTGGTCGGCGGCGCCGCTGGCGGCGTAGTCGGCGCGCGTGAGGACGGCGATTAGAGCGCGTCCGTCGGCTACGGTGCGCATACCGGCGAGGGCACGGCCCTCGAGACGGACCGCGCCCGGCGAGCGCCGCTCGTAAAGCTCGCGATACACGGCGGTCACGTCGACTCCCAGTGCCGCCAGCCACGCCGCCGTGGCGAATGTCGCCGCACTGGTGCTCGTGTGACGGAAGTGGCCCGAATCGAAGGAGATACCGGCGTACAGCGCGATCGCGGCAGCCCGGCCGGGCGTGAGCTCGAGGGCTCGCGCCAGGTCGCAGACGATCTCGCTCGTGCTGCTGGCCTGGGGCCGCACCAGCACGAGATCGCCGAAGCGGGTGTTGTCATGGTGATGGTCGATGTCCACCACCTCGCCGCGCCAGTCGCCGAGGTCGAGGGCAAGGCGAGGCAGCGAACCGCTGTCCAGAGCGAAAAGGGTCTCGCCGGGCGCCGGTGGGCGACGCGCCACGGCATCGCTCGGCAGCATGCTCTCCTCGAACGGGAGCAGCTCGCCCTCAGCGACGCACAGCGTCGCCGGCGTCCCGAGCTGCCCGAACAGGTCGAGCATGCCGGCCGCGGCGCCGACCGCGTCGAGGTCCGGCTGCTCGTGCACTGCCAGCGCCACCCCGTCGACCGAGCGCATGCGGCGGGCCACGGCGTCCAGGTCGGCGGCGAGCACTCTCATGCGCCCGTCTCTTCCCCGCCGCCCCGCTCGCCGCCGGGGGCCGCCGCGGAGGCGCCCTCGCCGCCGAGCTCGGGCGGGCCCGGCTCTTCTGCTTCCGGCGAGTGTGCCTGCCCTGCTTCCGGCGGCCCCGGCCGCCCTGCTTCCGGCGGCCGCTCCTGCCCTGCTTCCGGCGCCTTCTCGCCCAGCAACTCGGCCTCACGCTTCATGAGCGCCTCGATACGCATCGCCCGGTCGGTCGTCTCGTCGTAAACGAACTCGAGCTGCGGCGTGTGTTTGAGGTGCAGCTCGTCGTTGATGCGCGCCTGCAGGTAGCCGTGCGAGGCGCGGAGACCCTCGAGCGTCGCGGCGCGCTCGGGCGCTCCCGCCAGGACGCTGACGAACACCTTGGCGTGGCGGAGGTCCTGGCTCGTCTCGACGGCGGTGACGGTGACGAAGCCGACGCGCGGGTCCTTGAGGCCGTCGGCGATCGCCGCCGAGACGACTTCCCTGACGCTCTCGTTCACCCTGCGGAGTCGATGTCCCACAGCGCCCTCACAGGTTCGGCAGTCTTGAGCAACGTGCGTGAGACCTCGAAGTCGCGCCCGTGCAGATAGCGTTCGATCTCGTCCACGCGCTCGCGAGCTTGGGCGAGGGACGACGCCGCGGTCACGATGAGCACTTCGGCGCGCTGCCAGGATCCGAGCCCGCCGGTCACGGAGAACGCCGCCCGAAAACGGCGCTGCACGACGTCGCGCAGCGAGTCCAGCGGGGCGCGCTTCTCCTTCAGCGACCGGTTCCCAGGAAAGTGCAGCTCCGCGAAGAGGACGCCGATGCAGGCGTCAGACCTCACGGGCGACTTCTCGGGTCTCGTAGGCCTCCAACACATCGCCTTCCTTGATGTCGTTGAAGCCGTCGAGCAGGATGCCGCACTCGAACCCCTCCTGGGCCTCGCGCACGTCGTCCGAGAACCGCCGCAGAGAGGCGATCTTGCCGTCGTGGACGACCACGTCGTTGCGCAGGACGCGGACGTTGGCGTTGCGGGTCATCACGCCGCGCGTGACCATGCACCCCGCGATGGTGCCCAGCTTCGAGGCGCGAAAGAGCTGGCGCACCTCGGCCTGCCCGAGCACGACCTCCTCGTACTCCGGCTTGAGCATACCGACGAGCGCCGCCGTGATGTCCTCCGTCACTTTGTAGATGACGCGGTAGGTACGGACGTCGACGCCCTCGCTTTCGGCGAGCGCCTGCGCCGCCGGACTGGGCCGTACGTTGAAGCCGATGACGATCGCCGACGACGCCGCCGCCAGCATGACGTCCGACTCGTTGATGCCCCCGACGCCGCCGTGGATGATGCGGACCTTGACCTCGGGATGCTGGATCTTGAGCAGGGCGTCGGTGAGCGCCTCGAGGCTGCCCTGCACGTCGGCCTTGACGACCAGGTCGAGCTCGCGGACCTTGCCCTCGGCGATGCGCGCGAACACGTCGTCCAGCGTGAGGGAACGCTGACGGGCGAGCGTCTCGCTCTTGATGCGGTTGGCGCGCTTCTGGGCCAGCGAGCGCGCCGTGCGCTCGTCCTTGACGACGCGGCACAACTCACCGGCGGCGGGCAGGCTGTCGAAGCCGACGATCTCGACCGGCGTCGAGGGGCCCGCCGCCTTGAGCGGCTCGCCGCGGAAGTCGCGCATCGCGCGGACGCGGCCGCTGGCCTCGCCGGCGACGACCGCGTCGCCCACATGCAGGGTGCCGCGGCCGACGAGCATGGTGGCGACGACCCCGCGTCCGGGGTCGACGCGCGACTCGATGATGAACCCGCTCGCCGGGGCATCGGGGTTCGCTTTGAGGTCGGCCATCTCGGCGACCAGCAGCAGCATCTCGAGGAACTCCTCGATGCCGATACGCTTCTTGGCGCTGACCTCGACGAACACCGTGTCGCCGCCCCACTCCTCGGGGACGATCCCGTACTCGGTGAGTTGCTGCTTGATGCGCTCGACGTTCGCCTCGGGCTTGTCGATCTTGTTGACGACGATGACCATGGGGACGCCGGCCGCCTTGGCGTGGTCGATCGCCTCGACGGTCTGCGGCATGACGCCGTCGTCGGCGGCGACGACGATCGCGGCGATGTCGGTGACCTTGGCGCCGCGGGCGCGCATCGCCGTGAAGGCGGCGTGCCCTGGGGTGTCGATGAAGGTCACGAGCTTGCCCTTATGGCGGACCTGGTAGGCGCCGATGTGCTGCGTGATGCCGCCGGCCTCGCCGGCGGCGACCGCCGTGTCGCGGATCGCGTCGAGCAGGCTCGTCTTGCCGTGGTCGACGTGACCCATCACCGTGACGACCGCCGGCCGTGGCTCGAGGTCGGCCTCATCGTCGACAGCCTCGGTCTCGAGCTCGGCTTCTTCGTCTGCAGCGTGCGTGATCTCGACCTCGCGACCGAAGTCGCCGGCGAGGACCTCGATGGCGTCGTCGGTGAGGGTCTGCGTGATGGTCACCATCTCGCCGTAGCCCATCAGCGTCTTGATGATGGCGGAGGTGGGGATGCCGAGGAGCTGCGAGACGTCCTTGACCGTGGCGCCCGACGGGACCTTGACGACGCCGGTCGGCACGACGGGCGGCGCAGCCTGCTCGTCGCTGCGGTCGCTGCGGTTGCGGCGTCCGCGACGCTGCCGTCCGCCGGTCTGCGGACCGCCGCGGCGCGAGGCCCCGGCGTCGATGATCACACGACGACGACGACCGCCCGGGTTCGGGCGGGGACGTCGGGGACCGGTGGAGCCCGCAGCATAGGCGCGCTCGATCGCCTCCTCGTCGACCGACACCTCGCCGTCGACGACCTCGATGCCGGCGCGTTTGAGGTGGGCGAGGACGTCGTCGACGCTCGTGCCGCGCTGATTAGCGATGTCGCTGACCTTGCGCCTCTTCGCCATTCACCTCACCGCCTTTCGTCCGTCGCAGACCGCGGCGAACGCGGCGACGAACTCCTCATCGACGGCCGCCGGACCGCGGAACGCGCGGCCGAAGGCGCGCCGTCTGCCGGCCGCCTCGAGACATGCCGGGTCGGGACACAGATAGGCGCCGCGACCCGATGCACCCGGCGTCGCCAGGCGAACGCGGCCGTCCTCGACGCGCAATCGTATCAACTCGCGCTGGGCGCGTTTGCGACGACAGCCGATGCAGCTCCGCTCCGGGCCGTCCACCACTCACTCCGCCGCTTCGCCGGCCGCGCCGACGGGTTCGTCTTCTCCTTCGCCGCCCTGCGCCGGCCGCGATCTGGCCGCCTCGGCGGCCGCCTGCGCGGCCTTCTCCGCCTCGCTGGGCACGTAGTCGGCGTGGATGCTGCAGTACTTCGACCCTGGCTCGGAGGCGTTCACGCAACGCTTGCCGTTGCGCGTGATCGCCATGCACTGTCCGGCGAGCTCGTCGTCGGCGAAGTCGAGCTCGGCTTCGGCGGCGGCCATCTGCTGCTGGCTCTTGATGTCGATGCGCCAGCCGGTGAGCTTGCTTGCGAGACGGGCGTTCTGCCCCTCCTTGCCGATGGCCAGGGAGAGTTGGTCGTCGGGGACGATGACCGTCGCCTCTTCCTTCTCGTCGTCGACGATGACCTCGCGCACGCGCGCCGGCGACAGCGCCTTGGCGACGAAACGCGCCGGGTCGTCGTGGTACGGGACGATGTCGATGCGCTCGCCGCGCAGCTCGCTGACGACCATGCGCACGCGCGAGCCGCGTGGCCCGACGCAGGCGCCGACCGGGTCGACCCCGTCGGCGTGGGACACGACGGCGATCTTGCAGCGCCCGGGCATGGGTTTGCCGTCACGGCCGCGGGACCCCGTTTCGCGCGCGACGTACTTGATCTCGACGAGGCCGTCGGCGATCTCGGGGACCTCGAGCTCGAACAGCTTGCGCACGAGCTGGTCGCTGCGTCGCGACAGGATGACCTGAGGCCCCTTGCTCGAGTCCTGCACCTTGACGATCACGGCCTTGATACGACTGCCGTGATCGTAGTGCTCAGTCTCGATCTGCTCGCTCTTGGGAAGCAGCGCCTCGACGCGGCCGAGTTCGACCAGCGTGTAACGCGCGTCGCTCTGCTGCACGACGCCGGTGACGAGGTCGCCGACGCGGTCGACGTACTCTTCGAACATGAGGTCGCGCTCGGCCTCGCGGATGCGCTGCAGGATCACCTGCTTGGCGGTCTGGGCGGCGATGCGGCCGAAGTTCTCCGGGGTCACCTCGACGCGCTCGACCTCGCTCATGTCGACGCCCGACAGGTCGAGACGCCAGTTGTCGCGCGGCGCCTCCGCGCCCGAGAGCGTCCCTTCCGCAGGCTCGTCATAGACCTTCAGCGACTCGACGTCGATGTGGTCCGGGAAGATCAACTGGAAGACGCGCATCTCCCCGGTCTCGGTGTCGACCTCGACCTTGGCGTGCTCCACGGCATCTGGGGTCTTCTTGTACGCCGACAGCAGCGCGTCCTCGAGGGCCTCGACGAGCGCGTCGAAGGCGATGCCCTTCTCTTTCTCGATCTGGCGCAGAGCCTCGATGATCTCTCTACTCACGTCGGCCTCCATTCCTCGCGAAGTCGTAGACCACGTGCGCGGTCGCGATCTCGCGCAACGGCAGGCAGGCTTCTCCGCCGCCGGCGAGCGTGAGCGCGACGCTCTCGTCGCTCGCCGCCCTGACGACGCCGCGGAACGTGCTGCGTCCGTCCCGCGGCTCGCCCAGCCTGATCACGACGTCTTCGCCGAGCGCGGCGGCGAAGTGCGCCGCCGTGCGCAGGCGCCGGTCCAGACCGGGCGAGGACACCTCGAGCGCGTAGCGCTCGCGGATCTCGTCGAGGGCGCCGCTCACGGCGGCGCAGAGCTCCAGATCGACCCCGCCCGGCCGGTCGATGTACAGCGTCAGCGTGCGGCCGGGCTGACCGACGTCGAGGTCCACGACCTCGACGTCGGGGAAGGCCGGCCGCAACGCGGCCTCGATCTCGGTCAGCAACTGTCCTTTACTTTCGCGCCTCATACCGTTCCAAAAGAAAAGCCGGTGTCGCACCGGCCTTCACGCGTCGAACCGCCTCCGGGTGTGGTTTTCTGACCGCCGGATTATAGCACCAAGCCGCAGCGCCGCTCAATACGTGGTCCCGCCCATCGCTCGGCCCGGCGCCGTCCCTCGACACGTGGTCCTGCCCGTCGCTCGGCCCGGCGCCCCTCTCGATGCGCCGCCTCGCTCTTTCTGGGCGCGACGTCGCCCTCAATACGTGGGCGCGTCCTGCCGATACGCTTCGACGTCGAGCGACGTACGGGAGAGGGCACGATGGGAGAGTACACGACGTTCCGTTGCCGGAAGTGCGGCTACAGCGCCGAGCGCGTGCGCTGGGGCGTCGGCATGAACGACCCTCGGCAACGTTTCATGCCCGCCTATTGCGTCGAATGCAGCACGATCGTCGAGGTCGACCTCACGGGCGCCGACCTCATGGTCGACGAGTTCACCTGCCTGAAGTGCGGCAGCGAGCTCTTCTTCCTCGAGAAGGCGGCGTCGTACACCTGCCCGAAGTGCAAGGCGCACGACATGCTCCTCACCCAGGGCGAGTACTGGTGACGGGGGCGCGGGCCGACGTCGCGTCGCCCGCGCCCCCGCGACTGCTCCTGGATGACGAGCGCCCCCCGACTACTCCTGGATGACGACCGGGCTCCCGGCCGGGACGACCTTGTCCACGGCGAGGATGTCCTTGTTCCGCATCCGCACGCATCCGTGGCTGATGGCCTTGCCGATCAGCCAGGGCTCGTTCGTGCCGTGGATCGCCACCGGCCCGCCCTGCACCCACCCCGGAAGCTTGGGCTGGAAGGCGCTGATGCCGATGGCGAGGACCCCGTACGGCCCGCCGGGCTGCGGCGGCTTGAGCTTCTGATTGACGAAGAAGGACCCGGTAGGGGTCTCGAGGCCGGGCCGCCCGACGGCGACCGGATACTCACCCCTGAGCTCTCCTCGCCGGTACGTGCGCAAGGTGCGCTCCGAGAGGTCGATGACGATCTTCGCCGAGGTCGTGTAGAAGGCCAGCGAGCCCTCCTTCACCCAGCCCTTGCTGCCGTTCGGTCGCATGGCGACGTAGACGAGATACCACGTGGCATCGCCGACCCGCTTGACCCTGTCGACGAGCACGAGCGTGGGGTAGCCGTTCTGGTTGCGCACCCCGAGACGCGTCTTCACGGCGGCGGCCGACGACGGACGCCTGCGGACGATGACGGGGCCGGTCGCCTTGCCGACGACCCAGCGCTCGTACTGGGGCGCCGTCCCGACCCCTGGCGCGGCCGATGACACGGGGGGCGCCTCGGCGAGGTCTTGCGCCGCCCCTCCGCCTGCCGCCCGGGCGCGCACGACCGCGTAGCCGCCCAGCGCCAGCACGGCGAGCAGGACGACGACGCCCAGGATCACGAGGGACTTGCGTATACAAGCCGGCATGCTCGCCGGCGAGGATAGCCCAGCGTCCCGCGCGTGTACAGTAGCGGTCTGTTGCGCGGCGCGGGCGGCGCGGCCGCCCGGCCCGCGCCGCGCCGCCCATACCGTAAAATACGGCCAGCCCGGGGAGACCGGGGGACAGAAAGGAGACGCGCGTGGACGTGGTCATCGTCATCATCGTGGTCCTGATCGTGCTGGGGGTCGTCTTCGCCGTCCTCTACAACCGGCTCGTGGGGCGCCGGAACCGCGTCGACAACGCCTGGAGCCAGATCGACGTCCAGCTCAAGCGCCGGTACGACCTCATCCCTAACCTCGTCGAGGCTGTGAAGGACTACATGGCCTATGAGCAGGAGACGCTCGCCAAGGTCACCGCGGCGCGGGCGGCGGCGATCGACGCCGGCGCCGCCGGGCCGAGGGCGCAGGCGCAGGCCGAGAACGCGCTCTCCGGCGCCCTGAAGTCGCTGTTCGCCGTGGCCGAGAACTACCCCGACCTCAAGGCCAACCAGAACGTCATGAGCCTGCAGGAAGAACTGACGGCGACCGAGAACAAGATCGCCTTCGCGCGGCAGTTCTACAACGACAGCGTGCTCACCTACAACAACACCATCCAGATGTTCCCGACCAACGTCATCGCCGGCATGTTCAACTTCACGACGCGTCAGTTCTTCGACGCGCCGGAAGAAGAGACGGCCGCGCCCAGGGTCGACCTGCGCTGAAGCCTGGGCGCGGCCGGCGGCCGCCGCGCCGGTGACATGGGATGTACGAACAGATCAACAGGAATCGCCGCGCCTCCTGGCTGTTGATGGTCGTCGTCGTCGCGATCCTCGCGGCGCTCGGCTACGTGGTCGGGGCGGTCTCCACGGGAACCAGCGCGGGCGGTCTCAGCTTCCTCGGACTCTTCGGGGTCGTCGCCGTCGCCTGGAGCCTCGTCGCCTACTTCACCGGCGACAAGATGGCCCTGGCCGTGAGCGGGGCGCGGCGGATCTCGCACGAACAGGAGCCGCGCCTCTGGAACGTCGTCGAGGAGATGACGATCGCGGCCGGGCTCGGACAGCCGCCGCAGGTCTATGTCATCGAGGACCCGGCGCCCAACGCCTTCGCGACGGGACGCGATCCCGCGCACAGCGCCATCGCCGTCACGCGCGGGCTGCTCGACAAGCTGGACCGCAACGAGCTCCAGGGCGTGGTCGCACACGAGATGGCGCACGTGCGCAACTACGACATCCGCTTCGCCACTCTCGTCGGCGTCCTCGTCGGGCTGATCGCCTTGGTCGCCGACCTCTTCCTGCGTGCCCGCTGGTTCGGCTTCGGCGGCCGGCGCGGCGAGGGCGGGGGCTCGGCCGGCGTCGTCCTCGTGCTCGTCGGCCTGGTGTTCGCGATCGTCGCGCCCCTCGCCGCGCGCGCCGTCCAGTTCATGATCTCGCGCCGCCGTGAGCTGCTCGCCGACGGGACCGCCGTCGAGCTCACGCGCGACCCGTTGGGCCTGGCCGGCGCCCTGCAGAAGATCGCCGCCGACCCCGCCGGCTTGCGCATGGCCAACCGCGCCACGGCGCACCTCTACATTGCGAACCCTCTGCGCAAGGTCAAGAAGTCGGCGGGACTCTTCGACACGCATCCGCCGATCGAGCTGCGCATCGAACTCCTGCTGGCGATGGCCCGGGGACAGGCGCCGGCCACCGCCGCGCGGGATCGGCGTCAGACGGCGTCCGACGGCGACGCGTCGCTCGCGCCGCCGAGCGCCTCTCCATAGAGGCGCCGACGCGGCGCGAGAGCGGCCGCAAGCCTGAACCGGCCGCGACCCTCCGCCGCCCTGCCCATCTTCACGAGGCAGCGCCCGAGCGCGTACTGCGCGTAATCGTTGTCCGGGACGGCGGCGACGATGGCCTCGAACTGGGCTGCCGCACGCGACGTCTCCCCGAGCGCGAACAGGGCGCGTCCCAGCGCTTCGCGGATGGACATGCGGTCCGGTTCGAGGGCGAGGGCGCGCTCGAGGAGCTGCGCCGCCTGCCCGGGATGCCGCGCGTCGAGAAAGGCCATGCCCCGGCGGAACAGGGCGTAGGCCTCGCTGTGCTCGTCGAAACCGGGCTCGCGGCGCATCGACGTCACCTCTCCCCCACCGTCTCAGAGCCCGAGGTCGGGCGCCACCGTCTGCATGGCGGCGAGACCGAGGGCCAGCACCTCGTCAAGGTCCAGGCCGAGCTCGCTGCAGCGCGCGATGGCGGCGCGGTCGACGCCGCGCGCGAACGCGCCCTCGCGGTAGCGCTTGCGCAACGACTTGAGCTGCACGCCGGCGAGCTGCTTGTCGGGGCGGATGAGGGCCGCCGCCGTGACGAGCCCGCTGAGCTGATCGGCGACGACGAGGGCGACGTCCAGGCGGCTCTCGGCGGCGACGCCGGTGGCGGGATTGTGCGCGGCGACGGCATGAGCGACATCGGCGGGCGCCCCGGCGGCAGTGAGGGCGGCGGCGGCTTCCGCGCCGTGGCGCGTGAAGTCGTCACGGGTCTCGTCGGCATCGAGGTCGTGGGCGAGCCCGGCGAGACCCCACCGTTCGGGGTCTTCGCCGAAGCGCTCGGCGAGGGCGCGCATGATCGCCTCGCAGGCCAGCATGTGGCGCCGCAGGTTCTGGTCGGCGACGCGCGCCTCGATCAGCGACAGCACGTCGGCGCGCGTGGCGCTCATCGCCGGGTCCCCTCAGCGTGCGCGCGTGTCATGCAGAGCCTCTCAGGGCGCGCTCGATCGCGTCGACGATCGCCGCCGCGCACGTCCGCTTCGAGGTGCGAGGCACGTGCGTCTCGCCGTCGGCGCCGATGATCGTGATCTCGTTGTCGTCGGCGCCGATCCCGACGCCGGCGGCGAGGATGTCGTTGAAGACGAGCAGGTCGACGCCCTTCGCCGCTCTCTTTGCGCGCGCCCGGTCCAGCCGGGGTCCCGCCTCGGCGGCGAAGCCGACGCGCAGCAGCCCGGGGCGCGCCGCGGCGGCGAGGATATCGACCGTCCGCTCGAGCTCAAGGGTGAGCGACTCGCGCTCGTCGCGGCCGATCTTGCCGGCGAGGGTGGAGCGCGGCCTGAAGTCGGCGACCGCCGCCGCCATGACGAGGACGTCGGCCGACGCCGTGGCCGCGTTCACCGTCGCCGCCATGTCGGCGGCGCTCTCGACGGCGACGACCTCGTACGGCGCCGCCTCCGTCGGCACCGTCGTCACGAGGACCACGTCGGCGCCGCGCAGGTACGCCTCGTCGGCGACCGCGCGCCCCATCTTGCCGCTCGACCGGTTGCCGATGAAGCGCACGGCGTCGACAGCTTCGCGCGTCCCGCCGGCGGTGACGACGACGCGCCGACCCGCGAGCGGGCCTCGCGCCTCGCGGGCGAAGGCGCGGCGCACGGCCATGAGGATGGCCTCGGGCGACGCCATGCGCCCGCTGCCTTCCTCCCCGCAGGCGAGGTCGCCGCGCTCGCCGGGGAGCACCTCGACGCCCCGGGCGGCGAGCGTCCGCAGGTTGTCCTGGGTCGCCGGGTGTTCGTACATGGCCCAGTTCATCGTCGGCGCGACGATCACGGGCCCACGGAAGGCGAGGTAGGTCGCGGTGAGCAGGTTGTCGGCGACGCCGGCGGCCATCTTGGCGAGCGTGTTCGCCGTCGCCGGAGCGACGACCATCACATCCGCGGAGCGCGCCGCCTCGATGTGCTGGAACCAGCCGCGGTCGCCCTGCCAGGCGGTCTCGTCGTCGAGGACCGCCGTCTGGGCGACGGCGGCGAAGGTCAGCGGCATGACGAAGCGGCGCGCCGCCGGCGTCTCGACGACGCGGGGGGCAAGGCCCTCCTTCGCCAGAAGGCGCACGAGCTCGACCGCCTTGTAGACGGCGATGCCGCCGCTGACGCCGACGAGGACGCTGCGTCCGGCGGTCGGGGCCTGGGCTCCTTGCGCCGCGTCGCCGTTCACCGCGCCGCCCTCACTCCCCAGTCTTGAAACCCAGCTTGCCGTCGGCGATCTCTTCGAAAGCGATGGTCAGCAGGTTCGTGCTGCGCGTCGACACCAGCGGCGGGGTCAGCTCCTCCATGCCGAGCGTCCCTTCACCGAGGCTGTGGTAGTAGTTGTTGATCTGGCGCGCCCGCTTGGCGGCGATCATGACCAGCGCGTAGCGCGAGCCACCCGCCCGGGGCAGGACCTCGTCGATCCGGGGTCGGTCCACTAGTCTTCCTTTCGTTCTTCGCTGATGATCGCAGCCAGCTCGGCCGCGGCGCGCTCGGCGTCGTCGTTGACGACCACGTGGTCGAACTCGTCCGCCGCGGCGAGTTCGCCGGCGGCGATCTCGAGGCGGCGGGCAACGGCCTCGTCGCTCTCGGTGCCGCGTCCGCGAAGACGGCGGCCGAGCTCGTCGAGCGACGGCGGGGCGATGAACACCAGCACGGCCTCCGGCATCGCCCGACGCACCGCGCGGGCGCCGCGCAACTCGATCTCGAGGAGTACGTCGTCGCCGCGGGCGAGCTTGTCTTCGACCTCGCGGCGCAGCGTCCCATAGAGCGCACCGCTGTATTCTACCCACTCGAGGAACGCCCCCGCCGCGACCTCCCTCTCGAACTCGTCGCGGGTCATGAAGTGGTACTCGCGCCCGTCGACTTCGCCCGGCCGCGGAGCTCGGGTCGTAGCCGACACGGCGAGGCTGAGTCCGCCGAGGCGACGGCGAAGGAGGGCGATGACGGTCCCCTTTCCGGCGCCTGACGGTCCGGAGATCACGAAGACACGCGGAATGGGGTCAGCCCCCGAAGAAGTCGAGCAGCTCGGAACGCTGACGCTCGGACAGTCCGCCCACCGTCTTACTGGGGCTGATGCGGCACTGCTCGAGGATCTTCGCCGACTTGACGCGCCCGCACTTCGGGGCCGCCATGAGCACGTCGATCACCTTGGCCGTGAGCAGGTAGTCGGGGGGCGAGGCGAGCACCTCGCGGATGCCCACCGAACCGCTCTTGAGCTGGCCCTTGAGCGCCGCCCGTCGGCTGCGGACCTCGTTCGCCCGTGACAGCGCCTCCCTGCGCTGGTCCAGGGAGCGCTCCGGGGCCGTGTTGAACTGCTTCGCTGAGGGGGACATCGGGCGCCAGTATATGTGAAGCACGTCGGCGGCGGCAACAGGCGAGCCGCCGGGGAACGTCCTCGCTTGCGGGTGTTTTGCCGCCCGCTGCGGAGGACCGCGGGATCGGCCGGCGGGCGCGCGTCAGGCGCCGCGCGCGAGCGCGACGCCACGCGCGTCGGTGACGCGCGCGAACCCGCGCGCGGCGCACTCCGCGCGCAGCCCATCGAGGATGCGCCGCGGCGCCTCGAGCCCGGTGAAGTTCGCCATGCCCACGGCGACCGCCGTGGCGCCGCAGGCGATGAACTCGAGGGCGTCGACACCCGTCATGATGCCGCCCATCCCGACGAGCGGCACGCCCGGGAGGGCCTCGGCGACCTCGGCGACCATGCGCAGGGCGATCGGCTTGATCGCGGGGCCGGAAAGTCCACCGGTGCTGTTGCCGAGGAAGGGTCGCAAGCTGGAACGGTCGAGGACCATGGCGCGGAAGGTGTTGACCAGCGAGAGACCGTCGGCGCCGGCCTCGACGGCGGCGCGCGCCACGGGGCGCACGTCGGTCACGTTGGGCGTCAGCTTGACGAGCAGCAGGCGCCCCGTCGCGGCGCGCGCCGCCCGCGTGACCTCCGCCGTAAGCTGCGGGTCGACGCCGATCGCGAGGCCGCCGGGGACGTTCGGGCACGAGACGTTGAGCTCGTAGCCGGCGACGTCGGGGAACCTCCTCGCCCCCTCGCCGAGAGCCGTCTCGACGCGGCGCACGACGTCGGCGTACTCCTGCGTTGCGTTCCCGCCCACGCTGACGATGACCGGCCGGCGCAGTCCCACGATCGTCGACAGGCCCTCGAGGAACGCCGCGACACCCGGGTTCTCGAGACCGATGGCGTTGATCATCCCACACGGCGTCTCGGTGACGCGCGGCGGCGGACCGCCCTCGCGGGCATCGAGAGTCACGGTCTTGGGGACGTAGGCCGCATACGGGAAGGCGGCGACGTAGTCGCCGCGCGAGCGCCGCGCCGTCTCGACGAGGTCGAAAGTCCCGGAGGCGTCGACCAGCGGGTGCTCGAGCTCGAGACGACCGAGGCGTACGCGCAGATCGACAGCGGCCGGGTTCACGGGATCACCACCTCGTCGAGCGCGAACACCGGGCCTTCGCTGCAGACCCGCAGGGCGCCCCGCTTCGTCGCCACGACGCAGCCGTGGCAGGCGCCGACACCACAGGCCATGTGCGCCTCGAGGGACGCGTAGCCACGCAGCCCGGCGCCGGCGGCCCAGCG
>Ga0116186_1000801_pt1 | contig 34997 bp, 31 predicted proteins | sample AD_JPNNA4_MetaG_FD_89806 | JGI IMG/M metagenome (GOLD analysis project Ga0116186, IMG submission 89806) | Active sludge microbial communities of municipal wastewater-treating anaerobic digesters from Japan - AD_JPNNA4_MetaG | ecosystem: Engineered > Bioreactor > Anaerobic > Digestate | place...
AAATGGATTGATTTTTCTGCTCCTTGCATTTCCATGGTATGTGGATCAATAAAAGAACCGAATCCGACCAAAACAGCAGCTAAACCGACAAAACTATGAAGCAATGCAATAAGTTGTGGCATTGCCGTCATTTCTACCCTTAAAGCAACCGCTATGCCGATAACGGATGCAATAATCATGGCGATAATTATATAAATGTATCCGTGAATATTTTCGCCCAAAACTGTTGCTAAAACGGCAATGGTCATCCCGATTATTCCATAAATAACTCCTTTTTTAGCAGATTCTTGCGTGGATAAGCCCGATAAGCTTAAAATAAACAATATGGATGCAAAAAGATAAGCCGCAATTTGAATATGTGTTGTTATCATAATATTTACTTTTTAAACATGTTTAACATTCTATACGTTACCACAAATCCTCCTACAATATTTATAGAGGCTACCAGAATCGCTATAAAAGATAATATAGTGATAGGGTTAGTATAATCATCGTTGATAAGAAGTAATCCGCCGGTAATAATAACTCCACTTATAGCATTGGTTACAGACATTAAAGGTGTATGTAGTGCGTGTGTAACATTCCATATTACATTCCATCCTACAAAAACGGCAAGTACAAATGCTGTAATGTGTCCCATAAAGTCAGGAGGAGCAACTTTTCCTAATGCAAATAATAAACCTCCGATAATGGCAAGCCAAATGATATTAGAAAGAATGATTTTTCGAGCTTTATCTGCTTTTTTCTTTGCTTCTTCTTCCGGGCTTAATTTTTTAGTATCATTTGTTTTCTGAACGCTTACGGCAAGAGGTTCGGGAGGCCAATTGATAGCACCGTTATATGTTACCATGGCTCTTTTTATAACGTCATCATTCATATCTATTTTGAAGTTTTCGGCTTTTCCCATATCATCAAGCAGGTTGCATAAATTATTGCCGTATAAATAACTTGCTTGTGTGGGCAATTGGTCTAATTTACCTATAATAGTAACTCCATTTTCGGTAGTATAAATTTCATTTTTTCTTGTCAGTGTACAATTTCCACCGGTCGATGCAGCTAAATCAACAATTACAGAACCGGGTTTCATGACTTTTACATGGTCGTCCAGGATAAGCTTTGGGGCCTCTTTTCCGGGTATTTGAGCAGTTGTTATAATAATATCTACTTCGGAGGCTTGTTTTTTAAATAAAGCCATTTCAGCTTCGATAAAAGCTTTGCTCATTTCTTTGCTATAGCCCGTTGATGTTGATCCATCTTCGTCAATATCAACACTGATGAATTGAGCACCCATTGATTGTATTTGTTCTGCAACTTCTTTACGTGTGTCAAAAGCTCGCACAATAGCTCCCAACGATTTCGCTGTTCCGATGGCGGCTAATCCTGCTACACCGGCTCCGATTACCAATACTTTGGCCGGTTCTACTTTGCCTGCTGCTGTAATTTGTCCGTTTAAAAATCTGCCGAAGTAATTCGCCCCTTCTATTACTGCTCTGTACCCGGCAATGTTTGCCATAGAAGAAAGAACGTCCATTTTTTGAGCACGTGAAATTCTTGGAATGGCATCCATTGCAATAGAATTGATTCCTGCTTCGGCAAGTTTACTTAACAAAGCCTGATTTTGGGCAGGCCATAAATAGCTTAAAACAAGCGTCCCTTTTTTTATTAACGCTATTTCCTGCTCAGTAAGAGGCTGCACTTTTAGCACAATATCAGCTATTGAATATAATTCTTCTGCAGTTTGAATAATTTTTGCTCCGGCAGCTTGATACTCTTCATCAGAGTATTTTGCTTTTATTCCGGCACCTGTTTCCAAATAAACTTCAAAGCCTTGTTTTATTAGCCTTGATGTCGTTTTGGGAGTTGCAGCAACACGTAATTCGGTGGCTAACAATTCTTTTGGAATTACAACTTTCATATAATGATATTTAGTTAAACATAATAATTTAGAGCAGTAAGATATAATTTTTATTTAAGAAAAAATATGAAAAATAAAAAAAGGGCTTAAATAAGCCCTTTATAGAATTAAGAATAATTTAGACAATACCTTGAGCAATCATTGCATCTGCAACTTTAACAAAGCCGCCGATGTTGGCTCCATCAACATAGTTTACATAACCGTTTTCTTTCTTGCCGTATTTAACACAAGTTGCATGAATGTTAACCATAATACGATGCAAGTAATTGTCTACTTCTTCGCGTGTCCATGATAAACGTTGTGAGTTTTGACTCATTTCTAAACCGCTGGTTGCTACACCGCCTGCATTAGCTGCTTTGCCGGGAGCAAACAATATTTTGTGTTCTAAGAATATTTCTACTGCTTCCGGTGTACTTGGCATGTTTGCGCCTTCTGATACACAGATACAACCATTGTGAACAAGCATATCAGCATCTTTGCCTGTTAATTCGTTTTGTGTAGCACATGGAAGAGCAACATCGCATTTTATTTCCCAAGGTGTCTTGCCTTCATAATATTCGCAACCGAATTTTTCTGCATATTCTTTAATACGTCCACGTTTTACATTTTTGAGGTATAAAATAAAGTTCAATTTTTCTGCATCGATACCTTTGGGATCGTAAATATAACCATTAGAGTCTGAAGCGGTAACAACTTTACCACCAAGTTGGGTAACTTTTTGTATAGCATATTGCGATACATTTCCAGAACCCGAAACGACTACGGTTTTTCCACTAAAGCTTTCTCCTCTTGTTTTTAACATTTCTTCGGCAAAATAAACGCAGCCATAACCGGTAGCTTCCGGACGAATTAGCGAGCCACCCCATTCAAGACCTTTTCCGGTTAAAACACCTGTAAACTCATTCCTGATTCTTTTATATTGACCAAACATGTAACCAATTTCACGGCCACCAACACCAATGTCTCCAGCTGGTACGTCGGTATCGGGACCAATATGGCGGAATAATTCTGTCATAAAGCTTTGACAAAAACGCATTACTTCGTTATCTGATTTGCCTTTGGGATCGAAATCACTGCCTCCTTTTCCACCACCCATTGGAAGTGATGTTAAAGAATTTTTGAAAACTTGTTCGAAAGCTAAGAATTTTAATACACCTAAATTTACTGTTGGATGGAAGCGTAAACCACCTTTGTAGGGTCCAATAGCACTATTCATTTCAATACGAAAACCTCGATTGATTTGAATATCGCCTTTGTCATCTAACCACGGTACTCTAAAAATGATAAGTCTTTCCGGCTCTACCATTCTTTCTAAAATTTTGTGTTCTTTGTACTTTGGGTTTTCTTCGATAAAGGGCATTAATGATTCAACAACTTCGCGAACGGCTTGTAAAAACTCAGGTTCGTTTGGGTTTTTTGCAATAACTTTTGCCATGAAGGCATCAACTTTTGGATTTGACATTTTAGTTTCCATACATAAACTTGTTTTAAATTAGTTGTAACAAATTTATGAACATAAATTTAATATATCAATATTAAAATTGATATTATACAACAGCTTTTTTGATTTTTTTATTTTAAAAAAAGAATATAATTTAAAGGTTTTAAATTTATAATTAGTTTGAAAGGTGCTTTATGGCAACAAATACAAGTGATAATGATATGAATTACAATCGCCTGCTAAGAGAAAGCAAAGAGCGATTAAAGGAATTGAACTGTATAAATCAAGCTACCGAAATAATAAAGCAGGGATTTTCAATTGATGAAACATTACAAAAAATATGCTTAATTCTTCCGGCTGCATACCAATATCCTGATTATACGCAGTGTAAAATTGAATATGAAAATAAAAAATATACTTCTCCAACATTTTCAATTACACCTTGGATCCAGAAAGCTGATTTTAAAACGGCCGAAGGGAAAAAAGGCGAAATAATTGTTGCATATACTCAAGAATTTCCGGTTGAAAGCGAAGAAGGACCTTTTTTGGTCGAAGAGCGTAATCTAATTAATAATATTGCTACGTTAATCTCTAATTATATTAATAGTGTCAGAATTAAAGATATTCTTCATTATGAAGAGCCAAAAATTGATTTAGGTAATATTCAACAATCAGCTCAGCATTACTCGCGACAATTATTGCAAAAATTTATCAATAAAGATTATTATGAGCGTGATATTTTTCATGATTTGATGCCATTTAAAGTAAAAGAAATTCTATTGGTTGCCAATCTATACGATGCTTTTAGCATTGAAAAAGAGGGACGATTTACAGAGCATATCTTGGGCGAATATTATAAATTAAATCTTACATCATTACCTAGGATAACAGGTGTTTCGAGCGATGAGGAAGCATTATATTTGCTTAAAAACAAGCATTTTGATCTTATTATCATCATGATGGGGTCAGATAAAAAGTTCCCTTTTGTTTTATGCGAGCGAATAAAAAAGCATTACCCATATATTTCGACATACCTATTATTAAATAATGATAACGATATTCATTTTCTGAAAAAGTTTTCGTTTTATAAGTCTAGTTTTGATAAGGTGTTTGTGTGGAATGGCGATTCTAAGATCTTCTTTGCTATGGTTAAGTTGTTGGAAGATAAAATTAATATCGAAAACGACTCGAAACTTGGAGTTATCAATGCAATTTTATTAGTCGAAGATTCACCAAAATATTATAGCCGCTTTCTTCCGGCTATGTATAATGCTATATTGGAACAAACGCAACGATTAATAGAAGAGGTAAATACCGATGAATTATATAAAGTTTTGAAACTAAGAGCAAGGCCCAAGTTGTTGCATGCTTGTTCGTACGAGGAGGCTGAATCAATTTTGAGTTTGTATAGGGAAATTGTTATTTGTGTTATTACTGATATTCGGTTCCCAAGAGGAGGCAGAGAAGATTCAAAAGCAGGTTTTGAATTGTTAAATCAAATTCAGGCTATTTCAACTTCAATTCCGGTTTTAATGCAATCGTCCGATAACGAAAACATGAAACTTGCATACGAAAAAGGAGCAATGTTTTTGAATAAAAACTCGGATAGTTTAATTCAGGATTTAAAAGATTTTATTAATTATCATTTAGGTTTTGGCAATTTTGTTTTTCGCTCAAAAGATGGGAAGCAATTAGCCATTGCAAAAAATTTAAAAGAATTTGAGTCATTAATCAAACAAATTCCCGAAGATTCGTTGACCTATCATGCATTGAAAAATCATTTTTCGTTGTGGATGATGGCTCGAGGAGAAATAGAAATAGCTCGAAATATTAAACCATATAAAGTTCAAGATTTTAAAAATCCTGAAGAAATCAGAGCGTTTCTTTTAAAAATTATTCAGAAGTATAAAATTGAAAAGGACAGAGGAAAAATTCTGCCTTTTGATGCAGATGTGCTAAGCGAAGCAAGCAACATTGTTACTCTTTCGTCCGGAGCATTGGGTGGAAAGGGTAGAGGCTTAGCATTTGTCAATACATTGATTTATAATTACAATTTTTCAAACGTAATTCCCGGTATATCAATACAAACACCATGTACCAGCATTATTGGAACCGATGAATTTGACTATTTTATCCAGCGAAATAAATTACAAGCTATAATTCATGATGCAGTGGATTATAATCAGTTAAAGGAAGCATTTGTTAATGGGGAGTTGTCGTACGAGTTGATGAAGAAATTAAAAATATTTATTCAGAAAATAAAAAAACCGTTGGCGATACGTTCGTCAAGTTTGCTGGAAGATTCATTAGGACAGCCATTTGCTGGTGTTTTTGAAACGTATTTACTCCCCAACAACCATACTAACGATGAAATTCGTTTGCAGCAGTTGGCAAACGCCATTAAGTTGGTTTTTGCTTCTGTTTTTTCACCTCATGCACGTTTGTATTTTGAGGCTATTCAATACAAAGTAGAAGAAGAGAAGATGGCTGTTGTAATTCAGGAGGTAGTAGGTAATAATTTTCAGGGTTATTACTATCCTCATATAAGTGGAACAGCCCAATCACATAATTTCTACCCTGTTGGGCATATGAAGCCGGAAGAAGGTTTTGCCGTGATAGCATTGGGATTGGGACAGTATGTAGTTGAAGGTGAAAAAACATATCGTTTTTCACCTCATTACCCCAAAACAGATATTGTAAGTGTTACAGACTTATTGAAAAACAGTCAAACAGAATTTTATACCATCGATTTAATGAAAAATGAACCCAACTTAATGGATGGTGAAAATGCTGCTCTTGCTCGTTTAGAAATATACGATGCCGAAAAACATGGAACGCTTAAACATTTAGCTTCGGTTTATAACCCTGAAAATGATACTATAGAAGCCGGTTTGAACAAAGAAGGTCCACGTGTGTTAAACTTTGCCAATATTTTAAAATACGATTACTTGCCCCTTTCCGAAACAATTGAGGTTATTTTAAGTATTGTAAAGGAAGCCATGGGAACTCCGGTAGAAATTGAGTTTGCTGTTGATTTAACTTTAAAAGACAATCAAAATTTGCCGGTTTTTTATTTGTTGCAGATAAAACCGTTGTTGGGCAATGAAAAAGATTTTAAAGTCGATTTTTCAAAGTTTAACGACCACGATGTGTTGCTTAAGACATCAAAAAGCATGGGAAATGGAAAAATAGAAAATATTCAAGATATTGTATATGTGGTTCCCGAGTTATTTGACCATATGAAAACTGAGGATATGGCAAAAGAAATTGAGCAAATAAACACAAAGTTGATGCGCGAGGGGAAAAAGTATATTTTATTGGGACCAGGCAGATGGGGCACTCGTGATAAATTTATTGGTATTCCTGTTGTTTGGTCGCAAATATCTGCAGCTAAAGTGATTGTAGAAATTGAACTCCCGAACTTTCCTCTCGATGCTTCGTTGGGTTCTCATTTTTTTCACAATGTAACAGCTATGAACGTGGGGTACTTTTCTGTTAAGCAAATAAGCCATGATGATTTTATTAATTGGGAAATGCTTCAACAATTTGAAACAATAGAACAAACCCGATATTTTAAACATGTAAAAGTCCCCTCTTCTGTTGGCATCTATATGGATGGAAGCAGCCAAAAAGCCATCATTGTAATCGAGGAAAGGGATGAAAAATAAGAAAGTCTCCAATTCTTAAAATGAAGAACATAAACAATATCGTATTTTGGTGCTTGCATATTTTTGAATTATCATAATAGACTTTCAACTTATTAAGCTACCTTTGCAAAATTTTTATTATTCAGGCTTTTTATGCAAAAAATTAGAAATGTTGCAATTATTGCTCATGTTGACCACGGAAAAACTACTCTAACCGATAAAATAATATATCAGTCTAACTTGTTTAGGGAAAATCAGGAACAAAAAGAATTGCTGTTAGATTCGAACGATTTAGAACGTGAAAGAGGAATTACCATTTTTTCAAAAAATATTTCGGTTTTTTATAAAGATTATAAAATTAACCTTATCGATACTCCCGGACATGCCGATTTTGGCGGAGAAGTAGAACGCGTTTTAAATATGGCCGATGGAGTTTTGTTGTTGGTCGATGCGTTTGAGGGACCCATGCCTCAAACTCGTTTTGTACTTCAAAAGGCTATTGAAATGGGTTTAAAATTGATTGTTGTAATAAATAAAGTGGATAAAGAAAATTGCCGTCCTGATGTTGTACAAGAAGAGATTTTTGAGCTGATGTATAATTTGGGAGCAAGTGACGAACAACTTGATTTTCCGACTGTGTACGGTTCTTCTAAAAATGGCTGGATGTCAGATCATTGGTTAAACGTAACGAATAATGTAAACTATTTACTTGATACTATTATTAATATTATACCCGAGCCGAAATATATCGAAGGCTCTGTACAAATGTTGATTTCGTCAATGGAGTATTCGTCCTATGTGGGAAGAATTGCTATTGGTAGGGTTAAAAGAGGGACATTAAAACAAGGGCAATTGGTATCTTTGATTAAAAGAGATGGGACACTGCTAAAATCAAAAATCAACGAGTTGTATGCTTTTGAAGGATTAGGCAAAGTAAAAAAAACTGAAATTTTATGCGGAGAAATTTGTGCTGTAACCGGAATAGAAGGGTTTGAAATTAGCGATACTATTGCCGATATCGAAAACCCTGAAGCTTTGCCACCCATACCTATTGATGAGCCTACCATGAGTATGCTTTTTACCATCAACGATTCTCCGTTTTTTGGCAAGGAAGGCAAATTTGTTACTTCGCAAAAATTGCGAGAACGTTTGTTTAAAGAAACAGAAAAGAATTTGGCACTCAGGGTTGAAGAAACCGATACCGCAGATAAATTTATTGTTTATGGTAGAGGTGTTTTGCATTTGTCCATCCTGATTGAGACAATGAGACGCGAGGGCTACGAATTTCAGGTTGGGAAACCGGTAGTCTTAGTTAAAATGGTAAATGGAGTAAAGCATGAACCGATCGAAGAACTTACGGTGGATACACCGGATAGTGTGGCTGGAAAGGTAATCGAACTAATCAACAAACGCAAAGGAGAATTGATTTCAATGACTCCTAAAGGAGATATGCAACGATTGATATTTTATGTGCCGGCTCGAGGATTGATAGGGTATAGAACGCCATTGATGAATATTACTTCGGGTGAAGCTATTTCTGCAAGCCGTTTTAAAGGATATGAACCATGGAAAGGCGAAATTGCCGGACGTAACAATGGAGTGCTTATAGCTATGGAAACCGGTATGGTGATAGCTTATGCACTGGATAAATTGCAAGACAGAGGTTTCTTTTTTGTAAATACAGGCGAGCAAGTATATGCAGGTCAAATAGTAGGAGAATATACACGAAACGAGGATTTGGTAGTTAATGTATCTAAAACAAAAAAACTGACCAATATGAGAGCCAGTGGAAGTGACGAAAAAGTTAAAATTGCTCCGCCGGTTATTAAATCACTTGAAGAATGTTTAGAATATATTCAAGATGATGAATACGTTGAAATTACTCCTCAAAGTATTAGAATGCGAAAAATTGTATTAGACGAAAACGAGCGGAAGAAAATAAAAAAAGCAACAAATAATTAGACTTTTATATTTTGATCTACAATTTCAGCTAAGTCAAATACCGGTTTGTCTGCAACTTTTTGAAATGTTTTTTTGCATAAAGGACAAGCAGTTATCAACATTTCCGAATCTTTTGCCATTATTTTATTATAGGCATCTTGAGCTACATCAACTTTATCCTTTTCCTGAAAATAAAAGTTACCCAAACTGCCACCGCAACATAACGAATTTTCTTTTTTATAGTTTGTCTCTTGAAGCGTAACGAGCTGGTTTAAAATATTTCTTGGAGCATTGTAAACTTTAGATCCCCTGCCTAAATCGCATGGATCATGATAAGAAGCTATGAATGACTGTTTTTTCAGATTTAATTTGCCTTCTTTTTCCCACATTTCAAATAATTGAGTATGATGCAATACTTTAACCGGAAGTTGATATTCTTCGTTAAACACTTTGTAACAAATTGGACAGGAGGTTACTAATATTTCCGCACCCGATTCAGTTATAATTTGTTTATTCTTTTCCATCAACAGTCTTGCATCTTCAAATCTGCCTGAGAGTTGTAGAGGTCGTCCGCAACAAATACTTCCATCTTCATCAATAAACGAGAAAGGTGTATTTGTTTTTTCAAAAATAGAGACCATCGCTTTTTTTACCGATGGAGTCAAATGACTCATGCAACCGGCAAAATAGGCGATTTTAGCTTTTTGTGGTTCTTTGTTTATTTGACTTAAATAACCGAATTGCTGATGTTTATGGTTCAATTTTTCATTTCTTTTGGCAATTTTAATATTCAAGATATTGATATTGACAGGACATGCTTCTTCACATCTTCCACAAACAAGGCAGTCGTATAAAGCAGGTTTTAATACTTTCCCGTGTCTTATTTTCTGGAAAAGATAGGCCGGAACCATATTATTTCTTCCTGCAACGTCCTGAATCTGACAAGCATCAATGCAAATACCGCAGCTTGAGCAGGCATTGATTTCCATTTGAGAGAAGCCTGTAATTTTATTTTTAGTGTATATTCCTGCCTGTCTCAATGCTATTAAAATCATTTCAGTGGGAATGTGCATATAGCGACTAAAAGGAAGAAAAGCAAAAAACACAAATAGGTCAATGGAATATAGCCACCACAATGGATACATAATATTTTCCAATGGAAGAAAACCGGATAAAAATACTCCCACATTATTTGTCATGAAACCGCCGTTTGAATAGATACCGGCAGTGGTGCTTTCTGCTAAAAGCCTAAGTGGAAAAATGAGCCATAAACTGTATAAAGCTACTTTATCTGTCCAAAATAACCGTGTGGTTCGCTTCATCCCCATTAAACGTGAGTAGAAACGCTTGATGAATGCCAAAAATAAACCGGACAAAATATATAGTAAAGCAAAATCCATGATAAAGGAGAAGAATACTCTATATTCCATTCCTGTGTTATCCCTGTGAAAAAAGCGAAAAAAGATGGGCTCGTATAAATGGTTTGAATTTGGACTATTAGCAAAAAAAACTTCAGCAGCCCCAAACACAATCAGCAAAAACCAACCAAATGCAAAACTGCTGTGCATATAACCCAATACAATATTTCGCTTGAAGATTCTAACATGCAAAAGTGCTTCGCGGAATATTTCCCATACTAACTTGAATAACGTTAACGAAAAAAATGATTTTCTTACTTTCTTTCGCTCTTTTTTTGATAACGATAGTATCCAGCGAGTATACTTGAAAATCAGAAAAAGTATAAGTCCGATTAATCCGACAGAAAATGGAACAACAAACCAATCGAAATTCATAACTGCGAACTTTGAAGAAACGACATTATTTGAAGAATAACACCACGGGTGTTGACATTTTTAGGGCAAACTAGCTGACATTTACCGCATAACATGCATTGTGTGATTTCCTTTGCAATGTAAACTTTTTCACCACGGCGAATACTCAACATGATTTTATGAAAATCGAGCGATGAAAATGCACCTGCCGAGCATGTTGCTGTACATGCACCACAAGCAATGCAAAGCGAAACCGATGGCTCTACTCTCATCAGATAGTAGAATAACGCCCTGTCGTTTTGATCGTAGTCAATAACCCTGCTTTTGTTTACACTAAAACCGAAGTCTTTCATTTTACTGAGCATTTGAGTTAAGGTATTCCAATATTTTAACAACAGCTCCGCGAGCATCGGCCAATGTGTCATCGATACTTTTTGGGGAAGTTGCTGCACCCGCTACAAAAATTCCGGGATGCGAAGTGATGTTTGATTGTGTGTGCTCGTCTTTGGAAGCAATAAAATGACTGCTATTTGTTTCCAGATTAAGCATTTTTATTAAACCGGAGGTCCCTTCGGAAGGAGTCATCCCAACCATTAAAACTAAAAGATCCATCGTCATTTTCATGGGGCGACCTAGTAACGTGTCTTCTACCTTAACAATAATTTGTCCCTCTTTGTTTTCGGCAGCTTCTGACAATCGTCCTCTGATAAAAGTTACACCGTATTTTTCCTGCGACTCATTATAGATTTCTTCGAACGATAAGCCATACATACGCAAATCCATATAAAAGCAATACGCTTCGGAGTAGGGAAGTTTTTGTCTTACTTCAATGGCTTGTTTAACGGCAGTTACACAACAAACTTTTGAACAATAGATATTATTAATTTTTCTGTCCCTTGAACCTACGCAGTGAACAAACCCGATTCTCTGTGGTTCTTTACCTGATTTTGTTAAGATGGGTTTATTCTCACGAAACAATTTCTCCAATTCGGCTGAAGTAATTACGTTATCGTAAATTCCATAACCGTATTCTTCCTTCAATTTTGCATCAAATAAATCATAACCGGTGGAAATAAGTATGGAGTCGGTTTCAATTAGTTCGTTGTCTGAAAGTGAAACAACAAAAGATGTATTATTCTTTGCAATAGTTGAAACCGTCGTGTTGAGTTTTATTTTTAAGTTCGAAGGAATATTTGCTTTTAAATATTCAATTATTTCGTCCGATTTACGTTGATTTGGAAAAAGTCTGTCCCATTGAGCTACGTGTCCACCTATATTGTCGGTTTTTTCTATTAACGTAACATCGTAATCCATTCTTGAAAGTATGGATGAAGCTTCTATTCCGGCAATTCCGCCACCAATAACAACAATTTTCTGTTTTAATGCCATATTAAGAAAATACTTTTTGTAAAAATATAAATTTGTTAATAGTTTAACAACTCTGGAATTTCAGGTCCTTTAGTATTCAAATATTTATCTTCTTTTGAATAAGAGATTCCCAATTTATCTAACAAAGGTTCTACTGGTATTTGGTGCATTTGTAATCCTATTTCCCATGGATTATAACCTAAAAGCAATGCTGTTATTTCTTCGAATGTCAAAACAGGAATAGCTTTACCATCGACTCCGTATAGTTTATGTTCTGATTCTGCAGCTACATATTGCCAACGGTCAAGAAAATAGTTACAGCCCGGACAATTGGTAATAATTAAATCTACATCGTATGGCTGCATGGATTCAAATTTTTTTAGCGAATGCGAGTAACTGTATCCGCGGTTGGCCTTAACTAAATATTGTCTGAAACCGAATCCGCAACAATGACGGCGTTCGGGATAGTCAACCAATTTGCCTCCCCATGCATCAACCAAGCCGGCTAAAACGTAGGGATATTCGGCTCCTCCAACTCCTTTGTGCGGGAATATTTTTGCATAATGGCAACCAATGTGCTCAACTACATTTAACGGTTTTCCGGTTTTTGCGTTGACGAGTTTGTATTTTAGCTGTGGTAGAATGTCCATTCTTAATTTGTAAATCACATCACTGGCATGTACCAGGTTTTTTGGTAGTTTAAAGGTTCTGCCGGTCGCTTTATATAGATTTTCTTTCGTTTTTTCGAGTGTCTCGGGAAACTCGTGCCATGTCTCAAGCATTTCTGAGTATATTCCAAATGATGTTACACATGAGCAAACAAAATTTTCATAACCAAGCTCATTCATTAGCGAGAATTGGCGTGCTACAACAGTCATTGTTGTTTCGAGCGGAACAATGGCGGAATGGTAACCAATACCGGTGCATGTAGTTTGGCGGGCATCATCGTAAATATCTTTATTCAGATTTTGACGAAGAACTTTCAGGAATATTTCTTCAGCTCCGGGGAAGAAGTTCTGACGAATACAGCTGCGGGCGTAATAGTATTTATCATCGGCTATTTCTTTTTGATATTGTGCCCAAAGTTGTTTTTTGCCATCTTCAATCATAGATCTTCCTCCTTCTTAATACTATTTTCGTAAACGTAGTTGAAGTATTCATCTTTTTCTCCTTTGAAAAAAGTGAGTCCCAGTTCTTTTGCTTTTTCTTCAGATTTATTTTCAATCAGCTCAAAAAAATCACTGCCACCCGTTTGTTTAAAAATGGCTTTCAGTTCATTCATCGATTCTTGTGGTATTTGCCTGAGTGAACCGCTTCCATTTCCATGATAATTAGCTCCGACTAAGGGAGAGATTTTTTGAATATTATCTTTAACCCAATCCCAAACAGGTCCTTGCTCGGGAAACATTTCTGTATCAATTTTATCAATATGTACACAGTAGCCGTCTTCTAAAATATGTTTGCCCACTGTCCTGACTAAAGCCAATTGTTGTCTTCCTTTTTCTGATTCTGTAAAAAGACCGGTTTTAATCGAAAGAGTTTTAAGAGCCTGTATAATATACGCAGGAACATTTTCTCGTGGACAACGGGTTTTGCATGAAAGGCATTCGCCACACATCCATATGCTATCGCTTTTAAGTAATTGTTTGAGTTCTTCTTCTTGTTTTCGTTGGACTAAATTTACAACCATGCGTGGATCGTACTCATAATATTGGGCAGCAGGACATATTGCAGTACAAACACCACAATTGATGCAAGCTTTCATGCCCTCAATGTATCGAAAATCGCTTTTTAATTGATCTAATAATGTCATTTTTACAATAATCTATAAAGTCTATATGTAAATAGAATTAAAGTTTCAAAGTTAATAAAGATTATTATATTCTTTTAGAAGAAAAGTCATAAAAATGACGAAAGGTATCATAATGAGAAGAGAGAAGTGTGGAATTGATTTGTTTTAAGCCAAAAAAAGTAATCTTCTAAATAAGTTTGTAAGATAGGGAATGCTTTTTCGGAATCATGGAAAACAATTATTCTACCCGATTTTGTATTCCGAATTAGTTTTTTTAAAAAATGTTTATTTTTTTCTTGTGGTATGTAATCTTTTGATAAGTAATTCCAAAATACAATATGAAATTGCTTCCGGAGTATAAGCCATTGAATTGGACTTATTTTCCCATAAGGAGGTCTAAATAAATTAGTATTTAGAATATTTGCTCCTTTTCTTGTGTTTTCAATATATACTTTGTTTCCAGTGGTCCAACCTTTTAGGTGTTCTAATCCATGGTTTCCAATACCATGTCCGGCTTTTTTTATATCTTCAATTAATTCAGGGTACTGAAGGGCTTGCTTACCAAGGCAAAAAAAAGTAGCATTAAATTGATATTTGTTCAATAACGCCAACACCCAAGGGGTTACCTTGGGAGTTGGTCCATCATCGAATGTTAAGTATATTGTTTTTTGATTCACATTATTCTTCCATTCCTGAGCTAGTAGCTTCTTGTGGGAAAACAGTTGTGAATTTTTCGTAATATATTTTCATCTGGTCGTCAAGTTCTTTAGCCAATTTTTCTTGTGAGTAAGTTCTGGCAATTCTGGACAATTCGTTGTAAACAGTTAAAGAACGACGAGCTTCAAACGAAAGAGTTTGTGCTTTCTTAGTATCGAGCGATAAGAAATAGTTCAATTCTTGTTCGGTCATTTTTCTCATTCCTTGCAATATATCCAAAGCTTTTTTGCTTTCGCCTGCCTTGAAGTAAGCTTCTATGATTCCAAGAACAAACACATTGTAAGGAACCGTTTTTTCAGGCATCACTTGCATGCAATGGTCTAATACTTTAATTGCAGAATCGCGTTTGCCTTCGCGCAAAAGTGCGTTTGCCAAACGTGCAAATACGTTACGGAAATTCATGGTCATGCGAAGGTTATTTTCGTCTAAATAAACATTTTCTTTGTCGATGTTGCCCCACGAAAACTTGTTCATTAGACGATCGTATAAAATATCGGTATCTATCCAACCTGTTTGACCATCAAAATTGTCAGATTTAATGGGAGTTAAGCGATACGTTAAACCATCTAAACGGAAATAGTCTTCCATGTTTAAGTATTCCCCACCAACGGTTATAGCAAAATAGATAGGTCTTGTCCATTTCGTTTGGTTCATAATGTCTAAAATAGCTAACTCAGATTTGAATATGTAGTTTTTCTTAACTTTCCAAATCATTTGTTTTTCCATTTTCGACGCTTGTTCGGGCTTTATTATTTTATTTGCCATAACGTTTGCCGAATCAACAGGATACAAGAAATTACGTGTTGGAATGTAATTGATGCTTTCGGTATTTGAAACCGGAACTTTTGCTTCGGGTGCATCGCTTTTTACAAATTCTATAACTTTACCAATATCCACTGGTTCTTTTATTTGTTCAATGATAGGAGAATAAACCCTGCGTTCACCGGCAATTTGATCGTAGGTAAATGAAATTGGAATGGGGTCTGATTCGTATGCACGATATTTTATTTGCTCTATGTACCAATCCGTATTAAGCAATGATAGGTTGATTACACGAACATCAGTTCTAATGCCTTCAACTTCCTGAGCGTACCATAATGGGAACGTGTCGTTGTCGCCATTGGTGAATAAAATTGCATTTTTATCGCACGATTCGAGGTAGTTTTTAGCAAAATCCCTGGGTGTATAACGGTTCGAACGGTCATGGTCGTCCCAGTTTTCTTTAGCCATTACATAAGGTACGGCCAATAAACCAACAACTGTTAATACTCCGGCTGTAGCAACTTGGTTAATTTTTTTGCTAAGTATTTGCCAAAGTGCGGCAATACCTAAGCCAATCCATATTGCAAAAGCATAGAACGAACCGGCATAAGCATAATCTCGTTCACGTGGTTGGTAGGGTGTTTGGTTAAGATAAATAACAATGGCTAAACCTGTAAAGAAAAATAATAAAAGTACAAGCACAAACCCTTTGCTTTCGCGGAGATAATGGAAATACATGCCGATTAGCCCCAACAACAATGGTAACATAAAATAAACATTGCGAGCTTTATTGTTTTTTAAATAATCGGGTAGGGTGCTTTGGTCTCCAAGACGAGCATTATCAATGAGTGGAATCCCGCTAATCCAATTGCCGTACATTACATTTCCATGTCCTTGTATATCGTTCTGCCTTCCGGCAAAATTCCACATAAAATAGCGGAAATACATCCAACCTATTTGATAGGAGAAAAAGAATTTCATGTTTTCGAAAAAGGTAGGTTTGTATATTTTTTCAACATTTCCATCATATCCTACCCAGTTTACCGGTGTGCCCTTAAAATCAGTCCACGATTTATATGCTCTGATATGGCTATCTTCGGAGCTGTACATACGTGGAAATAGCATGTTGAATTCAGAAGCATAATTTTGTTTTTGTTTTTTACCAATTTCAACATATTTGCCATCTTTTTGAATGTAAATAGGATCGCCTTCTGAGTATGGATTTGTTCTATCTAAAGGTGAAGCAAAGGTTTGTCCGTAAAAAAGAGGTCTATCACCATATTGCTCGCGATTAAGATAGGATATTAATGAAAATACATTATCGGGTTTATTTTCATTTAACGGAGTGTTTACGTTTGAGCGAATGAGTATCATAGCAAAAGATGAATAGCCGACTAATATCATAGCAATGCCCCAAACAATGGTATTTAAATAAGGCTTCACTACTTTAAAAATATTTAATAAAAACCACACAAGTGGGATATAGAGTACAATAAAAATGGGAGAAGAAATCATTAATGGAATGCCTGCAAAAAAAGTTGTAAGTGTTACAGCTGAGATTTGAATTTTGTAGTTTCCATCCTTTTTAGTGATATAGAGCGAATAGCTTATCAATGCTATAAGTAAAAGAATATGGAAAATAAGTCCGGAGTGAAATGGTAAACCAAACGTGTTTACAAACATAAGTTCAAAAAATCCGGCAACTTTAAAAATACCTTGAATAATTCCGTACATTACTGCTGCTAAAAGAATGACAGAAATAATAGAAGCGCTAATAATACCTTTTTTATTTATTTTTTCTGCTTTTCTGAAATAAATTACAAATACGATTGCCGGAATTGCAAGTAAATTTAATAAGTGAACACCAATAGAAATACCCATAAACAAAGCGATAAGGATGATATATTTATTGGCATCTTTTTCGTTATGATGTTCGTCCCATTTTGTTATTAGCCAAAAAACAAGAGCTGTAAACATGGATGATGATGCATACACCTCTCCCTCTACAGCCGAAAACCAAAATGTGTCGGAAAAAGTGTAAGCGAGTGAACCAACCAAACCACTTCCTAAAATGGCAATCATTTTTCCGGTGGTCATTTTATCGTCGTCTTTTAAAAGCATGCGTTTTGCAAAATATGTTATGGTCCAAAAAAGGAAAAGTATTGTTAACGCTGACATAATTGCCGACATAGAATTTACCATAACGGCAACTTTTGTAACATCAGTAGTAAACATGGAGGCAAAACGAGCAAGAATCATAAAAAATGGTGCTCCCGGAGGGTGTCCAACTTCATATTTATAAGATGTAGCAATAAATTCACCACAATCCCAAAAACTTCCGGTTGGTTCGATGGTGGATAAATACGTAAAGGCTGCAATAGCAAAGGCCAGCCAAGCACCAATGTTGTTTAAACGTTTGTAATTCATTCCGTAAAATTTTAAAGCACGAAAATACTATAAATTTTTTGAAACCTAATGAACTTGAAACAATTTAACGATTGTTAACGGTTTTTGACAAGAAAAAATGCTGACCTTTATTAAATTAAAGAATTTTTGCTTTTAAAAATTCAAATTAATTCAATGAGCAAAACTAAACTAAAACTCGATGACATTCCAAGAAGGTAACCGATTAAAGTATCTTGAAAAAGGTGAGCTTTTAAAGCTATACGAGATGTTATGATAAGTCCTGAGGCTAAGATTAAAAAAGTTAAAATGTAAATATCAGGAATGAGCAAAAAAAAGTATCTATAAAATAATAAAACTCCTAATATAGAGCCTATTGCATAGGAATGCATACTTATTTTGGGATAGAAAAATAAAAGAACAGAAAAGATGAAACTTGAAAGGGGTAAAATGATGATAGACATAAAAATTAGTGGCTGAACGTTTATTTTTAGCATGAAAAAATATGTAAAAAAGTAGAAAACGGTCATTGAAAAAGAGACCAGCAGTCGTTCTTCTTTCGTTTTTAGGTAAAAAGAATGGATAAATTTAAAATAATAAAATAAGCTAAGAATAATGATGGGAATAATGGCTGTTAAAATAAAAAAAGCAGTAGTAATGGCAATTAAATATGATGAGTTAAAGATAAAAATTCCAGAAAAAAGATTAAAAACAATTATTAATAAATATGTGGGGATAAAGATTGGGTGAAAAAGTATAGAAACTAATGAGAAAAATAAATTTTCATAACGGCTAAAACGTACCTCTTGCATTTACAGTTCCTTTCTTAATCGTGCAACGGGAATACTTAGTTGTTCGCGATATTTTGCAATCGTTCTTCGAGCTACATTCAACCCTTCTTTTTTAAGTAGTTCTGCCAGTTCTTCGTCTGTCAATGGGTTCGATTTATCTTCATTAGCAATAAGATGCTGAATGCGTTCTTTAATTTTATAAGTAGATATTTCTTCGTCGCTATCGGTGGTCATCGACTCGCTAAAAAACGATTTGAGCGAAAAAACTCCGTAGGGAGTTGATACATACTTATTGCTTGCAACTCTTGAAATGGTACTAATATCAAAACCGGTTAAGTCGGCAACATCCTTCAAAATCATTGGCTTGAGTAACGATTTATCACCTTCGGTAAAAAAATCTTTTTGTAAGTGAACGATGGCTTGCATGGTTGTTAAAAGAGTATTTTGACGCTGTTTTATGGCATCAATAAACCAGTGTGCGGCATCCACTTTTTGGCGTGCAAACTGAATGGCTTCTTTATCGTTTTTTGCTTTTTTGTTGATTTTTGCTTGTGCTTCGAGCGAGTTTAACATTTCTTGAAACGATTTGCTAACTCTTAATTCGGGCGAGTATTTAGAGTTTAGAAAAACTTTTATTTCACCGTCTTCGATTTCGACAAGAAAGTCAGGAATAACCTGATTTATGGCAGTTTCATATGTGTCTGAATAGGTGTTACCCGGATTTATGCTTAAGGATTGTATTTCACTAATGGCGGCTTTTAGTTCTTCCTTATCAATATTAAGCTTTCGTTGAATTTTGTCGAAATGTTTTTTCATCAATTCTTCAAAGGCTTTTTCAACAATTTTGATGGCATTTTTTACAGCATTGCTCTGGGGTTTACGGTTTAGTTGAATTAGAAAGCATTCGGTAATGTTTCTTGCTCCGATACCCGGTGGATCAAGTGTTTGGATTTTTTTAAGTATTGCTTCAATTTCTTTAGGCTCGGCATTAATATTAAGATTAAAAGCCAAATCATCCGAAATTTGTTCAATATCTCTTTGCAAATAGCCTTTTTCGTCTATATTTCCAATAATATATTCGGCAATGGTTCGTTGTTTTTTGTCAAGGTCTAAGAAGCCTAACTGATGGTTGAGGTTATCGATAAAAGATTCTTGGCTCGAGAAAATAAATTCGCGTTCGTCGTTTTCTTTTGAATTATTGTTGGCTTGCAATAAGTAGTAGGGTGTTTCATCCTGATCTTCTTCGCTAATATAGTCTTCGTATGAAAAATCGTCGTCTTTGCTCGAATTTACTTCTTCCTTTTCCTGATTATCAAATAAATCGTCATCAGATGGATTGTCTTCTTCATCGTTATCGTAGTCGTTATCGTCATCATCGGCAAGATTAACGATTTCTTCTTCTTCTGCGCCTTCTTCTAATGCAGGGTTCTCTTCAAGTTCTTTTTTGATACGTTGCTCTAACTCCATAATCGGAATTTCGAGCATTTTAATGAGTTGTATTTGTTGGGGCGAAAGTCGTTGTAGTAATTTCTGCTGTAATTTTTGCTCTAACATAACTTGCTTTTTAACCTTAGAAACGTGATATTAACCTAAAAGTTTCAAAGACTAAAAATATTTTTTAAAAATCAGCATTTTTTGGTGTTCTTGGGAAAGGTATAACATCTCTAATGTTTGCCATTCCGGTTACAAAGAGCATTAATCGTTCAAATCCTAATCCAAATCCGCTGTGAGGGGCTGTTCCAAATTTTCTGGTTTCTAAATACCACCACACATCTTTTTCCGGGAGATTTAATTCTTTTATTCTGTTAAGAAGTTTATCATAATTTTCTTCGCGTTGCGAGCCGCCAATTATTTCTCCAATTTTAGGAAATAAAACGTCCATGGCACGAACTGTTTTGCCATCATCGTTTTGTTTCATATAGAAAGCCTTAATTTCTTTTGGATAGTCAATTAATATCACCGGACGTTTAAAATGCTTTTCAACTAAATAGCGTTCGTGTTCAGACTGTAAGTCGCATCCCCAATAAACCGGAAATTCAAATTTTTCGCCTGATTGCAAAAGTATATCAATGGCTTTAGTGTAGGGTAGGCGTTCAAAGGGGTTTTCGATAACGAATTGCAGGCGTTCGATGAGTTCTTTATCGTACATTTCGTTTAGGAACAACAAATCGTCTTTACAATGGTCTAATGCATAACGAACAAGGTATTTAATAAAATCTTCGGCTAAATCCATGTTGTCATTCAAATCATAAAATGCCATTTCTGGCTCTATCATCCAAAATTCTGCTAAATGTCTTGGTGTGTTTGAGTTTTCGGCTCTAAATGTAGGTCCAAAAGTGTATATTTCTGACAATGCCATGGCACCTAATTCACCTTCAAGTTGTCCTGAAACGGTTAGACTGGTTTCTTTGCCAAAAAAGTCTTCGTTAGAATCTATCTTCCCATCTTCGGTTTTGGGTAAATTATATAAATCGAGTGTTGTAACCCTAAACATTTGACCGGCTCCTTCGCAATCGCTACCTGTAATGATAGGAGTATGTAAATACGAAAAGCCTTTTGAATTAAAATAATTGTGGATGGCAAATGCCATGTGATGACGAATGCGAAAAATGGCTCCAAATGTATTGGTGCGTGGACGTAGATGCGCAATGCTACGCAAAAATTCTAAGCTATGCCCTTTTTTCTGAAGGGGATAGGTTTCGGGATCGCAGGTTCCGTATATTTCTATTTCTTTGGCTATGATTTCTACTTTTTGTCCTGTTCCTTGCGAGGGGACTAACGTTCCGATGACTTTAATACAAGCACCGGTAGTTATGGGTTTAAGAAAATCTTCACTGAATAATTGAGTATCGACAACTATTTGAATATTATGTATGATTGAACCATCATTTAAGGCAATAAAATGAACATTTTTATTACCTCGATGGGTACGAACCCAACCTTCTAAAATGTAATCTTTATTTATTTCAGATTTTGTAAGTAAATCAACAATTTTAGTTCTTTTAGTCATTTTCGTGTTTTTTTAAGTTATTATATTTCAATTTCAACCCCTTGACGGTTAAAAACGTGATATTCTAAAAATGGCAATTGATCTTCGGGGGTAATTTTAATATATCTTTTGTATTTTACTATCCATTTAAATCGCCATGAAGGAAAACCGTATTTTAAAAATGCTGCTACATAAGGGTTTGCTTTTATATGAAAATTACGATAGGGAGTTTTTTCAAATAAATATTCTAAGTAGCTTTCTATTTGGTTACCAATTAATAAAGTACTTCCAATTTGTCCTGTTCCAGAGCAAGTTGGGCAAGTTTCTGCTGTAACAATATTTAATTCTGGCCGTACACGTTGGCGGGTAATTTGCATCAATCCGAATTTGCTGACCGGTAAAATATTGTGTTTAGCTTTGTCTTTTTCCATCAGCTTTTTCATATGCTCGTATAGGGTGCGTTTGTTTTCTACTTTATACATATCTATAAAGTCGATAACAATGATGCCTCCCATATCACGCAAGCGTAGCTGTCTTGATATTTCTTCGGCAGCTATCATATTCACCTCTAAAGCATTTTGTTCTTGGTCGTTGTCGTTTATTTGCCTATGACCGCTATTAACATCAATAACATGCAGTGCTTCAGTATGTTCAATGATAAGGTATATGCCAGATTTAAGGGTTACCGTTTTGCCAAAAAGCGATTTTATTTGTTTATTAATACCAAATTGTTCAAAAAGAGAAGTATTTCCTTGCTGAAGTTTTATTATTTTTTCTTTTTCAGGTTCAATCGATTGAACAAACGAACGCATGGTGTTTGCAATTTGTTTATCGTTGACGTAAATGCTGGCAAACGATTCGTTTAGCATGTCACGAATAATGGCATTGGTGCGCTCGAGTTCACCCAAAATTAACATGGGCGGTTTTACCTGATAAAGCTTTTTAAATGCACTTTCCCATTTTTGTATGAGTTCTCTGAGTTCAGCATCCAATTCTTGTGCGTGTTTGCCTTCGGATACGGTACGAATGATAACTCCGTAATTGCTGGGTAAAATACTTTCTACAATATGTTTTAAACGGTGTCGTTCTTCGGCCGATTTAATTTTTTGAGATACAGAAACTTTATTAGAAAAGGGTACCAATACTAAATTTCTGCCCGCAATAGAAATTTCTGATGTTAAACGAGGACCTTTTGTTGAAATAGGTTCTTTAGCTATTTGAACCACAATAAGTTGTCCGGATTTTAATATTTGATTTATCCTGCCATTTTTATTTATCTCCGGGCTTGGTTCAAAAATGTTTAACGATGTGTTGGGATTGGGAGATTGAATGCATTGGTGTAAATATTTTTGTAAAGATAAAAAATGTGGACCTAAATCGAGGTAATGCAAAAAAGCATCTTTGGAGTAACCTACGTCAACAAAAGCTGCATTCAGGCCTGGCATGATTTTTTTTACTCTTCCCAAATAAACATCCCCTACGCTGAATTGGAGATTATTTTTCTCCTTATTTAATTCAACTAGAGTCTTATCTTCGAGTAGAGCAATTTTTATTTCGTTTGTATCAACTTCTACAAATAGCTCTCTTATCACAATATCGTATTTTAATAAATAGAAAAAAACCTATAGCGAACTATAGGTTTTACTGATTTAATAAAAAAACCTAACGGATTTTCTTTTTATGACGATTTTTTCTTAAACGTTTTTTGCGTTTATGAACCGCCATTTTGTGTCTTTTGTGTTTTTTTCCACAGGGCATAATTCAAATTTTTAGTGATTATTTTTTTACTTTATTTTTAACGTCAACTACAAATGTTTTTGCAGGTTTAAAAGCAGGGATAAAATGTTCGGGAATAATTAAGGTAGTGTTTTTTGAAATATTACGAGCAGTTTTTTTAGCACGTTTTTTTAAAATGAAGCTTCCAAATCCGCGTAAATAAATATTGTTCCCTTTTATCATGGAATCTTTCATGATTTCCATGAACGATTCAACTGATTTTTGAACTAAAACCTTTTCAATTCCGGTTTTCTTTGAAATTTCGTTTACAATGTCTGCTTTAGTCATATCTTTAAATTTTAATTAAGTGATTGTCTTATTTTTGAGCTTGCAAATATAGCTTATTTTTAATTACCAAAAAATAAGTTCATGAAAATTATTGAAAAAAAAATGCAATTTTGCTGCTATGATTGAAATACTCGAACCATTAGTAAGTTGGTATAATGCTTCAAAGCGCGTTTTACCATGGCGTAGTACATTAAACCCATATTATATTTGGGTGTCGGAAATTATTTTACAGCAGACACGGGTTAATCAAGGTTTACCTTATTATATGCGTTTTATCGAAACTTTTCCAACCATTGAAAGTTTGGCAAATGCCCCTCAACAAGAAATATTAAGCGTATGGAAGGGATTGGGTTATTACCGCAGAGCTTTAAATATGCATCAGGCTGCAATGTATATTGTAAACAAATGCGATGGTAAGTTCCCTCAAAGATACGAGGAATTATTGAAATTAAAAGGCGTGGGTGAATATACTGCAGCTGCCATTGCATCTATTTCTTTTGGCGAGAAAACTCCTGTTGTTGATGGAAATGTAGTAAGAGTATTAAGTCGCTTGTTTTTACTCAGTGGAGATAAAAAATCAAAAAAATTTAGAGTACAATTAGCTGAAATGGTCAAGCCTTCAATGGATTATTTAAGTCCTTCGGACGTAAATCAGGGCTTAATGGAATTAGGTGCCATGATATGTTTGCCTCAAAATCCCAATTGCATTGAATGTCCCGTAAAAAAATGGTGTAAAGCGTTTAAAGCAAATAAAGTTGAGCAATTCCCAACGGTTATCGAAAAAAACAAACCCAAAGAGATTTTTTTTAACTATTTAATTATTACAGATTACAAGCACGTATTGATGCATTTACGAACCGATGAAAATATATGGAAAAATATGTATCAGTTCCCCTTGATTGAAGCAGATAAAAATTTTCACTCGAATGAATTGATTGAACATGATTTTTTTAAATCGCAGTTTGCTGGGAATGTTGCTTTTTTAAACGAATCGAATGTTTTTAAACACGTGTTAAGTCATCGAATTATTTTCGCCAAATATTTTGTCTTTACAGTAAAAAAATGGAATAATTCAGGTTATGAAAAAATAAAAATTTCCGAACTCGATAAATTCCCAATACCACGATTAATTGAAAAAATTAAGAACGAAATATTTTTATTATAATTCCTTTATCTATAGTGTTTAAGATGTTTATTATTCTTTATTCTATATTAAATAAATAGGATGTAAAGAGCAATAGTTGATAAAAATCTTTGAGTCTTAATTTTAAAAGGGTTGTATTCAATGAGGTTTAGTTGTTGTATATCAAATAAATAATTTTAATATAGAATAACAAAGTGTGTAAGAATAAAAATTTTCATGAACAAAAATAAAAAAATTTGGAAATATTAAAAAAATCATGTACATTTGCTTATATTTTTAACATTTTGGGAAAATGATGGAAGACAACGAAAACTATCAGGAAAACAATCAGAAGAGTAGAGAAGAAGTCTATTCAAAATCTGTTAGGGCAGGAAAAAGAACCTATTTCTTTGATGTAAAGTCCACAAAAAGTGAAGATTATTATTTGACCATTACGGAAAGTAAAAAAAGATTTAGACCCGATGGTTCGGTTTATTACGAAAAACACAAATTGTTCCTTTACAAAGAAGATTTCGAAAAATTTGCCGAAGGCTTAAACGATGTAGTTCAATTTATTCGCACAAACAACATTAGTTTGTCAAGCGGAACAGAAACTCATCGCGACGATAGCAGCGAAGCATAGCCGCTATTTATATAGATTACAATCAAGGATGTAACGGTAAACTTTTTCCGGAAGGAAAAAACGTACATCCTTTTTATTTTTTACAGCTTCGCGTATAAAAGTTGACGATAATTCTATTAGAGGCGTTTCAACCAACTTTATATTTGAAGCATCAGCAAACGGGTTTTCTAAAAATTTTTTTCGGGGATATACATATATAAAATAATGTTGTAAAATTTTCTCGTAATTTTTCCACTTCGTAAAAGTTATAAGGTTATCACTCCCCATAATAATAGCAAAGCGGTAATGGGGATATTTGTCTTGCAATCTTACAAGCGTATCGATAGTATAGGAAGGCTTAGGCATGGTAAATTCAATATCTACGGCTTTAAATTTTTCAAAATCACCGATAGCCAGATTAACCATTTCTAAACGATGATACTCGTCTGCTAAAATCTTTTTTTCTTTTAAAGGATTTTGTGGTGAAACAACAAACCACAATTCATTTAGGTCGGTAAAACTTAAAAAATAATTGGCTATCATCATGTGTCCATGATGAATAGGATTAAACGAACCGAAAAATAATCCTATTTGTTTCGAAACAGGCATTTTTTTTTCAAACATAGATAGTTTTTTCCATTTTTACAATATTCAAAGCAATATAATTCTACACAAAAAATTGAAGTAAACATTCAACATCATAAAAAAACGAATGCGTTTTAAAAAATAGTTACAAAAAAAATGCTGATAGTGTTGTAATTAAAAAAATAATGTTGTACCTTTGCAGACCAATTTTTAAACTAAAAAATATCTAAACATTAGAGTATGCCAACAATACAGCAATTGGTGCGTAAAGGTCGCAACAAGGTAGAAGTAAAGAGCAAATCAAGATCGCTCGATTCATGTCCTCAACGCAGAGGTGTATGTACGCGTGTATATACAACAACTCCTAAAAAACCGAATTCTGCTATGCGTAAAGTAGCAAAAGTTCGTTTAACAAACCAACAAGAAGTTATTGCATATATCCCCGGTGAAGGTCATAATTTGCAAGAACACTCTATCGTGTTAGTACGTGGTGGTCGTGTTAAGGACTTGCCAGGTGTACGTTATCATATCATTCGTGGAGCATTAGATACAGCCGGTGTGGATGGTCGTAAACAAGGTCGTTCATTATATGGTGCTAAACGTCCTAAGAAAACAGCTGCGAAAAAATAAGTAATACCTATTTAATAATATATAATTATGAGAAAATCGAAAGCTAAGCGAAGAATTTTACTCCCCGATTACAAATACAACGATACGATGGTTACTCGTTTTGTGAACAATCTAATGTACGAAGGTAAAAAATCTACTGCTTTTACAGTTTTTTATGAAGCAATTGAAATGCTTGATAAAAAAGCTAAAGAAGCCGGATTAGAACCCTTGGAATATTGGAAAAAAGCATTGGAAAATGTTACACCTCAAGTAGAAGTAAAAAGTCGTCGTATTGGTGGTGCTACATTTCAAGTTCCAACCGAAATACGTGGAGATCGTAAAGTCGCTATCAGCATGAAAAATATAATTCTCTTTGCTCGTAAACGTAGTGGTCGCAGTATGGCAGAAAAACTATCAGCCGAAATTATTGCTGCATTTAACAACGAAGGTGGTGCCTTTAAACGTAAAGAAGAAATTCATAGAATGGCCGAAGCTAACAAAGCTTTCTCACACTTTCGCTTTTAATCCTGTTCTTTGAGGTAGTTAAAATGGCAAAAAATCTTACACATACCCGCAATATTGGTATCATGGCTCATATAGACGCCGGTAAAACAACTACTACCGAGCGTATTCTATATTATACCGGTATCAATCATCGTATGGGTGAGGTTCACGAGGGAACAGCCACTATGGACTGGATGATTCAAGAACAAGAACGTGGCATTACCATCACATCTGCCGCTACTACTACCTATTGGAAATATAAAAATCAAGAATACAAAATCAATATTATCGATACTCCCGGACACGTTGATTTTACCGTGGAGGTTGAACGCTCGCTTCGTGTTTTAGACGGAGCGATTGCTGTTTTCTGCGCTGTTGGCGGTGTTGAGCCTCAATCCGAAACAGTTTGGAGACAAGCCAATAAATATCATGTCCCCCGTATTGCATTTGTAAATAAACTCGATAGAGTTGGAGCCGATTATTTTGGTGTGATTATGCAAATGCATTCAAAAATAAAAGCTAACCCTGTACCTGTGCAGATTCCCTTAGGGGTCGAAGATTCGTTTAAAGGCGTTATTGACTTAATATCAAATAAAGCCATTATTTGGAACGATGATACTTTAGGGGCATCATACGAACAAAAAGATATCCCTTCAGATTACGTTGAAATTGCCGAAGAGTGGAGAGATAAATTATTAGAAAAAATTGCCGAGTTTGATGATGTTATTTTAGATAAATATTTAAGCGACAAAAAAACAATTACCGAAGAAGAAATATACAGGGCATTGCGTAATGCTACTTTAAACTTAAAAATAGTTCCTGTACTCTGTGGTTCGGCATTTAAAAATAAAGGAATTCAAACATTATTGGATGCTGTTACTCTATATTTACCCAGTCCTGAAGATATGCCGGCAGTAATTGGCGTAAATCCAGTTATTGGTAAGGAAGAAAAAAGAGAACCATCAAGTGAAAGCCCTTTTACAGCTTTGGTTTTTAAAATTGCCACTGACCCATTTGTTGGACGTTTGGTTTATCTCAGAATTTATTCGGGTAGTTTAAACAGCGGCGAACAAGTATATAATCCTCGCATTCAGAAAAAAGAGCGTATCACACGTTTATTTAGAATGCATGCCAATAAACAAAATGCTATTGATATTGTAGAAGCTGGTGATATTTGTGCATGTGTCGGACTAAAAGATGTAAGAACCGGTGATACGGTATGTGATGATAAACATCCAATTTATTTAGAAAATATAGAATTTCCCGATCCGGTAATAAGCATTGCAGTTGAACCTATTAATCAGGGAGATATTGATAAACTCAATCAATCACTTACCAAAATTGCAGAAGAAGATCCAACGTTCAGCGTTAAATACGATGAATCTACCGGACAAACTACCATCAACGGAATGGGAGAATTACATTTAGACATTGTACTCGATCGCTTAAAACGCGAGTTTAATTTACCCGTAAATAAAGGAAATCCGATGGTAGCATACAAAGAAGCTTTTACTTCTGCAGTTAAGCATACCGAAACGTTCAAGAAACAATTAGGAGGAAAAAATAAATTTGCAGAAATTACACTTACCATAGGACCGGCAGATAATGAAAACAGTGGTTTACAATTTATTAATGAAATTACTGACAAAAACTTCCCTCAAGAATATATAAAAGCAGTAGAACGCTCATTGAAAATGGCAATGATGAATGGTCCATTAGCTAGTTACCCTTTAGAAAGCATGAAAGTAATTTTGCATTCAGCTATGCAAGTTCAAGGCGAATCTGATGCAACTGCATTTGAAATAGCAGCTAATTTAGCTTTTAGAGCAATTGGCCAAAAAGCAAATGCTACATTAATGGAACCAATAATGAAATTGGAAGTTGTTAGTCCCGAAAATTATGTTGGTGAAGTTCTTAGCGATATAAACAGACGAAGGGGAGTTGTGTTGGAAACCGAATCAAAAATGGGAGCAAGAATTATAAAAGCGAATGTTCCGTTATCTGAAATGTTTGGTTATGTAACTATATTAAGAACATTGACATCCGGCAGAGCATCCTCAACCATGGAATTTAGTCATTATGAAAAAATGCCGTTTGAGATGGCAGCAGAAATAGTAAAAAAAGTAACAGGTAAACAGTTATTGATAAACCAATAATATATTATGAATCAGAAAATACGTATAAAATTAAAATCGTACGACCACAATTTGGTCGACAAATCGGCTGAGAAAATTGTTAAAACCGTAAAAACCACTGGTGCTGTTGTTCGCGGTCCTATCCCACTACCAACACACAAAAGAATTTTTACCGTTAACCGTTCAACATTTGTCCACAAAAAATCACGTGAACAATTTCAGTTGACTTCTCATAAAAGAATTCTCGATATATACAGCACCAATGCAAAAACAGTGGATGCTTTAATGAAACTCGAGTTGCCAAGCGGCGTTGAAGTAGAAATAAAAGTTCTTTAATTAATTAAAAATAAATAACAATGGCTGGACTACTAGGTAAAAAAATCGGAATGACTTCGGTTTTCAGTGCTGATGGAATCAATATTCCATGCACTGTTTTACAGGTTGGTCCCTGCGTAATTACGCAGGTCAAAACGATCGAAAAAGATGGTTACAACGCTTTACAATTGTCGTTTGACGAAAGTAAAGAGAAAAACACTCCAAAACCTCTTTTAGGACATTTTAAAAAAGCGAATACCTCACCAAAACGCTTTGTACGTGAATTAAAAGCTTTTGAAGGCGAATACAAATTGGGAGATGTATTAACGGCTGAAATTTTTAACGAAGACAATTTTGTTGACGTTACCGGAATTTCTAAAGGAAAAGGATTCCAAGGTGTGGTAAAACGTCATGGATTTAGTGGCGTTGGCGGACAAACGCACGGTCAGCATAACCGTCTTAGAGCTCCCGGTTCTTTAGGAGCAAGTTCATTCCCGTCAAGAGTTTTGAAAGGTATGAGAATGGCAGGACGTACTGGGAATAAAACGGTTAAAATGATTAACATGCAAATCGTTAAACTTATTCCAGAACAAAATATATTAGTAGTAAAAGGATCTGTACCGGGTCCTAAAGGGTCTTACATAATTGTTGAAAAATAATGGAACTAAAAGTATATAATACCGCAGGAAAAGAAGTTGGCAAAACTATTAAGTTGAATGACGCCATCTTTGGCATTGAGCCGAATGCTCATGCAATGTACCTTGATGTTAAATCAATTCTTGCCAATAAAAGACAGGGTACACATAAATCAAAACAAAGAAACGAAATAGCCGGTAGTACTAAAAAGCTCAAACGCCAAAAAGGTACCGGTGGTGCTCGTGCTGGTAGTATTAAATCTCCTACCATTGTAGGTGGAGGTCGTGCTTTTGGACCTGTTCCAAGAGATTACAGCATGAAAATCAATAAAAAAGTTAAACTTTTAGCTCGTAAGTCGGCTTTAGCAACGAAAGCAAAAGAAAACTCAATCATTATACTTGATTCTGTTAATTTTGATCAGCCTAAAACTAAGCAAATGATTGAAATGCAAAAAAATTTACAAATTTTTGATAAAAAAATATTATTAGTGCTGAATGAATCAAAAAATAATGTATATTTGTCATCTCGAAATTTAAAAGGTTCTAAAGTTGTAGTAGCCTCACAATTAAACACTTACGATGTTTTAGATGCTAAAGTTTTAGCTATCGAAGAGAGTGCGCTTGCAGTTTTAGAGCAAAATTTATTAAAAGATTAAGGTAAATGGATATAATTGTTCGTCCTTTAGTTACAGAAAAAATGAATCGTCAAGGCGATACGTTAAATAAGTATGGCTTTATGGTTCATAAGGAAGCAACAAAACTTCAAATAAAAAGAGAAGTTGAAAAGCTTTACGATGTTAAAGTAGCCGACGTAAATACAATTTTACAACGCGGCAAAAGAACATCACGTTATACAAAAGCTGGTGTTTTAAAAGGGCGTAAAAGCTCTTATAAAAAAGCTATTGTAACGCTTGCAGACGGAATGAAAATTGATTTTTATAGCAATATTTAAGACTCATGGCAGTAAGAAAATTAAAACCGGTTACACCAGGACAGCGATTCAAAGCAATAAGTTCTTTCGAAGAGATTACTAAATCTACTCCCGAAAAATCATTATTGGCTCCTTATAGAAAATCTGGTGGTCGCAACAATACAGGTAAAATGACAATGAGATATATTGGTGGTGGACATAAACGTCATTACCGTATTATCGATTTTCGTCGCGATAAAGATAATATACCTGCTGTTGTTAGTTCAATAGAATACGATCCTAACAGAAGTGCACGTATCGCTTTATTGGTATATAAAGACGGTGAAAAACGATATATTCTTGCACCTCAAAACATTAAAGTAGGTCAAACATTGATGTCGGGTAAAAACATAGCTCCCGAAATTGGAAATACATTATATTTATCCGATATTCCATTGGGAACCAACGTACACAACGTAGAAATACAACCCGGTAAAGGTGGTGCTTTTGCTCGTAGTGCAGGCTCTTATGCAACCTTACTTTCAAGAGAAGGCCGCTTTGCAATTTTAAAAATGCCCTCGGGCGAAAGTCGCAAAGTTTTAGTTACTTGCAAAGCTACGGTTGGTATGGTATCAAATCCAGACCATTTCTTGGAAATGAGTGGAAAAGCAGGTAGAAGCCGTTGGTTAGGACGCCGCCCCAGAAATAGAGGTGTAGCCATGAACCCGGTTGACCATCCAATGGGTGGTGGTGAAGGTAAGGCTTCTGGAGGACACCCAAGAAGTAGAAAAGGGTTATACGCTAAAGGTCTTAAGACTCGTAGAAAAAAGAATCCTACCAATAAATTTATTGTTGAACGTCGTAAAAAGTAGTTAATATATGAGCAGATCATTAAAAAAAGGTCCTTATATTCATTATAAGCTCGAAAACAAAGTATTAAAAATGCAAGAAAGCGGAAAACGTCAGCCCATTAAAACATGGTCACGCGCTTCTGTTATTTCTCCCGACTTTGTTGGATTAACTATTAATGTTCATAATGGCAATAAATTTATTCCTGTGTATGTTACCGAAAATATGGTAGGTCATAAACTTGGTGAATTTTCACCTACACGCATATTTAGAGGTCATGCCGGAAATAAAAAGAATAAATAATCGAAAAAATTAGAACTATGGGTTCAAGGAAAAAAATATCGGCCGACGCCCGAAAAGAGGAAAAGAAAAAAATGGTAATGGCTCGTTTGAACAATTACCCGACTTCTCCTAGAAAAATGAGACTTATTGCAGATTTAATAAGAGGAGTTGACGTAAAACATGCTTTAGACATTTTAAAATACACCGAAAAAGCACAAGCAAAAACGTTAGAAAAACTCTTACTTTCAGCTATTGCAAATTGGCAAGTAAAAAACGAAGGTGTTCGCATTGAAGATGCAAATTTATATGTAAAAGAAATTTTTGTTGATTCTGCAACTATGTTAAAACGTCTTAGACCTGCTCCACAAGGAAGAGGATACAGAATCAGAAAAAGATCAAATCATGTTACGCTTATATTAGGTAGTAATAATAGTCAAACACAAAATCAAGAAGCTTAATGGGACAAAAAGTTAATCCAATCAGTAATCGTTTAGGAATTATCCTCGGATGGGATTCCAATTGGTATGGTGGTCGTAACTATGGCGATAAAATCGTTGAAGATTTTAAAATCAGAAAATATTTACGTACACGTTTATCTAAAGCCAGTGTATCAAAAATTGTGATTGAACGAACCTTAAAAATTTTGAACGTTACAATTCATACAGCACGTCCCGGAACTATTATTGGAAAAGGTGGACAGGAAGTGGACAAACTTAAAGAAGAAATTAAAAAAATCACCGGTAAAGAAGTTCAATTAAATATTTTTGAAATTAAACGTCCCGAGCTCGATGCTTATTTAGTAGCTAGCAATATAGCCCGCCAAATTGAAGGTAAAGTAGCATACAGACGGGCCATAAAAATGGCTATCGCTTCTGCTATACGAATGGGTGCCGAAGGAATTAAAGTTGGAATTTCTGGCCGTATCAATGGTGCAGAAATGGCACGCCGAGAAACATATAAAGAGGGAAGAATTCCATTGCATACATTCCGTGCTGATATCGATTATGCATTAGCCGAAGCACTTACAAAAACCGGCTTAATGGGAATTAAAACTTGGATTTGCAAAGGTGAAGTTTATGGCAAAAGAGATATTTCACCTGTAAATGAACCCAAACAAAACAAACCCAGACCTAAAGGTTTTCAACAAAGACGTAAAAAATAATTAAAAATAAAAAATCATGTTACAGCCTAGCAAGACAAAATATAGAAGGCAGCAAAAAGGAAAAATGAAAGGCGTTGCTCAACGTGGAACAACACTTGCTTTTGGACAGTTTGGAATAAAAACGTTAGAAGAAGCTTGGATTACTAGCCGACAAATAGAAGCTGCACGTCAGGCTATTACACGTTATATGAAGCGTGAAGGTCAACTTTGGATTAGAATTTTTCCCGATAAACCTATTACCAAAAAACCTGCCGAAGTTCGTATGGGTAAAGGTAAAGGCGCACCAGAAGGATTTGTTGCTCCGGTTACTCCGGGTAGAATAATATTCGAAATAGACGGTGTATCGTTGCAAGTTGCTAAAGAAGCATTACGATTAGGCGCTCAAAAATTACCTGTAAGTACAAAATTTCTTATTCACCCTAATTACACTGAATCATTATAGTTAAATTTGTAAACACACATGAAAAAATATTTATTATTGTTTGCAATCATAACCTTAGGGTTAGCCGTTCAAAGTTTATTTTCGCAAGATGTGAACATGCTTAAAAACGCTTCCTTTATTTTTAAAGGTAGAGTTATTTCTTATACTCCTTTTAAAAATGACAATGACATTTGGATGATGGCTTATTGTATTGAAGTTAAATCAATTTATAAAGGTGAAAATTTAAAAGACACCATTATATTAATAGCAGAATCGGTTGGTGGATGGTCGGAACAAGAAGACGGCTCTTTTATTCCGAACATTCAAAGCGGATATACACCTGCGGAGAAAAATAAATTTGCACTTGGTTCTGGAACAATAGGGTTATTTTTTTGTAATCAGTATAAAGGCAGCTTAAATAATTTACCCACCAAAATACAAATTTGGAATAAAATATTTTCAATTAATAATAATTCTATTATTTTAGAACCTATTTGTAATACAAGAAATTGTTTTTTTGGTTATGGAAATGTTGTTAAGGAGGTAGATAATAAACTTATAGAATATGAATATATAAAAGGATTTGGTAAGGAATTTATGCGATCTGGGAAAATTAATGGAAGACTTGTATGGGACGAAGAAACATCTGTTTGGGAAAAATTAGATAATTATTTAAAAGAAATCGGTTTAACTCCACAAAAAGATACAATTAAAAAAAAAGATGTGAATTTTTTAGATAAAGAAAAAGAGAATGAATTATTATATGCTAAACGTACTAAAAACTACGAAAAATTACTAAAAGAATATCAACTATTACAACAACAAAATTTACAACGTAAAAAAACTGCTCCAAATAAAGATATTGAAGATATAACATTCACTTTTGAAAATCCCATAGTAACAGGCTCCAACCCAAAGTTTTTTGAATTTGATATAGTGGCATCAGGAAGTACAAATAATACCTATCTTGACATGGCAATATTTCATCTGAAATATAATTCTCAGGTTTTTGGAACGCATGCCGTATTAAATAATAGAGTACATGTAACCAGAGGTTCAAATTTTAACAATATTAACTACACTGACCCTGATACAGTAATGGCTGATAAAACAGATACTTTTTCTGTTATGATAAGCAGAAATGGAGATTATTCACCGCTTAATAGAACCCTGATTACAACAACACCACAAACTCTTTTGCATGTTAAGATGGAAATTGTAAATTGTACAAGTACTACCAATA
>Ga0116186_1000812_pt1 | contig 34703 bp, 32 predicted proteins | sample AD_JPNNA4_MetaG_FD_89806 | JGI IMG/M metagenome (GOLD analysis project Ga0116186, IMG submission 89806) | Active sludge microbial communities of municipal wastewater-treating anaerobic digesters from Japan - AD_JPNNA4_MetaG | ecosystem: Engineered > Bioreactor > Anaerobic > Digestate | place...
CGGAGATGTATACCATTTCGGCATGTAAGGTTTTAAGCATAACGGAGATCGAAACTGCTCAGGAGACAAGGTAAATCAGATATCCACCATATCATACGAGTCAAGGCCGGGAACCAGGCGATGGAACCGCTTCGAATTGGCTGAAAGGGGGGGGAGTGATCTCTCCCTGATCGTCCCGGTCCAGGGACAGGGTCGGCAAAGGGGTCGTATTCTTTCTGGCTGGACACGGGACGCGCATCGGGCCCGCAAGAAGGGCCGACAGGAATCGAAGTCGGGGCCGGGAACAGCTGCCCGAACCGTACCCGGCAACAACGGGATCGCACCGCGAGAGAGGCAGAGGTGCCGTGGGAGTTCGAGAGTCGAGGGACCCCGAAGATCGTCAGCTTGAATGGTTACGGGAACCGTACCAGTAGTGATGCCGAACCTGAACGTGGCGGTCCTCGCACCGGCCGGATATGCGAGGGACCTCGGGAAGGCGGGGACCACGAGTGACATCACGTATTATAACCTGAAGAAAGGGGATGTGACGGTCACCTTCCTCGAGCCCACACGCTATCCCGAGCGGCTTGCGTCCCTGTTCTTCGCCATCTCGCCGGCCCGAGCTGCGGTCATGGTCGTGGATGGGATCAATGCCCGGTTCGGAGAGCAGGTGCTGATGCTCGATTGCATGGGGATTCGCGAGGGTTATCTCGTTCTCAGGAACTACCTGACACCTGAACAGCTGGCTCCGCTCATACGGGGGACCGTGGTGGAGGGATACCGGCTCCGCGAGGACGCGCCGATCTCCCTCCGGGAGGAGCTCCTCACACGGGCTGCGGAGCTGGTCGAGGATCAGACCCCCGAAACCGGGACCGTTCCCGTCGACCATGCGTTCCCGGTGAAGGGGATCGGCACCGTCGTGCTCGGGGACGTGGTGCACGGGGCCGTCCGTCGCCATGACACGATGCGGGTACTTCCCTCGAACCGGACCATACAGGTCCGTTCGATCCAGCGGCACGATGACGATGCCCCGGCGGGTTACCAGGGGGACCGGGTGGGCCTTGCGCTCAAGGGGATCGAGGCGGAGGACCTTGTCAGAGGTGACGTGCTGACAACGGATCCCGACCTGATCCAGTCGGCCCACCTCTCCGGAAGGGCCTCCATCGTCCCCTACTGGCCCGCACCCCTAAAGGAGGGGATGGTCCTGACGGTGGGACACTGGATGCAGTTCCTGCCGGCCCGGGTGATCAGCATCGGGGTGGAGGGAGACTGGCACCGACCCCAGCTCCGGCTCGAGCTCGAGCGGCCCCTCGTCTATCCTCCCGACGCCCGCGTCCTGCTCTGCTGGCTGGACGGGGGACGTCTCCGGGTCGTCGGGACGCTCATCCTCGACTGAGCATGGTATTGAGACGAGCGGGGGGGGACCTCCGGTACAGCGGAGAACCGTTCACGGGTCAGAGAGGGCGACACCGACCCCCTCCGAGAGGGGGCGGGGCCGAACGGTGACAGCAGGAACGAACCCGCATCGGCTGGAGAGGAGAGGCCCTGGGAGGAGCCGATCAGAGCCGTTCGAGAAAAAGCTCATGGAGACGGAGGTCCTGCCCCAGTTCGGGATGGAACGAGAGGGCGAGATGGAGGGACTGCCGGACAGCGACCGCGCCGATGTTCAGGCGGGCGAGAATCTCGGCACCGGTGCCGACCAGCTCCGCGACCGGAGCCCTGATGAAGACCGCATGAAACGGGGAATCGAGACCTTCGATCGCGATATCGGCCTCGAAGGACTCGTGCTGCCGACCGAAGGCATTGCGCACGACCCTCATGTCGACCAGCCCCAGAGGCTCGACCCGGGGGTCGTCGACGGCGGTCGCAAGGAGGACCATCCCGGCGCAGGTGGCAAAGATGCCGCCTGGAAAACGGGCCAGGGGACGGCGAAGGCCGTTCTTCTCGATCAACCTTGTGATCGTGGTTGATTCGCCACCCGGGATCGCAAGGGCGTCAAGGCCCTCTATCTCCATGGGGCGCCGGACGGGGACGACAGGATGATGCTCACCGATCCTGGCAGAGAGCGCCTGTTCGAACGCCCGGACGTGCTCGGAGACGTCCCCCTGAAGAGCGAGCACCCCGACCCTGATATCCGTATCAGCGGCCACGGAATCGGAGCACCTCGTTCTCCGGGAGGGTGTGAACGTCGAGACCGCGCATCGCCGATCCGAGACCCTTCGAGCATTCTGCCAGGATCTGGGGATCGTCGTGGTGATCGACCGCAGTCACGATCGCCTTCGCCATCTGCGCGGGGTTCTCGGAGAGGAAGATGCCGGATCCGACGAAGACCCCGTCCGCCCCGAGCTGCATCATCAGGGCCGCATCGGCAGGGGTCGCGATCCCGCCTGCCGAGAAGTTCACGACCGGGAGACGTCCCATCCGGGCACACTCGACGACGAGGTCCACCGGCGCCTCGATCGCACGTGCACGTTCGGAGAGTTCCTGCCGATCCATCCCCTGGAGCTGCCGGATCTCCCCCATGATCGCCCGCATGTGCCGCACCGCCTCGACCACGTTGCCGGTGCCGGCCTCACCCTTGGTCCTGACCATCGCTGCGCCCTCGTTGATCCGCCGGAGGGCTTCGCCCAGGTTCCGGGCTCCGCAGACGAAGGGAACCGTGAAGGCGGTCTTGTCGATGTGGAACTCCTCATCGGCAGGGGTCAGGACCTCGGACTCGTCGATCATGTCGACACCGAGTGCCTCGAGAATCCGTGCCTCGACGAAGTGTCCGATGCGGACCTTGCCCATCACCGGGATCGAGACCGCGTCGATGATCTCGGCGACCCGGGCCGGGTCGGCCATGCGTGCCACCCCGCCTGCCTTCCTGATATCGGCCGGCACGCGCTCGAGCGCCATGACCGCGACCGCCCCCGCCTCTTCGGCGATCCGGGCCTGGTCGGCGTTGATCACGTCCATGATCACCCCGCCTTTCTGCATCGAGGCGAACCCCCGCTTGACGAGCTCGGTCCCGAATCTCAACTCCTCGAGCTTCATAGCTGTATCCTATTGGCGAGTACGGCGCATAAAAATAGTGTGATCAGGCAGAGAACGACGGTCCCTGCCGACGCAGCGCGGACGGCGCGCACGATCCCCGGACCCCCCTCGGCCAGGGTGATCTCGGGCTCCCCGATCCGATAGACGCCCGGTTTCTCGAAGGCCACGCCGACACCCCCTGCGATGAGCGCCATGGGGATACCGCCGTTGAAACCGGGCCGCTTGCGCCGATCAGCGCGCAGCGTCCGCCATGCCTGGGGACCTCTCCCGATCGCCCAGAACCAGGCCAGGAGGATCAGGCCGGTGATCCGTGCAGGGATGAAACCAAGGAGATCGTCGAGTCGCGCCGCCGCCCACCCGAGGCGGATCCGCTCGTCGCGATAACCAAGCATCGCGTCCATGGTGTTGACGGCCCGGTACACGGCGGCACCGCCCAGCCCCAGCACGGAGTAGTAGAGGAGGGGGGCCGTGATCGAGTCGACCAGGTTCTCGGCCACCGACTCGTAGGCGGCCGATCGTACCTGTTCGGCGGTCAGCGGGGCGGTGTCGCGGGAGACGAGACGTCCGGCCATGCGTCGCGCGTCCTCGAGATCGACGGTAAGTGCGGTCTCCACCATGGCAGCATGCTCCTCGAGGGCCCGCCACGCGAAACAGACCTTGAGGAGCAGCGGGCCTGCGAGCAACAGGACCAGTGGGCCGAGACGGGTGCAGAGGATGAACGGACCCGAAAACAGACCAGCGGTGGCGACGGTCAACAGCACCCCCACGGGCCGCTGCAGTCGGGGTGACCAGCGCTCCGGGCGTCCCCACCAGGCGATCATCCGCCCCAGGAGGGCCACCGGGTGGTACGGGGAATCCGGGTCTCCGGCGATACGATCGATGATCAGCGCACAGAGGAGAACCGTCCCCCCTACGATCGCTGGATCAACCATCCGACGACGAGTCCTGCCATCAAAAGAACAAAGGCAGCAAAGTTCACGACCTCGAGACGGGTCACCCACCAGACCAGGTAGAGGACGACGCCCGCTCCTGCGAAGAGCAGGACCACCGGTGGCAGTCCCCGATCCTCGGGAACGATCGTCCGGTATTTCGGGCGAACCGGGGGTTCCGGAGGCCGTTCCGGTTCCCGCAGCACCATCACCCGGAATGAGGAACGGACGGTTCCGTAGCCGGTGACGACGGTGATGTCGAACGACCCCGGAAATGCATCCTCGCGGATGGGAATCTCGTGGACGACCTCCTCACGAACGAAGAGGTTCTGGTGGGAGAAATCGGAGAACGGTGAGGCATTCGTCGACGTCAGCGTGAGGTGTATCGGGGCGCCGTGGTTGATCAGCTTCAACCGAAGCGGAGTTCCGGCCAGCACCTGGACGGGGGCAGATGGGGTGGTGATGCTGTTGATACCCGCATTGTTCAGGTGGATCTCGTTCGCCATCGTCCACGCACCAGCCCGTGTCAGGCGCCGGCCCCGGGCGGAAGCAGGTTGGGAATCCCGTCCTCGATCGGATAGTCGATCGAGCACGCACTGCACCGGAGATGCCCCTCGAGCACCTCGTGATCGTCCTCCTCCGTCACCTCAAGGGTGAGATCCCCCTTACAGACAGGACAGCAGAGGATCTCCATCATACTCTTCTTCATGCTCTGCTCACGTGCAGTACTCGGCCCTGAGGTCGATGATCTGGGAGAGCTCGGGGCCGGTCGAGATGAGGGTGATCGGCCGACCGATATCCGCCTCCGCATCACGCAGGAACTCCTTCGCCCTCGGGGAGAGACGGCGGAACTCGGTGACGCCGGCACACGCGTGGTCGACCTTGTCGATCCCGGTGATCGCCGCCTGGGTGCACCCGTTGATCATCGCCGAATAACGTGCCATCTCGCCGTCCCAGGCCCCGATACGTCGCTCCCGGTGGGTCACGGTCCCGAACTCCTGGAGACCGAGGGCGGTCGACTCATCGTGGCTCATCTCCGTGGAGAACGGTCCCTCCCCGACCCTGGTCGGATAGGCCTTGAAGACCACGACCACGTCATCGATGACGGTCGGTCCGACGCCGATATCGGCGGCGATCTGGGAGGCGGAGGTGTCCTTGCTCGTCACATAGGGGTAGGTACCGTAATACAGCGAGATCCCGAAGCCCTGCGTCCCCTCGAGGAGGACCGAGTTGCCGTTTTCGATCTCGGCATTCACGGCGGCAGGCACATCCAGCAGGTACGGCTGGAGCTCGGGGAGATCGCGGGCGAGCCGGCCGGTCCTCATCACCCGGTCTGCGTTCGCCGGTCCGCAACCGGTCCCGGTCGAACCGATCGTTTCGCGCAGGTGATCTGAGGCCTTGTCACGAAGGATATGCTCCTCCTCGATGATGCCACAGCGGAAGTCGACGAAACACCGCCTGTGCGCATCAAGGGTATCGAGCTCGTTCAACAGGACGCGGGGGTCGACCAGGACACCACTTCCGATGCAGAGACGGGCATCCGGATAGACGAAACCCGAGGGCACCATGCGGACACCGTACTGTCGGTCCCCCACCTGGACCGTGTGGCCAGCGTTCGGGCCGACACCCCCACGGGCGATGATCGTGGGATTGTCCTGGTGAGCGATGTGGGCGACGATCTTACCTTTTCCCTCGTCTCCGAAAAAACCGCCAACGATGATGGTGCAGGTCATTGTCCTATCATATATCGTGGGGCGGTGAAGGGAGATAAACGTTTATTCTGGATTGAAAAAGGACGAAAAATAGGGGATCAGGCCGAAGCGGTCTCTTCGGGAGCGATGAACCGGGCTTTCTTTGCCTCGCGTGCGCGGGCGAGACGGGCCTCGCGGCTCGCTGCGATATCTGCCGGCGCGGGCTTCCGGATGAGGAGCCTGCCGTAGATGGTCGCCCCCTTCCGCTTCCGGTGTCGCTCGCCGAGGTCCCCGATGTACGCGGACATCAGGAACTTCTGTCCGTCGACGTCGACCTCCTCGTCCCCGACGTACTTGAAACCCGGCATCATCACGTCGACCGTACCCAGGAGGATGATCGTCCCTTCGACCATCTGACCGCCGAGCCGTGACTTGGCGTTCCCCTTGATCACGATCGTGCCGCCCTCGGCGTGGGTTCCGACATGCACATCGACATTCCCTTCGACAATGATGGTGCCGCCGTTCATGAAGTAGCCGGTGTCCGACCCTGCGTTGCCCTTCACGCGGATGAGTCCGCCCTGCATCCCGCGCCAGTCGCCGCGGTAGGCGGAACCCAGGTAGTTGCCGGCGTTGCCCTCGATGAGCAGTTCGCCACCTTTCATACCCGTGCCGGCGAAGTCGTCGACGCTGCCCTTCACGGTCAGCCTGCCACCCGACATCCAGGCACCGACATACATGTCGGCGTTGCCCTCGATCACCATCTCCCCGGCGGACATCTTGGACCCGAGGTACTTGACCCGCGAGAGGTCACCCTTCACGACGACCTTCGTCTCCGCCGCCGTCGACCCGGGACTTCCGCTGACGTCGAAGTATTCACCGAGCGTGTACGTCTCCCGGCCCATGTAGACGGGAAGCGCCCGGATCTGGTCGGGGGTCTTTCCGGCAAGACCGTCGGGGCTGATCGCCTCCGCCTCGAGCATGAGGGTGGGGGTGGTCTTGAGTGTGAGTGTTACTGTCTCCATCCCTGCACCTCACTGGGTCGCGTCCACCTCGATCGCGAACGGGTTCGGGATGTAGTGGTGTCCCTGGACCTCGTAGTTGTTCAGGTTGACGCTGTAGAACTTGAGGAACTTCTCCTCGACGTCGCGCATGACCTGTGCGTTCTCGTTGACCTTCGCGTCGACCCAGAGGGTGCGCTTGTTCCCGTTGTTGATGACGCGACCATCCTCGACCACCGGGACGCCCGTCTTGACGACAAGGGAGGCGGCGGAGAACGCACGCTCGATCTCCTCACCGCTGAACGAGGTCTCGGGGTTGATGTCGTAGACCACGACGTCCGCGTCCATCCCGGGTGCAAGACCACCATACATCGCGGAGAGACCGAGGGCCTTCGCCGGCCCGGCACGGGTCATCTGGGCGATCTCGTAGAACGTAATCTCGCGGTCCATGCCTCCGACGTTCGTGGCGGAGATCACCTTATCGGCATGCTTGAACGTGTTGAGACGCTCGTCACGTGAGGCCTTCGACATCAGCCACTTGATGATCCGCGGATACCGCGTGAACGGCCCGGCGTTCGGGTGGTCGGTCGTGATGAAGCACCGCATCGGATCCCTGGCCAGGAGGGCGAGTTCGAGACCGATCGCCCACTGGATCGCACAGACCTTCACGTTCGGACTGTAGACGTATGGCACGATTCCGGCCGCCGTCTCGAGCTCGACGTCGACGTTCGCCCACTTCAGGTGGTTGAGCTCGGTCAGGTGGTGCTCGAAGGGACCGTCGGCGGTCATCGTCGTGGTCTCATCGAGGGTGACGTTGCCCGTGTCGATCGTGAGATTCGGGTGGGAGTTGACGTAGTCCATGATCTCGGGCGCCTTCGACTCGAAGTTGAGCCAGCTGTCGCCTCCGTACGCATGGAACTGGACATGCGTGTGGTGCATCGTCTGTTCGCGCCCGAACCGGTTGTTGGCACGGTATCCCTCGGCGAGCCGGAACGTGTCGAGCGTCGTCGAGAAGTTCCCGGGGTTTCCGAGGTTGTTCGCGTGGATGTGGATCGAATGGGGCAGCCCGAGATACTCGTTCGCCTCGATCAGCCCCTTCACGATCTGTGCCGGGGTGATGTCGAAGTACGGCACCGGATCGTTGACCGAGAGACAGTTCAGCCCCCATCCCCATGCCTCCGTGCCGCCGGGGTTCACGATCTTGACCGCGTATCCCTTGCTGGCACGCAGCAGCCACGAGATGTAGGCAGCGGTGTTCTCCACCTCGTTGTTCTTGAGATACTCGAGGACGAACCAGTTGTTGCCGAAGACGGGGAAGGCCCCCTCGTCGACGATCGGGGTGTCCCGGATCTCCTCGTGGACGTGGCGCGCGTACAGGGGGGGCATCGCGGCTTCCATCACCACGGTGTATCCCATCTTCGCGTAGGAATACCCGGTCTTGAAGGTGGTCGGGATGGAGAAACCGCCGGTGGTCCTGGTCCCCTTGCTCTCGGCGGCCCTGTTGACGAAGAGTTTGTCCTCGGGCCGATAGTTCCGGCCTTCGTTCACCTTCGGCCCGGCAACGTGGGCATGGATCTCGACGGCGCCGGCCATGACGGTCTTGCCGGACGCGTCGTAGACCTTCGCGGATGATGAGACCGAATCGACGATCTTGCCGTCCCTGATGGCGATGTCTTTCTTGTCGCCCTTGACGCCGGTAACGGGGTCAAAGACGAATCCGTTCTTGATCAGGATCTCTGCCATTGGTGTTATGCCTCCTGGGGCTCTGCCGCCGACGGGGCACCGACGGGCGCCTGTGCCTTCAGCTCGGCCACCCTGTCACGCACACGCGTGAGGAACTCCGTGTCGGTCATCATCCCCTCCGGTGGATCGACGACCTTGCGCGACTCGATCGGAACGTTGTCCATCCGATAGCAGCATCCTCCGACCTCAACGCCGACGAAGGCGACCGGGACGTGGAGTTTTGAGATCTCTGTGGTCGGCGTGATGTGCGGGTCGACGGCGACGGACGGGAGTCTGGCGATCTTCTTCACCGACGAGATCGGGAAGTGCGCACCCGGGTCCGAACCGAGCACGAAGACGGCGTCACACTCGTCACGCCGGAGCAGGTCGTTCGCGGTCGTCTCTCCGGGGTTGTACCGCGCAAACCCGCGCGAGAGATCGGTCGCGAAGGGGTAGCCGAACTGCCATCCGAGCACCGCTCCGGAACCGGTGACGTTGTAGTGACCGCGCATCGCAATGATGGAGAACTTGGTGAACTCGTTTAAGTCCTTGGTCACCATGATTGCGATGTCGATGTTGTGGTTCTTGCCGAGCGACTGGGTGACTCCCATACCGAAGAAGATGACCCCGAAGCGGGCGTTCTTCATGATCTCGGCCGCCTCGTAGATCTTCTCCTTCCGGATTCCGGCGACCACGTCGGGCAGCTCCTCATCGCGGAACGCAACGCGGAGTGCAGAGAGGAGCTCGTAATCCCGCCCCTGTTCGAGCTGCAGGCCCACATCTGCCATCTTCATGGTGTCCGTGTTGCGGGGATCGACGACGATCATCTTGCGCCCCTTGTGGCCCTTCCCGGTGAAGAAACCACGCGGGAAGATCGAGTACCGCGAGAGGTGGCGGGGGTGCGCATGGGAGGGGTTGCAACCCCAGAAGACCACCACGTCGGCCCGGTTCTTGATCTCTCCGAGCGTGCAGCTGGGAATCCCCACATCCTGGATCGCGATCAGGGACGAGCCATGGCAGACCGTCGCCGTGTTGTCGACGATGCCGCCGACCGCCTCTGCGATCTCGTGGCCGATCGACTGCGCCTCGCAGGAGGTGGAGGACCAGCCGTACATTAAGGGCTTCTTCGCGTTCACGAGCATCCGGGCCGTGTACTCGATCGCCTCGTCATATGAGACCTCCTTGTACGAGCCGTCCTCCTGCTGCATGCGCGGACGGGTCACCCGGTCCTTTGACTGGGAGTGGAGGAACTTCTCGGCGCCGATGGCACAGGCGTTGTAGACCTCGAGGATCCTGGTTCCGTCGTCCGAGACCTGGATTTCGAGGTCGTCGCAGAGTGTCCCGCAGAACGGGCAGATTACATCGGTAACTGTTTTTGCCATTGCCTACTCCTTGACGAGCTTCTGCACGAGCTGGACCGAGCTCAGCACATGTTCGTTCGTAGCGAGACTAACTTGTATCGGCGTGCCCTTAAAGGTTGGCATACCCATCCCATAGGTGTTCGGGTTGACCACCGCGTTGGCCCAGGGGCCCATGGGGATGTAGGCGAGGCCGGGGTGAGGCCCCTGCGTCGCCTCCACCGCCTTGACCACGACCGATCCGAACTCGGAGGTGACCCGGACGTTGGTGTTCCGGTAGGCCCCGAGCCGTTTGAGGTCAACGGGGTCCATCTCGATGATGCCGCAGGCCTCGGTGTAGGCGGGCTTCTCCTTGCCGCCCTCCATCGCGACGCCCTGCTGGATGGTCCTGCCGGTGATCAGGTTGAGACGAATTGCATCTGCCACCGCTCAACACCGCCTAAACGAGCTCCTTTAACTCGCCGAACTCCCGGTTGAAGGGCGACGGGCCGAGCTCCCTGGTCACGTTGACGACGTCCTCGATCACCTTCGCCCACTTCGCACCCTCCGATGCGGAGACGAAGGTCATGCGCAGGCGCCGGTCATCGAGACCGATGTTCTTCAGGAGGCTCTTGACCAGGAACATCCGTTTCGCTGCCTTGTAGTTGCCCTCGAGATAGTGGCAGTCACCGAAGTGACAGCCCGAGACGAGGACCGAGTCCGCCCCGTCGGTGAACGCCTTCATGATGAAGAGCGGATCCACCCGGCCCGTGCACATCACGCGGATTGCACGGACATCCGGCGGGTACTGGATGCGGGCTCCACCGGCCAGGTCGGCACCGGCGTAGGAACACCAGTTGCAGATGATGGCGAGGATGCGGGGCTGCCAGCCCTCGGGGTTCTCTGCCATCACTGCTCACCTCCGATGAGGAAGGCATCGATCTGAGCCAGGATCTGCGGGGTCGCGAAGTGGTTCATCCAGATCGCACCGCCGGGGCAGAACCCGCCGCAGGTGCCGCAGCCCTTGCACTTCGCCTCCGTCACCTGCATGACCGTGCGCCCGTCCTTCTCGACCAGCGAGAGCGCCGAGTAGGGACAGAGGTTCACGCACATCCCACAACCCGCACACTTCTCCTCGATACACATCGCGTAGTACGGCTCCAGCTCGACCTCCCCCTTGTGGATCGGGATCGAGGCCGCAGATGCTGCGCCCTCCGCCTGGGCGACCGCGTCGGGGATGTCTTTCGGGCCCTGGCAGGCGCCCGCGAGGTAGACACCGGCCGTCGTCGTCCCGCACGGGTTCAGCTTCGGGTGGGCTTCGAGGAGCCAGCCGTCCTGCGAGCAGGAGACGCCGAAGAGCTTCCGGGTCTTGTTCGTGAGGTCGGTCGGCTGAACCGCTGCCGCGAGCACGACCATGTCGACCTCGAGCTCCATGGGGCGACCGAGGAGCGTGTCCTCCGCGTAGACATAGAGGTTCTTGGTCTTTGGGTCCTCCTGGATGTTCGAGACACGTCCGCGAATGAACTTTGCGCCTTCGTCCTGGATCCGGTAGTAGAACTCCTCGTAGGCCTTCCCGAAAGACCGGATATCCATGTAGAAGAGATACGGCACCGCACCGGGGATCTTTTCGATGATCTGGTGGGCGTGCTTGAGCGAGTACATGCAGCAGAACCGGCTGCAGTATGGCTTTCCGATGCCGGTGTTGTCACGGGAACCGGCACAGAGCACGAACGCAATCCGCATCGGGGTGGTCCCGTCCGAAGGCCGGACCAGGTGCCCGCCGGTTGGACCGGACGCACAGATCAGCCGCTCGAACTCGAGGGACGTGATCACGTTCTCGTACCGCTTGTATCCCCACTCCTCCTTGTTCTCGATCGGGAAGAGCTCGTAACCGGTTGCGAGGATGACCGTGCCGACCTTGACCTTGACGAGCTCGTCCTGCATCTCCAGGTCGATCGCCTTCTTCTCCCCGCATGCCTCGACACAGAGGCCGCACTTCACGCAGGAATCCCAGTCGATGGTGTAGAGCAGCGGCACGACCTGCGGGTGGTAGATGTAGATCGCCTTGCGCGGCGCCATCCCCATCTCGAAGGGGTTCGGCTTTGTCACCGGGCAGACCGGGACACAGTCCCCACAACCCGTACAGCCGCCGCCGACGATACCTCGGGCTTCGGCCTCCTTGGGAGAGAGCACACCGCTCGCCTTGCGCCGGATCGTGACGTCGAAGTTGCCGATGTATCCCTCGACCTCCTCGACCTCGGAGTTGACCATCAGCTCGATATTCTCGTTCCGGCCCACGTCAACCATCTTCGGAGTCAGGATGCACTGCGAGCAGTCGAGTGTCGGGAAGGTCTTGTCGAGCTGCGACATGCGGCCGCCGATCGTCGGGGCCTTCTCGATCAGGTAGGTCTTGATCCCCGCGTTCGCGAGGTCGAGCGCCGCCTGCATGCCCGCGACACCTGCACCGACGACCATCGCCGCGTGCTCGACGGGGACGGACTTCGGGTAGAGGTCCTCGAGGAGGGAGGCCTTTGCCACCGCGATCCGGATCGCGTCCTTGGCCTTCTCGGTCGCCCCCTCGCGGTCGTGCATGTGCACCCACGAGTTCTGCTCGCGGATGTTGGCCATCTCGAACCGGAACGGGTTCAGGCCACCCTCCTTCGTCGCCGTCCGGAAGGTGGGTTCATGCAGACGGGGGGAACAGGCCGCAACGACGACTCCCGTGAGGCCCTTCTCCTTGATGCTCTCTTCGATCTTGCCCTGACCGGGCGTCGAACACATGTACTGGTAATTATCGACATGTGCCACGTTCGGAAGCGTCCTTGCGTATTCCTCCACCGCGGAGATATCGACCGAACCGGCGATGTTGGTCCCGCAGTGACAGATATAGACTCCGATTCGCGGTGCCTTGGACTTCTCAGACGTTGTCGGTGAAACAGCTTCTGCCATGTTTATTCTCCTCACAGCACCTTCTTCAGGAACGGCTCGGTGTTGATCGCGTGGAGATCCAGGCCCAGCTCCTCGGGGCTCATGCCCTGGGCGAGCCCGAGCAGTTCATTGTAGTGGAAGACCGGCATGTTGTACCTGATGCCGAACTTCTCCTCGATCTCGATCTGACCACGGTCGAACTGGAGCTGGCAGAACGGACAGACCTCGGTGACCGCATCCGCACCAGCCTCGACGATGTTCTGGAGCTTCTCGTTCGTGATGTCGAGCGAGTGCGCCAGATCATATCCACGGACGCCGCCGCCCGCACCGCAGCACTGCATCTTGTTGCGGTACTCGACCGCCTCCGCGCCGAGCGCCTCAACGAGTTCCTCGATCCAGTGGGGCGCCTCGGTGGATCCCATGTGGCGTTCCTTCTTCGGCTTCATCAGGTGGCAGCCATAGTGGACCGCGATCTTGGTTCCCTTCAGGGGGACCTTGACCGAGGCACGGATCTTTTCCACGCCGACGATCTCGGGATCATAGAGGAGTTCCGCCAGGTGCCAGACGTCGATCGTCCCCTTGAACTCCATGTCGATCTCCTTGAGCACCTCGTTCACGGCGTCGCGGAGCTCCTTGTTGTGCTTCAGCTTGTGGTTGACCTCGTAGATCGACTTGTAGCACCCGTTGCAGATCAGAGCGATGTCCAGCCCCATTTGTTCGGCGAGCACGATGTTCCGTGCGGCCATTGCGTACCAGACGTTCAGGTCGATCGAGCCGAACGCACCGGGAGCAGGGCAGCAGCTCGCACCCTCGAGCGGGACAAGGTCGATGCCAAGTTTCTTGCTCGTGCGGATGGAGGCCGATTCACTGCCGGGGTAGCGGTTCGGTGCGATACACCCGAGGAAAAAGGCGTACTTGCGCTCTGTCGTCATCCTTCTCTCTCCTTGACAATTCGGTCCGCGTTCGCTTTGAGGTTATAGTGGTCCAGGATCTTCTGGATCCCCTTGATGTACTCGGGATACATGTGCGTGGTCGGCGGGTCGCGGGTAAGACCGAGTTTCTCGCGTGCCGCTCGGTTCACATCGTTGTTCGGGACGCCGTGGCCCGAGGAGTAGATCGCCTGGACGGTCTTGAGGAAGTTGACCGGGATGATGTCCTGACGGAATGCAAGGTTTCTCATCGCCATGATCACGTCCGTCGGCGCGAGGTCACGGGGGCACCGGTCCGTGCAGGAATAGCACGTGGTACAGAGCCAGAGGTCGGGGTCCGTCAACGCCTCCTGGTCCAGACCGAGGACGCCCCGGCGCATGAACTCGCGGATGCGATAGGTCGACCGCGGAGCCGATGGGCAGCCACCCGTGCAGGTCCCGCACTGATAGCACATGTGTGCCATCGTGCCCGAGATCTCCCGCACGGCCTTCGTAAATTCAGGTTTGGACTGGTCGCGCCGATAGTACCGGTCGCGAAGCTTCTCGTTCAGTTTCGGGTCGGGATAGTTCTTGGTCACCATGATGAACCCACCTTATGCCGCCTCGGCTTCGCCGACCTGCTTGAGCTCGACATCACCGGGGGTGCTTTCCTTGACCTTGCTCGTGCGGCGCGTGCAGAGCTTGTCGAGGATCTTCTTGTAGAGGTCGGTCTCCTTGCCCTTCATGCGGAACGAGGTCCGCTTCAGCACGATCGCGTCCTCGGCAGGACAGGCGACGACGCAGGCGCCACACTTGATGCAGAGGTCTTTGTTGATCGCGACGTTCGCCTCCTGGCCTTCGGCCAGCTCAGAGGCGGGCTTCGCGGCCGGCAGGTAGAGTGCCTTGGTCGGGCAGATCTCGATACAGGTGGAGCAGCCACCGGGGCATTTGGAGGGGTAGACCTCGATCTCGCCCTCGATCAGCTTGTCCATCGTGATCGCTTCTTCCGGACAGGTCACCTTGCACCAGGTACAGGTGATGCAGTTCTCGGGAAGGATCTCGACCTTGCCCTCGAGCTTGTTGCTCTCGACCGTCCGCTCGACGGTGATCGCCTCCTCGGGGCAGAGCTGTACACAGACCTGGCAGGCGTCGCAGTCCTTCTCCGAGATCCGGTTCACCTCACCCTCGAGCTTCGTCGAGGCACCGGACGTGGGAACCCGCTTGATCTCGATGTCCTTGCAGACGACGGCGCAGATGCCACAGAGGTTGCATTTCTCCTTGTCGACGGTGAAGGTCGTCGAGGACTTCAGCGCCGCCTGGCGGGGCTCGCCGGCCTCCGAGACGCCCTCGAACTCGGTCACATCGCGATCGATCGCATCCTCCGGGCAGACGTCGGAACAGATGGTGCACCGGACGCACTTTTCGTCGTCCACCTTCATATTCCGGTCATACTGCGGGAAACCCTCCTTCTCGACGATCGGGAGACGTTCTTCCCCGTCAACCCTGAGACTCAGGGCAGAGAACGGACAGAGGCAGACGCAGACTCCACAGTAGGAGCACTTCTCCGGGTCGACGTTCACGGCAGGTTCATCGATCGCACCCCGCCTGGCGGCGCCGACGAGGCCGAAGGTGATCGCCTCCTCGGGGCATGCTTCAACACAGATGCCGCATCCTGCACATTCCTTGACATCGAGGACCAGGTTGTTCGTGGTCTGGAGGAGTTTCTGCTCCATGACCACCTTGTCCCCTTCCCTCCTCTTCGAGAACTTCGGAAACATCGTTGACATTGCCATAAAAGAACCCTCTCGCATCGAATTGATTACTGCGCACCGGCCTCGGCGTGCTGTGGGTTCGCATCAAGCCTGATCACATCGTAGGGACAGGCCTCGACGCAGACGCCGCATCCGGCACAGAGCTCAGCACGGAAGTCCAGGACGAGCGCCTTCCCGTCTTTTACCCGGTAGATCTTCTCGTTTGTCACCGGATCCTCCGTAAAGAGTTCGAGCGCTCCCACCGGACATGCAACCACACAGTTGTTGCACCCGGTGCAGCGCTCCATGTTTATATGCACTGCAAATGCCATGGTCGTACACCAGCAATTATCATCGAAGGTCGTTCGATTAACTGAAGATTGGTAAAATTATGCTAATAAACTTCTCTGTTTGAATGCGCCCGATTCTTCCTCCGTTCTGTTGGGAATAAACTGTTCCACATTATCTCGAAGCAACAGTAAATGATAATCGACATCGGGATTCATGCAGGTGTATGCGCTCCCTGTCCGTTTAAAAGTCGAAAGGTTATTGAGCCATCATTCGCAACGTGAGAGAAACGAGGGATTTTGTATGGAGTACAACGGAGTTCCGATCGACGACACCTACGCAGAGGCTTTCCCGGCATGGATCTCCCGGGTGATCATCACGGCAGCGACGAAGGACTTCGCCCGGGCGGCGGCCGTGGAGGCAACCGGATTCGCCACCTCGACGATCGGGTGCCCCTGCGAGGCGGGCATTGAGGAATACCTCCCTGGAGAGAGGACGCCTGATGGCCGGCCAGGGTACGCGATCCTGATCTGCAACCCGTCCAAAAAGAGACTGAAGGAGCAGCTGATCGAGCGGATCGGCGAGTGTATCCTCACTGCACCCACGACGGCGGCCTTCAACGGCATGCCCGATGCAGAGGAGAAGATCCCGGTCAAGCTGCACTTCTTCGGCGACAAGTACGAGCATGAGGTCCGGGTGGGTGACCGGGCATGCTGGGCGATCCCGATCATGGAGGGAGACTTCGTCGTCGAGGAGGAATACGGTGCGGTGAAGGGAGTGGCCGGCGGTAACTTCTTCGTGATGGGCGAGAACCAGATGGCAGCGCTCATGGGGGCAAAGGCGGCGGTCGACGCGATCAGTGACCTTCCCGGCGTGATCACCCCGTTCCCCGGCGGGATCGTGGCCTCCGGTTCGAAGGTCGGCTCCCGGTACAAGTTCATGAACGCCTCGACGAACGAGGCATACTGCCCGACGCTCCGCGAAAAGGTTCCGGAATCGAAGGTCCCCGAGAATGTCGGCGCGCTGTACGAGATCGTGATCGACGGGGTGGACGAGGCAGCCGTCCGGAAGGCGATGGCGGTCGGCATCAGGGCGGCCGCCATGATCCCGGGAGTGGTCTTCCTCAGCGCCGGCAACTTTGGCGGCACCCTCGGCCCGGTGACGATCCACCTCAAGGACCTGTTCTGAATCCCCTTGTTCAAACTTTTTTTCTGCCAAGAATTTATCTATCGCATACCACAGATCTGCAGAGGACAGTCAACATGACCATGGAGAAGTGGATCTGCCTGGAATGCCATTACATCTATGACCCCGCAAAGGGAGACAGGACACAGGATATCCCCCCCGGGACTTCCTTCGAGGACCTGCCGAATACATGGCGATGCCCGGAATGCAAGATTCTGAAGGTGAAGAAGGGCGTCTTCAGGCGGTACGTCGAGGGCACCTAGAGAATACCGATTGGAGCTCTTCGCGGTCTTTTCGGCGCAGGAGAAGAGCGTCCAAAGACAGGTTCGCTCCTGGAATCGTTCGTGCACCCCCAGCGGGCGATGGATCGATCGAACGACGAGCCGTGCGGGCCGAAGATTCAATCCGGCCGGAACGTGCGTTTGATCTTCCGATAACCTCCGCGTGGCACCGGTATCGCCGTTCAACGCCGGTTCGTCAGGAACGTTATGCCGGTGCAGACGTATCATCGGCACAGCGATGAATAATACTCCGTCTCGCCCGGGATGCAGGCTGATTTGATACTCTTTTTCCCCTTCGAAGTCAACCCTGATCGTACCCGTGCCGCATCCGGCAGGGAAGGTGGAGGATCATCACGGAACGCAGGCAACTCCAGGTTCTCCTCGTTGCAATGATCGGTGCATTCTTCATCGTGCATCTGGCCGGAGCCACAACGAACATTCTTCCGCTCGGCGACTCGATCACCCGTGGCGATGCGATGCAGGGATACCGTTCGATCCTCTGGTCACAGATGGTCGATGACCACAAGGACGTGAACATGGTCGGTTCTCTCTCCCATGGGGGGCCGAAAGGATTCGATCCGCAGCATGAAGGGCATTCAGGGTACACCGTCCGCCAGCTCGCGGACGCGCTCCCGGGCTGGTTGAGGTACTATCCTCCGCCCGATGTCGTACTGCTCCACATCGGGACGAATGACCTCACCAGGACACAGACGACCCCGATCACCGCGATGAGACAGGACATGGGGCGGATCATCACTGTCCTGAGAGTCCGGAACCCGTCGGTCAGAATCTTTGTCGCGCAGATCGTGCCAGCGAAGGACGCCGCCGCATACCGCAGGATCGCCGAGTACAATCAAATGATCCGCGAGGTCGCAAACCGGTATCACACCACGCGCGCGCCCGTGACGGTCGTCGACATGTTCACCGGTTTCGATCGTCAGGCCGATCTCTCGTCCGACGGAGTACATCCGAGCAGAGCGGGGTACCGTAAAATGGCCGGACGATGGTACAGTGCGATCCGGTCCGTGCCTGCCACGGCGCACCCGACCCCGGTCCCGACGGGGACACCTGTCCGGTCCGGACCGTACACACACCTCGTGGTCCCGGGGACGATCCAGGCGGAGCATTACGACCTGGGCGGCGAGGGGTCGGCGTACCACGATACGAGCCCGAAGAACGAGGGAGGATCCCTGAGGCAGGACGGGGTCGACATCACCACCGTCCCGGGGATCGGGACCGTCGTTGGATACATGCGTCCCGGTGAATGGCTCAGGTACACGCTCGATGTTCAGCGTACCGGGCAGTACAGCGTCCTGCTCCGGGTCTCAAGCCCCTTCAGCGGGACCTCGATCCGACTGGAGCTGCCGGGCGGGAGTTCGGTCACGATACCCGTGCCGAACACAGGAAGCCATGAACGGTTTACGACTGTTCAGGGCAGGATTCGCCTCTCTGCCGGGACCACGCGTATTCGGGTGGTTCCTTCGGGGCACCAGAACCTGGACTGGATCTCGTTCTCGATCGGCTAGGGGAGAAGGGAGGTGAAGGAGACCGTGGTACCCCCTCAGGGCGACTGGGGCTCGGCGTTCTGCGTGCGCAACCAGGTGGAATATTCCCGGCGAAGGGTCAGCAACTCGGTCTGCGAGAGGTCCTGTCGCCCGGAGATGTAGAGGTAGTCCTCGAGCTGGTTGACCACCTCCTCGGCGTCCCGGTAGTCCCTGACATCGAGGTAATGCGGCACGGCCTTGACGTTGATCACCTCCCCACAGACGTGGCAGAGTTTCCAGCGTTCAAACCGATCGGCGTAGGTGAAGGTCGCGCACCCCGGGCACCGCAGCACATGGTACATACTGCAGTTCTACAATTTTGTCCACTCGTTTAAAAACCTTGGTTTCTCTGTCTGCTCCGCCCCTTCCCGAAGGACCGGACGATCAAAAATCGGGAAAATATTCTCTGCCGTTTACCGCAGGAGATGCCGGTTCCGGTCTCCGCGCCCGATTCCCCGGTAGGCGAAACCGGCCCCGATGAAGGCGTCGGGATCGATCACGTTCCGGCCATCGACGATCACCGGGTGATCACGGCCCGAGAGCGCCTTTACCCGGGCGGGATCGAGCCCACGGTAGGCGTTGTGCGCGGCGAAGACGGCGATCGCGTCTGCGCCCCCGAGCACGGCATCCAGATCGTGCTCGATCGGTACCCCGGGATACTGCCTGACAAAGGGGTCATGGACGCGCACGGTGGCACCGGCGGCCAGCACCTCATCGCGGAACGGCTCAGACGGCGGGTTCCGTGCGTCGTCCGAGTTGCCGAGGAAGGCCCAGCCGAGCAGGGCGATGCGGGCTCCTGCGAGCGGCGTTCCGACCTGGGCAAGAGCGTCGGAGAGCAGGTGAACCATGTGACGCGGCATGAAGTCGTTGATGCGCCGGGCCGAGACGTAGAGCGACATCAGGTCGGGGGGAAAGTCCAGCCGGCCGGCACCGAGTTCCCGGACACCTCGCTCGAGGTGGTACGTATCCTTCGTCAGGCAGTGACCGCCGACCCCCGCACCGGGCCAGAGGACCGCCCGCGTCACCCCCTCGCCCTTCAGTGAGTCGATACCCGCCCGGACGTCGTAGACGTTGATCCCCATCGCCTCGCAGTAGAGCGCCAGCTGGTTGATTGCCGCGATCTGCAGGTCCCGGAACGTGTTCTCTGCGGTCTTGGTCGCCTCTGCGGCCGTTGCCGTCATCGGGATGACCTGCCCCGAGGTGAGCACATGTTGGTACAGCTCGACCGCGCGGGCTGTGGAGGCAGCATCGATCCCCCCGACGACACGATCGTGCTCACGGATGTTCCGGACCAGACGCCCGACCATCACCCGCTCGGGAGCGTGCGCGAGACCGAAGTCGACCCCCGCCGAGAGGCCGGATTCGGACTCCAGGAGCTCGCGGGCAGGGCCGACGGTCGTGCCGGGGGTGACCGTCGACTCGAGCACCACGAGCATCCCCGGCACGAGGTGACGGCCCACCTGGCTCAGGCCTTCGAAGAGCGGACCGAAGTCGGGAAGAAGGTCCTTCGGGTCAGAGAAGGGCGTCTGGATCGCCAGCGTCACCGCGTCGCAGAGGGCGATCTTCGAGAAGTCGGACGTCGCCTCGAAATGGCCCGATCTGACCGCAGAGGCGAGCAGCGGTTCGAGGTCGGGCTCCTCGCCCTTCAGAGGACTCTCCCCGCGGTTCAGCATCCCGACCTTGTACCCCGACGAGGCGGATGCACGCTGGAATCCATAGACGTGCTCGAGACGGGGAGAATGCGCGAACAGCACCGCTGCGGGGATCCCGACATATCCCATCCCGATCACACCGACGCGGCGGATCGGGCCACGCCGCATGAACTCGTCCTCCAGGGGTGATGACATCGTGGATCAGGTTAGCGGGGGACAGCAAAAAGAGATCCCAGTCAACGGGATTCGGTGTCGAGGTGAAATGTTATTGCGCAGTGCGGCGAACCAATGACACGGACATGGCGCGAATCCTGATCATCGATGACTCGGCCTTTCAGCGAAGGATCGTCCGCGGAATGCTCACACCCGAGGGTCACGAGGTAGTCGAGGCGACAGATGGCGCAGAAGGAGTCGCGCTGGCAAAAGAAGGATTCGACCTTGTCCTGGTCGACCTGATCATGCCCGAGATGGATGGGTTTGCCGTGCTGGAGGTACTGCACCGGGAGCTGCCCGGACTCCCGACGGCGATCCTGACGGCGGATATCCAGGAGGCGACAAAAAGGCAGTGCCTGGCCCTTGGGGCAAGGGCATTTCTCAACAAGCCGCCGCAGCGCAGCACACTGCTCTCCCTCGTCCAGGAGCTCTCGGGACGATGACCCGGATCCTGACCGATGAGCAGCTCGACGCCCTGAAAGAGCTGATCAATATCGGTGTCGGCAGGGCAGCTGCCATGCTCAACGAGATGACTTCTTCCCGAATCCGCCTCCGGGTCCCCTGGATTCGCTTGGCAGAAGCCGGTGAGCTCGAGTCGCTCATAGGTAAGGACTCCAGGCAGCTCTCTGCGGTGAAGATGGGTTTCGGAGGACCGTTATCAGGTTCGGCTGCACTGATCTTTCCCAAGACGGAGGCGGCGATCCTCGTCTCGCACCTCACGGGAGAGCCGGCCGATACGCCCGACATCGATGCGCTCAGGGCGGTGACCCTGACCGAGATCGGAAATATCGTCGTGAACTGCGTGCTCGGGTCGATGATGAACCTGTTGCAGCAGCAGGTCAGCTTCTCGCTCCCCTGTTACGGTGAGGGTGACCTTGCGTCAGTCATGCGCACGAGCATGCGATCTCCAGGCGACCGGGTGCTGCTCGTGCGGACCCGGTTCTGCCTCGAGGAGCTCCACCTCGAGGGGGACATCGTGCTGATCCTGGAGGTCGGTTCGCTCGATCAGCTCCTCCTCGGGATCGAATCGCTGGAAGGATAGGAGGTCTGATGATGGGGGTCGGTATGGAGAGTCTGTCGGTCCTCGACATGGTTCCGATCGGTTTGTTTGTTTTGGACCGAGACCTGGTCATCCAGTTCTGGAACAGGACGCTCGAGACCTGGACTGGTCTGTCCCGGGAGGAGATGGTCGGACACCAGTTAAAAGAGCAGTACCCGCACCTGCTCGAGCCCCGGTACGCGGGTCGACTCGAGGACGTCTTTCAACAGGGGACTCCCGCCGTCTTCTCATCACAGCTCCACCCCGAGATGCTCCCTGTCACACTGCCGGGAGGGAGACGACAGCACCAGAAAGTGACCGTGACCGCCATACCCCGGGACGGGAAGATAAGATGGGCGCTGGTCGCCATCGAGGACGTCACCGACCTGGTCGAACAGGTCGGCCTGCACCGCGAGATGCGGGACCGGGCGCTTGAAGAGGTCGGATATCGACGGCAGAAGGAGGCCGAGCTCCAGAGAAGGAACCGGGAGCTCTCGATCATGCACGCAGCGACCACCGCCATCACGTCTCCCGCGCGGCTCCGCGAACGACTCTCGAACGTGCTGAACCTGCTGCTCTCCTACACGGGGTTCGAAGCGGGCATGATCCATCTCTTCGAACACGAAGATCCGGACGGGGCTCTCGTGGTACAGACCGGTCTTTTACCCGGAACGGTGGAGGAGGTCCGGTCGATCTGGCTGGCGGGACCGTACCTGGACCTGATGAAAAGTACCGAGAAGGGTGCGCAGGAGGAGGTCCGCACGGCCCTCCTCGGTGCGGTGCGGAAAGAGGCGTGGCGGGACCTGCTCTGGATACCGCTGACCGCCGAGGAGCGACCGGTCGGCTGCCTGATGTTTCTGTCAGAAAGGGAGTGTCTCCTCGATCGCGAAGAGCGGGAGGTGATCGAGTCGATCATCTGCGAGATCGGAACGGCCGTGGGAAAGGCCCTGGTCGAGGCACGGCTCAAGGACGCGCACGCACAGGCGAACCTCTATCTCGACATCCTGATGCACGACGTGGGCAACACGGTGACCACCATCGGCGCTGCTTCGGAGCTGCTTGCACTGCAGCTCGAGAAGCCATCCCCGGGTGCCCTGTCGCAGATCCAGCGGGGGATCGCCAAAGTGAATGAGATCATCAGGAACGTCTCGACCATCCGGCAGATCCATGAACAGGACAAAACCCCCCTGTGTCCCATCCGGCTCGATGAACTCGTTCGGACAGAGATGGAGGTCTTCGTCGGGGCGCGGATCATCAACGAAGTCCCACCCTGCGAGGTGCTGGCTGACCGTCTCCTGGGAGAGGTCTTCACGAACCTGATCGGGAACAGCCTGAAACACGGGGGCAGGGACGTGACCATCTGGATTCGTGCCAGGCCGACGGAGGGTGGGATCGAATGTTCGGTCGAGGACGATGGACCGGGTATCCCCGAGGAGAAGAAGAGACATCTCTTCGAACGTTTCGAGACCGGGCAGGGAGAGAGGTCCGGACATGGACTGGGTCTCTATATCGTCAGTTCGCTCGTCAGGAGATACGGGGGGAGCTGCCGGGTCGTCGATCGGATCGAAGGACATCCGGAGGCCGGCACTGCCGTCCGTTTCACGCTCTTGGCCGGTGGTAACCATGTACCGGTCTCCCCGCCGGGTGATGGGGATTGGCCACCGGAGAGGGACGGGATTGGAAACCACAGGCTGGTGAACCGCACATGAAAGCAGGTATGCTGAACAAGTTCGTTGCCCCGGAGTTCGTCTGTGGAGAGGGGGCCCACCGTCTGGTAGGGCGGTATGCAAGTAACCTTGGGGGGAAAAGGGTGCTCCTGGTCACGGATCCGGGAGTGATTGCGGCCGGTCATGCCGCATCCGTCGGAGATGTCCTGGAGGAGGTCGGAGTCGACCACGTGCTCTTTGACGGCGTCTCAGAGAACCCGAGGGTCAACGAGGTCGCCGAGGGCGCCCGCCTCTTCTGCGCGGAGGGGTGTAATGCCCTGGTCGCGGTGGGGGGGGATCTCCGATGGATTGCGCCAAGGGGATCGCGGTCGTCGCCGGGACCGGACGACCGATCGAGGAGTTTGAGGGGGTCGACCGGATCGACCGACCCGGTCCTCCGCTCCTATGCGTTCCCACGACCGCCGGTTCGTCCGCCGATGTCTCGCAGTTCGCCATTCTCAGTTCGCCCGGGAGACGGCTGAAGTTCGCCATCATCTCCAAGAGTATCGTGCCCGATGTCTCTCTGCTCGACCCCGACCTGCTCTGCACCCTTCCTCCCAGATTGACCGGCAGCACGGGACTGGACGCGCTGACCCACGCCGTTGAGGCCTACGTCTCCACGGGGGCGTCACCGATCACCGACCTCTTCGCACTCTCGGCGATACGCCGCCTGGCCACGTTCCTCCCCCTCGCCGTCCAGCACCCCGGCAACGCCGTCTACCGGAATGAGACGATGCTTGCCAGTCTCGAGGCGGGGCTCGCATTTTCCAATGCGAGCCTGGGAGCGGTGCACGCACTCGCCCACAGCCTGGGGGGATACCTTGACATCCCCCACGGCATCTGTAATGCGATTCTCTTGGAGCAGGTGGTCCACTGCAACTTCCCGTATGCGGCCGACCGCTACCGTGCTGTGTCGGCAGCCTTCGGCCTGGAAGTCTGGCAGCAGTCTTCCGAGGTCGTGTGTGCCGCTCTCGTCGATCGGATCTCCTCGTTCCGCCGGATCCTGGGTGTCGACCAGACCCTGGCCGATTGTGGCCTCACACCAGAGGACATCCCGGTACTGACGAAGAATGCCCTCCTCGATCCCTGCATGGCGACGAACCCGCGTGTCCCCGACGAGGAGATGGTCCGGAGGTGCTATGAGCGGGCCCTCTGATCAGACTGACCGGGACCGGCTCCGCGAGTCGATCCTGGGGCTCGGCGAGCACTCGACGCGCAAGAGCCACTACCCGGAGCTCCAGCGCCGGCTCGAAGAACTGGAGCGGTTCCGGTTCCTTCTCGACCGGTCAAACGACCTCTTCTTTCTCATCCGCGAGGATGACGGCCTGGTGATCGATGCCAATGCATCGGCATGCGCCCGCCTCGGACTGAGCGCCCGGGAGGTGATCGGGTTGAGGTTCGTCGACCTGCTCGTCGAGAGCGGGATCGCCCTCGTTGAGCAGACGGTCAGCGTACGTTTCCGACGCAGCGGGGACGACCCGCTCTGGGTCGAGATGACGATGCAGCGGGCCCGTTTCTCGGGCGAGGGGTACGTGGTCGTCGTCGCCCGCGACGTAACCGAGCGAAACCGGATCCTGGAAGCGCTCACCGAATCAGAGAACCGCTACCGTGGTGTTGTGCAGCAGGTGACCGACGGCATCCTGATCGTCGACCCCGGAGAGGGGGGGATAGAGGACTCGAACCGGGCAGTGGCCGACCTGCTGGGGTACACCCAGTTCGCCCTGCTCGGGTTGCACATGCGCGATCTCGTCGTGCCCGGGCAACCTCTTCCACCCGAGGGAACGACGACCGAGTGCCAGTTCCTGCGCAGCGATGGAACACCGGTTCCCGTGGAGGTGACCGTCACCCCGATCATCATTGGAGAGGAACGGGTCGTGAACTGTTATGTGATACGGGACATCTCGACGAGACGCGAGCTCGAACGGATCCGGCGGGAGGCACACGAGCAGCTGCAGCAGAACATCCTTCAGTTTGCGACCCTCGGTGATCATATCCGGAACCCCCTCGCCGTGATCGTCGGTCTCGCGGACCTCCTTGGGACACCCGATGCGGAGAGGATCATCGAGCAGGCACGGGAGATCGATCGGATAGTGGACCAGCTCGACCGGGGATGGCTCGAGTCAGAGAAGGTCCGTTCGTTTCTCCGAAAATATACCTGACCAACTTTCGCACCGCGACCGGAACCTTTCATCGTATTCTCCCGAAACGGTTCCATGTGCCGGTGGTGAGTGAACCCTTCGGAAAGGTCGCGGCAAGGCTCGCCGGGACGATCGACCGACAGCGGGAGTACACCGTCATCAGGAACGACAACATCTTCCGCTCCGGTTTTATCGACCGTCACATCTTCTCCAGCGACTACCAGCGGGCAACAGAGTTGCTTCGGCACCTCCTCGATCTCCACCAGGGAGCGGGCCTCGGGGAGGTATTCGGCGGGCAGGCGGAAGAGGGGGCGCTCGGTGGGACCTGGATCGTCCGATCTTCGGAACCGGCCCCCTCATCCGCACCATCCCCCCGCGCCGCCCTCGAACGTCTCCACCAGGATCTCCGCCTGGTTCGCGGTATCGGACCAGCCCTTGAAACCCGTCTCCGGCGCCGGGGATACGGTGTGATCGGTGAACTCTGCTGGAACCGCCGGTTCGGACCCGCCGCGCGGGATGTGTTCGAGGTGCTCGAGGAAGGCAGTCCTACCGATATTGCCCGGATCTGCATCGAGAGACACGGCCCTTCCCACCCCGGGGTCTTTCTGGCGACAGAGCTGTACTCCGAGGCAGACCATCTCTACCTCGACCTCGAGACCCTGGGGCTCTTCTCACGGCCGGTGGTCCTCTTCGGGCTCGCATGGCTCCGCGCGGGGCACGTCGAGGTCGAGCAGCACCTGGTCACCGACCTCGCCTTCGAGTGTGGGGCGCTCGATGCCGCCCTCCGGGAGATCGAAGACAGGAGCCTCCTGATCAGTTTCAACGGGCGATCCTTCGACCTCCCGTACCTCGTCGAACGTGCTGCGTTCTACGGTCTTCCAGCTCCCCGCCCCACCCACCACCTGGACCTCCTCCCCCTCGCGCGCCGGTGCTGGCGGGATCGGCTTCCCAACTGTCGTCTCGGGACGATCGAGTCCTGCGTCCTCGGACACGTCAGGGAGGACGACCTTCCTTCCGCGATGGTTCCTGAGTTCTATGCCGCCTTCCAGCGGTCCGGCAACCCGGGCCCCCTGCTGCCGATCCTCAGACACAACCGCGAGGACCTCGTATCGATGGTCCGGATCGTTGCCGCCCTGCGCGAGGTCTGCCATGCGGCGTAGGGTCGGACTCGCGATCGGAGCACCGGGCGTCGCCCACGTCCAGGCCATTCCGGGAACCAGGGCCTCGTATGCCGTGCCACGGTCCCCCCCGCCTCCCCACCTCGCCGCCTGGCTCGAACAGGAGGGTATCCACCTCTACACACACCAGGTCGAGGTGCTCGAGGAGGTTCGCAGGGGACGCGATGTCGTGATCTCCACACCGACCGCATCGGGCAAGACCCTCGCGTTCACACTGCCCGTGCTGGAACGGCTGGAGACGGAGACGGATGCCACCGCACTCTATCTGTACCCGACCAAGGCACTCGCCAACGATCAGCTCCGGACCCTGCGGGGGATCGAGCAAGCGAGCGGCATCCCGATATATCCCGCCGTCTACGACGGGGATACGCCATCCCAGGCGAGACCGGGCATCCGGAACCGGTCGAGGATCGTGCTCTCAAACCCGTACGAACTTCACCACGTGCTCCCCTGGCATGGAAAATGGCATCGGTTCATCAGTGGGCTTTGCGTGATCGTCATCGACGAGGCGCACCGGTACCGGGGGATCTTTGGTGCACACGTCGCCCTGCTCATCCGACGTCTGCGGCGGGTCTGCCGGCACCACGGGAGCGATCCGCTCTTTATCCTGTCGACCGCGACGCTCGCGAACCCCCGGGAGTTCGCCGAAGTCCTGACCGGGCGGCGGACCACACCGATCGAGCAGAGCGGGGCGCCCCAGGGCCCCCGCAGGTTCGTCCTGTTCAACCCACGGGCCGGGGGAGGCGCCATGCTCTCGGATACAAAGCGCATCTTCCTTGACTGCATGGACGCTGGTCTGCAGACCCTCTGCTTCGCACCTTCAAGGAAGACCGCCGAGCTCCTCGCGACCTGGGCCCGCGAAGAACTCGACGACCCCGGACTGGTTGCGACATACCGGGCAGGCTACCTTCCCGAGGAGCGGCGTGCGATCGAACGGGGACTCAAGGAGGGGCGCCTGAAGGGAGTGGTGACCACGAACGCGCTCGAACTGGGGATCGACATTGGGGGGCTCGATGCCGTGGTGATCGCCGGGTATCCGGGCTCGATCTCTGCCACCTGGCAGCAGGCGGGGCGTGCAGGGAGGGGAGGTGAGCCCGCGCTCACGGTACTCGTGGCGAATGAAGGTCCGCTCGACCAGTACTACATGGCCCATCCGCAGGAATTCTTCGGGCGACCGCACGAACATGCCGGTCTCGACCCCTCGAACCCGGCGGTGCTCGCCGGTCACCTGCTCTGCGCCGCTGCCGAGCTCCCGCTCACCGATCCCGACCGGGACCTCTTTGGAGATGGTTATCTCCCGCTCCTTGAACCCCTCTCGGAGCACCTCCTCCTCCGTAAGACCCCCCGGGGGTACATCTACTCGGGCAGGGGCCGGGCGGTGGATGCCGTGGACCTCTCCGGGATCGACGACGACCGCTTCACGGTGAACGCCGGGGGGAGACTCCTCGAGACCATGGACCGCGGGCAGGCCTACCGGGAAGCCCACCCGGGCGCGATCCTCCTCCACCAGGGTGAGACCTACCGCGTGACATCGATGGACCTCGAAGCACGATCCTGCACCGCGGAGCCCGTCCAGGCCGATTACCAGACCCAACCGGTCCGCACGACCACGATCACTCCCGGAACGGTCGACGACCAACGGGTGTTCGGGGACCTCGTCGTCTGCACGGGTGAGGTGATGGTGGTCCAGGAGTTCCCGGGGTATCGGATCCACCGGTACGGAGAGACGGTCGCGGTCCACCCCCTCGACCTTCCACCCCTCTCGTTCGAGACGATCGGCTGCTGGTGGACGATCGACCCGGGGCTCGTCACGGCACTCTCGGACGGGGGGATGGATCCTGCAGGCGCCCTCCACGGTGCAGAACATGCCCTGATCGGGGTCCTTCCCGTTCACCTCCTCTGCGATCGGAACGATGTCGGTGGCTTTTCCTCCCTCCGTTTCCCGCTACAGGGGCAGAACGGGGACGGGCTTCCGGTCATCTGCATCTACGACAGCCTGACGGGCGGTACGGGACTGGCCCGGATGACGGCAGGCCTGCTCCCGGAGGTCGTCGCAACGGCCCTCGAACTGGTCCGGAGCTGTCCGTGCGAGTCAGGATGTCCGTCCTGCATCTACTCACCGCGGTGCGGTAACGGTAACCAGCCGCTCGACAAACGGGGGACGGCGCTCGTCCTGGAGTCCTTGCTCCGATCGGCAACAACCGGATAAGGCCGGACCGCCCATCATGATCCGATGACCGAGGTCTCTCCCTCGATGGAGGCATACCTGGAGGGGCTCCAGGCCCAGCTCGCCGATGCGATCGGGATCGCCAGCGAGGCCCGGAGACGCGGGCTCGATCCCACGACAGAGGTCGAGATTCCGATCGCGAACGACCTCGCCGACCGCGTGGAGGCGTTACTCGGTATCCGGGGCGTGGCGGCCCGGATCAGAGAACTCGAGGGGCAGATGTCGCGCGAGGAGGCTGCCCTCAGGATCGGCGACGACTTCGTCGCGCGCAGGTTCGGGGAGACGACGAGGGAGGAGATCCTCGACCACGCAATCCGGACAGCGATGGCGCTCCTGACCGAAGGGGTGGTGTCCGCGCCGACGGAGGGGATCGGGAAGGTCGGTATCGGGCGGAACGACGACGGCACCGAGTACCTGAAGATCTACTACGCCGGCCCGATCCGCTCCGCCGGGGGGACTGCGCAGGCCCTCTCCGTCCTGGTCGGTGACTACGTCCGCCAGGCCCTCGGGATCAACCGCTACATCCCGCGCCCCGAAGAGGTCGAGCGGTACGTGGAGGAGATCCGGCAGTACAACTCGATCATGAGCCTCCAGTACCTCCCGGGGGAGAACGAGATCCGGCTGATCATCCAGAACTGCCCGGTCTGCATCGACGGCGAACCGACCGAGCAGCAGGAGGTCTCGGGGTACCGGAACCTCGAACGCGTGGAGACGAATACGGTCAGGGGTGGAATGGCCCTCGTGATCGCCGAGGGCGTCGCGCTGAAGGCCCCCAAGGTGCAGAAGCACGTGCGCACGATGAGGATGGAGGGGTGGGACTGGCTCGAGCGCCTGATCAGCGGTGCATCCAGAACCTCCGACGACGAAGTCGGGGTGAAACCCCGGGACAAGTACCTCCGGGACCTGATCGCCGGCCGACCGGTCTTCTCCCACCCGATGAGGACAGGTGGGTTCCGGCTCCGGTACGGTCGGTCGCGCAACACAGGATTCGCCGCGGCGGGGCTCAACCCGGCAACCATGCATATCCTGGACGACTTCCTCGCGGTCGGCACCCAGATGAAGGTGGAACGACCGGGGAAGGCGGCAGGGATCGTGCCCGTGGACACGATCGAGGGGCCGACGGTGCTGCTCCGGGACGGGGACGTCGTCCGGATCGACACCCTCGAAGAAGCGCTCCGGCTTCGGCCCGAGGTGGTCTCGATCCTGGATGTCGGTGAGATCCTGATCTCCTACGGGGAGTTCCTGGAGAACAACCATGTGCTGGTCCCCGTCGGGTACTGCGACGAGTGGTGGCGGCAGGAGCACGAAGCGGATCCGCCGACCGACGAGATCGAGGCGATCGGGTACGCCCTCGCGGGAGGGTACCTGCACCCCTCGTTCCAGCCGTTTCTCGACGATCTCCTCCCGGAGCAGGTCAGGGTGCTCGCCGAATGGATCTCGGCGAACGGTCGGCTCGAAGGGATGGCCCTCCATCTTCCTGACACCCCCCGGATGAAACAGACCCTGGAGGAGGCGCTCGTTCTCCACCGGGTCCGCAACGGGGAGGTGGTGATCGAACCCTGCCTGATCCTGCTCGCCTGTCTCGGACTCGACCTCGGTCTGCAGCTCAGACCTGCCTGGGACGACGCGCCGTGCCATGACACCCTCGCCCTCCTCCAGCACCTCTCGGGGATGAAGTTGCGGGCTCGGGGAGGCACCCGCATCGGCGGACGGATGGGGCGGCCCGGCAAGTCAAAACCCCGGGAGATGAAGCCCCCACCCCATGCCCTCTTCCCCGTTGGCGATGCGGGCGGTTCCCGCCGTTCGATCCAGGAGGCCACATCGTACGCCGCGCGACCCAACATGGACGGAGGTCTGATCACCGCAGAGATGGGGGAACGGCGATGTCCCGCCTGCGGTGCGGTGACGTTCAGGAACCGGTGCGAATGCGGCGCTCACACCGAGCCCGTCTTCCGCTGTCCCCGGTGCAACCGGTCGGTCGAGGGAGCGGTCTGCCCTGCCTGCGGGACGCCCGCCGCCTGTTCGCAGAAGGTGTCGATCAACATCCGGGACGAGTTCGCTGCCGCGATGGAACGGTGCGGGCTGCGGGCCGGTCAGGTGACGATGGTCAAGGGGGTCAAGGGGATGATCTCCCGGGAGAAGGTGGCAGAGGACCTGGCAAAGGGCATCCTCCGGGCAAAAGCCGGGCTCTACGTCTTCAAGGACGGCACCGTCCGGTACGACATGATCGACCTCCCGGTGACCCATGTCCGGCCAAATGAGATTGGGGTCGAGCCATCGGTCCTGGCAACCCTGGGATATCCCGTGGACATCGACGGACGACCGCTCGAGAGGCCCGACCAGGTGATCGAACTGAAGCCCCAGGACATCCTGGTGTCGGAGAAGTGTGGGGAGTGGCTGGTGCGGGTCGCGCACTTCGTCGACGAGGAGCTCGAGCACGTCTACGGTCTTTCCCCGTACTACCGGGCCAACGAACCCGGCGATCTCGTCGGTCGGCTCCTCATCGGACTTGCCCCGCACACCTCCGCCGGCGTCCTCTGCCGCCTTCTCGGTTTCACGAGGGCGAACGTCGGGTACGCCCACCCGTTCTTCCACGCGGCGAAACGGCGCAACTGCTTCTTCGGCGGGACCGAGATCGAGGTCCGGGACCATTCGGGCGCCTGGCGCCGCGTGCCGGTCCGCGACTTCGTCATCGAGCAGTTCGACCTTACCCGGGCCGATCTCGACCACAGGGGCACCTTCTGGTCGGACCCCGTGCGCCCGTTCATGACCAGGGCGATCGACCAGAATGGACGCCAGCGCGTACGGCGGATCACGGCGGTCTCGATCCATCAGGCACCGGATACACTCCTCCGGATCGAAACGGTGCAGGGACGGTCGCTCGCGGTTACGGAGGACCACGCGATGCTCGTGCTCGAGGAGGACCGGGTCCGGCGTCTTCGCGCGGTGGAGGTCCGCGTCGGGGACCCGCTGCCGGCGCCCACCGGGCCCGTTGTGATCGCGGACCGGGTGGCACGGATCGAGCGGGTACCGTGCCCCGATGACCGGGTCTACTGCCTCACCGTTGCCGAGGACCACTCGGTGCTCGCCAACGGAATCTTCACGGGCCAGTGTGACGGCGACGAGGACTGCGTGATGCTCCTCCTCGATGGCTTGTTGAACTTCTCCCGCCGGTTCCTCCCGGAGACGAGAGGGGGCTCCATGGACGCCCCGCTCGTCCTGACGACCCGTCTCGACCCGAGGGAGATCGACAAGGAGTCGCTGAACGTCGACATCGGAAGCGGGTATCCCGTCGAGCTCTACCTGGCAGCGCTTGAGTACCGGCACCCGAAGGACCTCGATCACCTGATCGACCGGGTGGAGCGGCGTCTCGGGACACCGGCGCAGCTCGAGGGCTTCCGGTTCACCCACGACACCTCCGACATCTCCCAGGGACCGCTCGAATCGACCTATACCACGCTCGAGACGATGGTTGAGAAACTCGAGGCGGAACTCGCCCTCGCACGCCGGATCCGAGCGGTCGACCAGGACGATGTCGCGGAACGGGTGCTGAACACCCATTTCATTCGGGACCTGATGGGCAACCTCTCCGCCTTCTCCAAGCAGAAGTTCCGCTGCACACGGTGCTCGGCGAAGTTCCGGAGGATGCCGCTGGGCGGAAAGTGCACGAACTGCGGGCAGGCGGTGATCCAGACCGTGCACGAGTCCTCGGTGAAGAAGTACCTGGAGATGTCACGCCGTATATGCCGGGAGTACCGGGTGACTGAGTATACCCGGCAGCGGATCGAGGTGCTGGACCTGGCGATCGAGTCGACCTTCGGCCAGCCCCGCATCGAACAGCTCGGACTTGCCGACTTCATCTAGGACTACGACTTTATACCATCGAAGACCGAACCATGATCCGCGCGGGGGTAGCCAAGCGGCCAACGGCGGGCGCCTCAAGAGCGCCTCTTGAAGGAGTTCAGGGGTTCGAATCCCTTCCCCCGCATACCGTTGCCCGACCCCCGTTTCACGGGGGAACGGTGCCGACGCTCTTTTTGACGGATGCGCACTTGCCGGAATGGCGCCAGGGGTCCTGGACCCGGAGAGGCACTGCAGGGAGAGAAACCGGGTTCCTGGATGCGATCCCCGGAAAGGAGGGACGGGGGGGGGGCACCTGAACGTAGCTGCAGGAGATCTCGTCCCTCGTGATCCAGGCAACGGGATTGCATCCGGGAGGCGATCGGCGCACTTCCACCGCCACCTCTGCTCTGCCGGATGTGACCCCGGTCGGCGGATTGCACCGATTCTCAGACAATTAGCGCGGACAGGCGTTCGCAGTTCTGGCTGGTGGTGTCCGGGATGGGTGGTCCCGGGTTCCCGTGACGTACCGAACCAGCTCCTGGTAGATTGCCGGTGTCCCTTCCGATGGATTTCGCGGAATGGTCCGGGTAATGGCTCCGATCGGTAGAACGGGGGGATCTGGCCCGTTTCCATCATTTTCGTACGAGCTGGGGGGTTGACCAGTGTGTGGCCCAAAAACCCGACCCGGATCGATCGGGGGCGCCAACGCGGGAGCGCGCCGGGATTCTCCGGTGGATCGAGGGGGTCCCCGTCACCTTTTTTGCCATACCATCCGGGCGTCGCTTCGTACTGTCATCCGGAGGTCGAGGATCAGTACTTCGCTAATATCCCTCCGTACCCTTTTTCATTCGTTCGCGCTCGAGGTTTCCTTAGGCTATCCCGGGTTTCTGCGTGCTGGGATGTTTCGCACGATCTTCAAGGTCGATCGCACCGCTTCCCAGATTATCAGCCGAAACTGATCGAACCGGAACGCGCACATCTCGATGGTTCTCGGCCCGGGTTTCATGGGTGAAAACCGGGTCCAGAGAACGGCCATCCAGAGGTTTCTGAGCAGGAATGAGATAATGGCAAAGAGATAGCGGATCACCGGGTTGCGGGTTGACGTTCTGGGTTTCACCTTGTTGCGCATTCGGTACGACGACTCGATCGCGAACCGGGATCGGTACGTGGTGTGGATCTTCTGAGGATTCCAGTCGACGCCGTTGACGACATACCCGAGATTCTCGACTCCATGCTTCTCTCGTTTTCCTTTCGCGTAGGTCACAGCGATCGCGATCTTCAGATTGAGCGGTGTCTTTCCATGCATGATATAGTCCCCGAATCGGGATTGTGTCCCGTTCAGGAGCTGTTTCATCGCAACGCTCTGTTTCTTGACCGGGATGATACACGGGACGTTCTCAGTTATCAGGAACTCGATGACATCGTACGCGTAGAACTCCCGGTCCAGGCAGAGTGCCTGGATTGTCAGGCCGGCTGCCGTGATCGCTTCAAGGCACCGGGTGATATATGCGACCTTGGAGGTACCCTTCGTGACAGGATACACCGCCAGCGTCACCTGGCGATTTCGCGTGATCGCGTAGACCGTGACATACGAATAGAAGTCGTTGGTCGATTTCTTCAGCTGGCTCCGGATGACATACTGCTCGTTCTCCGGGACAGCCGACCCGTAGTATGGGTCGTTCGTGTAATCGATGGCAAACGTGTACGCTCTTCCTGGTTTGAGGACTGAGGAGAGCTCGTGCGCCAGAATTGCCGAATTCACGGCTTCCAGGTCATCCATAGAGAGCTTGGCGAGATGGTACCGCAGTGAGGTTTCACACGGACTCCGTTCCAGTAGGGAACTGATGGTGTGGATGGACTGCTGCATCGCAGTCATCCCCACCAGCGTACGGAAGACCGTGGTCTGGGTCAGGGATCCCTGGATCGGGATACTCAGATGCTGGTCCAGGGCACCGACGGCCAGAGCGTAGCATTGATTCGGTCGAATAGACGAACCTTGGGTGCAGGTACTGCCCCTGGGTTGGGGAACCATGAGGGGCAGCCTGCGAAGTATATAGATCTGCCGCTTTTCTCCTCAGATCAACGATCGGAGATACATCTGGGCCTCTACAAAATTAGCGAACTACTGAG
>Ga0116186_1000814_pt1 | contig 34668 bp, 26 predicted proteins | sample AD_JPNNA4_MetaG_FD_89806 | JGI IMG/M metagenome (GOLD analysis project Ga0116186, IMG submission 89806) | Active sludge microbial communities of municipal wastewater-treating anaerobic digesters from Japan - AD_JPNNA4_MetaG | ecosystem: Engineered > Bioreactor > Anaerobic > Digestate | place...
ACTTCTTTTTATGGAAGTCCCGAAAGCAAAATCAGAAGCCGAATTGCACGCCCTGCTTCCGCAGTATCTCGACCGCGCACGCCTGGAGATCGCCTGAAATACTGGGGTTGTTTATCCGCTTACCGAGTTCCTCGAGAGTGTGTTCGCCGTCCAGATCCCGCTGGATATGAAGAAGGACGGCCTGAACGCGTTCACGATACTGCTCGACGGTCGACGCCTTCTTTGCGGTGCTGCTCATGTGATCAAACATATCCGGAACCGCCCGATTCCGCCTGCCCGTTTTTGCGCTTTTTGCGGCTGCCTGCAAAGAGTGGATGATTAAACAGGTGGTGCTGACGCCTTCGATTCACCTTGCAAATGTCACGAGAAGGTGTGGACAACTGAGCCGAGCCGGTGGGTTTCTGCTGATTACTAACTGTCTCATAAGTATGGCGGCATAAAGGTTTTTCGTGTATACTCTTGGTATGACAGAGTTCGATGGGCGAAAAGTCAGTCACGAAGCTCTTGAGGAGCTTCGAATTCGTGCTGTGAAGTCGGTTCTTGCAGGGGAAAGTCCCGAAGTTGTTATCAAATCTATCGGGATGTCCCGTGGTTGCATCTATAAATGGCTTGCTGCCTACTACGAGGGTGGATTTGATGCTCTTCGCGCCAAGAAACTCTTCGGGCGCCCTCCAACTCTTTCGCCTTCCCAGATGAAATGGTTGTTCAGAACCGTAAAAAAGGATCCGCGGCAACTGCTCTTTTCCTTTGCTCTTTGGACTGCCAAAATGCTCGGCGAGGCCCTCTATCGCAAGTATGGTGTCAGAGTGAGCAAGGCAACAATGTGCCGTGTTCTTCGCCGCATGGGACTTTCGCCTCAGAAGCCGCTTCATCGGGCAATTCAACAGAACCCCAAGGCTGTCGAACATTGGCTTACCACGGAATATCCCAACATTCAGGAATCTGCCAGACAGGCCGGAGCAACGATTTACTTCGGTGATGAAGCAGATGTTTCTTCCAGTCATCACAGTGGCACAACGTGGGGCGAGGAGGGGAACACCCCAGCCATACGAACGACCGGAAAGCATTTCAGAGTGTCTATGATTTCCGCAGTAACAGCTCGTGGAGACATGCGTTTTATGGTGGTAGATGGGACAATACGCACCGGAGAATTTTGTACGTTTCTTCAACGGCTGATGACCAACGCCAAGACACCTGTCTTTTTGATTCTGGACAACCTTGGTATTCATAAGACAGCTCGAGTCAGAGAGTTTGTAGAATCAACCAATGGAAAACTCAGGCTCTTCTTCCTTCCGCCATATTCTCCGGTTCTCAATCCTGATGAACTGGTCTGGAACGAACTCAAAGGCAAAATGGGCCGCACGACGTCGAGAACCAAGGATGAATTGAAGGCCAAAGTGCATGGTTTCATGCGGGAAATCCAGAGAACACCAAAGAAGGTTGCCCGATATTTTCAAGAATCTCATGTAAAATATGCTGCATAATAGTCTTCCTACTTATGAGACAGTTGGTATGTTCGAGAAAACAAGGAACGTTCAGGAAATGCCGATACAGAAATGACAGTTAAAAATGAAAATGGAAATTACTTTATCATTGGTGAAAAGCAGAATATTCGTTGATCGCAAGTCAGATTAACAGGACAGGAGCACGTGCATTGAAAATAATGCAGATCAGTAAAGCTTTCACGCTGATCGAACCAGGTCCGGTTGTCTTCGTTACGACGAACGACGGAATGAAGAACAACATCATGACGATCTCGTGGACGATGGTGATGGACTTCACACCGAAGTTTGCCATCACCACCGGGCCATGGAACTATTCCTATGCCGCACTCCGAGAAACGAAGGACTGTGTCATTTCAATTCCTACAAAGGATCAGCTGGATAAGGTCGTTGGAGTGGGAACATGTTCCGGTGCCGACACGGACAAATTCGAAACGTTCGGACTGACTCCAGTGGAAGGAAGACATGTCAGAGCGCCCTTGATCAAGGAATGCCTGGCGAATATCGAATGCAACGTTATCGATATCGTCGAAAAGCACAATATCGTGGTATTGGAAGGCATTGCTGCATATTTTGACCATTCACGAAAAGAGAAGCGAACCGTTCACGCCGTTGGTGACGGAACGTTTATCGTGGACGGGCGCACGTTGAACCGTAGAGAAATGATGAAGTCAAAGCTTCCGGACGGTATCTAGCCCTTTGTTCTCATGCCGTTCATGCATGACATGAAAAGCCCACTGAAAGTGGTGGTGTACGCTACCGGAAGGAGATCATGTGGAACGAAATATCACGATCAGGAGTGAAACATCCGGCGACGTCGAAGCCATTTCAGAGGTGACGATCGAGGCGTTCAAAACCCTCGACTTCAGCAGTCACACCGAGCAGTTCATCGTCGCGGCGCTGAGGGCGGCGAACGCTCTTGCCGTTTCGCTTGTCGCCGAACTTGATGGACGGGTGGTCGGGCATATCGCTTTTTCGCCCGTGACGATGTCGGACGGCACGCCCGGTTGGTATGGCCTCGGGCCCGTATCGGTACTGCCGGAGCATCAGCGAATAGGCATCGGTTCGGCCCTCATACGGGAAGGCTTGTCGCGGCTGCGGAAGATGAATGCCCGAGGCTGCTGTCTTGTTGGGCATCCCGGATACTATACGAAATTCGGATTCATCAATACGCCGGATCTCGTCTTCGAGGGCGTGCCGCCCGAGGTGTTCTTCGCTCTCTCCTTCGATGGCCGGGTCCCGCGCGGCAGCGTCGCCTTCCACGACGCGTTCAAGGCTGACCACTGAAGTATATATAATAATATATGAATGAAATGCGTGTGAACGAGACTTCAGATGTTCTGAACAGGCTGCTCGAGGCGGAGCGGGCGGGGGTAAAAGTGCTTGGTGCGCTCATTTCCGGTATCGCCGACCCCGAAATCCGGGAGATGGCGAAGCGGTTCCTGCGGGATGAAGGCATGAACTGCCAGATTCTCAAGACGATGATCGAGAATGCCGGCTATCCGGTCTCGCAGCGAACGGGCGACTTCGTCCGGAAAGTCGAAGCTCTGCCGACCGTCGAAGAAAAACTGGAATTGCTCGTCAAGGGCCAGGAATGGGTCGCAAAACAGATTCGCCGTTCCCGCGCCTTCGGCATGAAAGTCTCCGACCGAATGCTTCTCGAATCGATCCGAATCCAGCACGAAGAGAACGTCGACGCTCTGAAAGAACTCCTCGGCCCCGGGCGATGAGAAAACGGTTCATCGGAACATGGCTTCTGACGATTTGTTTCGGTTTCGTCTTGATTTCGCCATCTGAAACCGCCCCGGCGCCGACAGACAATTCCGAACCGAGAAAAGCGACAGCGCTTGAAGAGGTGGTTCGAGACCGCGAAGAAATAAAACGAGCCATCCGGTCAGGACGCCTCGACGATACGCCGGGAGGCCGCGCCTACGCATTCGACGCGGGGATCCCTGTGGCTGACGGCTGGTTGTTCGTAACGGGCGGCTCGTTCGCTCTCAGTAGCGACGATATCGTCGTGTTCGCTCTGTATCATCCGGAAAAAGAGATTCTCAGGATTCTCTTCGCGCAGTATACCGGCACCGTCGAGAGCGGGCGATATCTCATCGACCCTGACGGCCGCGGGATCATCATCAGCCAGGAATGCCTCGGCAACGATCCTCCGCGACGGTTCATCATCAGCCGGGGCATTCCCCGTGAGGACGCCGCTTTTCGCGACGCGTTCGCCGCAGCCTTCCGCGGGCTGGCCTCGCGGCTCGAGTTGTCGCCGACAGGCTGGCACTATTCGCGCACCCTTTCGTTCAACAGCAGCGATCGCGCCCCGCAACTCGATCTGACGATTCATCCGATGGCGGATACCCCCCAAGCATGTGAGTATGCCGTTTCTATGATCTATCGCGATGGCATGGTCATCGTGATGCCGCTCGTTTCGCGCATCGGATCGAAGGTGATGAGGCCATAGAGCGTTCAAATTTCGGGACGCTCTGCGAAATTGTGTTGTCAGAAATGAGATTTCAACGTATTATTCCCAGTTTTTATCGAAACGTACCCCGTTGCCGTGCGGGAATGCACGGGAAATTTGGAGAGACAGAGAATTGTGAGGCAAAACACGACTGTGTACCCCTTTGCACTATCTGAGCGGATGAAATCGTCTGCCCGCATTCCGGCGTTGATCGGCATGGTGGCGTTCCTGGCCCTTCTCGGAACGATGATGGCTGGCTGCGGAAGCGGCGCTTCGGAAGGCCGTTCGAGCAGCTGGATGGGCCTGCCTACGGAGACGCTTCGGGGCGTCGGTCCTTCCGTGACCGTCGTGCCGGCGTCGAGCGTGCTCACCGCCGGAAAATCCATGCCGGTCGTCGTCTACGTCAAAGACAAGTATGGTCATGCCGTTGCGGACAGCACGCCGGTCACGGTCGGCTCGAAACTCGGCAGTTCCGTCAGCTCGAGTGGAGACATGGAAACGAAGAACGGCGTCGTTCAGTGTACCGTCACGGCCGGTCAGGATGCCGGCGTCGAGATGCTTACGTTCTCCTCGCCGGTGGCCATCGGATCGACGACCTTCGAGATCGTCTATCAGCAGAAGGCTCCGCCGCGCGTGTCGGTCTCACCCGTTGCCGATTCCGTGAAGGTTTCGGCGACCCTGCCGGTCGTCGTCTTCGTCACGAACGCCAGCGGAGTGCCGCTGGACAGCGAAGTCAAGATGTTCTGCCTGGCAGGCGGAACCTTCGATAAAGATTCGGGAAGCGCGAGCGGCGGCGTGTTCCTGACCGAGTTCACGGCCCCGGCCGTCCAGGGCGTCTGCTGGATTTCGGCGATCGTCGACGGGAAGACGGCATCCACCTCGGTTGCCGTTCTGCCGTAAGATCCGGAGGAAAGCGGTGTCGAACATGAAAAACCAGATCAAGAGCCTTCTCATCTCCCTGGCCGTTCTAGCCACGTTGTCCATCATCCTCACCGGATGCGATAACTCGTCGGGGCCCACCACGACTGACCTTTCGGAAGGATCCGGCTACAGAATCCGGATGTCGATCTCCGAGGACACCCTTCCTTCCGGCGGCAGCACCATCGTCACCGCGGCGATTTTCGACGAGACGGGGCAGCCGGCGGCCGACGCCGATGACAGCGTCGCCTTTGCCTTCAGCGACAAAGGCGGCGATTGGTCGGGATTGTCAGACGGGAAAGCCGATCTGAAGGGCGGTGTCGCGCTGGCGACCCTCAAATGGGATGACCCGTCCTCCGGCGAAACCGTCGAGCCGTCGAGAACCGCCTGGATCTCCGCCGCCTACCGCGGCGCCGTCGCCAAAATCCAGGTTCGCCTGGTTTCCGTGTCCTTCTGATACGGCAATGCCGCACTTCGCATCCCGTTCCGAAAGAGGTTCGAAACCGATGAAAAAGAATCGTTATGATATAATACTCATTGTAATTGTATTGGCGGCCATGGTCTCGTTGACGGGGCCGTCGTATGCCGAATCGACATCCGATGACGCCTCGACGGTGACAACCGACGAGCAGGATACGGCCTCCGCCTCCGAGACAGCCTCCGACGCAGCGACCGTCAACCCCGACGAGCAGACCGCATCCGAAACCGTGGCCGCGGGCAGCGACGAGTTCAGCGAGGAGTATGTTCCCTCGACCAGGTCGGTCGTCAACAAGTCGAAAAACTGTACGACCGTCTATCTGATGTACACCCGCACCGAAGATATCATGAAGACCCTGACGCCCCTGTTCGAGAACGAAACCGGCGCGGGCGACATCAAGATCGCCGAGAATCCGATCACCAACGCGATTCTCATCAAGTCCAAAGACCCCGAGTCGCCGATCGTGAAGGACGTCGAAGAGGTCATCCGCAGCCTCGACTTCCGGACGGGCCAGGTGATGATCGACGTGCTGGTCGTCGATGTGACGATTTCCGACAACGAGACCTACGGCCTCGAAATGAAGTCGCTCACGAGCAACCCCTTCAATTCGAAGGAGTCGATGCTGACGGTCGGAGCGGACCACGGAACGATCGACAAGAACGATCCCTCCGCCGCCGTCGACGGGTTCAAGGCGTTCCTCACCTCGCAGAACAAGCTGAAAATGTTCCTGAACGCCACGAAGAAGAAGGGGAACGTGAAGGTTCTCTCGTCACCCCACATCATCGCGGCGAACCATCGCACGGCGACGTTCAAGATCGGCGAGAAGCTTCCCCTCATCGAGTCGGTGCGCCCGTCCGACGCCGGCCCGATCAAGACGTTCGACATCAAGGACGTCGGCCTCGAGCTGAACGTGACCCCGCACATCAACATGAGCGGCCAGATCGATATCGAGGTGCACCAGACGATCAACGGCGTCGGCTCCTACGACGCGAAGGAAGGGACGGCCCGCATGACCATGCGCGAGGCCCAGACGAACCTGACCGTCGCCAACGGCGAAACCATCGTTCTCGGCGGTTTCATCGAGGAAAAGTCCGACGTCACGGAAAAGCGGATTCCCGGCCTCAGCAACATTCCGATCATCGGCAAGGCGTTCACGAGCAAGACGAAAACCCGCGGCAAGAGCGAGTTGATGGTGTTCCTCACCCCGAAGATTCTCGACACGACCGAAGACGCTCAGCACGCCACCGAGCTCAAGCGCCGCCGTATCTCGGAAAAGAAAGACGTCGCACGCCTGCTGAAACAGATGCGACAGCAGCGCGTCCCCCTGCCCGCCTCCGAATCCGTCATCATCGACCGCCGCTCGAGCGACTGGCAGTATGATTTCGACCGCCCCGAGATCGACGATATCGCCTGGGATTACCCGGTTGCCGTGAACCCCGCATCGTTCACTCTTTCAAAGACCGGCTCCTGTCCCTTCGGCTTCGGTTCCTCGCACCGGCTGACCCCGGCTCTCGTGAAGACGTATCTCAAGCCGTCGGAAGGCGTTATGTTCCGCAAGGATTTCCGGGTCGACCGGCCCGATCTGTTCAGGACCCTGACGCTCAAGGTCGCCAGCAACGATGCGGCCGTCGTCTACCTGAACGGGAAGATGATCGATGAAGACCCGCTGATGAAAGTCCGCGACGGCCACGACTACGATTATTGGAACCGGGTTCGCGCCGATATCCCCGCCTCGCTGCTGCAGCCCGGCATGAATACGATCACGGTCCTGCTCGGAAGCGACAAGACGACCGAAGACGGGTATTTCGACCTGATGCTGGTGGGCAAGAGATAGCAGATGCCGACGCACGCAGCGATCCGCGCAGTGAATATAGTAATATATATATTCATGCTCGTATCGTTCGCCGCCTGCTCTTATTCCGCTTCGGCCGCGAATCTCGAGAAGAAGGAGATCACCGTCAGAAGGGGAAGCCGGGACTACTCCTGCCTCCTGATCCGAAGCCAGGTGAACCCGTCGCAGTGGTTCTGCATGCTGACGAACCCGGCCTTGGCCGAATATCAGGAAGACAAGGTTACCCATCCGAATCTCTGGTACTACCGGTTCCAACGGCCCGACCCCCGCAATCCTAACCGGATGCAGGATTTCGGCGTTCTCCGGTGCGGCTTCGCGTTGTTTCCGCCGCCTGACGTAGTGCGGACCCTGGTTTCCAGGCTGCCACGGTCGGGGCGCGGGCCGACGACGATCCGCATGCTGCCGGCCGACGAGATGGAGATACGTATCAAGCCGCCCGGACGGAAAGCGGTGATCGGCGTCGCGAGCGTTTCTCGAGGGATCGGCGGGTTCTCGGACAGCGAACTGACCGATTTTTTCGTGACCCTCGAAAAAAACGATGCAGACCTTGCCGACAGGCTCCTCCTCGACAAGACGGGGCTCGAATTCGAACTTTCGGCGCGACTGGCTCCACGCGGCGATCTCTCCTGGCGCGATCGGATTTCGGCGACGGCTTCGCCCGCCGCAACGCTCGTCACACGCGATGTCACGAAACACGAGTTTGCCGGGCCGGCGGCACCGGCGGGCACGGGAAAGCGCGACTGGCGCAGAGCGGGACCTGGCCGTCAGCAGATCATCGACAAGACCGGCTCCGCCCCGATGGGCTCCTCGTCGAAAGCGACGATCAGCAAAGGCCGGCGGGCGTTGCAGGAAACCAGGCTGCTCGAGCGGGAGCGGACGGCGCAACGGGTCGCCTGCAAGGGCTTTTTCACCTTCCTCCCCTACCCTGAGTCCATTCGCAAGGAACACATGATTCTCGAAGATGCCCAGACGGACTGGGACTGCACCTACTTCGCCCTGCCCATGATCCGGCTTCCCGAATCGATCGAGATCGAGAGCATCGCGATGCGGGTATCCCTGATGCGGGGCAGAGACGAATACGCCCGGCAGGTCGCCCTCTGGAAGCCCAATACGAAGTGGCGCGACGAGGACAAGCTTCCGAAGACCATGCTCCGCTTTTCCCTGAAAGACCTGCTGGCCGGCGCCGGCAAGCCTCTCGATGACGCCGTTTTTCGCGTCGTCAGCACCGTTTCCCTCGGCGACGGGAACAAGCTGGAGAACATCGAGGAAACCCCCGTCGTGACGGGCGACATCCCGCTCACGAACCCTCTTTCGATCGCCGACCTCCTGACGCTGGACTTCCATCTGCTGGACTGGACAGCCCCGACGAGCGATCCGAACCGCCTGACGAAGGTCGAGGTCAACCTCCGCCAGGAGCGCCGCAGCTTGTCGAAAACCCTTCAGAACGAGAAGCGGGCCGGAGAACAGGTCGTTCCTGAAGCGCTCGTCTGGCTCGTCAAAGCTGGTTCGCTCGACACCCCCGGGGCCGTCGAGGCAAACGTGTTTTTCCGTACGGCTGCCGGCCGACGGATTCCCTGGGCGTTGAACGGCCAGCCCCGCGAACAGGATTTCACGGGCGGCGTGTGGTATTTCACGGACGAAGACTGGAAACCCTCGTCCGATGTGCGCTGATTCACGGATACATCACGTCGTTGAAGGCGTGAACTGATATCGAAAAAAGGAGAAGTAGGGAGAATGAGAACGTTCTTGTATCTGGCTGTCTGTATCATGGTTTTATGCGCGAGTCCGGCGGTTTGGGCTCAGGCGAGTCTGGCTGATGGGGATTCCACGGATTTCACCATCACCGTCGACGGTCATAAGGAGCATGTGACCTGCATTCAAGATGCCGTCAAACCCAACCAGTGGTATTACGTCCCCAGCAAGATCCGACTCGACACGATGAAGGATGCCACGACCAAGAAGGAAATCCCGGTGTTTTCCCTGGTGAAATACCAGGCCAAGGATCCCGAGGATCCTCAGAAACTTCTGGAAGGCGGCGTGATGCAGTGTGCCGTCAATCTGGCGCTCCCCCCCGGCGGCCTCGATCAGCTGAAAAACGAACTGGCCAAGCACACCGGCAAAAAGAATACCGAAATTCTGCTTTCTCCGCTTTCGATGGTTGATGCGAAGCTCACCGTCTGGGGTCCCGGCGGCGAGAAGCTGGGCGATGCTCCCCAAGCTCCCGATATCGCACCGGCGTTCGCCAACCAGTCGATTCCGATCCAGATCAACCTGAACAAGCTTGGCGCCGACTTCTCCGACGCCCTTGTCAAGTCCGGCGGCGGCATCCCGATCAACATCACCTTCAGCTTCAACGGTCTCACGCCGAAGGCCGGCTTCAAAGTCACCCTCGACTACGACCAGACCTTCAAACACCTCAGCACCGATTCCAAGGCGCGTGTCTCCTGGAACAGCTGGTTCTGCAGCGGCAGCGCCAAGGCCGACATCTCGACGGTGCGCGAAAATCTCGTCACGAACAAGTGTCTGACGATCGAGAGCATCTCCGGCGAGCACTTCACCGACGAGCAGATCGACAAATACATGCTGCCGATCATCGAGAAACTGCAGCAGGAAATGTTCTCCATGCAGGAACCCGAGAAGATCGACCCCGCCAAGGCCGCCGAGCCTGATGCGGGTGGCCGCGGCATCGTCAAGGTCGGCGTCAGCTTCGCCCTCAAGTCCGTCGAGAAGGTGAAGAAGGGCAAGACCGTCATCTCGATGAACCGCCAGCAGATCATGAAGCGCCAGACCGCCGTCGGCGGCGTCATCACCCTGGCCAACTGGCCCAAGGACGTCCAGGACAAGTGCGTCATCACCATGCCGGCCGGCAACTGGGCAAGCGCCTGGTACAGCCTGCCCGACGTCGGCGATGCCGGCGCCGTCGGCATCACCGAAGTCGCCGTCACCGTCAAGGTGCTCGATCCGGCCGGCAAGCCGGTCGCCAAGTGCCCGACTCAGATGGCGAAGTGGACCGCCAAGGAAGGCGTCTGGAAAGACGCGAAGAATAACGAGCGCTATACTCTTCTCTTCCCGATGGCCGGCGTGCTCGACGCATACAAGGGCAAGGAAAGCGAACTCAAATACGAGCAGACCATCAACGTGACGCAGGTCGTGGGCGGCCAGACGAAGAAGTTCACCTTCAAGTCCGTCGACCAGATGTTCGACGGCGAAGCCGCGATCTCGACCCCGATGGCCAACCTCGAGACGATCAACCTCAGCGGCACGCTCGTGACCTTCTACGGCAGCAACTTCCCCGACAACGAGCTCATGCCCGCGGCGTTCAAGGGCAAGCCCTCCGACCTGACGAACGTGAACGTCAGCCTCAAGACCAAGAAGCCGGCCAAGACCTACACCGGCACCATCACCCCGAAGACGACCGACTTCTTCGTACTCGTGGAAAAGGCCCCCGGCGACGAGGAGCCCGAGATCGAGGCGAAGGTCACGTTCAACTCCAAGAAGAACAAGAAGGAAATCGTCATCAAAAACCTGATCGAGGAAATCGGCGACCAGTGGTATCTCACCGACCTCGACTTCCTGCCCGAAAGCTGATCTGTGCCTGATGCCGGCCGCGCGGGGCAGCCCGCGCGGCCGGTTTATCCGAATATGAAAAGATACATATATATATTATTGACTATTATGGGAGGATTCGGCCTGCCTGCGTTCGCCGCAGAACAGGAGCGGCTCGACGAAGGGCTGTCGACGATCCGCGTCGTCGCCATTTCGCGGGAGTCCCGCAAGGTGACCTGCCTGCCCGTCGGGATCGAGGTTCATGCCCCGGAAGACCCCGTCCGGGAGCCGATCGTCATGAGGGTCGGCGGCGACGTCTCGGTGAACGCGCAGGTTTCGATCGTTGCGTCATCGACCGAGGTGGACGAACTGAAACGACGCATCGTCCGGGAACTCGGTCCTGAGTATTCGATAGACTATTCAAAAAATCCCGTCTGGGCGCTCGACGTGAAAACCGGCGATGTTCCTCTCGCCAGCCGGGCCATGACGGAAGGCTCCCTTGCCGGATGGAGCTTCCTCGGCATGATTCCCGCCGAACTGGCCTCTCCGGCCGTCGTTCTGACCTTTACCGGGGAAATCAGAGTGCCGGCGCTTCAGAAGAAAAGCGGAGCGGTGCGAGCCGTACGGTCGATCACGATGTCCGGCTCCTCCTCGAGCTTTGCGAGCGGTGACGCGTTGACCGTCTCGCGAACGGATTCCGTCGCCGATGTGACACAGAAGGGCTCATATCGCTCATCCCAGCTTTCTTCCGCAACCTTTCCCCTGACGGGGAGATGGGAAAAAACGATCGTTCCCGAACGCTGAACCGGAGCTCACCGAATGCCGTCGACACAGCACCTCCTCCCCCACGGTCTCCGATGGTCGGCGACGGTGTCTCTGCTTGCGCTTGTGCTGCTCATCGGAATCTGGGGCTGCGGCGGTGGCGGAGGCGGAGGTGGCGGCGCGGTTTCGGGCGGCATCATCATGGGAAATCTCCAGGGCATTTCGAACGCCGCGGCATGGACGGGCGAGGCCTGGATCGAAGAGTATCCCTCCATCCGGTCGACGGTTGCCTCGACGGGAGCCTTCCTGCTGACGGGTGTTCCGGCAGATCAGGCCTGCCGCGTGGTCGCCCGCATCACGTATCCGGCCGGAACCGTTCTCGGAATTCGCGCCTCGGGCGCTGCCGGATCGAACACCCTGTGGGCGCGATCCGGTCCGATTCAGGCCGGATACACCGAAATCGCACACGTCCTGACCCTCGAGCCCGGCGTGAAAGCGTTGACGGGCTATCTTCTCGACGAGGCGGGAAAACCCGTCACGGACGGCAGGATCACGTTCTGGGGCATCACCCTCTCGTCCGCCATCGACGGGAGTTTCCGCGTTCCGGAACTCCCCTCCTCCACCCGCGAACTCTCCCTGTCTCTCCAGGCCCCCGGCAGGCAGACGAACCTCTTTTCGGTTGGGATGCCGGACACGGAGTATCCGCCCGTTTTCCGGATCGTGATGCTGCCGGCAACGTCCGGGAATCATCCTCCCGTGCTGTTCGTTGCATCGGCCCCGGAGGCCGTTTCGCCCGGTCAGCGGGTGCCGATCGGTGTTGCGATCGACGATCCCGACGCCGCCGATGCGGTTCTCGCGCCTTCGTGGGAGTCTTCGGCCGGAACGCTTGAAGCCGGAACCGATATATTGCACCGGATATGGACGGCTCCCGCCGAAGGCGGCCTGGCGACGGTCACGATCCGCGTCACGGACCATGCCGGCGTTCCCGGAGAGGCGCAGGTTGCCTGGGCGGTCGGCGGCATCACGGGCGTCCTGCCGCGAATCGCGACGTTCACGCCGCAGAGCGGCGTTCCGGGATCCTGGGTGACGATCACGGGAACCGGCTTCGCGAGCTCGGCGGGCGGAACTCCCGACGTCCGGTTCAACGGCCTGTCGGCGACTCTCAAGGAATGGAGCGCGACCAGGATCGTCGCGATGGTTCCCGAAGAAGCCGAAACGGGGCCTCTCAGCGTCGTGACGAGGGACGGCGGTACGACCGCGGCCACGTTCACGGTCGTGGATTACCAGATCGTGATGACGCCTCTCTATGGCCCGCCGGAAACCATCATCACCCTTCAGGGGTTCGGTTTCGACGCCGACAATCCGGGACAGGTCCTGGTGAACGGCCGCGAGGCGACGGTCCTCCTGTGGGCGGACAAGACGATCCAGGCGCGCGTTCCCCGACTGGCCACGACGGGGCCCGTAACGGCCGTCATCCGGGGCCGGTCGCACGCGGGCGAGACGTTCACCGTCTCGAAAGCGACGGCCGTGTCCCCCGCCCGCGCGCTCCGCGGCGCCTCGATCACGATGATGGGCGCCGGTTTCGGTCCCGACCAGGGCACGAGCGAGCTGCGGCTCGCCTCGGGCGTCGTCGTCACGCCCGATTCCTGGGATGACGGCGAAATCACCTTCACGATTCCCCCGCAGGCCGTGACGGGCCCTGTGTCCGTCAAGATATGGGGCTTGACGATCCAGTCTCCGAGCCTGTCGGTCGAGTATGCGAACAAATACCAGGTCGCGGACACCTGGTCCGGCAAGCGATACAGCGCGTTCCCGATGACGCCGGGCATCGCTGTCGCGGGCGACGGGACGGTGTTTCTCGCCGACCGCGACAACTGCGTCATCTGGAAGTTCTCGCCCGACGGTTCGACCGTTTCCCGGATCGGGTCGAAAGGCCAGGAACCCGGACAGCTGCTCGATCCGTGGGGCCTCCTCATCGATCGTGACGGCAATCTCTGGGTGTCGGACCGCGGCAATCACCGGCTCCAGAAGACCGACCAGGCCGGCAACCTAATCCTGACCGTCGGAACCGCCGGCGCGGACCCGGGCAAGTTCAATGCCCCTTCGGGCATGGCGGTGGATGCGGCGGGCAACATCTGGGTCGCCGATGCCGACAACAACAGGCTCCAGCAGTTCGCGCCGGACGGCACCTTCCTGCAGGCGATCGGTACCGTCGGCACCGGCGACGGCGAGTTCAATTATCCCAACGGCGTCGCGATTTCCGCCATCGGCGACATCTACGTCGCAGATACCGACAACAACAGGATTCATCGGCTGGATTCGAGCGGCAATGCGATCGGCTGGTGGGGCCTCGACAACCTTGGAAGCACGGGGTGGCATGTCGCCGGCTCCGGCCGGACAGGCGCCCAGGGCAGCGCTCTGTGGCAGTTCTCCAGCCCGACCGCCCTCGGCTTCGAGGCAGGCGGAAAGCTGATCGTGGCCGACACGGGCAACAACCGGCTCCAGGTTCTGCCTGTCGGCCCCGGCGTCGCGTCGCAAATCGCGACGGGCGGCGAACAGGCAGGTCAGCTCGATGGTCCGACCGGCATCGCCGTCAGTGGTGCAAGCGTCTGGGTGGCGGATTACGGGAACTCCCGCGCGCAGAAGTTCAGTGTCGCCGGTGCCTTTGAGGCCGAGCGGAAGCCGGATCTCTCCGGCCTGCTGACCATGTGCGACCGCATCGCTGTGGATGAACGGCGGGGCCTGGCCTATGTTTCCGACGGAGCCGAGGGCCTGATCAACGTCTTCACGACGTCGGGCGCCTTCGTCCGGCGCATCGGATCGAAAGGAACGGGCGACGGCCAGATGCGCGGACCTTCCGGGCTCCAGGTCGCCGACGACGGCTCGCTTTGGGTCGTCGATTCCGGCAACGCTCGGCTGCACCGGTTCGATCCCGACGGACGGTTGGCTCAGACCATCGGCGGCTTCGGCACGGGGAACGGCCAATTCCGGTCGCCGGCCGGCCTCGAGCTCCTGCCCAACGGCGACCTGATGATCGCCGACGCCGACAACCACCGCATCCAGATTCTCGGCCCCGACGGGACATGGAAGAAGAGTATTGGCACCTTCGGCCACGGCAACGGGGAGTTCGACACCCCCCGCGGCGTCGCCGTAGATATATCAGGAAATATATACGTTGCCGACACTGCGAACGCGAGGGTGCAGAAGTTCTCCGCCGGCGGCACGTTCCTCGGCTGGTGGGGCGCCGACACCGCTGACGGGGACGGCTGGCATGGAACGGACACGTCGATATCTGCCAAGCCCGACCAGGGCCCGTGCAGATTTCTCGGCCCGTCCGACATCGCCGTCGACTCGGAAGGTTCGATTTTCGTCATCGACGGGGCGGCGGGCGTCATGCAGAAGTTCTCCCCCGAGCATGCATCCGAGGAATACGCCGGGTATCTCGTACGGGTCGATCTCGGCCCCGATCTTCGCGGCATCGCCGTCGATGAAGCCGGTATCCTGTATCTGACGGCGAGCGATCAGATGATCAGGTCGATGACCCCGTCGCTGCAATGACCTTCGCAGGAGGCATATATGCGTAGATATATAACAGTCATGGCGTTTCTCGTGTTTCTCGTAGCGACCTGCCTCGTCTGCTGGAACGCATTCGCGTTGAAAACCACGATGTCGAACGCCGAAAACACCGCTCTGGAGAAAATCTGGAAGCGGATCGGCGAAGCTTCGGGATATCTGACCGGCCTCTGCACCACCCTGGCAAGCGAATCGGCTCCGATCGTCGATGCTCTTGCGGCCGGCGGCATCGACAGGGACGCATTGTCGGACCGTCTCGAGGGGCTCCTCGCCGGAAACGGAGACCTCGGAGGCATCCGATTCTCCATCGCCTCCCCCGGCGGCCAGCTCTCCCCCTTCGCCGAACCGATGCATCTTCTGAAAGCCGGTTTGTCCGCGAGCGATGCCGCATCTCTGATTCCCTTCCTCCATCTGCCCGTCCGGGTCACCGCCTCAGGCGCCGAAGCTGTCGGGGAGTTGACGATGGAGATCGAGCACTGGCGGATCAAATCCCTCCTGCTTTCCTACGATCTCGGGGATTACGGATTTCCGTTTTTCGTTCGAACGGACGGGAAATTTCTCTGGCATCCCCATCGTGACGCGATGGGCCACACGGGAGATCTGTTCGAAGCCGCCCGCTCCATGAATCAGCCCGAGGTAGCGCAGTTTGCCAGGATTCTTGCCCGACACGAGAAACTGTTCGTGCCTCTGACCACTGCAAGCGGAACTCGGATGTGGCTGTTCGGGATGCCCCTCGATGGCTTCGATCTCGCCGTCTGTGGATACATCAACCGGGACGAGATGATTCCGCTGTCAGGAGTGATGCGGAAGCAGGAGTATTTCGCTCTCGTGTCGTTCTTCATCCTTCTCCTGGCGGGGGCCACGGTCTGGTTCCTCCGGCGGGAAGACCTCGCCGATATGCTTTGGACGGCTTCCGGCGTGTACACGCTGATCTTCGGGGTCGGCATCGGTACGATCTGGCTCCTGACCACGTCGACCTTTCCGCCGTATATCGAGGGCGGGGGGCCGCTCGTCGAGCCTTCACGCCTTACCGCGAAGCTCGAGGATTACAAGCGTGCCTCCAGGAAGGCCGGTCTCGAGGAACCGTGTTTCGTTCCGACGGGCGTCTTCGTCAAGTCCATCGAGTTTGAAAGCGCGACGAACGTCAAAATCACCGGATACGTCTGGCAGAAATACCCAAAAGACGGCATTCCCGGCGTCCAGGAGGGGGTCGTTTTCCCCGAAGCCGTCGAGGCGCAAATTGATAAGGCCTACGAGCGGACGGAGAAGGATGTTCGCATTCTCGGCTGGAGCTTCGCATTGACTCTTCGCGAATGGTTCGACTACTCGACCTACCCCTTCGACCAGCAAGATGTCTGGATCCGCATGTGGCACGCGGATTTCGACAAAAACGTGGTTCTCGTACCCGATCTGATCGCCTTCTCCCAACTTGCCCCCCAGGAGCTGCCCGGCACGGATGAGGACCTTATCCTCCCCTCGTGGCGGATCAAAAAGACGTTTTTTAATTTCGTTGACTATAATTACAATGCCAATTTCGGGCTGAATCGGTTCGCCGGGCAGACGGAGTTCCCGGAGTTGCACTTTCACATGCTCATCGGCAGAAATTTCATGGAGCCGTTCATGTCCTGCATCCTGCCGCTGTTCGTGGTCACGCTTCAGATGTTCTCGGTCCTGATCATCAGCACCAAACAGGAAACGATCGCCGAGCGGCTCGGGTTCAATTCCGGCGTCATCCTGCAGGTCGCCGCCGCGCTGTTTTTCGTCGTGATCTACGCGCAGATCGACCTGCGGCGGCGTCTCGACGCCGAGCAGATCATATATATGGATTACTTTTATTTCACGATGTATTTCATCTTTATCACGGTCTCGGCGAACTCGATCCTCTACGCCCATACCGACGAGAACTCGATCATCGAGTATCGGGACAATTTGATTCCCAAGGTGCTGTTCTGGCCTCTTATCCTCGGCATCCTGTTCGTCGTGACCGTCGCCTACTTCTATCCGTGAACGGCCTGACCATCCACCAGATCTGGTATCGGGACGAGCAGCGATCGTTCCTCGAACCCCGGATGAAGCCGTGGGACAACCGCAAGAATCTCCGCCCGGAATGGTGCGAGTATTGGGTCATGCGCACCGCCTGGTTCGATGCGGAACAGCCGTTCGACAACCTGACGGGTTTTTTCAGCTGGAAATACCGACAGAAGCTCGAACTGGACTACGGGCAGATCGAGGGTTTCGTCGCGGCGCACCCGGGGGCCGACTGTTACATTTTCAGTCCGGCGGTGTTTCAGGTTGCGTTTTATCGGAACGTGTGGCACCAGGCGGAAGTCTGGCATCCCGGCATCACGAGGATCGCCCAGGGGATGCTCGACGACCTGGGAATCCTCGTCGATCTGGCGGGAAGCGTCGACCATCACCTGAGCACGGCCTACGCCAACCTGTGGATCGGCAGTCGCCCCTTCTGGCGGGCGTATATCGAATTCATGGAGCGGACGTTCGCGTATATCGAAGCTCAAAAAGACCGTGAAGCCAGTCCGTTCTGGCTGAATCGGTTCGGATCCGCCGGCGGAGAGGGCCACGTGCAACGCCTTCCCGTCATACCGTATCTGATCGAGCGGATGTTCTCGGTCTTCGTGAAACTGCACCCCGAGTTTCGGATCGTCGCGTGGGAGTATCCCTTGGACATCCTCGAAAAGAGGGCCTTCAGGGCCGCTGGCCTGATCCCGCTCGCCAACTGGTGCAAATTGATGTATCACAAGACCGGCAAGGACCTGTATCTACAGATGTTCGCCCAGGTCCAAAGCGAGATGTACGCAGCCGCGACAAGGTCCCTGGAGGAACATCCGGGAGCGGTCATTTCCTGAACGTCCCGGGAAAAACTTGGTCAGCCGAGTTCGGCGACGAGGCGCTCAAGTTCCCGTTCAAGGTTCCGGACGAATCTCGGCGTGTCGAACAGGACGCCGGTCTCGCGGACATCACGCAGGTGCTCCCGAAGGCGCCTGCACCGCTCCGGCGTATGAGCGAGTTCGACGGCTCTTTCCTCGTAGTCGCGCCGGTCATACGTGATCAGTTCGGGAAGGCCGGCAGCCGTCAGAAGCGCTCCCGCCATACGGGAAGCGAAGGTTCGGCCGCTCCGGGTCAGGACCGGCAGCCCCATCCAGAGCGCGTCGTTGGCGGTCGTCCCGGCGTTGAAGGGGAACGAGTCGAGGAACAGGTCCGCGATCGTATACCGCGCGAGATACTGTTCGGGGGAAACCCGCGGCGCGAAGATGAGCCTGTCCCCGGCGATGCCTCTGGCCGTCGCTTCGCTTCTCAGGTTCGCCTCGGCCCAGGGATTGTCCGAGAGCATCCACAGAACGCTGCCGGGAACTCGACGCAGGATGTTCATCCAGGCGTCGTACATCTCGGGAGTATATTTGTAATTATTGTTGAACGTGCAGAAGACGAACCCGTCGTCCGGCAAGCCTGAATCTTTACGGGACGGCGGCTGCGCGTGCTTCCGGCGCCGGTCGCTCACCTGGTAGACGTCCGGCATATACAGGGGTTTTTCGGAATAGAACCGGGCGTATTCCTCGGGGATCAGGAACCGGTCAGCGATCACGTAGTCGATCGACGGCAGGCCCGTCGTCGCGGGAAGCCCAAGATACGTGATCTGGATCGGGGCGGGCCGGTACGAGAGGATGTTCGGGCGTGCTCCCAGCGTCTGTCCGTGGAGATCGACCAGCACGTCGATCTCATGGCCGCGGATCTCGCGCGCGGCTGCCTCATCCGATAATGAATCGATGCGTATGAAATGATCCATTCCGTCCATGATGCGCTGACGGAGACCGGAATGCCCCTGCTTCGTCCAGCAGAACCCGTAGACTTCGAACCGTTCGCGATCGTGAAGCTCGAACAATTCCGCCGTCAACATTGCAACCGGGTGGAGGCAGAAATCCGACGAACAGTAGGCGATGCGGATCTTCCGATGACCGTAGGAGCGTCGTTCGGAAAGCGGGGGGACGCCGGCGAGGACTTTGTTTCGGACATACTCCCGGGCGGCGTTCAACTGCTCTTCGGGGTCGTCCGAGAGGCTGATCATCGCGAGGGCCGAGGTCGAACGGCGCATCAGGTCGGGATCGACTCCGGGAATGGGGGCATACACCGGCCACGAACACTGTTTTTCACGCAGGTACACGAGGTGATGCAGGACGTCGGGCTGGCGTGGCTCGATGATCAGGCTTTTCGTGAGGCAGGCATTGGCGCTGAACATCTGCTTGCGCTCTTCGAGCACTCTGCCGAGGTTGTTGAGAGCCATGAGAAGGATCGGCCTGGTGTCGGGCTGGTCGGGCGCCACATGGTCGTCGATCCAATGCCACTCTGATATAGCAGCATCTATATTACCCTGCTTCTCGAAGGTCAGCCCGAGGTTGAAACGGGGCTGTATGAATGCCGGAGCAAGACGGATCGCTTCGAGATAAGCCTCTTTCGCCCCCTCGAGATCTCCCTCGGCGAACAGGATCGCACCCAGATTGAACAGGGCGAACTGCCGGTTCGGCGACGCATTCCGCTTCAGCCACGTCTGATACAGCACGGCGGCCAGCGGCGCTCGGCCCTGGGCCGTGAGCCGGCTCGCTTGGTCGAGCAGACCGGTGAAGTCGAGATCGCCATTCCAGGCGCTCAGGATGAGATCGGAAAACCCGGTGTCGATGGACACGAGACGCCCGCCTCAGATCGGGAGGGCCATGATCTGATCCGTCGAGAGAGCCGCAATCTGGGCGTTCGTCAGCGCGCGGACCTGGGCGGTCGTCATGTGGCTGATTTGATCCGTCGTCAGCACCTGGATCTGGGTGGTGGTCAGGCTAGGGATCTGCGCCGTGGTGAGCGCCGGAATCTGCGACGTCGTCAGCCCTTCGAGAACCTGCGTGGTGGTGAGCGCCGGGATCTGGGCCGTGGTCAGAGCCGCAAGATCCTGGGTTTCCATGAGGGCGATCTGCTCGGTGGTCAGGGCGACGATCTGGTCGGTGGTCAGCCCCTTCATTTGGGTAGGCATGAGAGCCCGGATATGTTCGGTGCCGAAGGCAACGATCTGGTCCGTCGTAAGCGACTGCAGTTGCTGGGTGGTTAGCATCGCGGTCTGGACCGTCGTCAGAGCAACGATCTGGTCCGTCGAGAGCTCGGCGAGATCGCTTCCGTCGATGCCCTTGATCGAAGCCGTGGAAAGAGCCGCAATCTGCGATGTTGACAGGGCCCGTATCTGATCGCTCGTCATGGCTTTGAGCTGATCAGACGTCAGCGCCGCAACCTGCGTGTTGGTCAGGGCGGCGATCCCGTCCGTCGTCATCCCGACGATCTGGAGTATGGTGAGCGAGGCGAGATCCTGAATTTCAAGAGCGGCGATCTGGCTCGAGGTCATGGCGGCAATCTGCTGGGTGGTAAAACCCTTCACCTGGGCTGTGGTGAGAGCCTTGATGTCGTCGGTGCCGAATGCCTGGATCTGGTCCGTCGTCATGGACTGAATCTGGGACGTCGTAAGCATGGCCGTCTGAGCGGAAGTCAGGGCGGCGATCTGGTCCGGCGAGAGGGCGGAAATGGCTGCGCTGCCGATTCCCTTTACGGTGGCCGTCGAAAGCGCCGCGATCTGCGCCGTGGAAAACGCCGTGAGCTGGTCGGTCGTCATCGCGCCAAGCTGGGCCGAGGTCAATGCGCGTGCCTGGGCCGTCGAGAGAACGGAAATGGCCGCCGTCGTGAACCCCGGGATCTGAGAAGCGACGAACGCCGACACATCCAGCGTTTCAAGGGCGGCAATCTGGTCGGTCGTCAGGGCGGCGATCTGGGAGGACGTGAGACCGGGGATCTGGGCGATGTTCAGGGCCTTGATGTCGTCCGTTCCGAACGCCGTGATCTGGTCGGTGGTGAACGCCTGAATCTGTTGGGACGTCAGAGAGGCCGTCTGTGCGGTCGAGAAGGCGGCGACCTGGTCGGTCGAAAGGGCGGAGAGATCTTCACCGTCGATTCCTCTGATCGATAGCGCTGCGATGGCGGCTATCTGGGCGGGGGACAACGCGGCGACCTGGTCGCTCGTCAGGCTTTTCACCTGCGTCGACGAGAGCACCTTGATCTCGTTTGTTCCGAATGCGCCGATTTGATCCGTCGTCAGGGCCTGCAGCTGCTGAGCGCTCAGCGACGGAACCTGGAGCGATGTGAGGGCCGCGATCCGGTCCGTCGAGAGCACGGCAAGGTCGCTGCCGTCGATGCCCTTGATCGACGTGGGAGAAATCGCCGCCATCTGCGCGGGCGAGAGAGCCGAGATCTGATCGCTGGTCATGGCCTGGAGCTGAGCAGAGGTGAGAACCTTGACCTGGCCGGTGGAAAGGGCGGCGATCCCCTCGGTGGTGATGCCGATGATCTGCGTCGCCGTGACGGCTGTCAGGTCCTGGGTCTCGATCGCGGCAATCTGTTCGGTCGTCAGGGCCGCGAGCTGGTCGGACGTGAGGCTTTTCACCTGCAGATTGGTGAGGGCTTTGATATCGGCGGTGGAGAACGCGGCGATCTGGTCGCTGGTGAGGGAACGCAACTGCTGGGTCGTGAGCGCGGCGGTCTGTGCGGTCGTGAGGGCCTCGATCTGATCGACGGCCATCGCCGCGAGGTCCGCCCCTTCGATTCCCGTGATGGCCGAGGGCAGCATCGCGGCGATCTGATCGGCGGAGAAGGCGGTCAGCTGGTCGCTGGTCATGGCTTTCAGCTGTGCCGCGTTCAAAGCCCGGACCTGCGTCGTCGTGAGCAGACTGATGGAGATCTGCGTCAGCCCGGGAATCTGGGCCGTCGTCAGGGCGGCGATATCCTGGGTTTCGAGCGCGGAAAGCAGCGGCGAGTCGAGAGCCGCGATCTGATCGGTCGTGAGCCCCTTGATCTGGGTGCTGGAGAGGGCTTTCATGTCGTCGGTGCCGAAGGCGAGAATCTGGTCGGTGGTCAGCGCCTGCAGTTGCTGCGTGGACAGCCAAATCGTCTGCGCGGTGGTCAGGGCGGCGATCTGATCCGTCGAAAGCTGGACAAGGTCGGGCGCTTCGATGCCAGAGATCGAAGATGCGGCCAGAGCGGCGATCTGCGCCGTCGAGAAGCTGACGATCTGTTCGCTGCTCATCGCCTTGAGCTGGAGTGCGGTGAGCGCTCGGACCTGGGCGGTCGTCAGCGAGGCGATGGCCGCCGTCGTGAGCCCCGGAATCTGACCGGTTGAAAGCGCGGCGATGTCGAGGGTTTCAAGCGCCGCGATCTGGCCGGATGTCAGAGCGGCGATCTGGTCGCTCGTCAGCGCTTTGACCTGGGCCGCTGAGAGGGCCTTGATGTCTTCGGTGCCGAACGCGACGATCTGATCGGTCGAGAGCGCCTGCAGCTGCTGGGTCGTCAGCGATGCGCTTTGCGCCGTAGAAAGGCAGGCGATCTGGGCAGTGGTGAGAGCGGCAAGATCGGCGGCCTCGATTCCCTTGATCGAGAACGGGGAAATGGCGGCGATCTGCGCGGTGGAGAGCGCCGCGATCTGACTGCTGGTGAGGCTTTTCAACTGGGCCGTCGTCAGGGTCTGAATCGCGCCGGTCGTGAAGGCGGCGATCTGATCCGAAGTCAGGGCTTGCAGCTGAAGCGTGGTCAGCGCTATCGACTGGCCCGACGTGAGGGCGGCGATCTGCCCGGCCGTGAATCCTTCCAGGTCCTCCGGCGCGATTCCCATGATCGAACCTGGAGAGAGCGCCGCGATCTGAGCGGTGGAGAGGGCCGTCACCTGGGCGCTCGACAGGGCTTTGAGCTGGTCGGACGTCAGGGCCCGGGCCTGACCGGTCGAAAGGGCGTTGATGGCGTCGATGGTCAGACCGATGACCTGCCCCGTCGTCAATGCCGCGAGATCCTGCGTCTCGAGGGCCGAGATCTGTGCGGTCGTCAGAGCTGCGATCTGGTCGCTGGTGAGGCCTTTCACCTGAGCCGTGGTCAGCGCTTTCACGTCTTCAGTGCCGAAGGCCGCAATCTGGGCCGCGGAGAGTTCCTGCAGCTGTTGGGTCGTCAGCGTCGATGTCTGCACGGATGTGAGGGCGGCAATCTGAGAAGCCGTAAGGCCAGCAAGGTCTGCCGGATCGATTCCTCTGACGGATGCCGGGTTCAGCGCGGCAATCTGGGCGGATGAAAGCGCTACGATCTGGTCGCTGGTCATGGCCTTGAGCTGCGACGACGTGAACCCTTTCACCTGATCCGTTGTCAGGGCCGATATGCCTGCGGTGGTCAAACCGGCGATCTGGGCCGTCGTCAGCACCGCAAGATCCATGGCTTCGATCGCGGCGATCTGGGCTGGCGACAGGGCTGCAAGCTGGTCGGTCGTCAATCCCTTCATCTGGGAGACGGTGAGAGCCTTCAGATCCTCTGTTCCAAACGCCTGGATCTGGCCAGTGGTGAGTGCCTGCAGCTGAAGCGTCGTCAACGCCGCCGTCTGGGCCGTCGTCAGGGCTGCGATGCGGTCGTTCGCCAGCGTCGCCAGGTCGTCACCGTCGATTCCCGCGAGCGAGCCGGGGGAGATGGCTACGACCTGGGCCGTGGACAACGCGCCGATCTGGTCGCTGGTCATGGCTTTGAGTTGCGCCGAACTCAGAGATTTGATCTGATTCGTCGAAAGCACGCCGACGCCGGCGGGAGACAGACCGACGATCTGTGCCGGCGTGAGAGCCGCCAGATCCTGGGTTTCGATCGCAAGAATCTGATCGCTCGTAAGCGCCGACAGGTGATCGGTCGTCAGGCCCTTCATCTGGAGCGGGGTCAACGCCTTGATGTCTTCCGTCCCGAACGCCCTGATCTGATCCGTCGTGAAAGACTGCAACTGCTGTGACGACAAGGTCGAGGTCTGGGAGGAAGTGAATGCGGCGACCTGCTCAACCGAGAGTTCCGCGAGATCCTGCCCCTCGATTCCCATGACGGAGAGCGGGGAAAGGGCCGCAATCTGAGCTGTCGACAGCGCTTTGAGCTGGTCGCTGGTCAAGGCTTTCAGTTGACCTGACGTGAGGCCCCTGACCTGCGCGGTGGAGAGAACGCTGATGGCATCGGTCGTAAAGCCGCTCATCTGACTCGTGGAGAACGAAGCGAGATCGGCGGCCTCGATGGAGGAAATCTGGGCAGTGGACAAAGCCGCGATCTGCTCGGTCGTCAGGCCTTTCACCTGCGCGGTCGTCAGGGCTTTTATTTCGTCCGTGGTGAAGGTGAGAAGCTGGTCCGTCGACAGCGCTCCGAGTTGCTGCGTAGACAGAGCGGCAGTCTGATTCGAGGTCAGAGAGGCGATCTGGTCGGTAGAGAGAACGGCGAGGTCGCCCGCATCGACGGCCTTGATTTGGGCGGCCGAGAGTTGCGTGATGTTCGAGGTGGTCAGCGCCTTGACCTGGTCGCTCGTCAGCGCCTTGACCTGCGAGGCGGTCAGGGCTTTCGCCTGATTGGCGAGGAGAAGCTGGATGTTGTAGGTCTGAATTGCCTGGATCTGGCTGGTGCTGAGAATCACGAGATCCCGCGTCTCGATGGCGGGAACCTGGACGCTGGTCAGGGCGTTCACCTGAGCCGTCGTCATGGCTTTGAAATCTTCCGTCGTTAAAGCCGCGATCTGAGCTGTCGTCAATACGGCGACCTGCGCCGGCGACATTCCAGTGATGATCGACATGGCAAGCCTCTTCTCTCGAAGTCCTGGGAAACGCTGCTCTTCGTGAAAAAACAGTTCCCCATTACTCTATCGGCTTGGCAGGGCGAAAAAATTCTTTCGATTTTCAGGCAAATCGTCGGATTTTCAGGTGCAACGAGATAACTGCCTCGAAATTTAACGTGAAGTATTCCGTTTTGATCGAAAATTGAACGGAAATGGCACGTCTCAATCGTGCTTTAGGAATTTGCCGAAAAAGGTTCTGGCGTGGGGAAGCAGCGTGTCGAGGGGACCCTGCCTGAACGGCGCGGGAGGGAGCGAGTCGAGAAAGTAGGTGCCGTAGCTTTTCGTGACGAGGCGGCGGTCGAGAATCCAGATCGTTCCGCGGTCTTCGCGGTGGCGGATCAGCCGGCCGAAACCTTGCTTGAGCTTGATGGCGGCCATCGGAAGCTGATACTCAGAAAACGCGTTTTTTCCCTGCGCCTTCAGGAGTTCCTGCCGAGCCTCGAGGATCGGGTCGTCGGGGATCGCGAACGGCAGTTTGGCGATGACGAGATTCCGGAGGGCGTTTCCAGGGACGTCGATGCCTTCCCAGAAACTTTCGGTCGCGAAAAGGACGGCGTTCCCGTCGTCGCGGAACCTGCGCAGGAGTTCGTCGCGAGAGGCGTCGCCCTGCTTCATGACGAGAAGTCCTTCGTTTTCGAGTTCGACCGAGAGCGCGTCGGAAAGGTGCTTCAGGTGCCGGTATGACGTACATAGAACGAGGGCTCCGCCCTGCGACGTTCGGACAATCTCGCCCACCGGCCTGACGGTGCGCTCGATGAAATCGGGGGACGCGGGATCTGGCAGGTCGATCGGAATGAACAGCCGAGCCTGCTCTTTATAATCGAACGGTGACGGGAATAGGCCCTCGATGGGTTCTGGTTCGAGTTCGTCGCTGTCGAGGCCCAGTCGGGACTTCATAAAATCGAAGGATTTGCTTGCCGTGAGGGTGGCGGAAACGAGAACGGCGGTCGGAATGCAGGTGAAGCAGTTGTCGACCATGACGTTCGAGACGACGATCGGGAAGGAGTTTATCGCCGGATATTTCCCGCTCTGGCGGACGGCGACCGAGAAAAAATGCACGAACGAATCGCGTCTTTCGGCCTCGAGGTCGAAGAGGAGTTCGAGCGAGTTCTGAATTTTCTGGAACCTGCCGCCGAAGCTGTTCAGCTCGACGAGGGGCATCTCGAACTCACGGTTCCCCTTTCCTGATTCTTCGGGCGCTTCCTCGCCTGCCGCGGTGATCGCGTCGGCGAGGCGTTTGTGAAGTCTGCGGAGAAGCCTGACCAGGTTGGACAACTCGTCCCGCAGGCTGAACGCTTTCGCCGCGAGATCGGTGAACGGCGGACGCCCGACGTGGTGTTTCGTGAGGCGGACCCGGTGCTCGCCGAAATACGGCTGTTTTTCGCCGATGACGAACGCCAGGACGTCGTCGAACACCTCGCGGGCGAGGTCGCTGATTTCGTTGCGGAGCGGGATGATCTTTTCCTGTATATCTGCCGCTACACTTTCGCGGAGCTTGGGCGCGAATGTTCCCGCGCCGAGCAGCAGGCGGGTCAGCAGGACCGAGAGCACCCCGCCCTCGCGGCGACCGCGCTTGTGGTAGAGGCGGCCGAGGGTGCGCTGGACGCCGAAGCCGGTGACCTGGCTGCCGAAATGCCGGGTGGCGATTTCTTCGAGGTTGTGCGCTTCGTCGAGAATGACGGCCTTGTAGGCCGGCAGAACGGCGACCTGCGAGTAGTCGCGGCTCTCGGCGCGCAGGGCGAGGTCGGAAAAAAGCAGGTTGTGGTTGACGACGAGCAGGTCGGCTTCGGATGCCTTGCGGCGCGACTCGAAAAAGAAGCACCGCTTGAACTCGCTGCACCGGATGTGAAGGCATGCGTCCTTGTCGGCGCAGACCTTCTCCCAAAGGGAGTCTTTCGGTTCCCATGTCAGATCGCCGAGCGAGCCGTCGCCGGTCTTCTGGGCCCAGAGCCGAAGCTTCAGATACTCGTCGAGCTCGTCGGCGTCGAGCAGGATCTCGCCTTCCATGGGATTTTCCATCTCGGCCATGCGGCGGCGGCACAGGTAGTTGGAGCGACCCTTCATCAGAGCGAACGTGAAGGGGAACGGCATATATTTCGACAGAAACGGAAGGTCTTTCCCGCACAGCTGGCTTTGCAGGTTGAGCGTGTTCGTCGAGACGGCGACCCGGCACTTGCGCAGATGCGCGAAATACAGCGCCGGGATCAGGTAGGCGAGGCTCTTCCCTACCCCCGTCTCTCCCTCAAGAATCGCGTGGCACGGGGCATTCAGAGCGTCGATCACCGATTCCATCAGGCCGATCTGGCCCGGTCGTTCCTCGTGACCCTCGAGCTTGTTGAAAATCGCACCGTCGGGTTGCAGGAGGGCGACGATTCCGTCGCGATCGAGCGGTTCGTATCCTTCCGGCGCGGGCGGTTCGACGACGACGTAGGCCGTCGTGCACTCGTTATCGTGAATGGCGAAGCCGATGCCGGACTGGCCGCAGAGATACGCGACGCCGAGATCGGCATCGGAAGGCTGCAGCACGCCGTCCGGATGGTTGTGCAACAGGATGTCGCCCGCGCGCAGGCCTCTCAGAATCGCCGGGGCGGCGCTGTCGTTTCCGCGGGCGAGGACGCGGAGGTCGACCCACCGCCCTCCCTCGCCGATTGTCGCGGCTGACAGCACTTCGGAACCGCCGGCGGCCTGGATCTCATCGACGAGCAACTCCCGGTCTTCCCTGCTGATGGGAAACGGCGGTCGCCGTCTCGATGCCGCGCGGGGCCGTCCTTTCTGCGTTTCTTCCGTCATAGAGCGGCCATTCTACGTTTGCGCCACGACCCTGTCAATACGGGGAACGCCCGAAGACCGGCGAGAGCCGTTTCGGTCGCCGGTTCGGGGGATTGACGGACAAGCCGGGAGCTTACGGGAGCATCTCGACGGTGCCGTCGTCGAGGTCGTAGCGCGCTCCTTCGATGGAGAGAAGACCGTTTCTGAACCGTTCCTCGAGGATCGGCCCGGCTGACCGGAGCGTGCGAACGACCAGAGCGACGTTGGCCCGAACGGTGTTTTCGACGAAATCGCCGGACTGGCGGGCCGCATCGATCATAGCGGGCCTGATCGCCTTGGCCAGCGTTCCGACGCACCCGGGGTAATGGCCCCCCTTGACGGTTGCCTCGACGGCGCCGCATCGCTCGTGGCCGAGCACCATCACGTAGGAAACGTTCAGGTGCTCGACGGCGTACTCGATGCTTCCGATGGCCGCGTCGTCGACGATATTGCCGGCCAGGCGGATGACGAACAGATCTCCGAGCCCCTGGTCGAACAGGATCTCTGGCGGCACCCGCGAATCGGAACAGCAGACGACGACCGCGAAGGGATGCTGCCCTTTGGCGATCTCGATGCGGCGACGCGCCGTATGGCCGGAATGGCGCATGCGCGACTCGACGAATCGCTTGTTCCCGCTCATCAGCTTGAGCCGGGCGGTGTCCCAGCCGACGCTCGTCTGCCCGTGACCCGGCGAGCTGCAGAACGCCGCGGATGCGGCGAAGGACAGAAGAACTGTCAGATATATTCTATACTTCATGCTATCTCCATTCGATGATTCGCCGGTTTGTGAACAACCCGCGTCCGTCACGTCGATACTTCCACTCGGAGGTGATACCAGATTTTCATCCGGATGTCCGGGGAGTGCAAATGAATTCTTCGATGGGATATGAAACTTCTCCCTGAAAGTATCGTATACTGGGAGCGATGATCAACTCGAGGAGACAAAACATGAAAAACCGACGACGGTTTCCGGCAGTGGTTCTTCTGATCGTTTCCCTTGGATGGCTCTGCGGCGCCCACGCGGCGGATTCCGGCATCCGTTCCCCGTTTTCTGGAAAAAAAATTCAACAGGTCCAGGAAGGTGAACCCGCGAACACCTCATCTTCAAACTCCGCCGGCAGCACGGAGACAACTACGGATGGCATGGGGATGGGCAGCGGTGAGGATACCCAAGGCAAGCGAAAAGAACTCAAGGAGCTCAAGGAGAAAACCCTTACGGTTCTGACGAACACCTTGCGCGGCGTCATCGATTTGCTGCGGCAACTCATCGAGATGCTGAAGAAACTCCTGGTCGGGAAGATCGCGTCGCAGCCGTCCCAACCTTCGAGCGGGTCCACGGAAACAGCCGCACCTGCCGATACGGCTCCGCCTCCATCCGAAGCCCCGTCCGATCAGACTGTCGCTCCTGCGCCCGTTGACGAACCGGAACCTGCGGCTGAACCGGCCGACATGCCCGAGCCGGCATCCGAGCCCGCCCCCGAGCAACCAGGCGAGAACGAGACCGCCGTCACGCCGGAACCCGTTCCCGAACCGGAACCTGGGGCTGAACCGGCCGACATGCCCGAGCCGGCATCCGAGCCCGCCTCCGAGCAACCAGGCGAAAACGAGACCGCCGTCACGCCGGAACCCGTTCCCGAACCTTCCGTTGAACCTTCCAGCGAAACGGTCGAACCGCCCCCCCCGCCCGAACCCCAGCGAGGTCCCACTCCGGCGGAATGCGAGCGAATGAAGCTGCTGATCGCCGACGGGAAGGTCGAAGAAGCTGCCTCGATGCTCGACAAGGGATTCGATATCAACGCCCGGATCGGGGAAAAGGGAACCGCGCTCCATTACGCCGTCGGAACGGGCAACAAGGCCGTCGTCGAACTCCTGGTCAAACGTGGAGCCGATCTTGGCGCTCGTGACGACATGAACGCAACTCCGTTGCACGTCGCAGCATGGAAGAACAATCTCGAATTCTGCCGGCTTTTCCTCGATGCGGGCGCCGACGTCAATATCACCGGCTGGAATGCGGCTGAAGGTTCTGACCGGACACCCCTTCACGTCGCCTCGGAAGTCGGAGCCTCCGATGTGCTCAGGCTGTTCCTTGCCAGGGGCGCCAACGTGAACGCCCTCGACAGCAAAAAGCAGACGCCCCTGTATTGGGCCGTTTTCTCCGGCCAGGTCGAGGCGGCGAACATCCTGAGGGAACGCGGCGGCGTCGAAGACCCGTCGAAACTCCGCCCGGCGGCCTCTCCCGCAGTCCCCGCTCCATCGGCTCCGTGATGATTCTCCCCGCTCTATTGGGAGCGGGAGTTGAAAACTCCTGAACGCACCATCGGGAATTCCCTCGCGGGACCGCCCGGTGGTGCTTTTCATTTCGGCGATCCCGGGCATCAACTTCTTCCCCCGGCGCGGGGTGATTTCCGGCGGAAACTTGACCGCATACCGGTCCGTGGTGCATAGTGATGCACGTTTTGAGATGGTGAATCATATTCAGGAACGAGGAGAAACACGATGGCGAAGTTAGTCGGGAATGTTCTGATCGCACAGGGCGGCGGCCCAACGGCCGTCATCAACCAGAGCCTGGTCGGCGCGGTTCTGGAGTCGCGGAAGTTTCCCGAGGTCCAGCGCGTGTACGGCGCCCTGCACGGCGTCCGGGGTATCGTCGAGGAGAATTTCGTCGATCTGACCCAGGCCACGACGCACAACCTCGAGCGCATCGCCTGCACGCCCAGTTCGGCCCTCCTGTCGACCCGCGACAAGCCGGATGCCGAATACTGCGCGAAGATCTTCAAGGTGTGCATGAAGCATAACGTTCGCTATTTCTTCTACATCGGCGGCAACGATTCAGCCGACGCCGTCCGCATCGTGAACGACAACGCCCGCAACGCCGGCTACGAGCTGCGCTGCATCCATATTCCGAAGACGATCGACAACGACTTGCGCGTCACCGACCACTGTCCCGGGTACGGCTCGGCGGCCAAGTTCGTCGCCCTGGCGTTCGCCGGCGCCAACCTCGACAACCGCTCATTGCCCGGCGTTTACATCGCCGTCGTCATGGGTCGCAACGCCGGCTTCCTCACTGCCGCCTCCGCCTTTGCGCGCAAATACGAGGACGACGGTCCGCATCTGATCTACCTCCCCGAACGTCAGTTCCGTAAGGAGTCCTTCGTGAAGGACGTCGAGCAGGTCTACAAGAAGTTCGGCCGGTGCATCGTCGCCGTTTCCGAAGGCATTCTCGGCGAGGACAACAAGCCGGTCATCACCCAGCTCATGGAGAACGCCGAGACCGACGCCCACGGCAACGTGCAGCTTTCGGGCACCGGCGCGCTGGGCGACCTGCTCGCCGACCTGATCAAGAAAGAGCTGAAGATCAAGCGCGTTCGCGCCGACACTTTCGGCTACCTGCAGCGCAGCTTCGTCGGCATCGTTTCCGAGGTCGACCAAGCCGAGGCCCGCGAGGTCGGGGAAAAGGCCGCCCAGTTCGCGATCTGGAACGAGGTCGACGGCTCTGTCGCGATCCGGCGCACCGGCGACTACTCGGTCGAGTATTTCCTGACGCCGCTCGAGACGGTCGCGAAGGAAACCAAGGGCATGCCCGACAAGTTCATCGCCCCGATGGGAACCGACGTCACCGACGAGTTCATGAAATACGCCCGCCCTCTGCTCGGCTCGATGCCGGATTACGAGCGGCTGATGGCCCCGGTGGTGAAGAAATGACGTCCGTTCAGGCCGGAGAACGGCGCCGCATCGTCGTATCGAGATTCGATGCCCGCGGTCGCGGGGTTGCGGTGATCGACGGCGAAGAGGTTGCCGTTCCCGGCCTGTTTCCCGGCGACGAGATCGAGTTCGTGCGCGAAGCCGGCCCGAGGGGCCGCCCGACCTGGGAGCCGCAGGAACTGACGAAGCCGTCGCCCGACCGCATCAAGCCCGACTGCCCGTTCCACGGGCCGTGCGGCGGCTGCGACTGGCTGGAACTCTCGGAAAAAGGCCGCCGCAAGGGAAAACAGCAGATCCTCACGTCGGCTCTCGAGGATATTCCGGGATTCGACACGGCGACCATTGCGCCGTTCGCCGCCGCCCGCGAGGGCGAGACGATCCGGTACATGCCCCGTGTCCGCATTCACCAGGGCCGGCACCGGGCATCACAGGATGCCGGATTCCTGCCGGCCGAAGGGCACGAGGACGAAACGCACGGGGGCATCGTTCCCGTCACCTCGTGCGCGCTCCTGACGAAACCCCTGGGAAAACGACTCGTGGCGGCGCGGCGGGCGCTGGGTGCCCTGCCCTTCCGCGTCGACGGCCTCGTGCTGGCCGCGGCGAACGCCGGGCCCGAAGCCGTGACCGGCCATCTCACGCTCGGCGCCGGAGCTTCGCCGGGCCGCGTCAGGCCGGAACTCTGGAAACTGATCCGCGGGGCCGACCTGGCCGGGCTCAGCTACGGACGGCCAGACAAGGGCGTCGAAGGCGTGCTCGAGGACGTCTCGGTCGCCGGCCTTCTCGCCCACGGCGTCGAGGGCGGTCCGTTCTTCACCGAGCCCGGCTTCTTCAGCCAGGGCAACGTGTTCCAGAACAAGCATCTCGTGCGGGAAGTGGTGCGCCTCTCTGGCGCCGCCGACGGAAAACGGATCGTCGAGGGCTTCGCCGGCGCCGGGAATTTCACGATTCCCCTGGCCGCCGCCGGCGCGACGGTCGAGGCCGTCGAGTCGCACCCGGGCGCCGTTCGCATGGCGATCCGGAACCGTCAGCGAGCGAAATGCGGCGAACGGATCACCCTCGTCGAAGGCGACGCGATGAAGGAACTCGGAAAACTCGCGCCGGAACCCGACGCGCTGGTGGTCGATCCGCCCCGCACCGGGATGCCCACGATCGCCGCCACCGTCGCGAAACTCAAACCCGCGACGATCGTCTATGTAGCGTGTGATATGGAATCATTGCGCCGAGACGCTCAGGCGCTCGTAAAGGCCGGCTACCAAATCGCGGATGTCGCCGGCATCGACCTCTACCCCCGCACCCACCACGTCGAAGCCGTCATCAAATTCGTGCGGAACGATCAGTAACATACCAAGACCGTTTCACAGCGATACACCGAGGCTCGGAGTTTAGATACGTATACGTTGAAAGGCGATATGACCTTGCGCGGTTGTTCGATTGTTTGGTTGTTTCTTGTGTTTGTTTTGATAATGGGAGGTGCAATTCCTCTCATTGCAACTGAAAAGATAATTCAAGAATCTGAAATTGGAACAGTTCTGCAATATCTACAAGCCAGAGAGTTAAAATCTAGACTCCGCGGTCTTTTGTTTGCTCATCGAACTTCAGATAAGAGGGTGTTTGAGCAGCTGGTTAAGATGTATGAAGAAGGTCATGATATTCGTGAAAATGTTTATCGTGCAATGCTGCGTTTGAACCAGGAAGCCAAAGGTAGATTTTCAGCGGAATTGGTAAGCGTTGTAACGAAGGAAATCGATCGCCTGAAGCGAGATGCCCCTCATGATATTGAAAAATATATTTATTCTTTTCTTGGTCATGTTGTCTCTGTTGCACCAGACCAGCACTTTGATTCCTTTGTCAAATGGGTGGTGTCGAACATTGATGATCTGTGTGATGGCCCTGCACCGATAAGGGATGAATTAGAGCGATATTGCAATATGTATTTCGCAGCCCAGGGTGATGAAGAATGTTTGGGAAAGCTTGCTGCCAGATTTAACATGCCGACAACGAATAAGTATGATTCTAAGTTAATAGAAATTTTCATTGCAAGGAAAGATCCAAGAATATTTCATTCTCTCATTGAAGAAGTGAAAACAACTCGTAAGCCATCAGTGTTTTTTGTTGAGCTCGTCATGAAATATGCAAAAGAAATGAATCTTGCTATTCCGAAGGCCATTCAAGATAAAATGCAGGGTGTCATTCATGATTTTGATGCTGCTGCTGATTTGGACCAAGGGCGCTTTTGATGCGAGACGCGATTCTAAGCGGCCTTCTTCAGGAGCACAGCCAGCAGAACTTCCGGCCGTGCCTGCGCAACGAGTATCAGAGAGCGGGCTGCCCCGGTCGGTTGGCGGCGCCCCTGCTCCCAATCCTGCAAGGTCCGCAAACTAACCCCAAGCAGTGCGGCAAAAGCCGACTGGCTCAAGCTCATCTTTTCACGAATATCCCGGATATCCGTCAGCCCCTCGGCCGCGAATCGCCGCCCGCCGCCCTGCTTGATCTCCCGAAGGCCCTCGAGAATCTCCATGCCGATGTCACGCTTTGTCATCGTCAATCTCCTTCTTGATCGCTTTCAGAACATGCGCCGGTATATTCGTAGCTTCACTCTTGGCGTAGATGGTAAGCAACCAGATCTGTCTCTTGTGATCCCGCCAATAGTAGATCACTCGATACCCAGACGACTTTCCGCGCCCAGGTGCCGCCCACCGCAGTTTTCGCAGTCCGCCGCTTCCCGGGATCAGATCTCCAGCATCCGGCTGGGCGAGAAGCAGCCATTGTAATGCCGAATACTCCTCATCAGAGAAATATTCCCTAATGAGTTTGCTGAAAAGCGATGTCTCGATGAATTCCATTCGATAATGTAAATATACGGCAGTGCCGTATAAATGTCAACTCTTCCCCTTCCGGTCATCCCGATTGGATAGGAAATCGACGTATTGGTCATCTCTCAGTAATTGAAGTGCTTCTTCACTGCTTCAAATTTCTCAGCAATTATTTCGATAGACGTCTTTTCCGACGGATGCATGCCAGGCTCCTGCGTTAAACGCATCGCCTCTTTCACTTCCCCTTGAAGAACTTCAAAGTCTTCTTTTGAAAGTGTCGTTCCGTTTTTCAAAAGGAACTCGACGGTCTGCATCGGCGCTCTGGGGCTTGTAACGGCATATTTGATCGGCTTGTTGCCTCTGTCATCAGTTGCATTGATGTCGGCTCCCAGTTCGAACAGCTTTTTCACGAAATCGGTATTCTCGAACATCCGACATTTCCGGTGTACGCCCACCTGACGTCTGAATTTTAGGAACCGCTTATGATCGCAACGGGCTTGTACTCGAACTTTGAACGAGTTAGACTTCCGAGAGTACCTTTCGGAGGTGA
>Ga0116186_1000817_pt1 | contig 34521 bp, 32 predicted proteins | sample AD_JPNNA4_MetaG_FD_89806 | JGI IMG/M metagenome (GOLD analysis project Ga0116186, IMG submission 89806) | Active sludge microbial communities of municipal wastewater-treating anaerobic digesters from Japan - AD_JPNNA4_MetaG | ecosystem: Engineered > Bioreactor > Anaerobic > Digestate | place...
ATAAGAGCATGATAATTAAAGGGAATATATAATCCTACAAATCCTGCAATACATGCCAGCAATACATCCAGCCAATGCAGTTTATGCTTTGGCATCTTTGTACTGGATGGATATAATAAATAAGCCAATACCAGCGCAAAGGTAATATGAATCGATCTTTGCAATTGTGCCGGCAGAACACCGAAAACAGCGGTATACAACTGAAAAACAGAAAACATGATTGCAAGCGCTGTAACTATCTTTAATTGTATCCCGGAAAGTTTTCTGTAATTTGATTCTTTGTCATATTTTGCAATTATTTCATCCAAATCCAGTTCCTGTACCTGCTCCTTCAAAATTTTATCCTTATCCATGAAATCCCTCCTTTTTTACATAAAATAATTGTATATACTAAAACACATATTTTGGTTATATTCATCTTAATATATATTTTATAAGTTCAATGCAGGAAACCTTTTGGATATTGAAATATGCAGGTTTCTGCGGTTCGACAAGCTCTGACAGTTTTATTGTCTTATCCTTATAGCTTAGAGTATGATCTGCATAGGTTCCCACCATGTACGTAAAACTGTCAAGCTTCCTGTCAATGTTTTCAATCTGAACAATTCCATCGGTAATTGTTATTATTTGCTTGCTGTTGGCATCGTACTCAGGCATACCTGCACCGTATGAATAAAAAGTAGTCTTGTAAACAACGAACATTTCGCCTTCTATTCTTATGAACTCGTTTACAAGAGTACGGTTAACCGAATGCCTGAAGCTGACTGCAAATTCCCTCACATTTTCTATTTTGTCGATATAGGCAATCTCACCGGTCTTACCGTTTGAAATTGTAAACCTGTTTAATACCGGTACATTTAATATAATTATTATCAGTAAAAGCAAAAAAACTGTATATATAAGCTTTTTCATAAATGAAGAAGCCGGGCCGGATATTTCCAGCCCGGCAGCCCTCCCAAATTATTTAATAGCTCCAACTTCTTTATAGTACTTCTCTGCTCCCGGATGGAACGGAACCGATACGCCGTTGACAGCGTTTTCAAGGCTGAGCTCTGCTCCCTTTGCATGGGCAGAGGCTAATTCCGGCTGATTCTCGAACAGTGCTTTTGTAATACTATATATTACTTGTTCGGAAACTTCTGCACCGGCAACCAAAGTAGCCTTCATAGCTACTGTCTTTACATCCGCAGTCTGGCCCTTGTAAGTTCCGGCAGGAATAACAAATTCAGTAAAGAAAGGATACTTATCAATCAGTTTCTTGATTACATCATCAGGAATTGAAACGAAGTTCAGGCTGCTTGTAGTAGCTGTATCCTGTATTGCCGCATTAGGTATGCCTGATACAAACAAGAATCCGTCAATATGATTGTCTTTCAGGGAGTCTGCTGATTCAGCGAAAGACAGGTAGTTGGCTGAAAAATCATTGTATGTCATACCCATAACATCCAACAACTGTCTGGCATTAGCTTCAACTCCGCTTCCCGGAGCACCCACTGAGAACTTCTTCCCTTTAATGTCTGTAAGAGTTTTGATTCCACTGTCTGCGGAAGATACGATCTGAATTACCTCCGGATAAAGGTTAGCAATAACCCTAACGTTTGCAATCTTGCTATCCTTGAAAGCCTCTGTTCCGTTATAAGCGTAATCTGTCATGTCGTTCTGGACTATCGCCAGTTCTGCTTCCTTCTGGCCGATAAGCTTGAGGTTTTCAACCGATGCACCTGTTGCCTGAGCTGTTACGTTCATGTTCTGAATCTTTGAGTTGAATATCTGTGCCATTGAACCGCCAAATGGATAATAGGTACCGGATGTACCGCCGGTAGCCAATATCAGATTGGTCTTCTGCGGTGCACAGCCTGTAAGTGCTGCTGAAATAACAAGTACCACAGCCAGTGTCAGTACTATGTACTTTTTCATAGAATCCCTCCTCCAATTTATTATTATAAGTTTATTACAACAGTAACAAATAGTAACAAAAAAAAACGTGAATATACAATCACGTTGAGAAAATTTAGAAAATTGATTTTGAGCAATTATATTTATGCAATTTGCTCCAGCATTACCAGCAGTCTTTTTATAAATGATTTGATATTGACTTTACCGTTATACTTAGCTTTGCCCCTTATATAATCCATTTCCGCCTTTACTTCAACATAATCAAACAGAGACGAGCTATAAAGAACAAACTTATCATTACTGAAGTCTTCAATCCCCATGGCTGCAATATTCTTCATCGCTTTGGCCACAGTCCTCCTCATTCTCATTTCAATTGCTTTAAAGTCACTCTTGAAAACCCTGCCTTCTGAAGTATACTTGCTCTGCAGAAGTTTTAAAAGATCGCTCAGCTGGGTTTCCTCCAAGGTATCCCCATATTCAGGGTTTTCATACAACATGGTGCAGATATTTATTATATCTCTGCTTCCGAGGTCGCCCAATATGCCAAGGTCGGCCATTATCTGATTCAGCAGCCTTTTTACGATATCCGACTTTCTGTCCGAATCTTTTTCGCTCTTTCTGCCAAGATTCATAACAGTTGATTCAATAGCTTCAAAGGTTTTCTTGATTGTAAGATATTCGCCGACTCTTTTTATTACATTGACAACTTCAATAACATTAATGGGCTTGCTGATAAAAAACTCAATCCCCAGTTCATAGGCTTTTGCTATCATATCCTTGTCACTGACCTGCGACAACATAATAAACATGCTTTTTACATTCAGGGATCTGACCTTTTTTATTATTGACATTCCATCCTGATGGGGCAGCAGAAGGTCTATTATTACAATATCAGGCTTATACCTCAAAATCAGCTCTTCTCCCAGAAGTCCGTTTTCTGCTTCTGCGCATACGTCTCCAAGACCATACTGCTCGATTATCTTTATTAGCACGCTTCTGACCGTTCTGTCATCGTCAATAACTAAAAAGCTAGTCATTGTCATCCACCTCACCAACTATTTTATCCATCGGTATCTCTAAAACAAACTGTGTTATACCCTCAATACCCTCATCAATTTTTATTTTTCCCTCCAGATGCTCCAACAAAATCTTTATATGTGTCAGGCCAAGTCCTGTCGATACATGCCCTGTCTCCGGATTGAACTTTGTAGTAAAACCCGGTTCAAAAATAAGCTCACGTTCCTTTTCACCTATCCCCTTTCCATTATCACTGACTGCAAAAAACAACATGCTTTCATGACTGAAGCACCTGACTTTTATGAAGGAATCGCTTCTGAAACAAGCCTCAACAGAGTTCTGTATCAGATTATTCAGTATTGACATTATTATAAAATACTCTTTGATTCTATAATTCTTCTCCATCTCAAAGCTGAGAGTGATATCCTTGCTAATAACTTCAATATATCTGTCGAATATATCACCTATCGTCTCAAATATCTCACTGATCCTCATTGTCTTGTGAATATCTCCGGTCGGCATAAGCTTTTCCATGCTTATCACTATTCTGTTATAGTCCTTCTTAATTTCATGTATGTCAATAGACAAATTGAGGCAATCCGCAGTTATTTTTTCTATTTCTTCCTTACCCATAGGATTGCTTTCCTTAATGGTATTATATATACGATAGCTCTTCGCCATAGCATTTTCAATATCCTGCATAGACTTTTTAAGGAAGAAGATTTCGGACTTTAGTTTTGAAGTCAAAATCAGAAGTTCTTTGTACCTCTTCTGATGCTCTTCTTTAGTCACGAACAAGCTGTAGTATTTGATAATCCAGAACAAAGCCAGCACCAGGCAGCTCCTGATAACAGCAGCCAGCATGATAGTTGAAAAAATTGCATCAAAGGAATTGTTATTTAACTGATTTCTAATAAGGAGCTCAAAAATATTGGACAGAATATCTGCAGTTGTCAATGCCATAATAAAGAATATCGGCTTTTCAAAAAGCTTCCTGAAACTTGACCCCTCAATAATTATACCATATGTAATATAATACATCATCCCGGGCATATGCTTATAAAATGCTGCTTCCAATCCCATTGAATTTGCAAATATATCTATTCCGACTCTAAGCATAAGAACAGATAATCCTGTTATAATCGACGAAGAAATAATCGGAATGGTATGAAAATAAAGCAGGAGAAAGGTGAATGCGACAACCCCTATGGTTATTCTGAAATCCGTACCAAAGGGGTAGAAATTCACCTGCCCCATGAGCGCAGTACACATACCTACTATAAGCATTTCTTTATACTTATTCTTCAAATCAACAACCTCATTACTTGATTTCATTTTTTATATTTTACTCTGAATATGCATGATTTTATTGTAATTATATCATATTATGGTATAGAGAATAAAATATGAGTATTTTTTCCTCTGTTGCTGAGTTGTGGTAATATCTGCCATATATAGCTTTTATCTTTATTTTCTGCAATAATGTTGTATAATTTTATTTAATGTACTGTAAAAAGTACAGTTCCAAAGGAGGCTGAAGCATTGAAGAATAAAATGATGAACCTCGCATTGACTATTATATTAGCATTCTCCGTTCTCTTCATTCTTACAACATCGGTATTTGCGGATTTCGGAGACAGTCCCCTCAAGAAAGGCATGACCCATCCTGATGTCCGTGTCCTTCAGGAAAAACTGAATACACTCGGCTACTTTAATAACGGGCAGTTCACTGATTATTTCGGGGACAAGACATATGAAGCACTGATAGCTTTTCAGAGGGATGAAGGGCTGAAGCCGGATGGTATTGCAGGCAATGAGACATTCAAGCGCCTCAGCCTGAAAATTACGCAGGCAGAAATACTTCCTAAAGACTTTGTGCCAATAAAAGAAGGCGACAAAGGTGATAAAGTTGTTGATATACAAAAAAAACTAAGGGATCTGAATATATATAAAACTGAAATCAACTCCTTTTATGACCAGGCTACCGTAGAAGCCGTAATAAGCTTCCAGGCAGCAAACGCACTTCCCCAGACCGGTATTGTCGACAGTGCTACAATAATCAAGCTTAATACTGCTTACAACAAAATTCTTGCAGATAGGGCAAGTGCAAGCCGCGCTCTGCTGACTGCAAAGGTAGTTGAATATGCAAAACAATTCCTGGGTAAGCCTTATGTATGGGGTGCTTCTTCCGGCAAGGCTTTTGATTGCTCCGGCTTCACAGTGTATATTATGAAGAAATTCAATGTCAGCTTGCCCCGTACCGCTTCCGGCCAATTCAGCAGCGGAACCAAAGTCGAAAAGGACGATCTTCAGGCAGGAGATCTGGTTTTCTTCACTACATACAAAAAAGGCCCCAGTCATGTTGGAATATACATAGGCGGAAACAAGTTCATACATGCAAGCTCAGGAGTCGATAAGGTTACCATTACTGACCTTGATTCCAATTACTATAAAAGAAGGTACTTGGGTGCAAGAAGATATTCATTGGAAGACATCAATTAATCAGAAACTAACAGATCACCAGAATAGAAACAGCTGCATTTGGCTGTTTCTATTTTCTTCTCATTCTTTCATATTTTTTGACAAACTTGATATATCTAAATAATTCTTTTTACTTAATACTTTATTTTTGATATTATATAGTCAGTAGACTTTTTTCGACATTTTTCGATATTTTGCCTAATCTAAATAGTTGGGGTGAAAGAATGAGTAAGAACTCTGCATATAAGAGTAAGCAGAAAGATCTGATAAAAAAGCTCAGAAGCAGCAATACTCTTCTAAAACGAAACAGCATGATTACAGAATCCATTATGAAAATAACAAGTGAAGTCCTTGCCTCCGGCGAAATTGATTATATACTTCAAACAATAATAGATAAGGCAATTGAGATCATACCCGGTGCTCAAAAAGGAAATATACTGATATATGATGGCAGCGTTTTGGAGTTTAAGGTTTCCCGGGGATACGATTCCAATGTGCTTGAAAATCTTAAGCTTAGTATCGAAGAGGTATTTCAGTATTATTTGAAAGATTTTTTTGAACCTTGCATAATAAGCAATCCGGGAAGCTTCAACAGAGAACACCTTCCGGATCATAAATACGAAATATTGCAAAAGGGTTTGGGCATGAATCCAAAGTCAACCCTCAGCTGTGCATTTAAGGTAGACAATGAGTTTTACGGAGTCATAAACCTGGATAATGTGGATGATCATAAAGCTTTCAGCAAAGAAGACAAACCATTGATAAAGCACTTAGCGGTTCAGATAGGAATTGCCCTTAAAAACGCCAGGCTAATCGAAAAGATCCTATTTCTTTCAAGGCATGACAGTTTGACAGGCATATATAACCGCTGCTACTTTGAGGAGCTTCTGATGCATACCATACAGACCAGCAAAGCTTACGCCTCGGTGTTTTCCCTGGCAATGCTGGATATAAATGATCTTAAGTTTATTAATGACACCTATGGACATGAGGCCGGCGATTTAATGCTCAGGAAATTTGCCCAGTGCGTAAATGAAATCATAAGGGACAATGACATATTCGCCAGATACGGGGGAGATGAATTTGCAATTATCTTTAAGGATAATGATAAAACTCAGGCAGCAATTAAGATTTACAATATAAAAGAAGCTTTTTTTAATATGCCCTTTACTTACTGCGGTAAAACTATTGCCTCGATAGACTTCGGATGCGGAATTGTTCAATTTCCTGCAGACGGATCTGAATTCCAGGATCTTATAAGACTTGCAGATATAAGGATGTACAAAGATAAAAAGAAATCAAAAAAACCTGTTCGTTAACAGGTTTTTTTGATTCACAATTATTTATTTCATTAATAATTCTATTTCAAAATCACAGCTGGGACATACTCCGATATACTTCTCATTGACATTGAACAGTTCAAAGGCCTCATTGCATTTATTGCACTTTGCTACACACTTTTTCAAATAAATCAGGGTGCCGATATACTTGACCCTATCCCCCTTATATTTATCAACTGTCTTTTCATACGCCCTGCTTTCATTTTTATCATGCTGCAATTCGTTGCGAAGCGTTACAAACTTTATATTTTCGTCTTGCAGGGATTTCCTTTTTGTTTCCAGCTCTTTAATCTCTTCAGCTATCTCAAAAATCCTATCCTGATTGTAGTTGATTTTCTGGCTGAGTTCAGTCAGAATGTCTATGCTTTTATGATAATTGAAGTATAAGCGAAAAGCCTCCATATTGTTTTCTTTATGATTGAATACATTATGGCAGAACCTGCACTTGTCAGTTTCAGGTATGTCAAAGCTTTGAACGTATGTATTCCCCAAGCTGTCACAATATGGGCAGACAATTATATATATTCTGTCTACATAGTTCCCTTTTTCCAATTCGGTAAAGAGCTTGTCATATTCATCATTTGTGAGATCAAGCTGTTTTATCGCATTCTCATACAGCACATCATTCTCTTCGTAAGTAGCCAGAAGTTCGATGAACTTGTCGGCTTTATGCTGCGGAATCACCTTTTGCTGCTTAAGATACTCAATAATGTTCATTTCATTCCCTCCCCGCCATGATACAGTTAACATTAATTATCTTATTCTATAAATAATCAAAATATCCTTTATTAAAAACTGATTATTCAAAAAAAATAGAAGAATGCAGCGCATTCTTCGGGCACGAAACACAAGTTACAGCACTTTTCTTACATCGTACAGTGAGCTTAAGACCAGCCAGTTCTGGGGGAAGAATCTTCCAATGGTCCAATAGCTTACGCCCCCAAGATTGTACTGATTTACCAGCCTTAATCTCGCTTCCATGCTGCGGGCGTCGTCAAACCATACAACATGCTGTCTTCCGTCATCAGCATAATAGTTGAAGAATGGAGCTTGTGCGGTTTGATCATACTGTATGGCAGCCCCTTCCCTTCTGGCAAGGTCTACCGCTCCCACATTGGATATGGTTGCTGCCCTGCTGCCTTCCACATAGGGCAGAGCCCAATCATAACCGTAATTCGGAATTCCCATTAAAATTTTCCGCCTTGGTATTGCCGATATTGCATAATTAATGACCTTCCTCACCTCGGTAATAGGTGCCACGGCCATAGGAGGCCCGAAGGTGTAGCCCCATTCATATGTCATAAGTATCACATGGTCAACCAGTGCTCCATGGACAGGATAATCATGAGCCTCATAAAGCAGCCCGGGCTGATCCGCAGCTGTTTTGGGCGCCAGAGCCGTAGTTATTGAGTAACCTAACGGTCTGAGCCTGGAAGATACCTTTCTAAGGAAGTTATTGTAGTCTTCCCTGTTTTCCGGATAAACATATTCAAAGTCTATATCAAGTCCAGTGTAGTTTTTTGCTCTAAGGTTTTCTATAATATTATTTATCAGTGTATCCTGGACCTGTTCATTTGTCAGTATTGTCTTTGCCAAGTCACTGTCAAAGCCGCCTCCCTCCCTCAGGTTGGTTATCACCATAAGGGGTGCAACATTTGCTTCTCTGGCTGCCGCAATCAGAGGCTCATCATTTATTGGCCTGAAGCTCCCGTCGGGTTTGACTTCATAGCTGAAAATACTCAAGTACGTTAAGTACGGCAATGTTTTTCTCAGTACATCCATACTGATATTCGGAAATGAATATCCGTTTACATCAATGGTACCCAGCTTGTCTGTTCTTGACGGTATAGTCAGAACCATTCCTGGTCTGATCATGGCCGGGTTGGCAATCTGATTTGCCGCTTGTATTGCGGCAACAGTTGTTCCGTATTGTCTCGCAATTGAATAAAGCGACTCCCCTGCTCTCACGGTGTGCCGTCTTGTCCCTTCCATAACAACAATCGTCTGGCCTATCACCAGGCTTTCAGAAACATTTAATTCGTTGTCGGATGCGATTCTATCCACCGGTACCCCGTAGCGCCTTGAAATCGAATATAAGCTGTCCCCGGCTCTTACAACATGAATAATCAAATGCCATACACCTCTCATACATATACTCTTATAGTATATGTTGCGGTACATGGCATTGTGACTTCATTCATTACAATTTTCTTACCCTGATCATTGAATCTATGTTTTCCAGTTTTCCAAGTATATCATCCGGTATGTCAGTATCTGTATCAATAATTGTATAAGCCACCTTATCCCTGCTCTTATTAATCATGTTTTCTATGTTTAAGCCTTTACTTGCAAGTATGCCGGTTATTTGCCCGACCATGTTGGGTATATTCAAGTGCGATAAGGTAATTCTATGATTAAACATATTTCCCAGGTCACAGTTCGGAAAGTTTACAGAGTTTTTTATGGTACCCCATTCAAGAAAACACTTAATCTGATTTGAAGCCATAACCGCACAGTTTTCCTCTGATTCCAAGGTTGATGCACCTATATGGGGAAATGAAATCACATTATCCATTCTTATCAGTTCCTCATCAGGAAAATCTGTAGCATATGTTTCCACAATTCCTTCATTCAGTGCTTTCTTGAGCTCAGCATTATCGACAAGTCCTTCCCTTGAAAAGTTAAGAAGCCTTACTCCCCGCTTCATAAGTTTGAAAGCTTTATTGTCAATCATATTCCTGGTACTATCCATAAACGGTACATGAAGTGTTATATAATCTGAGCCCTCCAAAAGCTCTTTCAGGCTTTCAGCCTTTTTGACGCTTCTTGACAAACCCCAGGCAGAGTCAATCGAAATATATGGATCATATCCTTTTACTTCCATACCCAAAGAGCCCGCGGCATTTGCGACCATTACTCCTATCGCTCCCAAGCCAATTACCCCAAGCTTCTTGCCTTTTATTTCAGGGCCGACGAATCTCCCCTTTTCTTTCTCTATCAGTACCTTTATATCTTCCGGAATTCCTGATAAGGATTTACTCCATAGAATACTGTCTACTACCTTTCTGGAAGACATCAGCAGGGCAAGTATGGTCAGTTCCTTCACTGCATTTGCATTTGCGCCGGGAGTGTTGAAGACCACAATACCCTTTTCCGTACATTTATCTACAGGAATATTATTGACTCCCGCTCCTGCCCTGGCAATTGCTTTTAATGACCGGGGCAGCTCCATTTCATGCATGGAAAAGCTTCTCAATATTATTGCGTCAGGGTTGTCCGCATTCTGGGAAACATAATAACCTCTTTTCTCCAGGTTCTCCAGGCCCTTCGATGATATTCTGTTCAGCAGTTTAATATTGTACAACTGAATCCCCTCCTGTAAAAATTATATTGAATATAAAATATATTTTGGCATGTTTATATGTATGAAATATTTAAATACTATTCTATAACAGAACTTGGACTTTGTATACAACATTTATAAAAAACAAATGCTCCGGTATTTCTACCGAAGCATAGCAGTGTCTCTATCGCTAAATCATATTCTTGTCTACATATACCGTCAGCTTTCCGAGGCAATTGACATAATTGCCGAACTCGTTGTCATACCAGCCGAATATCTTGGCATGGGTTACAGGCAGATTGATATCCTGTGCAGTATCTATTCCATACTCTTTCAGGACTTCCGCAGAAAGAGGCAGGAATCCCGTTCTGGTATGGTTCTCGCATCCTTCAATAATTACCGCAGCCTGGCATCCCATTAAATCGGAAGATACATTCTGTTCCTCGCTGTATATCAATAAATCCTTTTGTGCACCGGATGCAGCCTTTCTGTAAATGTCATTTATAAACTCCCTGTTTATTATAGGCTCCCCGTTCTGATTAAGGTCTGTCCGGAAGGTAATATTCAAAGATATAAGGGACACTGTACTTGTAGGCACCCTTACAGAGTCAGCCATAAACCCTACCTTCTTGATTTCAGGAAGTATTTCTTCCAGTGCAATGGCAGCACCTGTTGATGTAGGAATAATATTATTGAATACTGACCTGTTTCTCCTAAGGTCTTTTGAACCTGCTTTCGGAGGAGCATCTAATATGTTCTGATTGTTGGTTGCGGCGTGTACGGTAGACATTGATGCCGTTATTATTTTTGAAGTCTCTTCCGTATCAAGGAGAGGCTTGATCATGTGCGCCAATCCTGTAGTAGTACAGCTTGCAGCTGATAATATGTGATGTCTGGCAGGATCATAGCTGGCATGATTAACACCATATACAAACAATGCGCTGTCATCAGGCATCCTTTGTGAAGAGTCCTTGATCTTGAAAGGTGCGCTGGCGATTACCTTCTCTGCCCCCGCCTCCAAATGGCCTCTGATACTTCCTTTAGGGGAATCTGCAGGCTGTGTCGGATCCAGAAATACTCCCGTGCAATCAACAACCAGTCTGACCCCTTCTCTTGACCAATCTATATTCCTTGGATTTCTTTCCTTTCTAAGAATCTTTACGGGCATTCCGTTCATTTCAAATACACATTCAGTTTCGTCCAATACTTTTACATTGCAGGACTTGCCCGTGTAGCCATACAAGAATCTGTCAATGGTGCCGTAAGTTGAATCGGTAGTCAGATAATGAATAATGTCCTCAGTTTTTTTACCCACCTCACGGCCGGCATTGATTACTATTCCGTCAAAATGTTTGAGGTTCAGATGATTCCATAATGTCAGTTTCCCTATACGGCCTATACCATTAATCCCCAGCATTCTTTTGCTTTGTAAAGGTGCATTCATTTAATCACTCCTATCTCATAATCGCTTTCCAGTCTAATTATATCATGTAGCACATTCCTTCTCAATATCTTAAAATATGCGTTATATTTCCTCTTAGCCGCTTATTGTGATATATCATTGAATTAATGCGTTATACTATTCATATTGTATATCGTATACACCTTCATATACATTTCCGAGATTGCCATCAATGGATATCCTGTCTCCTGATTTAAAGCTTATCCCATTTATACTGCATTTCTTTTCAGCTTCGTTTACTATCAGCCCTTTGCAATTCACTACACATACCTTTCCAAGGCTTGCGGCAGTAACTGCAGCATGGGATGTGGCACCCCCCTTGCCAGTGATAAGCCCGTCACAGCTGAATATCAAAGGTATATCGTCAGGCACAGTATCAGGTCTTACCAGTATGCGCTTCTCTTCAGGATATTTATTGACGGCTTCCTTTAAGTCCTCCATGTCAAAGGTCAATATCCCCGTCAATGCTCCGCCGCCGATGCCTATCCCCCGCCCTGCAAGCTTCATTTCATCAGGAGACGGTATGAAGCTGGATAGCCTCTTCTGTTTCTTCAGCTTCTGGTTCCTGGTCTGAAGTATATACAAGTCATCAGGATTATCTGACTCAAAGGTAAACTCTATCTCCTGGTGCATGAAGCCGTATGTCTCAATAAGCTGTGTGGCCAAATCCAGCAAAGCATTGTATATATCGGGAAACGCAGACTCCAGGGAAATGATGCAGTCGCTGTAATAATCCCTGCGCTGGCTTTCGGTAATAGGCAGCGTGTGCACCAGTCCTGATACTATATCCTCACCTTGGCTGCATAATGTAAAATCTCCGTATAGATTTATACCGGACCTGGTTTTTAGCGGACTGTTTGTAAATACCACTCCTGTACCGGAGCGCTCTGATAGATTGCCGAGAGCCATTTTTTGCACTATTACGGCTGTCCCCCATTCGTCTGCAATCTGCAGATGCTCTCTATAGTATATAGCCCTGCCGGAGGACCATGAATCAATAACGCTAAGTATAGCCTGCTTCAGCTGCTTGAAGGGGTCTTTTTCAATATGAATTCCATAATCACCAAGCACCTTCTTATAGGCATAGGCTATCTCTTTCATCTGCTCAGCAGTAAATTGGATTTTCTGCTCAACACCAAACTTTACTTTGTGTTCAAGAATCACTCTGTCAAAAACGTCCCTCTCAATTCCATAGGCCATACCCCAGCTTTGAATGAAGCGCCTGTAACAGTCCCAGGCAGTCCATGAATGGTCTGGCTTCTTGCTGAAGGTTTCGGCAATTTCGTCATTCATTCCTACATTCAGGAAAGTCCTCATAGCGCCGGGCATGGAGATTGCCGTACCTGACCTTACGGAAAGCAGCAGGGGATTTTTAGGATTGCCGAACTGCTGTTTAGTTATTTTCTCCAACTCCCATATGTGGTTAAGTATAAACTGGTCAATCTCCTGTTCCATATACGGGTGCCCCGTGATAATCCTCTTATGCCTGAATACCTCGGTTGTAAGAACAAACCCATAAGGTATCGGAAAATCATAAGATATCATTTTTTTCAGGAAGTATGCTTTTGCTCCAAGGAATACCGGATTATCCATTTCCACCGTCTCCTTATAAAGGGGACTTATAGTCAGATCCGGGTCATATGTCATCATACTCTGAATAATGTCACCCGAGTAATTGTCTACCATGCTTCTTAAGGTACTTACCAGATTGGTAATAAAATTATCCAGGTCCTGGACCAAAAAGGCAGATGACAAAATCTCCCTGAAGAATCTCTCCGATTCCATATGATAGAGCTGTTTGTTTTTAGGATCGGAAATGGGGCCTTTGATATCAAATATTTGCGGTATCGCCACTTTCAGCGGGCTTTCGTAAACGTCAAGGAAGTATTCATTTATTATTTGCTTGATATTTTGTGCCATGAACTGGAATATATTTATATATTGATCCAGCGAAAAGCTTGGAGAAGTAAGGCTGTACTTGAACATCTCAAAATTTGAATCAAATCCCTGGTTGTATATGCCGTCCAGTTCAAGCCCTTCCTTGAACAGCCCCAATACATCATACACATGCCTGAAGGTCTTGGCTGATATATATTCAAGATTTATATCCTGAAGAAGCTGTACCATCATCTTTGATGCGGCCTTTTCCAGCCTGAACATCAATCCCAGGGCTTCAAATTTTGGTTCAATATACTGTCCGTACATAGATGGTATACCTACAGCGACATGACGTTTATAATATATGTTTTCCAAAGCTTCGCTTGTATTTTTATCAATAATAACCTTTTTCAGGTGCCGCATCAGCTTATAAACCTGGCCAAGGGCTGTTCTTATATCGTTTCTGTCAAGACTCTGCCTCAGTTCTTCTATATCCTTATTGCTGAAAAACCTGTAGCTCTTCAGCATTGACATAATGTTTTCCGATTCCAGAGAGTATTTTTCCAATAAAAGCGAATAAAGCTGAATCAAATAGATAACTCTCCTTTTATCCCGGCTGCTTTCTGAATCAATAGCGGCAACAGACTGCTCAAGCTCTTTCACATCAAGAAGCAGAAGCTGTTCAGGATCGGCATCCTTCTTTCTGCATAACTCCGTAAGTATTTCATGAACATGTACATACCACTCGCTGCTTGTATCCAGGAGCTCAAAAACATCTTCCGGCACAACCTTCCTTAAAGGCTCGGGATTCCCGTCATACCAGTACTGTATTATCTTTTTCGCAAGTTCTATATGAGTATTGTTGCTCTCTGTATGTATCTGCTTCCTTAAAAAATGGATCAGCTTATCCTTTCTTCTTGACAGCTCATCAACTGCAGTAGTCACCTCTCTCAGCTTTCCTTCCGCCCCGATATCCCTGAAATACACCGGGAAAATCCTGGCCAGCTGCTTCATCTGTTTATAAACCGGTTCGATATTGGAGTTTAACAGCTTGGTAACATCTCTCTGAAAAAGGTCGGTATCCGATATGAAAATCCCTCCCAGCTTCAGATTGACTATAAGGGACGAAAGCAGCTCCTTCATATCCTCAGGTGAATATTCAATAAGTTCAAGCCAGACTCTGATGTTTTTCACATGATTTGTATTCACCTGTATCTGCCAGTCACTGTTTACGATAAGCTCTCCGGGGTATACGAATCCATATTCTATCAATCCTTTGACGAAATAAGAGATTATCCTCTTATCTCCGGTATCAATGACTTCCTTCCCCAGGGTCTGTATGCATTCCAACACCGTTCCCGTATGTTGTTCCTTCAATTCCCTGAACAGCTCAATAATATTGGTAAGGAAGGTTGTCGTCTCATTTTCATCCAGTTCCTTCAACACATTCCTTAACAGCCTGTTCATATCATAAAGCAGATGGTTCTTAAGCTGTATCATTCCGGGCAGATGTATCAGATAGAATATATAATATATCCTTTCAAGGGAAGTATCGAATTGCTCACTGAACCTTCGGAAGTAATTGGATATATCATTAAAAAAGAGCATTTCACACATCAGGTTCCAGTCAGAGGCTTTGCTCAGCTGTATCCTCAGCCCCTCAAAAAAAGGCTTGCCTATGTCTTTTATCTTATCGCTTTTATCAGTATGGAAAAGTGATTTCTTTTCCTGAAACCATTTTTCCACCTCCGAGGTTTCTTCCCAATAATCGATGCATCTCGAAAGCAGGTTTCCCGTAATTTCCAACACAGTCCGGTTATACTGCGGAAGCTCGGCTATCTTGTTCAGATATGTCTTGAAATACCCGGAGTTCCTTATATATAACAGCTCATGCCTTCCCATATCAGCCCTGATTATGCCAAGGCATTGATGAATAATGCTTTCCGGATATTCCCCCAGCTTCGCAAGGCGGTCAATGAATTTTATAAGAGTTGTAATCAGAAGTTCTCTTTGACTCTCTTTGAGATTTGCTTCAAACAGCTTCTTGAAAATGTCCACCAGCACCGTAAGTGCCTTTTCGGACTCCTCCAGAGAATTATAAAACCACAGGTCGGTCAGACTGATATTATGCAGATTCTCAATTACATACTGATAGTTGATGTATTGATGGTTAAGCTCTTTTATAAATTCCTGAGTGCGTTTGTATATGCCCCAGTATGACTTGGAAAGCTCCGCGAACCACTTATGCTCTTCGGGAATAAAAATATCAGTATCTCGTGTTTTTGCAAGGTTTACCTCCAGAGCTTTTGAAGAAAAACTTTTTTCCATTTGGTCATCCTCCAGAATTTTATATAAGATGTAGTTTACTGCAAAATATATACTATAATATTATGGATATATTATATCATAAATCCGTAAAAATTTTGTTTGCAGTCATGCTCCTAGAGCAATAACCTTGTATACCGACTCGCACGACATTAGCTTTTGACAGAATCAGAGTTTGATGCTTGTAAAATCCTGACGCACATAAACCCAACCTCCAGGTCTTTTGCTTGACAAAAGACTACATATATTCGTGGGCAACGCCCACATGTTGGTATGTGCTGGATTTACCTCACGTAAATCCCACGGATTTTACTGCATATCTTCACTCGATTCTTTTGCCCAAAGCTAATAAGTGCTCGCTGTTATACAAGGTCAGTGCTCTGCAAGGTGACTGCAAACTTAATAACTGTGTCGCATTCTTGTATAATATACAATTAAAACGGTGTACAAAATGTTATAATATATACGACTATTATGTGCAATAAATGAAGTAAAGGCTGGTTTCTGTATGAGGAATAAAAGGAACAAAAAAGTATTAAAAAGGCTTAAGCTTACTATTCTTATACCCCTTGGATTGCTCCTTGTCTATTTCTCCTCAAGGAATCCGGCACTTGTTGAAAGGCTGTATTCCAACGGTATTTATAGGCCCTTGGGAAGCATCCTTTCAAAAGCTTTCGGAATACTGCCCTTTTCTGCTGCCGAGCTCATAGTAATCCTTGTTCCCGCCGCCTTCATTGTTTATACTGTAAGAGGCCTGGTAAACATGCAGCTTCTAAAATACCTTACCAATATTCTCGTCATTGTAAGTATAGTCTTTTTCAGCTTTATAGGCATTTGGGGATTGAATTATTACAGAATGCCTTTTGCAAGTATTGCAGGCCTGGAGGTACGTCCGGCTTCGGTCTATGAACTGGAAAGCCTATGCCGGGATTTGATTGAAAGGGCAAATACCCTAAGATTGTCAGTAAGTGTGGATCCGGAAGGAAATGTGGATATTCCCGGCAGCCCCCGCGATATTCTGAAAAACTGCTACAAGGGTTATGAATCGGTTTCCGGCATGTATCCGGAATTAAGCGGCAGTTACAGCCACCCTAAACCTGTTCTGTTATCCCGCCTTATGAGTTACACTGGTATCTGCGGCGTATACTTTCCCTTTACCGGAGAAGCTAATGTGAATATTTCAATACCTGAATCAACTCTGCCCTCTACCGCATCCCATGAAATGGCACATCAAAGGGGATTTTCCAGAGAGGACGAAGCTAATTTCATATCCTATCTGGCTTGTACTGCGCATCCCGATGTGAACTACAAGTATTCCGGCATATTGCTGGCATTGATAAACTCCATGAATGCCCTCCATGATACTGATCAGGCATTGTTTAAAAAGCTCTCTGAAAGCTACAGTGATGAAGTCCGTCATGACCTTGAGTATATAAATGAGTTCTGGGCCGGATATGAAGGCCCGGTAGAGCGGGCCACCGACAGAATCAATGATACATATCTTAAAGCCAATAATCAAAAAGATGGGGTCAAGAGCTATGGGAGAATGGTGGATCTGCTTATTGCAGAACACAGAAAAAGAATAAATAGAGGAGAATGATGTTCTATTCCCCTCTATTCCAGCGTTGAAGCAAATTCAATAATCCTCTCCTTCTGATTTCTGTCCAGATGGGTCAAATCAGCATCAGATCCCATTCCAAGCTCATGCTCGACAAAATCAATGATTCTCTTCAGGTTCTGAGTGTTTATACCCCCATACATGTCCAGCAATGCTTCCTCGAAGGTTCTAAAATCATTGTCGTTGAATTTTGATGTCTCATACAGCACATCCTCAAGCTGGTGTATCTCCATATTGTTGATTTCCATTCCCATGGCATTCACCTATCCTTTTGCAGTTTTATATACTCCATACCATAATTATTTTGCCTTCATATTAAGAAACTATGTGCCGTAACACTTTATGGGATTCCTATTTTCTATATCCTTAAGGCTTTGAAAAAACAAAAAAACAGCCGGAGAAACAAATCCGCTCCTCCGGCTGCATATAAACTTCTAATACTTGCAGTTGCCGCATATTCCATAAAGATTGATATTCACATCGTTGACCTTCACATTCATATTCTTTTCTACCTCATCAACCGCCGAAACATATTCCTGCACTGCTTCAACATTATAGTAGTCAAAAAACTTTCCGCACTTGTTACACTTAAAATGCACATAGATATGCTTGTTTCCATTGTTTTTAAGCTCGTAAAACCTTTCTTTCCCTACGCTGATTTCTTTAATTATACCGCATTCCCTCAGCATCTCCAGTGTCCTGTATACCGTAGCTATTCCTATCCCCTTGCCTCTGAGAAGCTTGAAAATTTCGTCAGGCTTGTAATGCTTTGACTCCATAATAAACAAGCTTAATATTTCTTCTCTCTGACGGGTATGTGCTATACCGTGATCCTCCAGCATTTTTTGAATACATTCAACTTCTGCGCTCATAGTATCACCCAATTTCTGCGAAATCAACTTCGTTCAATAATTCACAATATAATTTTACATCTTCGTTAAAGAAATATCAAGTTTATTTGAGATTTTCAATGCTTTTTTTCATGATATGCATAGTGTCAATTTTTATGCATGTACATAGTATGTTATTGAAGAAAGGGTATACAACCTGTATTTCTGAAAGGAGGTGGAATTATGGCTAATAGTTATGGATCAGTCAATCCTGCAGTAGCAGCTGCCGGCTGCTTACAAGGCAAAGCAGTATCGCCTTTTGCAGATCTTTGCCATAACAACGGGTTCCTGCTTTTGCTTCTTTTGTTCATTCTTCTTGCGGCAGGTCCATCTTGGGGTATAGACAACAATTTCTTCTTCATCATCATTCTTGCGATTATCGCATTTGGTGGTTTTGGAAGAACTTTCGGTTTCAACGGCACACCGGTATAGTCAGCAAGCCTTCTAACCACTATAAGCCCACCTGTCTCCCTGGTGGGCTTTTAACTTTTATCCATAGCCATCAGTTTCTTATACAAATCAAGGTATTCTTTTGCCGACTTGTTCCATGAGAAATCCTGCTTCATTCCTCTTTTGACTATATTTTCCCAGATATCCTTCTGTCCGTAACAGCTGATTGCCCTCTTTACTGCATCCAGCATTTCATGGGCATTATAATTTGTAAAGGTAAATCCTGTTCCTTCCCCTGTATATTCGTTATATGGCATTACTGTATCCTTTAGCCCGCCTGTTTCCAGGACTATAGGCACCGTACCATATCTGAGGCTGAATATCTGGCTAAGGCCGCAGGGCTCATATAATGAAGGCATGAGGAACATGTCAGAACCTGCATAAATCCTTTGAGCCAACACGCCGTCATATTTAATGTTGGCTGAGACTTTGTCCGGATATCTCTCAGCTGCATTATTGAACATTTCTTCATAATTGATGTCTCCAGTTCCCAGTACCACCATTTGAATATCCATCTGAAGCAGCTCATCAAGTACATGGGCAATCAAATCAAAGCCCTTCTGCTCTACCAGCCTTGACACTATTCCTATTACAGGTGCTTCTTCCCTTTGCGGAAGCTCAAGAAGCTCCTGCAGCATCCTCTTGTTTTCGTACTTCCCTTCTATATTTTCGGCATTAAAGTTTTTATAAATCCTTGAATCAGTATCCGGATCATTCTCCTCATAGTCTATTCCGTTCAAAATGCCATAAAGGTATTCTGTGCGTTTGCTTAAAATGCCATTCAGATTTTCACCGAAGAAGTCGGTTTTTATCTCCTCTGCATAGGTCTTGCTGACTGTAGTGATTATATCCGAATACGCGATGCCCGCTTTCATATAGTTCACACAGTCGTGCAGCTCCAATCCTTCAGAATTAAAATAATCCCAGCTCAGTCCAAGGATGTCGCCAAGAATCTCCTTGGGAAACATCCCCTGATATTTGAGATTATGTATTGTGTATATCGTCTTGATACCATTAAGGAATCCGATATGACCGAGGCCGGCTTTGAGAAATGCGCTTACAACACCGGTCTGCCAGTCATTGCAGTGAATTATATCCGGCTTGAAGTCAATCAGAGGAAGCACTTTGAGCACTGCCTTGCTGAAGAACGCGAATTGTTCAGCTTCGTCAAAATGCCCATATAGGCCGTCCCTATTGAAATAGTATTCATTGTCAATAAAATATGTAATCACTCCCTGGTATTCAAGCTTCAGCACGGCACAATACTGATGCCTCCAGGAAAGGTCCACATACACATAGCCTAAATACTCCATCGCGTCTATGAAATTCCGCGGAATGGATTTATATTTAGGCATAATGAGCCTTACATCAGCTCCGAGCTTGACCAGCTCCCGGGGTAAAGTACCTGCAACATCAGCTAACCCACCGGTTTTTGCAAAAGGTACTGCCTCAGAAGCTGCAAATAGCACCTTTACACTGTCCATGTCTTTTCCTCCCTAATCAGGCTCTATTGCCCTGTTATGTTCAAAGCCCTTATAACCCTTTCAGAACAATTCCGAATCAGTTCACTGCTCTTTTTCATCGCATCATCAATGCACATAGGCTTGTCAATTATGGAAAAAATACTGGCAAAGCCATTATCAAAAAGTACTTCGGCACCCTTGCCTATACTGCCGCATATTGCTATTACAGGTATTCCATATTTCTCCGCAGCCTTGGCCACGCCGAAGGGGGTCTTTCCATATATAGTCTGATTATCCATCATCCCTTCTCCTGTAATAACCAGATCAGCATCCTTTATCTTTTCCTCCAGCTCGACAGTCTCTATAACTATATCCACACCTCTTTTAAGCGAAGCACCAAGAAATGCCATAAGGCCTCCTCCCAGTCCGCCGGCGGCACCTGCCCCCGGATAGTCCTTTATCTTAACTCCCAAAGTGCTTTCCACCAGATTGGCGTAATGAGCCAGGTTCCTGTCCAGTTCTTCAATCATCGCATCATCAGCACCCTTCTGGGGTCCAAATATCCGGCTGGCTCCTTTGCTTCCGCATAGAGGGTTGTCTACGTCGCAGGCGACGGTTATCACAGTATCCTTTATTCTTGGATCAAGATTACTGATATCTATTCTGCCAAGGCTGCCGAGGCTTCCTCCCCCAAAGCCGATATCATTGCCGAAGTTATCAAGAAATCTTACCCCCAGCGCCTGCATTGCTCCTGCTCCCCCATCATTTGTTGCACTGCCGCCTATTCCTATTATTATCCTCCTGCACCCCATATCCAGGGCATGCCTGATAAGCTCTCCCGTTCCGTAGCTTGTAGCTATTAAAGGATTCCTCTCCCCGGGTTTCACAAGCGGGAGCCCTGAGGCTGCAGCCATTTCAATCACAGCTGTCCTTCCGTCACCCAGTATACCGTAAAATGCTTCTACTTCACTGAGCATCGGCCCCTTTACTGTTACATATACCATGTGCCCTCCCGTTGCATCTACCATGGACTGCACCGTACCCTCTCCCCCGTCGGCCATAGGCACCTTAACAACTTCTATTGAATTGTCGTATCTTTTTATACCTGCCTCCAGGGCCTCTGCTACTTCCTTAGCCGTAAGGCTGCCCTTGAAGGAATCCGGAGCCGCAACTATTCGCCTGAACATTATAAAACCTCCTTAGTATCTGTAACCATACAGAGCACAGCGTCCATGCCCTTCACGGATGTCAAAAGCTCTTTTCTGGACATTGCCCTGTCGTGAGGATTTACTTGAACGTCAAATTGCTCTCTTAAGCTTTTTATTGATTCTTCAGGAATCTGTCTTGTTATAAATACTTTTTTTCTTCTCATGTACATTTCTCCCAAATAATTTCTTTTAATAAATTATATCAGAAAAATATAGTGCATAGTAGGGTGTAAGCAAGTAATATACAATAAGAATGTAACAAATGCTGCATATGAGTATTATACCATGCATCGAACAGAACATTTCGATCTGATTTGCTCTGAATTCATCAAATATCTGCTGAGGCACAATAACCCTCTAAGCAGATTAGTCACCGGCAGCCATAATCCCCAGCGCTCCTTCCTCAGCGATTATATCCTGAATTTGATACACCGATATAGGGAAGTACTGCAAACCCATGTAATAGGGTGTTATTTCATACAGTTGGAAAAAAAGAACCAGGGATTTATCTGCAATGTAAAAATCCTGATCCGGCCTAATACCTTTGAATTCATCCAACAAATCTATGTTTCTGTCAGTTATCTGCTGTTCAACAATCCCGGACAGCACCTTGACATAATCTGCTTCCGGCTTGAATAAGTCCTTTAGCTCGATGCTGTAACCGCTTTTCACATCAAAGGTAAGCCCTTTGACTATTGTTAACCCGTGAGCTGAGGGATATGTGAAGGCATAATTACCGATTGTCAGGCTCAGGATACCTCTTTCATTTGTTTTTATCTCATACCAGCCCAGCATCTCGGTCTTCTGCTTTCCATAAAAACCTTGCTCCCTCATAAGCATATTTACTGACGCAGCTATTGTCATGTTTATTCTGTGCTGGGCAGCAGGGCTTTCCAATCCTTTTACAACCGGATAATCTATAGTCACCATATTATCTTGAGCTGTAATCCTTCTTGTGGATATGCGCACCGGATTCTGAACAAAGCTCATAGTTTACCGCCTCTCCCTTATCACACCGCAGCCCAGCCTCCTGCCCGCATTGCCCGCAGGCTGGGTTCTGTAGTCATCAGGGCTTTCATGGATTATCACTGCTTTTCCTATTATGTCCTGGGTTTTGAACTTATCAGTAAAGAAACACATCCTTGCCATACCCTTGTTGGAGAAAAGCACCGGAAAATCTCCCGCATGATTCCCGTGGGGCTGATTCGTCGGATTCCAATGTCCTCCGGCTGCCTTGAAAGGCTCTCCCGGATCCCCTACCTCACAGCTGCCATTCTCATGAATGTGAAAACCGTGAGGCCCCACCGGCTGTCCTCCATCCTTGGCCGCCCTATACTCGGGCAAGCCGCTTACATGCACACATACCCAGACTCCTCCGGGTACATTTGTGAATAATACCGTCCCCTTCAACCCGGCAGCAAGGGGACCGCCCTTAATATTTGCAATAGCCATCTGTGCATTATACACCCATCACACCTCCAGAACAGTATAATTCATATTATTCATACGGCCCGGAAAGTGTGCTGCTTTTCATTACTCCTGCTCTTCGTAGAAGTCCAGGTAGGAATACTGCTTCCCGCCCTTGTGCCAGCCCAATATGGCTTCCAGGTTGACATTCTGTGTGGACCTTAAAATGTTTGTATCTACATTTTCTATCTTCTCTTTCAGCTCTTTTATCAAAGCCTTGATTTCATAGCGCTTATTGGCTATCTTGCCTGCGGCTACCATACAGGCGCAGTTCAAAGGCCAGATGCCGCTGCTTTGTGTAAACCTTTCTATATAAAGCTCATCCACATAGTAAAGAGGCCTTATAAGCTCCAGCCCTTTGAAATTGGTTGACTTCAGCTTGGGAAGCATTGTCTTGAAGCTTCCGGTATATAGAATGTTCAGCATGGTAGTCTCTATTACATCATTGAAGTGATGTCCCAGGGCAAGCTTGTTGCATCCCAGTTCCATTGCCTTGCCGTAAAGCGCTCCCCGGCGCATCTTGGCACACATATAGCAAGGATAATCCTTTGCGATTTTATCGACGATCTTGAATATACCGGATTCAAAAATATGAATAGGTATTTCGAGATATTTACAGTTTTCTATAAGAAGTTCCCTTATATTCTCATGATATCCGGGATCCATAGCTATGAACTCAAGTTCAAAGGGTACATCCCCATGCCTCTGAAGCTCCTGCATAAGCTTGGCCATAAGCATACTGTCCTTGCCTCCGGATACGCCTACGGCTATCTTGTCCCCCTCCTTAACAAGCTCAAATTCCTTCACAGCTTTCATAAATCTGGTCCATATGTGCTTCCTGTATTTTTTTATAAGGCTTCTTTCTATTTCGGGAAGCGGTTTCCTTTCGCTGAAAGGAACCAGTATTTCACATCCCTTTCCTGCAATATCACTCATTTAACCAACCTGCCTTATTATGACGATATGTATTATACATTTCTTTGATTCATATGTTACGAAATACACATCAATATAATGCAAGAAGTTCTTAACCTATTTCGCAGCATATATCATTACAGTATACATTTTATCAGCAAATGAGATATAATTAAATCAAATATTTATATGGGGGGCTTATAATGTTTAAAATTCCCGAGAGAATTCACCTGGCGAATCTGCCGACACGGATAGAAAAACTGGATAAGCTTACAACTGCCCTTGGAGGGCCGGAAATATACATAAAAAGAGATGACCAGACAGGCACCGAATTTTCCGGCAATAAAGTCAGAAAACTGGAGTACTCTGTTAAGGAAGCCCTTGATATGGGCTGTGACTATCTGATTACCTGCGGAGGAGTGCAATCCAACCATTGCAGAGCTACCGCAGCGGCTGCCGCCAAGCTGGGAATGAAATGCTGCCTTGTTCTCAGGGGCGATTCCGACTCCGAAGCAGAGGGGAACCTCCTGATTGACAGGCTGCTGGGTGCTGATATCCGTTTTATAACTGCTGAAGAATACAGCAATCAAAGGTCTGAAATCATGGAAGCCATAAAGCGGGAAGCGGACGGTAAAGGCTTCAAGGCTTATATAATCCCCGAGGGAGCTTCCAATGGAATAGGGAGCTTCGGCTATTACACTGCCATGGAAGAGATAATCCGGCAGGAAAAAGAACTGGGAATACACTTTGACTGTATTGTACTTGCCACAGGTTCTGGAGGCACCTACTCAGGTTTGTGGCTCGCAAATAAGCTTCTCAGCCATTCTTCCGACGTTTACGGAATTTGTGTAGGCGGAGATGCCGGATATTTCAAGGCAATAATACCTGAAATACTGTTTGAAAGCATGGGGTACATGGATGTTAATATCCCGGTTTCTCCCGAGGATATAAATATTATAGACGGTTATGTGGGAAGAGGCTATGCCTTAAGCCGTCCGGAAGAACTCAGATTCATTCAGAGCCTTGCAATGCTGGAAGGAATAATACTTGATCCTGTATATACCGGAAAGGCAATGTACGGGCTCACCGAGGAAATCAAGAAGGGCAGATTCAATAATTATAAAAATATACTGTTTATTCATACAGGAGGGCTTTTCGGGCTCTTCCCTCAAGGAAACCTGTTCGAATTTTAAGATAAGAGGAATACAAGGGGACGAGGAATACAAGGGGACGTTTCTCCTGTCTCACTCGAATACAAGGGAATACAAGGGGACGTTTCTCCTGTCTCACTCGGGACAGGAGAAACGTCCCCTTTGTCTTGTTTATCTATAGTCTTTTATCAATATATTTTCCGAAATGGATTCCCATGGATTTTCTCATGTTTTCCATAAAATAATCGTTATTTTTTTTATCGGCTCTTGTAGTTGTAACGGTCTTTCCCCCTGAAGCATACACCCTCCCGCATTCCGGGCACACATCCGTATATATCCGGACAGACTGTGACACTACCTTCCGTCCTTCCGCCTGCGCCTTTGCACCTTCCCTGGAAACATGCTCCTGCTCGTGGGAAGTTACTGCAGCCATCGAGTCTTCAGGAGACACATGGGTAGGTGCCTTGAAGGATACTCCGGCATCATCAGACCCGTCAACATACCTTCGGTTCTTGCAGGTTTGACATTCAACCGCGCCAATCTTCTTCATAAGCCTGTCATTCCGGATACCATCTATAGTCTGCCTCTGCCCGACGGAATTCTTGCCGTCAGAAGGCATCGCAGCTTGTCCGGATGCTCCCGAAGCAAATCCGTTGTTTTGCGTTATAAAATTTTTATTAAAACCGACTTGAAGAGACATAAATATCTCCCCTTTTTTTTAAATATGGATTACAGATATTTTATCATATTATTCATTCATTCGGAATACTTATCTTTTATCAGCTTATTAATGCTCCTGCCTTAGTGTATCCGAATCCATATCAATGATAAAGTTGCTCATACTATATCCTGCAATCCATCTGCAGCTTATTCTGCCTTTAATCCTGTCTCCGTACCTTGCTTTTAATTTGCTCAGAAGCTCTATTGCTGATTGGCCCAGTTCAACATGAACGGTAAAATTAAAGCTTATTGTAACTATCCCATTTTCATCAGGCTCACTGACAGCAGGATGCTTTTCTGCAAAATCCTTTGTGTCCTTCCAATTCAGTATTTGACGCAGACAGCTGTCCTTTCCGAGCATCTCCTGAAGAAAAGCCTTCTGTTCAATTTTTATATATCCGCCGATAATATAAAATTTCAGCTCCAATATAGAATCACTCAATTCATTCACCCTATTTATCATAATATATGAAGTGCCCATATTCTGACGGTCTTTTCCCTCCCCGGGGAAGCATCCAGAGCACCTTCTGATTTGCTTCAGCAGGCGCCGTACCTTCACCGTCGGTGAAGATAATCAGCAATGGCACTCTCATCTGATCAGCCAGCTCAAAGACAGGCCTGTAATCAGTACCTCCGTTCTTTTGCCTCTTCTTCTCCCTTATGTATCTTTCTATGGGTACCGGAGCAGTACAGGAAGTATCGAACCGGGTAATGCTCAAAACTGCCCCTGTAAGCTTCTTTATCTTCAGAAGCTCTCCATAAAACTGTGAAAGCTGCTTTTCTGATATTGAGCCGCTTTCATCCAAGGCTATAAGTGCCTCAACTCCCAATGTCCTCTTATTTCCGGGAAGGCCTTCAAAGCGCTTGGATTCCCTCTTAAAGCTTTTCTTCTTTATTATTTTGCCCTTGCCGGTCAGGAATCTTCTCAATACGTTTCTCCAATTCACATCTCCTGTCTTGTATATATCCGAAATCAAAGAGCTGATCTCTCCCGGTATCTCTCCTTCAAACTGCGCCTGTTCTATAAGCTCCGACAGCATGCTCTTCAATGCGCTCTTGTTGATCTCCGAGCTTTCATCCTCCATTTCCTTGTTTGCAATAAGCTCCAGCCCGCTTTTCAACACTACCCTTATATTATCCTTCATTTCAAAAAAGCTGAACAGGCTCTCATCCTTGGATATAACGTCATAGTAAAATTCCGCACTTTTAAGCCTGGGAATCTTCTCTCTTATCTCTTTGGCTATTGCTTCAACAGTAACTGAAGCCTCCGGAAGCAAGTCCGGGGATATATGCTCATTTACAGCCATATCACATGCTATTGTCCAGAGCTGCTTTTCCCTTCTTTCCCTTCTGTATGGATGCATCAGGATTATATGCAGCAGTTCATGGATAATAACCCCTATTGCTTTTTCGCTGCTGATAGACTCATACCATTCCTTGTTGTACAGCAGCTTCAATGCAGAATCATTAATCATCTTAATTGTTGTTACATCTTCACTTTCGGATGGGGTTACAGATGCAGCCACATACCCGTAAAAAGGCTGCTTCAGAAGGAGATGCAGCATGGCATCACGCATTTTCATAAGACTTGACCTTACCTTCCATCAGGATTTCAGCATTTCGAATATCTTCCCCGAAATCTTATTATAAGCATCAAAGCGTTGAATTAAATCTATAAACTCATCCGGACGTTTTGCTGCCATCAGTTTGAAGAAAAGCACCCCCAGCTCTTCCGGAAGACAATTGACAAACGCATTCAGGTTATTGATATGCCCTTCTTCATTTCTGAATGTCAGCACCAGTTTCTTCATTATAAGGCTCAACACGTCCAGCCTGTTTTGTCCCAGGACTTCTAAAACATCTGGTTTTACTTCATCGAAGCTTTTCAATATCCTGTCTGCAGAAGGAATCTTAAAGCTTCTGTCCTTTAAGAACCCGAAAAAGGATGCTGCTGCCTCCGGCCCGATTATACCTGCTATAAGCTGTTTCATCAGTTTATCACTCAGATTGCAGTTGTTCATAAGCTCCTGTGTTTTTGTCCATCCTCTCGGTGTGGGTGACTTGCTCAGAGCCGTTGAATCAGCTGCTTTTTTTACAATAAGAAGCATATCGGGACATGCCTGAAGGAAGGATAGGACATCATCATTCGGATTATTCATTATTGAGTATTCTATGTAATCCTCCAAATCAGCAGTTACCTCCATGGAAACAAATCTGTCGAGCATTGCATCATCCAGTGAGTTCACTGAGTAATTCATTGTGTCGGGATTCATTGTAACTCCTACCTTCCAACCCGGTGCAAGACTGTGGCCGTTTATCTTTCTTTCCAGCAGCAGCGGATACAGAACCGAAGTCGTATCACTTGGCACACGGTTTATTTCTTCCAGTACCAGTATCCCCTTCGGCTGGAACAACCCTTCTTTCACAGCCTGAACAGTAGGCAGGAATTGCGGTGCAAGATATCTGGTAATACCCGCCTCCCTGTCCTTATCCGGCAATCCCATGAAATCGGGCCCTTCCAAAGCCGCTGCATATAATCCCATGTATCCTATTCCCAATTCAGCTGCACACTGCTGGTATGCAGAGGTCTTGCCCACTCCCCTTTCGCTTATCAGAGCGGATACACTTTCCGTATTAAGGTACAGTTCCTTTATACATTGTTTTGCTTCACTTATCTTCATAAACCAGCACTCCCGCATATATTACTTTGTTATTTTTTTAACATTCCCTCTTACATTATATCCCCTCTCTTTGTAAAAGTAAACAAAATATGAAAAAAAAGGACTGCTGCAAATGATGGATGAATTTTGCAGCAGAGTATCAGGCTTGTACCTATATTCATTCCATATAGAAATCCGGCTCCCTGTTGAAGAAGAAAACCCCGACTCCTCCTATCCCCAAATGGCTGGCCAGGGCGGCTCCGATTTCGTTTATGATAATGTTCTTGACTCCCAGTCTCTGTCTTATCATGTCTCTCATTTCATACGCAATATCCGGATCCAATGCGTAGCTTATGCCTATGGTCTGGTCAGGAAAATCCTTAATCCTCTCTTCCATGATGTTTACAATGGAATCAAGTGCTTTTTTCCTGCCTCTGACCTTTTCCAGTATTTCTACCGCCCCGTCTCTTACATGCAGAATCGGCTTAATATTGAGTAAACTACCGATTATCCCTTCGGTTCTGCTTATTCTCCCGCCTCTGATAAGCCAGCTGAGATCCTGTACCATGAAAATATGCTCCACATGATCAGCCAGCTCACATATCTGCCTCACTATCATATCAAATCCCAATCCCGCTCTTGCAAGCTTTGCTGCCTGAAGTGCAATCAGACCGATTGCCGTTGAGCCGCTCTTGGAGTCAATGACCTCCATCCTTACTTTGCCATACTGCCCCTGAAGCTCTTGCATCAAAGATACAGCCATTTGATAAGTACCTGAGAACTTTGAGGATAGAGCAATATATATGAAGTCATTCCCTTTCTGACAGCACTGTTTGAAAAGGCTGTATATCTCCATAGGCCTTGGCAGGGAGGTTTTTGGAATTATACCCTTCTTCATGGCCTCATAGACCTCTTTTGCATTTATTGTGACCTTGTCCAGATACTCCCTGTCATTCAGATAAACTCTTTGGGATACTGACTTTATTTTATATTCCTCCAGCAATTCATCCGGCAGATCACAGGAACTGTCTACAATAACTCTTACCATGTACCAACCCTCCAATCAGAATAATGATTGTCAACTTGTCCTAATTCAATATATGTACATGGTATACGGTGTGACTCATCAGAGAAAACTATATAAAACTTTGATATTCACAATTCACGAGTTATGGTATACTACATTGTAAGGTTATAATTATGAGATAATAATTATGAAAATATTCTTTGACTTATTCATATATTATGGGAGGTTTTTATGAGCTTGAACTCACTTAAAGAATTGAAAATAGGTAATCTGACTGCAAGACTGCCTATTGTCCAGGGAGGCATGGGAGTAGGAATATCACTGTCCGGCCTTGCATCAGCAGTGGCAAATGAGGGCGGTATAGGTGTCATCGCTGCTGCAGGTATAGGAATGCTGGACTATGATTTTTCAACAAAATTTATTGAAGCCAATATTGCGAGATTGAGGAGCGAAATCAGAAAAGCCCGCGAAAAATCGAAAGGTATCATCGGAGTTAATATAATGGTTGCTTTGTCCAACTATGCTGAATTTGTAAAAGCCTCCATTGAAGAAGGAATAGATATCATTTTTTCCGGCGCCGGCCTTCCTTTGAATCTTCCTCAGTATCTGGAAGAGAAATGTGAAACCAAGCTGGTTCCGATTGTATCATCGGCACGGGCTGCAGGTATTATCTGCAAAAAATGGCTGGACAAATACAACTATCTTCCCGATGCAATTGTAGTGGAAGGGCCTAAGGCCGGTGGCCACTTGGGGTTCAAGGAGGATCAGATATTTGACCCTGATTATTCCCTTGAGAAAATCCTGCCTGAAGTAGTTGATGAAGTTAAAGCCTTTGAAGACAAATCAGGCAAAAGCATACCTGTGATTGCCGCAGGAGGAATCTATACGGGAGAAGATATTTATAATATTATGAAGCTTGGTGCTTCAGGAGTTCAAATGGCAACCCGCTTTGTAACAACTGAAGAATGTGATGCCTCTATGGATTTCAAAAAAGCCTACATCAATTCCAGGAAAGAGGATGTATCAATTATAAAAAGCCCTGTAGGAATGCCGGGAAGAGCAATCAGGAATACCTTTACCGAGGATATTTCGAAAGGCGCCAATAAGCCGTATAAGTGCCCGTATCATTGTATAATTACATGTGATTATAAAAACAGCCCCTATTGTATTGCTCTTGCCCTGACAAACGCACAAAAAGGCAAACTAGAAAATGGCTTTGCCTTTGCAGGGGTAAATGCTTACAGGGCGGACAAGGTCATATCGGTCAAGGAGCTTATGGATACATTGCAGAATGAGTATTATGAAGCAGCCAGCAAAGATGTCACAGGTTAATAACCCCGGCTTCGTTCAATTGTTCATTGGACGAAGCCTTTCAATTTTCCCACATGGCTGCGGTCTTCATTCAATATCTCATTAATAAGCTTGCTGCTCTCCGGATCCAAATCCCCTTTTACTATCTCCTCAGCCATCTGAATTCCTCTATACTCTCCCCTTCCTGCATCTTCCAGAATAAACTCGGTATCATCCCTGTTCCTTTTTATCAGATTCTTCATATCAGACATTATGCCCATATATCCTGCGCCTTTCACAGGCTTACCCCCAAGACTGCTTATTCTCTCAGATATCTTAGACGCATGCTTCTCATGGTCCTGCTGAATGCTCTGCAGCTTCTGCCTTACATCCGGATCCTTAGTCTTCTCTATAAACTTTTCATATGACTTAACAGCCATATACTCACCCTTTAAATATGCATTTAATTCCTTTACAGTCTTTTTATCCATAATTATCTCTCCTAAATATTGCTTAATATTATTTTCCCCTATATATAATCAATTATCCTTAATGCGATAGCATCCGGCGTAATTCACTTTACCGGCAATAACTTCAGCAAAAAATACCCGTCAGTATTTACATTTTTAAAATTTGGTGATAAAATTATTTTGTAAACTGAATATAATCTTCAGGGCAGGGTGAAATTCCCGATCGGCGGTAATGCAGTCCATGAACTGCTAGCCCGCGAGCGAAAGCAGACCCGGTTGGATTCCGGGGCCGACAGTATAGTCTGGATGGAAGAAGATGTGATTTTTAAGTATTTGACATTCCCTGAGATTATTTTCAGGGAATTTTATATTTTTTACGGAGGTCTTATAATGGAAAACAAAACAAATAAACTTGTGAGAATTGCGGTACTTTCAGCACTCTCCATTGTACTGGTAATGCTGGTCAAATTCCCCATCATACCATCCGCACCATTTTTGGAGTATGAGCCGGGTGATGTTCCTATGCTGGTGGCTGCATTCATGTATGGTCCTGTCGCAGGATTGGTGATGACGATAATTGTATCAACCATTCAGGCATTTACAGTGAGTGCTGCATCAGGTTGGGTAGGGCTGGTCATGCATATTATAGCCACAGGCACTCTTGTTGTAATATCAGGTTCAATCTACAGAAGGTTCCACACATTCAAGGGAGCTTTTGCCGCATTGGCTGCAGGCTCAATATCCATGGTGCTTGTAATGATACCAATGAACCTGTTTTTCACGGTAAGGTTTTACGGGGTTCCATATGATGCGGTCGTCGCAATGCTCCCGACAGCTATATTGCCCTTCAACATCATAAAGTCCCTGGCCAACTCATTGATTGTAATTCTGGTGTATAAACCATTAAGCAGGTTCCTGAAAGGCGAAAGCAGAATACAAAAGAAAGCTGCATAATAAGAAGAATGCGTCATAGACGCATTCTTCTTCCGTTCTTATATATCCCGCCCCATTTTCCTATGGGGTTGTTCTTATTTTTTGAAGGCCCTGCTCAATTTTTTTATTGGAAGGGTTTTGCATATCCTTTTGAACTGCATTCCATATCTGTATGCTGCCCTCTTCCCAGGAAAGAATCCTGTCAGGTTCATTCGCTGCAAAACCGGAAGGCATCATTACACTTGAAGTTGTACCTACATTGGGAGCTATGTCCACTTCCTTTTCCACGCCGTTCACTTTTATCGATTTCTGCCCGTTCCACAATTCCACAGTCATTCCATTCCAATGGATGGTTGCCTTCTGCTCTGCAGCGTTCCATTCATATGTTCCGCCCATTTCTTCCAGGATAGCACCAATAGGCATGTTGCTTATATTAAGTACGGTCTTCCCCTTTACCACAGCTGAATCAATAAGCCCTCCCTGGGTAAACTCCGGCTGTGTTGTGCTATCCGGTGCTGCGGCATCCGGTGTCGTGCCGCTCGGTGCTGAGGCTGCTGATGATACTATCTGTTTTCCGTTTTGGTAAAGATTCTGAAAGTTCCCCGTCATGTACATCAGTACCAGCAAGCGTAACGTACTCCCATAATAATTATTAGCCCCCGTTGCAAGGCATTCATCATAAAATGCCTTTGCCAGATGCCTGTCGGTTCCTGTCATAGTTCCGGCTGCTGCGCATGCTACATATGGGGCTGAATGGAATGCTCCTGTGGGCGTGCCGTCAAGCTCATATCCGTCAACTATATTTGCGGTTCCGATATTGCTGAAGAAGTTCATCGGTTTGCTGCATATACTCTTTGCATCTGAATGTCCGTACCAGCTGTATGAAACTGCCATTCTCCACAGCACGCGGACCGCATCATATCCAAATTCGGCGCTGTAATAAGCAGCCGGAGACCCTGTCCAGCTGCACCAGTCCGGTACCAGTCCTGTTGTCGGATTGGCAGCTTTTTTAATTACTGAGTATGATTCATGGCTTATTCTATTCCACAGGTCATTTCCCTCGTAATTCGAAAATATTTCATACCATCCCGGTGCAAAATATGAAGGGTTTGCCGGTGAAGAGAAGGTGTCTCCCGGCAAAAGCTGTCCCATTGAATTGCACTCATACAGTCTGATTCTAAGCAGCCGGTCTTTTGCCTTAGCTTCATAATCAATACTGCCTTCAGATCCCCAAACCTTGTCTGCAAATATTAGTGCCAGAGCAATGTCTTCTTCGGCAGAGGTAGCCGAATTTGCACCAACTACTACTCCGTTGTTAGTTTTCCAGTGCATCAGCCCATTGGGATCACTGCAGTATTCAACATAGTCAAAAAATTCATCAAACAGTGTCTGTTCGTTAAAATACACAGCCATCAGCATACCATAGCCCATAGCTTCCGATACTGTATCTGGTCCGTCAAAAAGCACCCTTCTGTGCCCGCTTTTTGAAACATATTTGTCTTTCCATGCTTCCCATTCGGTCAATAACATCTGTTTCGCCTGAGCCTGATCATCCACCACTGAATTCAAACCGTATTGATATGCCGGTACAACTGCAGCCACATCCGCATTAACAGGTACTGCCATGGAAAATACCAAAACCACTGACAGCATGAGAATAGCTGTTCTTTTCAGGCCTGTATTATTCATATATATACCTCCATTCAATGATTTCATCTTCTCGTTATATGTATCCATTATAAACCTGTATGGTATTTTTTACAATCAAACATGAAAAGGAGTGCCGCTGACTGCTTATCAAGCAGTTATGCGTCACTCCCTATACTAACATGGTAAAATGTTTTATATTCTTATTTACCGAAATATCTCTTCAGCAATCCTTCAAAGCCTGCCCCGTGTCTTGCTTCGTCCTTGCACATTTCATGCACCGTATCATGGATTGCATCATAGTTAAGCTGCTTTGCCTTTGTTGCAATCATCTTCTTGCCTTCGCAGGCTCCAAACTCTGCTTCTACCTTCATCTCCAGGTTCTTCTTCGTATCTGCGGCCAAAACCTCTCCAAGAAGCTCAGCAAACTTTGCGGCATGTTCCGCTTCTTCAAAAGCATATTTCTTAAATGCTTCGGCAATTTCAGGATAGCCCTCACGGTCTGCCTGACGGCTCATTGCCAGATACATTCCGACTTCCGTGCACTCTCCCATAAAATTCATTTTAAGTCCTTCGTATACTTCAGGATCTACATCCTTTGCCACGCCGATTCTGTGTTCATCAGCCCACTGCCTTGCTCCTTCTTCTTTCAAAATGAACTTTGCTTTCGGTGCCTTGCACTGAGGGCAGGCCTCAGGTGCCTCCGGTCCCTCATGAACATACCCGCAAATTGTACATACATACTTTTTCATATAAATCCCTCCATAAATATTTATTATTTATTGATAATTATTTTCCTGTTCATAATATTACCATATATCTTCTTCTTTAGCAAGAGCCTTTACGAAATTTTTTGACAATTTATATCTG
>Ga0116186_1000830_pt1 | contig 34226 bp, 33 predicted proteins | sample AD_JPNNA4_MetaG_FD_89806 | JGI IMG/M metagenome (GOLD analysis project Ga0116186, IMG submission 89806) | Active sludge microbial communities of municipal wastewater-treating anaerobic digesters from Japan - AD_JPNNA4_MetaG | ecosystem: Engineered > Bioreactor > Anaerobic > Digestate | place...
AAGACACTGTTTATAACGAATACGAATCAAATGAATCTTATCAATCTCCTGTTGAATTGTGATAAGTTCGTTTATCTCATTGATCCTGTCATTGATTTTAACCCTTTTTAAGATGAATAAAACGATGATCATGATAAGTGAAATTAAAGTGAGAGTGTAGAGGATAATGGAAACTGTCGGATTGTTATTCTGAATCGCAAGATTCATCGTTCCGAATAATCCTGTAACGATTGCGGTAATAATACCGGCAAACATCGAAACTTTGTTTTTGCTATCTTCCATTGTTCCCGCCTTTCAAATTTCCTCTCTTGCACCATTTTAGAAAAGGAATCTTCAAAGGAATTCCGAAAATGGTTATATATTTCCGATCTTTATCTGTTATTTTGTTGTTGTTGTCAGTATTCAAAGTCAAGCCCCCTGTTAAATCTCTTTTTTATCTCATCATAATAAAAGTAAATCTTTCCGCATCTTCTTATGGTTCTCAAAGTTTTACGCTTTATCAAAAGCATTAATTCACTTTTGGACCTTCCAAAAGAGTTTCTTACCGTATCAAAAAAAACAACTTTAGTATTACCGATCATATTACCGGTCAAACTCTCATCGTAAATCCTGCCGTCGGGAGTTTTTATTAATCTGCCTGTCGTTTCAATTACAGGTTGTTTTATCTTTTTCTTATTCAAATTAAACTCCTACCTCCTTTCGTATTCTCTCCCAAAAAGAGGGAGAGAATGAAAAGAGAAAAAAACTTATTGCGCCTGCAATGTTACCTGAGTTCTGCCAAGACGTAAACTGAGAGAGTTCATTTTGTTTGCTACTTCAAAATAGCCCTCTGTAATTGTAGTGTCGGGGAAGAGGAAAACCAACTCTTTGTCGGTCTTCTTTTGAAACTTGGTAATAGAGATGAAGTCTGCCTGATTGGTTTTGTTGACAAATCTCAAATACTCGTCCGGCGCTAACTCGTCAAATTTGAGGTTCTCGCCTCCGATTGAAACAATGTGTCCTTTGGTAACAACTTTGTTTAACTCGCCTGTCTCAACATCGGTAACCTGAATTAAGTTTGGTTTTTTCTCAACGGATGAGATCTTCTCACAACTTGCGTTTAACTCAAAATCTTTGTTGAATACAGATGAAATCTGGGCTGTTACATAAAGTTCATGCTTTGATGGATCAAATCCGTCGAGTTCGGATTCAAACTTTCCTGACATTGCAGGCGTAAACTGCATAAACTCGCCGATTGTAACCTTGCTGCCCTCAAGACAGATATTTTTAACAGCCTTTTCAAAGTTGTTTAAAACCGCCAGAATATCTGCCTTTGTAATAGTCGATCCCATTTCAAGCATACGGTTTATGAGCATATTCTTATCATAAGAACCTTTTAATGCTACCCTTGGAACCAAAACATCATTACCCAGCATCTTTTGCTTTTGAATAAAATACCTTACTGCCATTTTGCTACTCCTTGTTGTATACAAAAGTATACATATATGTATGCAATATAATACAATAATGTATCAAAAGTCAAGAGGTATTTATACAAATTTGTATCAATTTTTAAAATAATAAAAAATCTATATAAAAAATAGGACTATAGTCCTAATGGTACTACCACTATAGTCATAGTACTACTATCACTATAGTCCCGGTATCACTATGACCCTGTGGTAGTTGAAGGAGACAAAAGGAATATTTCTGATCGGTTTAAATATATAAAAAAGAGTAGGGGAGGGGAGAAGTTGTGCCTCTTAATCATTTAAGGAGTTTGACTTGATGGAAAATATTTTACAACGCATTGAGAATTAATTTCTAATGCGGTGGAAATTATTTTTTAGTGCGGTAAAAAATAATTCTTAACAGGTTAAGAATCAAGTTTGGCTTAGTCGTAGTAGGGAAGATAACAGTTTTCCGTGCAAATCATACGTTAAGGAAATAAATGTTTCAAACTGGTATTATCATAAATATTTGCAATAGTAATTATATCAATGAGTTAAAGTTGATTTATAGATGATTTTTCTCTCCCATGATTTATCAGTAAACGAGTGGGAGAGATTTTTTTCAACTATGTATCTATATATAAACGAATTAGCCATAATTTCAATGGCGGTTTTGCCCGGAATGTTTAAAAACCCCTTAAATTGCCATGAGGGAAATTCCTTAGAGTGGGTTTTGTCGGAAATGTGGGCTATAACTCTAAAAATAAAATTTTGAAATCATCCGTTTTGGAGGGATGGGCAAAAATAGGGTAAAATTAAACATTTAGCAGTAAATCGCCACGAGGGGAAATCCTTAGAGTTACAGAAAAAGTCGTTTTTTTAGACTTTTCTTCGTTAGGGTTACATTTGTCGGAAATGTTGGCGAAAGGGAAATAATTATATTGTTTTCTAAACAAATTATCCTAAAATATCCAGTTCTCTCTTGACCTTGTTTAATAAATCCTTGAAATTGGCTTCTTTTTTCTCGGTTAAAAGGGTATCTTGAATAAGTTTAACTGTATCACCTTTTAATTTGTTGTTGTTCTTGTAGATAATTAATTCATTCTTGATTGATGTTAATTCCATAAGATAATATTAACCTATTTTGGGAAATAAATCAATAATTGTTCTGTAATTTTGTAATCCGACAAATTAATTCTACCACCAAACCGACATTTTTAAGCAACCACCTGTAATAAAATAAATCTGACCGGATTACAAATTTACAGGAAAAACCACCGACTAATAGGAATAAATGAGCCCGACCGTTCGGATTAAATTAATTAAGCCCTTATGAAAGATGACAAGGATGTCAAGTGTTTTGGAAAGCGCGTTGATGAAAAAAAGGCAGGAATTATAAAAACTATTAAGAATAAAACAGAATGCTGATTAATTAATAGAATTAAAAAGTTTAAATAAAACTTTTTTTATCATAAGCAAACCCCAACCTCTTTGTCTCCCCAAAGGAAAACCCATACTACTTTTACGGGGGTGGGAAAAAAGAGGGGTTTGGGGAGAAAAAGGGGAGGGGGTGTCTTTCCAAAACACGGTCTTTCAACGGGCGTATACGAAGAAAAAATCTAACAGGAATTTGTTAAAACTTGTAAGATGTACAATAAAATGAGGTCGGGCGATGGGTTAAATAAAGCAGAGCATAAGAACGCAGGCTGGCGGATGGGAAAACGATATTTTGACAGAAATTAAATAATTATAGCCTTGTCTGTGGGCTTATGCGGTGAGGAAATTGATGAAAATTCTGTGAATATAGATGATAATTGGAATATAAAATTGGAAAAAGTCGTTATTCAAATAAGGTTTTAAACTCATCTATTTTCAAAGTAACTATTTTAGGAAAGTCTAAAGTTTTCAATATATCAAAATGTTTATCATTTGTGATAATATAATCGACATTTCCGGCAACAGCACAATCAACAAATTTATTATCATCAGGATCATTTTCTATAAGAATCCAATTAAAATATGGATTTACAAGATAAACATTAGGCAAAGTTAATAAATATCGGATTGTTTTTTGGGCAATCTGATTATTGGTCTTTTTCTCGATTATTTCTTCATATTCAGACAAAACATCATTTGAAATAAATAAATCAAACTCCTCATTGTTTAATTTTTCAAAAATCCAGTGATATTTTGAAGTTTTAGACAATGAAACCAGTAGAATATTTGTGTCTAAAATTATTTTTAGTTTATTGCTTTTCATCATTTAACCAACTATCCATATCCTCATCGGTTAAACCCTTTTCTTTCCAAAAATTAGTTGCATCAGTAACAAGTTCTTTTGCAAAAAAATCGGCAAGTAATCTTTTGAGTTTAATAAGTTCGTTATCGGAAATATTAGTTGAATATATTTTTAATAGTTCTTGTTGAACATTAGATAATTTGTTTATTTTGGAGACTTGCATATTTCCTCCTGTTATTTAATATACTAAAAACCTTTATATCATAATATAACACAAATTTAAAAAAATCTAAAACAAAATTTATTTTAAATCACAATAATTATTTAACAATCCTTTATTAAAAACTTCAAGAATAAAATCTGATAATTCCTCTTTCGGAAGTTTTTTTAATTTATCTTCCTCAATCTCGCCTGCATAGATTTTTTGTAACACTTCATAAACTTTCATAATTAATCTACCTCCCATAATTTGACTTTTTTCCCAATCTTTAACGCTTCCCTTATGACAAACTCAGTCCCCTTGCTTCTGTTCTGCCAGAAAGCGAAGATTATATCCGACTTGTCAATTATCTCTTTATTCCTGACAAGTCCTGCGCCTCTTTTAAATCTATTCCATTCCGGTTTTATGATGTCTTTAGGAATTTTATATTTATCTGCGAAAAGTTCGGCAAGCCGGTCCGTTCCCACGGCTCCGCCGGAAATAATTGTTTCTATTTTATCAATATTTATATTTACAAGCACAAATTTCTCCAATGTCTCAAAATCGGAAAAAGTTCTTGATCCTATTATTGCTATATTCATTTTATAATCTCCTTTATAAAAAAGTAAGAAACAATAACCGAAAAAAATATTATCCGGTTATTGTTATATTTTTTAGGTATAGAGTAGGGGAGGGGAAAAATCTATACCTCTAATGCTCTAAAACTCTTAAAATCAATCTGATTTCGTGATAAAACAATACTTTCCCCGTTTACTTCTGCATCAAAATAAAAATATCTTGATATATCAAAGGGAGAGTAAATTGTTTGATACCTTTTTTTGCTTCTTTTTTTAGAAAACTCATAAATTATCATTTTCACAATCTCGCTTTCCAAGAATGAAGTTAACCGCCTTTTGCGCCTGCGTAGCTGCAGAAATAACGATTTTCTTATCATTCTTTAATACCCGTAGCCAACTTTGAATATATGAAGCTGAATTATCAATAACTTTTTGACTGATTCCGGTAATACCCGATAAAAAACTCGCTCCCATCTCCGCGATCAACTCTTCCTTTGAGTAACATTCTGAACCGAAAGCGATGTTTTTTAATCCCTCTCTGTTTAATCTTTTCGGGTGACCTGTTGCGTGGGTTAGCTCATGAAAAAAAGTAGAAAAAAAATCTTCCGATGAATTAAATCTTGATAAAGAGGGCATAGAGATATAATCCTCTTTTGGTGAATAATACGCCTTTGAGCCGTTTTTAAATAGAGGTTTATCCTTTATATTATCAATAATCTTTTCACATTCAAGAATTGAATCATTATTTTTTCTATCAACCGGTATTTTCTCCGGAATCCCTGTTGTTTGCTCCCAATTCCAGACATTATAATATTTCATCATAGGGATTTTATTTTTTTTATCCGAATCATTTTTGCTTTCATCCTGTTTTTTGTCTAACAGAGTAAAATAAGTAACAATCGAGGCTTTCTCGCCCTTTTTTATACTTCCGCCCTGACCGTTTATCTGTTTGAAAGTTAGCCAATAAGGATTATCATAATTTGATAATCCAAGTAAAAAAGTATTAATCCCTGTGTAATGTTTTCCTGAAATGTAGTTTGACGGGATAGAAGAAGCCCAAGGCTTACGCCAAGGGACTACCCCTTTTTCGAGAGAGGTTATAATCCTCTCCGTGATGATTGAATAAATGTCCATAAAATTAAAGTCCTCCTTGTAAGTTAATTTGTTGAGTGTAAGGTAAATATACTATAATACTGATATAAAGTCAAGAAATATTTGTATATATTTTAATATTTAATAATATTTTTGATATTTAAGATATATATAAACCAATATGATTATATTCAACTCTAAATAGACTTTTATTGTATTATGTGGCATAATACCCCCCCCGATGTTTAAATAAAACTTACAGGAAATAAAACAACCTTTGAGGAAAAGAAAAGAAAAACAGGGTTAGAAAAAATCGGCGACCGAGACGATTTTTACCTTTAAAAAATGTTGCCAAAGCAACATAAAAAGCAGAAAAAAGATGACTCAAACCATCCCGATACTTTTTTTACGAAAATATAGCGTAATCAAATAAAGACTTTTTCCACCCTAACCAGCAAAAAAAAGATATTTGAAACGATAAGATAACAACTTAAAAGTAGAGTAATTAATAAAAAAATGCCTCCCCATTGCAACGCAACAGAAAGGCAAACACTCAACAAATACCTACAAGTCTTTTTGGACAAATAAATGATTTGTTATTGTGATAATAAAATAAAATGATAATTATGTCAATCAAATATAAGCTAACTCAACAAACTCTTTAACCCTGTAACCTTTGGTTGCCTTGTAGGGTAGTAATCAATCATCGCAGATGACGAATGCCCGGAAACGGACTGAATCTCTGCATTGGATTTACCGGCAAGGCGAAGCTCTGTAATGACAAATTTTCTGAAACAGTGCGGAGTTATGTTTTTTGCAAACAACTCTAATCCTGCTCTCTGGATGACATTTAAAATATGACGGTAAGAGATAGGAAGTCTATTTAATCCGTTGGCGAATAGGTAATCATCATCTTTGAGGATGGTCAAAGCTATGTAGGCATTAATATAATTCAGACATGGATTCTCTATAAATACCTCCTGACCTGATTTTTCCTGCTTGAAATGGAGGGATTCCTTTTTTGCCTGACCGACCCTAATATTTAAAATATCTCCGACTCTTTGACCTGTGTAAGCCAAAAGACAAACGATGATGAAATTTCGTAAAGCCATGAATTTTTCTCTGTTGTTATCGGCATCTTGAAAAATTGCCAGGAAAAAATCAACCATGATCTTAACCTCGTCTTTTGTCAAATCTTCCTTAGTAGAGTGCTTAGGAATCTCTTTCATGAGTTTTTTTCTTGCCTCGGATTCCGGCAACCTTATTTTAAGGTCCTTTTCGATGTAGCTTCTTAATGCGGATATCTTTAATAATTTGGTTGTCGCTTTGTAATCTTCAATGCTGTCAAAATATTGGTCTATCTTATCCGATGTCTCTTCCGGAGGTAAATGTTTTAGACTCTCGTAATCGGTAAAGTTATTTTTAAAAAAGTTGCCGATGGCAATTTCGTAGGCTTTTTTGGTGTTGTCGCTTAGCGTTTCTATCATAAAAAACTCCATATGATGAATTGGATAAATATATGTGTGTGGTATAATTATCGGCAATCTGGAAAAATGGTTTAAAAAAAGTGATTCAGATAATTACCGTTATCTGAACTGTTCAGATAATTTGAAAAAGTATGATTTATGCCATCCTGCAAGACAGTACAGCATTAATCATACCTTGAAAAAAGGTTAAATTATAAATCTTATTGAATTTTATTATTTAGTATTTTGAATTATTTAATTAATTCATTGACAAAAATAAGTTAATTTTTTATTATTAAATAACTGAAACACCTTGACTATGAATGGTCAAGAATTGCCTATGAATCGCGGAGATATTCCGGTTAACGATTGGAGTGGTGAATAGTTTCCCGTAGTGCTAAATAATCAATTTAGTTGACGACTTTTATTAAACTAAATAAAGGTCGATTAAAATTACGGAGGAAACATGAAAAACAATACTACTAATTTTCGTGAGTACAGTAAAGACTGGTACGAAGCATTTGGACAAGAAGATACAAGATATTATGGCATATTCTTAAGAAGGGAGAAAGAAGAGCAATATATTCTTGTTGACCCCAAAAGATTTAAAAGAATTTTTCGTATATCTGAAGAAATGAAAAGAGTGATGGACAAAAGGAAAGGCACATTGTTCCAACCATCGAAAAAAAGAATATCGGATTATAATATAAATATTATTAACCAAGATATTCAACTGATAAGAAAAGAATGGAATACTACACAAAAGCCTTTCATTAAAAAGATTCTTTCAGAGATTAAACCTGTGGACTTTAATCCCTGGGATGACGACTTATTTCAATGCGGTATAGTAGACTATGAAGAAGCAAACACCAACGCGCTAATGATGACTGCATTATCTCAGAATTATGCAAAATTTAGAGGAACTACCCTTTTTTGTAGTTTATATGCGCAATACTTTCATCAATTGGCAGCTCAATTTGATGCAATGATACTAAAAACGCTTACTCGTAATGGATATGAAGGGGATAAATATAATCGGAATGTGCTCTATGCATTTAAAGGTAATAAACAAGAAAAAATTGTAAATCTCGATGGTTTTAACGAGTACAATAAAATGTACATAATTTGGAATTTTATCAAGCATAATAGTCTTTCCACCTATAAATCTGTAAAAGACAATTTCCCTGAATTACTAATAGACGGAAAATATACTCAAGGAGAATTAGCTTGTTCCTTTATTAAATTCACTGATGAACTCATTGATTCTATCTTTGAAGGAATGGAACGATTTCTGAGAGAATATTGCCGTTTAGTATTTGGCGAAGATGGTTCCACGTAAACATTTGGTTGTAAATCGCCACGAGAAAAATGCTTAATTTACTTCATATTATAAAATTACGATGTTTTAAAATGTCCCAATATTTAACCAAAAATTAGTTAGAATTTTGGGAATAAATTTTATGTTTATTTAAAACTTAATCCATAATTCTTATCACTTATTACCATCTTATATTCTTGCCGTTTTTCCTTGAATAATAAAGTAAAATTATTAAAATAAAAGTGTCTTTTCCAAATAAATTATGTTGAATAAAATCATGCAATTATGCGGAGACCTCTAACAATTCTTTTAGTTCACATTTTAATGAATGAGTAAATAATTCTTGTGAAAAGTTATATTCACCATGTAAATTTATATGATTCCATGCAACAACAGATTTATTTTTAATTGATTTTATTAATAAATCTTTCTCCTGTTTGTTTTCACAGTTGAAAATCCTTTGAGTCAGATATAAATAATTCCAGCAGATGATAGCATTTTCAATTAACCTCTTGCAACCTTCTGAAATCAATTGTTCTTCTTTTGTACTATATTGAAACTCCTGATTATTACCAAAATATACGGCTTTTGCTAATCTGTTTGAACTTTCCAATTTATTGAGTTGTTTTTCAATAGCCTGTCTTAGTCCAACATCATCAATATATTTCAAGAGGAAAATCGACTTTATTATCTTTCCGAATTCCTTTATTGCTCTATATAAGGGGTGTTGTCTTGAATAAGAGCTTAATCTTCTAAAAAGTTGTGAGGCCGATGTTTTTCTTAATTTTATAGTTGCAATAAATCTTAAAATATTATCCCATTGTTTTTCGATAATCTGAAGATCAATAAATTTATCATGAATTATTTTATACCCATGATTCGTATAATCAGATTTCTGTTCAAAACCATATAATTTTTGGTCTCTGAATCCTTTAATTCTTGGTGCAAAAGAGACATCTAACATATGCGATACGCCAAAAATTATTTCGCTATATCCATGGGTATCGGTAGAATGAATATTGCTCTGCACAACATCATTCTGCATCAATCCGTCAATTACATAAGCAGCTTCCCTTTCTGAAGAACTTATTACAGTAGAATGAAATAATCTATGAGAATCATCGATAAAAGAATAAACGCTTACCCCACGAGCTTTACCAAAATATTTATAAGAATAATTTGAATTAACAGAATCTACAGAGATATTGTATTTTTGTCCATCACTGCTTGTATGAGTTGTATTTCTGTCATTTTTAAAAACATCTTTCAGGTAGAGTTTTTCAATCAGAGTTAATATCTTGTTGTTTGCATAATTTATATTTTCATATGAGAAATACCAATTAACCATGTTTTCAAGTTCATTCTGAACAATATTTTTCGATATTCTTGCGAGTTTTCCGATCCCAATATTACATCCATGCCCAATAATTCCCGCAAAAAAAGTTTTTTCGTCCGGCTTTTCTCTGTTATGTTTTATTTTCCAATGTTCAAATGCATTTGTAAAATCTGTGAACTTATTAACTGTTGATAATACCTCATTGATGACTACAACTTCATTTACAGGAAACAAATCAGGTAATTCATCTTCAGTATCTTCATCCTTTTTTGGAGTTGATACTATAATTTTATCTTTCTTCCCGAATTTCACATGTTTATTTTTACCGGAGATAATATTTTCATTTGTCTTTTTGTATTGATTATTCAATTCTGTTTTTAAAGTCTGTAGGATTTTATCAAACGAGATAAAATCCTCAAGACCGGCTTGTTTTAGAAGATTAACTTTTTGTTCTTTCCAGATATTCTTAGGGATTAAATAATCGTCGAAAGTTCTGTATTTATATGAATCAGCTAATGATAATGCCCCTGATTTTATTGCCTCGGTTATCTTTTCAAATAATAAAACTTTATAAAGGGATATTCTAAACTTTTTGTTATTATCAAAAATCATCACCTGTTCTTTTTCATCAAGAAAATCTATCGGCGCATCGTCGCAAAGCATTCCGTTTTTTATTTTATAATATTCAATTGCTTTTAACAGATGTTTATCGGATGTCTTTTCATCAAAATTAACTTGTTTTACTATATCAGAAACTCTATTTTGTAATTTAATTGATTTTGATTCGAGAATATTATAAAAATCAGCATTTTTAACTATTATTTTAGATTCATTTATAATTTCGTTCATTTTTTCTTGGACGGTATTATACTCTATCTTATTTTCTGTAAAAAACGCCCCAATAATTTTTATTCTATCAGAATCATTTATACAATCATTATTTATTGTTTCTTTAATTTTCTTAAGTACTTCAAGTTGATCATTTAAAACATCATAAATTTCGCTTATTTTCTTTTGATTTTCCTGCCGTTGTTCGTAGAGTTCATCTTTATGAAGTCTTATACAGGAATTTATGTTTGTTTGTGTTGATTGCTGTAGTTTTTCAATTAGAATATCATTTAGTTGATTGTATTGATGAGTTATAAAGCATATCAGGTATAAGTATTTACTGTTATCTCGTCTTGATATTTGAAAAACCTGTGATTTAATTAAAACCTGAGCGTAATATTCAACTATTTTAGGTGATAATTCTAATTTATCAATAATCGGATTAAATTTGTCAAAAAAAGATTTTAATGTTTTTAAGTCATTGATATTCTCTTTTATTTTTCCGGGAGACATAGAATGATTATATTTTTTAAAAAATGATACTTTATATCGAATAAGATTTTTGTGTTTTATGCCTATATAATTATCTTGTATTTCCAGAAGTTCATCAAGAATCTTTTTATCATCAGGGCTTATATACTTATTTACCTCCAGAACAAGATTCTTTTCAGAATTCTTTAATGTATCAGTTATTATTTCAGACAAAACATAGTATGAAGGTATTTCTATTTTATTATCTTTTAACCACTGAATAAGAGAGTCAAAAATATATCGTGGTTTTAATTGATTTGAACAAAAATATATTGCTTTTATTTCAAGTTCTTTTTTGCAGTGAGTGTCAAATCTTTTTATTCCAATCTTATTAAGAATAATCGCTTGATGTCTTTTAAAACTAGATTCTACATATTTACTAAAATCAATTTTATCTAATGGAATTTCTAAATAATTTGCAATATATTCAATATCTTTTTTACCTATATTTTTGGGATTATAAAATTTATTTGCATATTTGAAATATTTATATTGTAAAACGAATCCTATTTTATTAGCAAATGAACCGAATGTATTAATAATATTCATTTCCCAATCATTTATTCTAAGATATTTTTTTCTTTCTTCGCTATTAAAGTTCGGAGGAGTATTAAAATTTTTCTTTTCAATATTGTTAAGTATTTTAATGTGTGACATAAACCAGTCCTTATAAATTTTCGAGTTTGTTTTTAATTTTTTCTTTATCGGGGTTTGTGTAGAGTAAAGTTGTATGAATATTTGAATGACCGGCTAAATAGGCAACTTCATGAATGCCCAGATTATTTTCTAATGCGTTTGTGCAAAAAAAATGGCGTAGTTGATGTGGGGTAATTTTTATGCTGTATTTATTAAATATTTTATTTACTGCAGTTCTATCTAATTTTTTTGTCCTTTTACTCAAGAATAAAAAAGATGAAGTATTTGCCGTTGTGTATTTCTCTCTAATTTTAAGATATTCGTTTATTGCTGTAATAACTTTGCTATTAAAAATTACTATCCGTTGTTTATCACCTTTTCCTGATCGAATAATACATTCTCTGCTTTCAAGATTAAAATCATCAAGTTTGATATCCAGCGCTTCTGAAATTCTAAGTCCTGTATAACAGAGTAGAGTTACTAAGGCATAATTTCTTAAATCTCCGGTTTCAAGAATAACTTGGAGAAATTGCTTTACTTCATCATTTGTTACTTTTGTTGGAGCTGCATATTCGGGATTTAGTTTAATCATAATTTTACTTGTAATAATTATACCATTCATAAAGTTTATTGAAATCAAGTATTCATTAAACTTTTTTAAGGTATTCAGTTTTCTGTTAATGGATTTTGCGTTGTTTCTTTTGACATTACTCAAATATTTTTTATAATCAATAATATTCTGAATGTGTAATATGGTTAATTTCATATTGAAAGAGGTTTCAAACCAATTAAAATATTCGGTCAAATCAAAAATATAACTGTCAATTGTATTGATACTTTTCCTTTCATTCTCAAGATATTTTTTGAAATTTTCAATCATTAGTGCTCCTCAAAATAATTATGTTGCCAAATAAAATGGTGATTTTAAATAAATTATGTTGTCAAACTATTTAGAATCATATACTTTTCGATTGATTTACGCAACATAAATTATGTTATGGAGAAATGATTTTATGCCAAAAATATTATAATTTTGGGGTTCTTTTTATCTGAATTGATACTTATTTTTTATGTAAAAATTATGAATTCTCGTGGCGATTTACTACCAAATGTTTACGTGGAACCAAGATCCACAAGAAGCATTATGGAACTCTGAGGAATATTTTCAATCAATTGTAGATAGAGAGATAGAGGAAATACAAGACACTTTCGGGCTTCTATATGGATTTTATAGTTAAAGAAAAGAAATTCATTCAAATTATTAAAACTATTATAATAAGTAATGTTAATAAAATCCAGTTTTCTTAACATTACTTATGATCTATGTTAAAATATTTAACTTTTTTTAACATACTTTATTTCTATGTTAATATTTTCATCGATTTAGAAAGAGATTAAATAATGGTTCGTTTATGTAATAATTATTATTACCCATTTTTTCTTTTCTTAAATAATTTTTATCTGCTAAATCGTCAAGATATTTCGCCGCAGTTTGTCTTGTGATATTCAAGTCTCGTTCAAGGAACTCGATTTTTGTATAAGGATGGCAAAATAGATTATTAATTAAATCCTGTGAATAAAACTTAAAATTTTCTCTAATCCTGTGTTTATATTCCATCATTAACCTTTTAATCTCATTTATGATTATAATTGTTTCCCTTGATGTCTCTTCGACTCCCTCTAATATAAATAAAATCCACTCCTCCCAACTGTTTTTTGTCCTTACCTCTTGAAGCAATCTATAATAATCACCCTTGTTTTTGATAATAAATCTACTCAAATATAAAATCGGAATATCTAAAAGTCCTTTCAAAACCAAGTATAAAATATTTATAATTCTTCCTGTTCTTCCGTTACCATCATAAAAGGGATGAATACTTTCAAATTGATAATGAATGATAGCCATTTTGACAAGCGGATCATATTCACAGAAAGCATCATTGTTTATAAAGACTTCGAGATTGTCCATTAATCTTATTATATCATCAGGATTTTGGGGCGGAATATATACCGTCTCTCCTGTATTATTATTTTTCAATTCTGTGCCGGGTAACTTTCTGAATCCAGCTTTATTGTGTTCAATTATTTCCTGTATTTCGATGATGTTATTGTTTGTAAGTAATCCGGTATTCTTTACTATTTCATACCCCTTTTTTAAAGCGGTTGAATAATCTTTTACCTCTTTAGCCGAGGCATTACTGATAAACTCACCAAACAAATCCTCTTTATATAACTCATCATGAGTTGTTATGATATTTTCAATTGCCGAACTGTCCTTTGCTTCGAGCAATGGCAAAGTATTTATTAAGATTGATTGATTTGGAATTGTAAGAGATACCCCTTTTAATTCCGATAAATATCTGTAAGCATTGGCAGTCTTTTTTAAAACCTTTGTTGTCTCAAGATTTATTTCCGGCGGAAGTTCGTTTAGTTTAAAGTTTTTCATAGTATTATTTTCCTGATTATTTTAAATTTAATTATTTTCTAAAATATTCTATTTTAAATTCTTTAATTATTAATTCAAATGCTTTTCAATTTTTATACTAATCTATATCAATATTTTAAAAAGCTAATTTGATTTCAAGATCATACCACTCATTCTGAATTTTATGCTATGAAAAATTCAGATTAAGTTATTGGGTTCATTCCTTATCCTATTAAATCCTCAATAATTTCAAATCTACAATTATTCTTATTATTACATGACAAACAACCTATTCTTTCAGAATGTAAAGCCAAACATAAAAAATGTGTTGGGCGACTCATTGCAACATAAGCTATTTTTAAATTTTCTTTTACTCTACCTTTAATTTTATTTTTTTCATATTCCCCACAAATAAAGCTTTTTATTCTATTCGAGTCATAATCATAATAAAATGTTTCTAAATATAATGTTGCTGCATGAGTTTCTCCTTTTACAGAATGAACAGTTCCTAATTCAATTTCAATATTATATTTTTCTGATTTATAAATATTATTGCATTCTAATTCCTCTTTACTTAATTCAACAGATTTATTTTCAATAAAATCCTTACATTTAATTTCATTAAAATTATTCCATATTTTTTTAATATTTAATAAAAAATAATTCTTAATATCCTCATATAATAAATCAACGGATTCATTTTTTAAAATTCTCTTTATCCAAATATAAATATTATTTCGAAAATCTTTATAAAAAATCTCACATTCCTTCTTTAAGTAATCTTCTAATGTCCCTTGTGAAAAATAATACCCTTTTTTGTTTTTAATATCCCCATCATCTAATATTTTATTAAATATTGAAATAAATAGCATATAGCATTTTTTTACATCTTTTTTTATATCTAATGATTTAATAGCATAAAGAAATGATAATAAGTTATTATAATAATGTTTTTGCTTTATTGTTGATTTATTCAGAGATTTTTTATAATTTTTATAATATTTTTTTAAATAAAGTTTTTCATTATTTTGATCATTTCCTTTTTCTCCAACCCATCCAACTGCTTTAATTTTCTTGTTTGTTTTATTTTTAATATTATATTTAATTACTAATTCTGCATATTTCTCTAAAATTTTACTAATTGAATCATCATTAAATAAAATTATATGAGGTTTTACAGAATCGATCTTTGTATTTCCAGATAATGAATCATATTTATCAATAATACATACTGTTTTTAATATATCAGAGATAAAATTTCCAAACCTCATACTTTTTGAAATTTCAAGTATATTCTCTTGAGGATTATCAAATTCTTCTATCTTGTTTTTATCATCAAAAATTGCTTGACGAGGATCTCCAAATTTCTGAATTATAACTTTTTTATCATCAAATATTTCATTAATTAATTTTTCTTGGTGTTTATAAGTATCTTGTGTTTCATCAATAAAAAGATATTTAAATCTTGTTGATAAAATATTTTTAATTAATGGCTTTTCATTTAAATACCAATATGCATAACAATATGAATCAGAAAAAGATAATATTCCGTAATCATTCATTATTTTATTTTTATACCCCTTTATACTTTTTGCACTATTATTATTAGTCTTATAAACAGGTTCGCCATTAATATCTTTTAATAAAATGTTATGATCATCAAATGAAAAAATCCAATTTGTAATTTCATTTTCCCATTCTCTTCTTTTATTTATATTTGGATTATTTCTGATGTCCATAGGTAAGTATTTTATAAATGTGTTTTTATAAAAATCATTATCTATTACTTTCGGTCTTTTTTTATTTATTTTTATAAAATAAGGAATAGCTAAATATTTATCAACAAATGATTGAATAGTTCCAAAAAAATTTGGATATTTAAATAAAATATCACTTTTACTACCAAGTTTATTTTTGATTTCGTCAATTGCTACATTTGTATGAGTTAATACACATAACCCTTTATTATTTTCAAAAGGTATTCTGTCAGCTAATATTGTTAACTTTGCCAATAATACCGTTGTCTTTCCGCTTCCAGGACAAGCAATAACATTTAAATTTTTATTCATCTCTTTAATAATATTAATTTTCTCTCCAACTAATTTATCTTCTAAATCAGAAAAAGTATCACCTTCTTTTAATAAATATTTTTCTGCTCTTTTTATTTCTTCATCATTAATTATCATTTGAGTCCTCAATTTTTTCTGTTACATGCTCTATTGCTTCCCTTAAATATGAAATTTTTTGATCTGATTTTAGTAATTTAGTAACATCTTTTTTATGCTCATTAATTAATATTGAAAATATCTGCGCTGTAACCGCTTTTGAAGCTGATTTATTAAATAAAGGATTATAAATTTCATAAGCAATTTCTTCCGGTTTTTTTCCATTTTTTTCAAATTGTTTTATTTCTTTTATACTATCAGTAATATTATAATTTTCCAACCAATAATCATCCTTTGATTTAATTTCCTTTGCATGTAATATAGCTTGATACAAATATTCTTTTAATCCACTTAAAGCTATAACATATTCTAAAGTCCAGTCAGGAGAAACAAAACCTTTTATATTTTCATCAAAATTATATTTTTTATTTTTCATTTCTAATTTAGTTTTTTTATTACCATCAATACTATCTAAATCTTTGTTATCTTTGTCAGAATAATATTCTTTTGGTTTTATGTCTAAATCAGTGATAATTGATATTCTAATATCCAATTTTGGATCACTTTTTCTTTTAAATATATCAGCATATCTTAATAAGGCGGTACTTCCTACATTGACAATCGATACACCATATTTATATAATGGTCTACCTAATAATTCAGCTAAAGTTGGTATTATTAAATTTTCAGCGTCACCCTCAACAATAATAACACCTCTGGCAAAAAAAAGATTAGCTTTTGTATCATCAAGAAATCTTTCAAGAAATTTATAATCTCCTTGAGATAATTTTGTATAGTCTTCTCCCATTGGGTAAACATTTTTATTTTTACAAATTATAAGATTTTCTAATTTAATTTTTGATGTTATATTAATACTATGAGTTGTTAAAATTATCTGAATATTTTTAAAATCATTCTTTTGAAGATACTCTATTACTCTTATCTGCGCTTGCGAATGTAAATGGGCTTCTATTTCTTCAATAAGAACTAAATTAAGAGGATTGTTCTTCTCAATTTCAGTTTCTAATAATAATAATTCTATAGCAATAAAAAGTAAATTTAAAGAACCTAATCCAGACTTATTATCATCAAATAATAAATTTAATTTATGTAAAACATCAATTAAATTACTATTTGAAAAATTTATATTTGATAAATAATTTTCATTATTAGGAAAAAACTCTTTTAATTTTTTGTCAAGGTTATCTTTAATTGATTTAGCAGCTTCAATTTCATTTCCTTTTCCGTCTGGAACTTTTTCTTTATTAAAATATTCTTCAATCAAAATATTGAAATCCTTAATATATTTTTCAAAAATGTGATCTTCTTTATCACCGTTATTGTTTTTCTTTTCAATAAATAATTTATGACTTTTTAGGATTTGAGCTAATCTTGATTTTTTACCAGCAGATAACTCGTTCTCAGCATCTCTTAAAGGTTTTAAATAAGTAACTCTTAATAAATCTCTAACATCACTATCTAATAATAGATCAGATCCTTCTATTCCTGCTTTTATATCAGTAAAAATTCTATTATTTTTTTTTCGTGCTATTAATCTTATCTGTAATTCAAATTGATTATTATCATTAAAATTTCCCCACTCAAGAAAATTTGCTGCTTCCTCATCTTTAAAATCAGAAAAAATACATTCTATTTTTAATTCTTCACTTCTCAAACCATTTTTATCTTTAAAAAAATCTTCTGAATCTATAAAAATATAATCATGTGTCTGAGTTAATAAAACTTGTTTTATTGCATCAATTATAGCTGTTTTCCCAGAATCATTTTCTCCAATTAATACATTAACACCTTTTTTGAAATTAACTGTTAATGATGGTTCTTTTGTTATATCAGATAATCCATATTTTCTATAATTCCATAATTTTAATTCTGATAAATACATTATAATAAACTCCTGAAATATTTAAAATCAAGTATAATTATTGAACAGAAAAAAGATTCTTATCATTTTGCTTATCATTTTGCTTATCATTTTTAATATTCACCTTTTCTGTTATTATATCATCTTCACTAATATTTCCAATTAAAATTGGGGAATAAGGATAATGTAATTCTATTTGTTTTAATACAATATCTTTATTATTATTAGCATAACAATATTTACATTCATGATTGCATGTATTATAAGCTCCTATATCAATGCTTTCTATACAACCACATTCCAATCTTTGATTTTTATCTTTTTTAAAATTAAAAACATTTCCTGTTATTTGTTCAAATAATAATGGGTCAATACATTTACCGTGATTAATTCCATATTTTGCAAGATCATATAATTCTGCGCAACTTTCTAATTTAATGTTAAAAGATTTGGCTATTTCAGAAAACTCTTTTGAGATAATATTAATTGCTGTATCATCTGCTAATAAAATATTATATTTTTTAAAAGTATTTGAGCATTTTTTATATCCATCAACAAAAGAAATTATACATTTTTCAGTATAATCAGACAATTCTTTTATAAGATATAAAAAATATTTTTTATGATAATCTATATTATATTTATCATTAATTATAATTGGGTCATATCTCCATATAACTTTATTTTTTCCAATCTTATCTGATAATTTTTTAAAAGTTTTTATAATTCCTTTTTTTTGCGGAACATTTACTTCGATGTCCTGTCCATAAGAATTAAGAGTAAATTGAAAATAATATGAATATTCTTTAATTAAATCCAAATTATCAATCATTGGTTCCGGATTCTTTGTCCAAAAAACAAATCCATCTATAATTTGCGGTTCTAAAGAAATTTTACTTACTTGTTTTTTATTTACAGGATTTCTTACATATAAATATTTTTCTTTTATTCTATTGTAAAACCATTGAGAATAAAAAGCCGGTATATCTGTTCTTCTGCTTACGCTTAATATCACTGTTATACTCCTATTTTTTCAATTAATATACATGCACTCCGACATTCATTTACATTATTTGTAAAATCATTAATATTACTTATATTTTGAAATATAAATTTATTAACCGGTGCAATTTTGCAGGGATATGAAAAAATCATATTGCAATTTCTTCCAGTATAATCAAAAACACCTTTTTTATTTTTATATTGAGATATACTTAAACTATTAACCCATTTTTCTATCTCATCTCTTCCCATATTATACGAATTTGTATCATTTATCAGAATATATGAGTTTAAAGGAAGACTATTTATAATTGGGGTAATAATATCATTTAAAAAATTTGACACCTCTATCGAAGAATTATCAGAATGTTTGTAAATATCAGAAATAATATAATTTAATATAAATAATTTGGTTGATGATAAATATTTGTTGTCATATTTAAGAGTTGAATTATAAAAATAAGGCAATATAAATTTTGATTTTTGTTTTATTATATTTGAAATAGTAGTTTGACAAAAATTCCAAATGTCATTTTGATCAAATCCAATATAATTACATTTTATTGATTCACTTCTTTCTCTTAAAATTTTCTCAATTCCAATAAGTTCGGTCGCCGGACCACATCCTAAAGATATTATATTTTTATTATCTATATCACCCCAAAGTTTTTTTTTATTAACAAGTAAATAATATATTTCTGAAGCATAACGATTTAAGAATCTGGCAACATATGAAATAGTTATATTTAAACATTCATATACTCTCATTTTATGTGCGGTGTCGTTAAAAATCTTTGATAGGCAATCAACACAATTATTTTTGAATTCACACTGAGAAGAACATAAAGAATTTTTTGAACAGGTAAAATCGGTTTTATTATTACAATCTTCAATATTATTTAAACATTCTTTTATATATTCATTATAGATTATACTCATAAGTGAACTCCATTTTATCAATAAAACTTATAATTTGTTAATCTTAATATTTCCTTCTACTTTTTTCTTTACATCTCCACCACTCTCTCATCTCCAGCGATATTTCTTACTTTCATCCTTAACGGTTTTTTATCTACAATTACTTTTCCGTCCCAAAAGTTTTTTGTTTTCTCACCGTTTAAAATCACATAACCCTTTTTATCGATTTTCAATTCATATCCGCTTATCCATAATCCATCTTTATTAGTAAAATCAATGCTGATAAGTTCGATTAATTCAAGTCCGTTTTCACTAATTTCAATCGGTTTAAATTTTTTGTTTTTATTATCGTTTCCGTTTTCTTCTTCGGTATCATTATTGCTATTTTCTTCATCAAATAATGTTTCTTTACTGTTTTGAAGTCCTTTTTTATTATTGTATTCATCTATTTTTTGAATAAGCCTGTCGCTTATAAAAGATTTAAATTCAATGATATGATTTTTACCATCATTTTTTATTTCATAATTTATTATGTCATTAACAACAACTTCCTGTAAGATTTCTTTCAAATCTCTTAATTCAACTTCGATTTCAGTCGGATTATTATCATCAATAAATTTTTTTAACTCATTTTCTTCGTCAATATCAATGTAATATACTATTACTTTTTTTATATTATCTTCTAATTCCGGTAAAGCAATATTTAAAACTCTATTCATCAAAGGAATATCAAGTAATTTTGTTGTATGGTCTAATAAGTTTGGAATATAAACCGGTATCATACCGAGTTTACTGTCGTTTATTATACCTTCCCAGAAGCTGTCAAGCGAATCTTCATTTTTAAGACCTGTTATCATTGATTTAAGTTTGTCCATTGTCTGAACAGAATTTCTGAATAAGGATACGCCGTCTTTTATCTCGTATATGTCAAACTCCGCTTTACTCTGTATTAACCTGTCTCTTGTTGTCTGAATACTGTTTATACCTATATCAACATGGATAAAATTTCGGTTTAAATCATTGGCAACTTTTGCAGTAACTCCTGAACCGCCGAAAAAATCGGCAATAAGCATTCCTTCATTGGAGGATGCTTTGATAAAAATTTCTAACAATTTTTCTGGTTTTCTTGTTGAATATTCAATATCAATTAATTCAATGCCTTGAACAAAAGGAATTTCAAATATTTCTGATGGAGTCCCATCATTCATATAAGCTTTTCTTACTGTTCCGTCTTTTTCATTATATAATTTATACTTTTTCCCATTTTCATCTACTTTATCATATCTATTAATCGCTTTTTCATCATATGGAACGAGACAAGCTTCATAATTAAAAAAATAATTATCTGACTTAGTATAAAAATAAATATTATCATGTTTTTTAGGGTAATTTATTTTTGTGCTTGTTGGTCCAAAATATTTCCAAATAATTTCATTTTTAAAATTATCTTCCCCAAATACTTCATCCATTAATATTTTTACATAATGTCCGATATGCCAATCAAGATGAACATAAATACTACCGGTATCGCTCATAATACTTTTTATTGCGACAAGATTTTCATACATCCAATTTAGATAATCCTCTTTATTCCATATATCGCCATACATCTTTTCTTCAAATGATCTTAATTCTTCAATGTCCATTGATTCTTCTGTTTTTTCTATTTTCTTTGCTAATTCCGGATTTCTTCTGATATAAACTTTTTTTGCATAATCAGCTCCGCTTGCAAACGGCGGATCAATATATACAAGATCAACTTTTATATTTTTATCTCTCAAATATGCGCAGGCAGAAAGACACTCGCCTCTGATTACCCTATTTTTAGGATTATCCCCTACTCTCTCAATTTTTTCAAGTTCATAAAGAGGTAATCCTCTGTTTAATCTCCCATAAACTTTTTCATTGTCTTTATATTTTAATATTCTTCGAGTCCTGATAAAATTATCAAGAATAGCCTGACCGCTTACGGTCTCCGGTATAAACGGAACATATTTGATAGCCATTATTTATTCCTCCAATAGTTTTGTTACTTCTTCTTTAAGAGTCGGGATATTACCTTTTACGACTTTCCATAGCAGATCATCATCTACTTTATCATATCCATGAATTATTCTATTTCTCATTGAAATTATTTTTCTTGTATCTGAAATATTAATAGACGGATTAATATTTAAAAGATTATTCATTGCCTCTCCTATTATTTCGAGACATCTTTCGATCGCTCTTTTTAATATCAGATTATTTTTATAATCTTCCAATTTTTCAGTTCCTTCCAAAAGCATTTCTATTTCATTGATTACGGTTAATATATCCATCAAATATTTTTTATATTTCATAATATCTCAATTCTTGTTTTATTGAGTTCATCAATAAAATATGGATTACTCAAATTATTTTTTGTCAGCAAATCAACCGGTCTTTGCAGATAATCTTCAAGTGAAAATAAGACATTCCACCAGCAATCTGAGTAACTATCCAGATCAAGATTTTTATCAAAATCCACATAAATATCAATATCACTATCCTTTTTAAAATCATCTCGCAAAACCGAACCAAATAAATACGCCTTTTTAACATTGTTTTTAGTTAATATATCTCTTATTATATCCAATTTTGAGGCAATCTCCGGATTTATCATTTTTATCCCTCCATAAAAAAATTATTTATTTCGTTTGATAATTTTCGCAAAATATCATTAGTATCTTCATTGTCCGAAAAATATATATAATTAAAACGATTATATCCAAATTTATCGTTATTCATTCTGATAAATTCGGATTCTATAAATTTTCTTCTCAATTGAAAGTTTTTCTGTTCGGAAAACCCCTCCCCTTTTGTTTCGATAATTAAGAGTTTGTAAATCTTTTCATCTTTTCTCTTAATTAATAAAAAATCGGGAGTATATTTGCCGATGTATTTAAAATAATTTCCGGGTTTAGAATAACAGGATATATGAAAGTCTGTTAAAAATCTATCCCCATTATAATAAAGTTCGAGATTATTATTTTTAATACTTTCTAATGTTAATGCCTCTTTAAGAAAATTCAGTTCAAAACTACTCTGGAAAAAGTTATAAGGCAGATAGTGAAACGAATAATTTTTATTAAAAACCGCTTCGCTGAATGATGGAATAGGTATCATACCTGCTATTAAAGGATTATTCTTTTTAACCTCTTCAACATCTTTTATTGCTTTCTCTAACGCTTCTCTCGGATCTGCATTTGTTTTATCAATTTCAATAATATTCTTACAAGAAATTTCATCAGGATATATTTTTTCATGTTTTGGAATACTATTTAACTTTGAAGCAATAAGCATTTGAGCAGTTTGAGGAATGATTTCACTTTCGGTAGTTAAAGTTCTTTTACAATAAAACGATTTTCTTATAATACTTTTAACTTCATCCTGATTAAATAACTCATTAAAATAATAATCATTGTCATTTTTATAAGTTATTTTATCAAATATAATTTTTAATAATTTGTTATACTTTAATAAATCGTCAAAACTAATAGTATTGAAACCCTCTTTATAAATATCAAAAATCCATTTATTAAAAATAGCTTTTTCGTTACCGACATTATTTAAAAATGATTTTGTTTCATTTTCAGTTAAATTTTGCTTATGAATAATAAAAGCGTTTTTTCTCAAAGATTCGTCTTCTGTTATGTTTTCTATTTTATGGGAAGTATCAGGATTTTCTTCAATCATTATTGTATTATAATTTACTTTAAGCTGATAAAATTCAAATTTCGGAAGTCGTAAATAATCAAGTCTTGATACTTGATTTATTAATTCCTGTTTCTCATTTTTAGAAATATTATTAAGTTCTTCTATTGAAGTTTTTTGTTCCTCTTTTAATTGTTCATTTAATTTTTGAGCGTTAAAATCATTAAGCCATATAATAGCGGATTCTTCTTTGTCTTTATCAACCTGTCTTAAACAGCGGCATGATGTTTGTAAAACCATATTTGTCGGACTGTCATTTTTTTGAGACAAAATAACGCCTGTCAGACTTCTACAATCCCATCCCTCTTTACCTACCTGCACAAGAAGGATTATTTTTATATTTCTCCCCGCATTTGTTTCAGGAATATCGAGCGAATTAAAATCAAGTTCATTTTCTTTTTGAAATTTATATTTTTTATTCCCTTTATGATATTTTAATATCTCAGTCGGATTTATTTTTAACTGTCCAATTAAATAGGGATAAACCTCCTCCTCTAACCTCTCGATTTGTCCGCAATATATCGCAATCTTTGCTGATGTCCCGTTTTCATAGTATTTATTATTATATTTACTATAAAAATCCTTTACCCCTTTTTCTATTATCTGTATCGGCTCCAAATTATAAGCAATCTCAACTCTTGGTTTTTTTAAGAACTTCCTGATTGCTTTAGTCAATGAATAATAATAAACAGTATTGGTAATTTGAGAGAATTTTAAAACTGTTTTCTCTGTAATATTTATTTTATCCGGACTTGATAAATAAGGAGTTCCTGAAAATCCTAAAACATTTGTGATTATTCCGCTTTTGTTCCACTTATTTACAACCTGTCGAAGTTTAATATCATCAGTTGCAGCATGATGGACTTCATCGATAAATATTGAAAGATTTGGAATTTTCCCGATTAAATTTCTTAATTCGTTTGCCTTTTTATCAATATCATCTTCTGTTCTTTCATCTTCAAATAATTCCCCCTGCTCATTTAAAACAACTCTGTCTAAAATAACTTTTTCCGCATTAACTACCATAACTAAGCCTTTTAAATCTGAATATGGTTGATAATGACCTATTTTCCCCGCATTTGGATTTTGAGTTTTATTACTTTTTTTTGCAGTTTTGGGCTGATCTAATACTTCAAATTTTAGCATCCTTTTTATATTTGACGCAGCCGGTTCCGGAATAATCCACGAAGGATCAAATTTTTCAATTGTCTTTAAACTCGGAATTATTGAAGATTTCAAACCTGAAGGGACTAAAATAATAAAATTGTGGGCAAATAATTTATTATCCGGTTCGGTTAAAGCAAAATATAAATCAAGATAAATAAATGACGCCATTAAAAAAGTTTTCCCTGCTCCCATAGGTAAGCTGAAAAGATAATCAGGATAATCATTATTATAAAAAATCTGTTTGATTATTTTAATGAAATCGATTTGATGAGAGTTCTCAATTATTATTTTCTCTAAATCAACATCGGACTTTTTATCATTATTATATCTTAATTTAACATATTGATAAAAAGATAAAGATTCCTTATTTTTTTCAAATATATTCTTAACATTTTGGCTTATATGCAAATTGTTTAAATCAAGATTCGTATTAAAAAATCCTTCTGCAAAAAGTCGCCATAACGGTTTATTATTACATTTTAATTTTAAAAACAAATATGTTTCAATCGCTTCAATTTGTGTATCTCTTAATTCACCTTTATTTGTTATATAATCCAAAATAGTTTTTATACTACACTCTGAAGAATTTAACCATTCGTTTTTTTTAGTTGCTATTAAATCATAAAGCATATTTATTTATCCATTTTATTTTTTAGAGATTATACACTACAATACCCTACTTTGTCGAGGATTTTTTTTCAAAAGACATCTCTCGGATATACTCTTTCACCACATCCTTAAACTTAACTCTATATGCCGCCTCATAAAATTCCTTGCTTATGTTAAAAAAGGGATTAGACATCTCTTTTTTAATCTGCTCCTGTATCTCAAATTGTTTCTTTTTAGGAATACTATTATAATAATCATGGCATTGTTTTTCAATCGCTTCTTCCTGTTCCTCGATTGCTTTCTGTTTTTCTATGTCCCCTACCCTATTCTTTTCAAGTTCTATTTCTCTTAAACGCTCTTTTTCTTTGCTTTCTTGCTCTTTTCTAATCTTTGCAAGATGCAAAAAGTATTCGTCAAACTGCCAATTATTGATTATCGAGTTATATAAAAATCGTCCTTTACCGTTTACCTTATGTGGAGAATGTTCAAGTAAGTAGTTTAACTGTCTTATTTTAACATCGATATACTCAAAGTCGAATTGAGTTATTATCTGTTCGGATTGTCTTTGGCTTATACCTAAAGAGATTAATTTTGCCATGTAGTCGTTTGATAAACTCTTGTCCTTTCCTGTATTCTTATTTTCAAATGAAGCAGAAGATGACGATTTTCTTTCTTCTTCTTTTTTTTGAATTTGAATTTCTTTTGTCTCCTCAAATTTTGCGGTATTATTTTCAGTATTTGCCTCATTTTTAGGGGTAATATTACTATTTTTTACCTCAGAATTTGAGGTGTTAGAAACTTGTTTGTTAGTCTCCGGTGTTGTTTGATGTGTATTTTCAGATAGAGAGAATTTTATTTTATATTCAATTCGTGTCGCCTTTCCCCTACCCTCTTTTGTAGTTTCTATTAAGTTAAATAATTTAAGTTCTTTGAGTCCTGCTAAAACTGAATTTTCCGATAACCCTGAATATTTCTCTATCTGCGAGATACTTATAACATCGCTTTCTTTGTGCCAGCCGATGGTTTTTCGTAAGATCACAAGGAATACCTTTGTTGCTGTTCCTGATAGTTTTAAAAGCCACTCGTCGATAAAATTGTTTGGAATTTTTGTGAAATGTAAAATATTATTCTCTATTAATGCCATAATCTTTCCCTCCCGAGGAATTTTTTAAAGAATGTTTTTTTACGAGAGCATATCTCTCCCGTGATTGGTTAAAAATACCTTTGTAAAAAGGATAAATTTCACCAATAATTAAAATTTTGAATTTTTTAGTTGACATTTTTTTGATTATGCAGTAATATATGAAGTGTAAATTTAGTTAATGTTTAACTTTATATATTAAGCATTTTGCTTTTAAAAGACTTCTTTCTGCGAAAAAGAGGTCTTTTTTTTATTTTTCAAGTCATATGTATTGCCCCCCCCATAAATATTAGACACTTCAGATAATTTAGATTAATTTAGAAAAATAATCAAGAGTAAATTACAAATTATCAAAAATATTTTTATGTTTGTAATAAACTGTCAATAAAACAAGCCGATAATAGGCTCATATGTAGTAAAACAAATAAGAAAAACTCAAATATTAAAAAAAATAGATTACGAAATACAGAAAATATTTGACATATCGTAATATATTTATTATACCTGAATTTATATGGGGGGAAATATGAATTTAAAGACTATCAATGAAGCAAGCGCAATAAAAAACATTCCATCAACCACTATACGAGAGTGGCTTGATAATCCTGATGTGAGGTTGGAAAAATATACAAATGAGAAAGGAATTATTTGTGTAGATTTAGATCAATTGTCAAGATTAGAAACCAATGTTTTAACTTTGTATAATAAAAAGGGCGGAGCAAGTAAAACGACAGAAGCGATAATGCTCGCGTATTATTATTCAATGAAAAAACAAAAAGTTTTAGTGATAGACTTTGATTCTCAAGAAACAATATCAAAATACTTTTTGGGAAGAAATTTTGTATATAATCTTAAAAGTTTAGAATCGAACTCCTTCGACAATGTATTATTAAAGTTAGATGATGAAGATAAAAAATTTATGCTCGATAATTATGAAAAAGATGGTAAAGAATATATTTTAAAAAAAGAAATTAGTGAAGAGGATAAAGAAGTTGTTATCGCTATTCTTGAAGAACAGGAATTTGATATACCTTTAAATGAGACATTGTATGATTTTTTTATAAATCCCAAGAAACAAATATCGAAAATATGCAAAAAAGTAGACGAAAATATTGATATTTTACCGGCAAGAGATTCATTTGATCATTTTGATAAGATAAAATTACCTGAATTTCATGATTACATAGAACCCCTAAGAAAATTTTTTTCTAAATATTCTGTTGTTGTAATTGATTGTCCACCGGCTTTAAATAATTTTTCCCAATTAGGATTAATGTTGGCTGATTATATAATTGTTCCTTTTATGCCTACCGCATTAATTTATGAGGGGACTATATCAATGTTGGAGGGGCTGTTTAAACTTTTGAATTATTGTAAATATTTGAAAGGTTGGAAAATATTATGTACAAATATAACTAAACAAAATATTAAGGTTCAAAAAAAATATATGGATGCAGTAAAAAGAGAAGCAGAGGGAAATGTTTTTGAAAAGTATATCCCAAAGTATGTTGTTATAGAAAATATGCCGGAAGAAAAAAATAATATCTTTGAGAAGTATCAACACGATAATAAAATATCAGAAATTAGAGAAGCGTTAGATGAATTAGATGAATATATATATAAGATAAAGGACTAATATATGCAAAGATTAACCGGACTAAAAGCAAGAATTAATAAGGTGAATGTTAAAATACAGGAAAATACTGAAAATAGTTTAGAAATATTGGAAAATAATCCGACAAAAGAAAATTATGAAAACGCGATCTCTTTAATAGAAAATGATCTTTTAATTTCAAAAGAAGATAGAGAAACGATTCTAAAAGAGATAGATGATAGATTTTTAAAACTATTAGAAAATAATAATTTTGATGAAATGGCGATTGAAGATGTTGAGCAAGAAATATTTTATTTAAAAAATAAAGGGAAACAAGTTGTTTATATGATTGGGAAAAGATTAAATTATTTACACGAACAATTTTCTTTATCTGATTCAATAAAATACGAAAAACTCAAAGATTATAAAACATTTGAAAATTATATACAATCTAAGTTTAATATTGCACGCCAAACCGGATACCAATATATGGGAATAGCGAAATATTATGATGTCTGTGCGCACAGACAAATTGATTATAGTAAATTAGTTCCGTTTTTGTCAATTTTAAAAGAAATTGAGAAATCCGAAAGGAACGATAGGGTAACACTTTTAGAAAAGATGATAGCGGAAAGTATTGAAATTGTCGAAAACCATTCTTATAGAGAGGTTAAAAAAATTGTCATTGAAAAAAAGAATTCTCTTGGTTTTAGTGTTAAGGAAAAAGACTTTAACAATGGGTTTAGTAAGTCGATAGATGCATTCTTAAAGAAGATACCTGATTCGTTAAGCGAATATAATAAAGTAGAAATAGAGAGATTAATAAATAAATTAAAAAAAATGATTTGATTTTAAGTAGAAAGTTGTTTGTTTTCTGTTTTCCACTCGTTAAGAATAAAAATGAACTCTTCGAAAAGTAATTCAGAGTCTTTATACAATGAATGTATCTGTTTTTTTATTTTATCTATTTTGTTGAGATTATTGTTAGTCGGAGTTAAATTTTTTTTTGAAGAATAAAATCGTTGAAAGATATTAAATCGGGAATTATTGATTTGAGTAAATCTATAAATGAAACCCGAAAAAAAGTATCGTAAGAATTTTTGTTTTCTTTAGAGAATGGGATTTTGATGTTTTTCTTTGCGTTTTCCATAATTTGGAGTTGATCGTAGTTTGGCAGATTTTCAAAATAATTATTGCATTCATTTTCAATATACTCCTCATATTCACTTTTTAACTCTTTTTCGTAATTAAGGTAATTTTCTCTTGCAATCTGTTCCTCAATTTTTCTTTTCTGAATTAATTCATTTTCTTCTCTCTTCGCTTTATCTCTTTGAAATTTGTTATACTCTTCCGATGTCCAATCTTTGAAAATTAGATTATATAAATATATTGATTTGCCTTTAACTTTATGGGAATGATTTTCCAACATAAATTCAAGTATGTTTATTTTTTCTTTGATGAAATCCGGTGATTTGCTTTTGATTGCAGTCATCACTTGATTGATGTGGAGTTCATGAGAAATAAGAGTATTAATTAGAGAAGAAGAATCCTCTTTGTTTTCAATTATCGGTGTAATTTTTTCACTAATATTATTGTTTAAAATAGGTTTCTCTTCTTCTTTCTTTATATTAATACTTTCTTTTGTATATGACTTTTTTGCACCATTAAATTGGTCTAATGGTGCAAAAAAGTAACCATTAGAAGTTTCATTGGTAATAAAAGTGTCATTTTTTGCGAGAGAGTTCTTTTCATTAACGGGAAGAATGTATTCAATTTTTTGATTTTTCCCTTTCCCTGTTTTGATTGTTTTAATCAAATTACAGTTTTCTAATTCTTTTATAGATTTTATTATAGCTCTTGATGATAGTCCTGTTTTTTCTTTGATTTGACTATGACTGATAACATCGCTATTTTTTTGCCAGCCATATATTTTTCTGCACAAAAAAATATAAATTTTAGTAGAAGAACCGGATATATCTTTTAATAAATCTATAAATGAATTTGGCATTTTTGTATAAGGGAAAGAAAAATTTGAATCGGACATAAGAAACGCATCTCCTTTATTGTAAAAGTGTAAAAAATAATAAAAAGGGATTATATAATTTTTAAGGGTAAATTCAAGAAGTTTTTAGTGATGAAAAAAATTGAGCGATTTCGCCAATTGTTTAAAGAGAGAAGATAAATACTTGAATTAAAATAAAATTATTGTTATAATTAAAAACAATGATACTAATGACATTGGTAACCGGTTCAATAATAAAAGAAGTTCCTCTTTTTAGAAGAAATGAGGAAAAGGAAGATTTTCTTATCTTGGCAATGAAGATATAGAAGTTGAAAAAAGAATATTGGTATAATTGTATTAGCGGAGATTAAAAAATGGAAAGTAAGATTGTCAGCAATATTGAAATTCTTAATGAGATAAAAAGTATAATACAAGAAAAATACCCCGATATCATAAGTAAAATTATACTTTTTGGATCCAGAAATTCAGGAAATGCCGGTCTTTATTCTGATTATGATATATTGATAATTCTAAATAAGGAATTTGATTCAACTATAGAAATTGATATAATTGATTTGTGCTATGAAGCTGATTTAAAATATGATATTGTTACTGACATTAAAATTATTTCAATTAATGATCTTGACTTACCAAGAGGGAAACAAAGATATATAAGAACTGCTTTAATGGAAGGGCTTGCAGTATGAGTGAGGATAAAATAAAAGAAATACTTGTAAAAATCGAAAAAGCAAAAGCAACGCTTGATGACGCACTATTTTTGATAGAGAATGATAAAAAATTAATGGCTGTAAATAGATTGTATTATTCTATCTTTTATATTCTGTGTGCATTGGCAGAAAAATATGATTTTGGGACATCCAATCATACACAACTAATTGGATGGTTTAACAAAAATTTTGTAGCAGAAAACAAAATAGATAAAGATGTCAGTAAAACAGTGCATAGGTTGTTTGATATGAGAACTAAAGCGGATTATGATTTTTACTCCGAATTCGATATAACAGATATTAAGAACTTTTATAATGAAGTATGTGTTTTTTTTGACAAAATATTAAAACTAATAAATTAAATCACCCTCTCCCCGAATCTCTCCAGCTCCTCGTCAAACAACAAAGCACATTCGCTTCCGATGTTTCTTAAAAGATTGATGTTTTCAGGTTTCACATTGTCCATCATAAAGGTTTTTTCATCGTAGGAATTTAAAGGGATATTAATTCTCAAATAGTTCTCCGAAAAACCGTGGCTTTTAAAGATGTGGGTTAATTGATAATGGGCGGTCTCCTCCGAACTTGTCATAATAATTTCAATCAATGGTTTTGCCCATTTGGTTAATCCTGCGTTTTTGAATTGGTTGTAAAGATAAGCCTTTGAGGTAATACCGGTTCCGATTGAGAGAAAAAGGATATTTTCGGGGCTTGCATTTTCGATTAATTTTAATGCCTCGACATAACCGCACATTGCAGGATTATTGGCAAATATTCCGCCGTCAATTAGGGCGTAGTGGTTATTTGACATGGATTTTATTAATGCCGGTTCAAAGTAGGTTGGAGCTGCTGTTGTCGAACGAACGACATCTTTTAAATAAAAATCATAGTTGTTATCATTTTTTGCCTTGTGGCTTTTAAAAAAAAGCGCTTTTCTTTTTTCGATATCGTAGGCGGTTATTAAAGCCGGTTTTAATAAACTGGAAAGTCTTGAAGAACCGAGATACTCGTTTAAAATGGAATCGATATATTTATTGGGGTATTGTTCATCGCAAAGGGTAAAAAAGGATTTGAAACTCTGCAGCGGGTCCCGTTTGAAAATATCTTTACCGCGAGATAAAAATAAGTTTAAAATATCGCAGGCAGAATATACAGGTTTATTATTTTTATCTGCGAGTAATAAAAGAGAGGTGATAAGTCCGCCGACACTGGAACCGACTATTAAATCAAAATAATCCGAAAGACGAGCGGAGGGATTGCCTGTTTTGTTTTGTATCTTTTTTTCAAGTTGTGTTAAAACAACGGCAGGGATTATTCCTCTGATACCTCCGCCGTCGATTGATAATACTTTTAATTTTTTCATTCTTTTTTTTCCGTTTCTTTCTTGTGTTTAGCGTTTAATTCTCTTGAAACCACAGAGGACACAGAGGACACAGAGAAATACAATAACAAAAAATTAAACTCAGTGTTCTCTGTGTTCTCTGTGGTTAGACTCTTGCCCCTTGTTCTCAATTAAAACAAACTTCCATTATTCTTTTGAAGTCGGATTTGTTACAAGTCGAGCGTTTGCCGAAAAAGACATCATATATTTCGACCTGACTTTTTCCGGGTTTGCAGTTTGTAATATTTACAAAGTGGCTTACTCCGTTGGAGTACTCGAACTTTCCGATATAAAAATTCTTAGGGTAGTCGATAGGATCGTAATTAATTGCATAATTAATCTTGCAATTTAACAGATACTCGACAACCGCATAGACAAGAAAACTTTCCTGACCTTTGGGGCAATCTTTATTTGAAAGTCCGAGATAACCTTTATTGAGTTTTAATAGTGTATTTAATAATCCCGGAGTTATCGGATGCTTTTGAGTTGCGATAGTCATATTTGCAAAACAGGTTACAAGACAACCGAGATCGCCGAGGCGGTCGGTCGGAAGCGCCATTGAATCATTTTGCCAGCGTAAATCCTTTTGTGTCCACAGGTCAAGCATTTTTTTTCCTTTTCTTGTTATAAACCACTGAGGGCACAGAGTTCACAGAGAAATACAACAACACAAAAACTCAGTGTGCTCAGTGCTCTCTGTGGTTTGAATCTTTTCCCTCTCTGAGCCTCAGCTTACTCTGTGAGAGATACGATCAAAGTTCCAAACGGTCTAAAATGTACCTAATAATTAGTTGCAAGGTTCTCTTTAACCAGAAGATCGCTGATGTTTTCGGAGTTGTAGAAAATCTCTCCGAGCCACCGACCAAATTTATCTTTGCCTGAGAAGATGTTGAACCCATTTGTACCCCTCTTGATTTTTTCTGTTTTAATAACAATTTCTTTACCCTCAATTAAATTTTGTAATCTTATTTTTGATCTGTAACCCTCGACAGTCGGGAGTTCGGGCGCGTTTATTCGAGCAAGTCTTATTGTCTGCTCATTGAGTTGGGTATAAAATCCCATGTCGATATTGCAAACGATTGTGTCTCCGTCAATTACCCTTGCGCAGGTTGCTTTGTATGTGTATAAATCCATTTTAACCTCTCTTAATTGTCATTGCGAGGGATTTATCCCGAAGCAATCTCTATTTATTCACCAAAACGCAGATTGCTTCACTCCGTTCGCAATGACGAGAAAATCTATCCTCTCAATTTTTGTTTCAGGGCGTTTAATTTTCCCTGTAGTTCATCAATTGCTTCATATTCTAAAATTGTAATCTCTCTGATCTTGTCAAGCATAGTGTATAAACTCAATTTGCAAACATCCCGAATTTCCTTGTCCTTTTTCTGTAAAAGATAATCCATCGGAACAATGCAAATCTCATCGGAATATTTTGCATTCCGAACACTCTCAGCATTGGCAAGAAAAAGTTGATATTTTTCTTCTTTGTATCTCTCAAACTCCTTGTCAGAAAGTTTGTTAAAATTATTCTGTTCGATAGTTGTCTTTAAAAGATTTTTATTCTCTTCGTTGATCTCTTCTAAAATTTCCCTGTAATACAAGAATGGTTCCGCTCTTTCGATATGCGGAGTTATATTAATCTTTTTTTCATCACAATAGGACTTTAATGCCTCTGTAAAAAGGTTAAGAATAGTTCTATTCATCCTGAATAAAATATTTTCAGCGGTAAGACACTGTTTATAACGAATACGAATCAAATGAATCTTATCAATCTCCTGTTGAATTGTGATAAGTTCGTTTATCTCATTGATCCTGTCATTGATTTTAACC
>Ga0116186_1000832_pt1 | contig 34207 bp, 25 predicted proteins | sample AD_JPNNA4_MetaG_FD_89806 | JGI IMG/M metagenome (GOLD analysis project Ga0116186, IMG submission 89806) | Active sludge microbial communities of municipal wastewater-treating anaerobic digesters from Japan - AD_JPNNA4_MetaG | ecosystem: Engineered > Bioreactor > Anaerobic > Digestate | place...
ACTGGTCTTGTAGTCGACGAACCACCCCCTGACACCGTCCATGCGAGCGATCTCCGCCTCCCTTCCCAGCACCGGGACCCCGTACACGAGGTAGAGCGAGAGCCCCGCGATGATGACCGCGAGGATGATGACGAACCCCACGACCTCGGAGATGCCGTCCGCGGCGCCTGCCCCACCCATCGTGTTCCGATGTAGCATTACAACTCCCGGTATATTATCATTGTTGTTCAGGAATACGGCGATACAAAGAGACTCTAAATTTTTTAATTTACTTTGCCCGTCTTTACATGAAACCCACGACCAGGGGGTACCAGCCCCCCTGTGCCGTCACCGCCTCAACCGAACGAGAGGTAGTACTCGTTGTTGCTCCCCGCCCTGTTGATGATCGGAAGACTACTGCCGTAGGCGGTGATCTCGAACACCGAGTCGGTCACCGGTTGCTGGTACTTCGCCTCGTCCTTGTACCATCCCAGGATGTTCTGGTATCCACGGTCACCGTTCACGAAATACTGATTGAAATCCCTAACATTCACCCGCTGGGAAAAAGAAATCCAGAGCGCCCATCGCAGGTTGTTCCTGGACGTGCAGTCCGTCAGTGTGATATCCGAGCTCGCCTTGCAGATCTTCCATCCGTAGGTGCTTCCATCATCGGAACATCCTACGAACGAGCTGTTGGCGCCGCTGTGGACATAATATCCGGAATTGCGATTGTGCATGGACTGGCAATTCGTGAGCCTGGTATCACGCGAGAGGTAATATCCGGACATGAAGAAGTGACCGGTGTAGGTGTTCCTTTGGCCGTTGTTCGAGCTGAAACAGTCCCTGAAACGGATATTCTTCGAGACGGTCCGTGGCCCGATGTTCTCGCCGTTGCTTCCATATCGTGCGCCGGGCTCGAGGTGGAACCCGGACTCCCAGTTGTCTTCGGCGATGCAGTTGACGACCTCGAGGTTGATCAGGTCCTGCCATTCGTGAAAGTCGAAGCCGGTGATCCACTCCGAACGCGACTGGTTGCCGGTCACGACGCCTGGGTCGCCGACACGACCGAACCCGCATCTCACGGCGCGGCAGTTGACGAACCGGATGTTCGTGGTGGCGCGGGGAATACCATCGCTGTAGTCCTGGTTCATATTGAAGCCGTGCGTATGGGAGTTGACGACGTGGCACTCCCAGAACTCGACATCGTCGATCACCTTCACCGGCGGCGCCACCCATACAAAGAACATCCCGTTGCCCGATGCCTCGTGCCAGACGCCGTCGAGATCGACGCATGTCGCCCGGATATCATGCACCCTGACGTGACTCCGGGTGACCATCACGAAGGCGTTGCCCCGGATGGTGAAGCCCTTCATATCATCCCCATCCCTCCCTCCGAGGTTTACATACTCCGCGCTGACCGCAATCGGCAGGTATCCCGAGCCCCCGTTCGCCTTGGTCTCGATCGTCGTGGACAGGGACCCCTGGCCCCAGAGGGTTGTATGCTCGCGCATCGTGATCCGTCCGGAGCATCTGAACGTTCCGTCGAGCAGCTCGACGATGCCACCCTCCGCAATAGCGATTGCATCGTTGATCTCTTGCTCATCGTTGACCCCGTCACAGATGAAGAGCGGCGGTTCAGGGAGGGGCTTTTCCGGGTTTGGAATCCAACCCTTCGGGGCAACATACACGTGCTTGGTGTTGAGAGGAGGAAAGAGCGGTTGAGGGTCGCCTGTTTCAGGGAACTGCCATTCGAGATCGCCATAACTGTCCTGACCGGCGAAGGGGGCAGGGATATCAATGATTTCGTTTGGGTCGAATGAGGGAAAGACAATATCAAACCCCCATGGCGAATTCGGGGCCCGGAGAAGGGTCTCTCCGGATCCCCCCTTAAAAACGAGGCCGATCGATTGAGCCCCGGGGTGCCCTGAGATCACAATTTTTTTACCAAGGGTCCAGGGCCCTGCACCATCCGGCTGAATCATCCATTCAGAATCATTGATTGTGCTCCCGTCGACCACGATAGAGAAATCACCCCTGTTCAGGCTCTCTCCGCCTTCATGCTCGAGATAGATCGTATTGTCGATCTCCTTGATGTTGAACTGCACCTTCGGAACCCTCTCGGGGAGGGGCTGTGAGGCAACATACGTGCCGACGATCGTCGCTCCGATCAGCACGAGGGCGATCAGCAGCACCCCCCCGATCACCTCGGATACCCCGTCCTCACGATTCGTCATACTCGAATGTCACCTGGAGCGGTGCTTCGATCAGGTTGAACATGACATCCTTCGAGATAGCAGGGTCGCCTGTCCTGTTCCGGACTTCAAGGACGGAGGAGGTGCCGGCACGATGAATGTAAAACCATTGGTGCGTGTCATCCGTCAGGTCACCGCTCTCTGCCACACCGCTTCTCCGGGCGGCATCGATGAAGACCTGGTTCCACGCCGATGCCCATCGATCGTTCCTGGCATCGACCTCCAGCGAGACATTTTCGACACGGGCGTTCTGATACGATTCCGCGATCGACTCGCGCAGACGGGTTTCGACGCGCAGGGGCCCGGTCCCACCGATCGTCCCTGCCTCCCTTGTCAGGTTCACCAGGCAGAGATTCACCTTCAACGATGGAATATTATTCTCGAGCGTTCCGTTGCCAAACCCATAGAGCGACAGCGACGGTGAGACCTTCACCGAGACCCCTTCATTCTTCTGCTCGAGGAAGACCCCTCCCATCTCGTACGCGTAGGTCTGCTGTATCCAGTAGTAGTTGTCCGTCGTGTAGTTGAGCGACCCGAGAGGGACATGATCGACGACGGGTGCGCCGTCGACCCGGATGGTAAGATAGTCTCCGCTGTTCCCTGTCACGCTCATCCTCGCCGCCGTCCCGATCGGCCGCATGAACGAGAGGAAGAGCCCCGAGGACTGCGTGTTCCCGCCACCGGTGCCCAGGTCGAACGAGGTGGAGAGCGAGACGCCCCGCGTCCCCGAGATGGAGAGGTCACCGAGCGAGCGCAGCCACAACCCGTCCACGCTCGTCTTGTAGCTCACGAACCGGTCCTTCACCTGGTTCATGTGCTCGATCTCCTGCTCGCGCCCCTCCGCCGGCACCACGTACATCAGGTAGAGGGTCGACGCCACCACGATCAGCGCGAGGATCAGGACGAACCCGATGATCTCCGAGAGTGCGTCCTCGCGTCCGCGACCACCCATTGCCGGCCTCCGGCTGAATATTCGCACGACCTGCTCATAAACCTGCGCTTCGTCCTCTCGCCGCACAGTTCCTGGATACACAGAAACTGGCGGACCTGACGCCTGCAACACGCGCGCAGGCCCGGCCCAGGCGTTCCCCGACACCGGTCCGTCCGACACCCCCGGGATACCGGATGCGAGGGTTGAAAAACCCCCCCTGCCAACCAGAGGAAGAGAGGTCCGATGCCGGCTCGCCCCGTCGTCCCGTTCGCCCGGCTCGTGGCAGTACCGACCCTCGCCGGAGCCCTCGCCCTCGGTCTCTGCCTGCTCGCACCGGATACCGGCGCCGCCCTTTCGCTCGCGGGGATCGTCCTCGGCGCCGGCGTCGTGCGGCGGCCCGACGAACCGGGAGCGGACGAACAACGGCACGACGGGACGTCCGTGGACGACGAATTTTTCTCCCTTCTGGAGCACTCGCCGACCCCCTTCGTCGTCAGCCGTCCGGACACCGGGGAGGTGCTGTACGCGAACCGGCAGGCGTCTGCACTCGCGGGGATCGTCCAAAGCCCGCCCGGCGGGACGGGCGCCGCCGGGTACTACGCCGACCCCGCCGACCGTGCGCGCCTCCTCGCCCGTGTCGCTGCCGAGGGGACGGTGCGCGGCTTCGAGACGCGGATCCGACTCGCCGACGGGCGGGACCGCTGGTTCGCGCTCTCGGTCAGCCCGGTCGGGTTCCGGGGCGGGCCCGCCCTCGCCGTCTCCTTCTGCGACGTCACCGGGCACCACCGTGCGGAGGAGGCGCTCCGCCTCTCCCGCCGGTACCTTGCCCGCGTCATGGACGGCGTCCCGGTGATGATGGCCTGCCTGGACAAAAAGGAGCGCCTGCTCGCGATGAACCAGGCCTTCGCCGACTGGGTCGGCCGGCCGATCCCGGAACTGCTCGGGCGGGACCTCGCCGGGAGCCTCGGGCCCGAACGGTACGGGCGGATCGGCCCGGAGATCGCCCTCGGGCTCGCCGGCGGGACCGTCCGGAGACGGATGTGCATCCCGGACCGCGAAGGGCGCGACCGCCAGGTGCACGTCACGCTCCTCCCCCGCCGGGAAGAGGGCGAGGTCGCAGACCTCTCCCTGTTGCTCTGCGACATCACGACCCGCCACCGGCACGAGGAGGCGCTCCGGCAGGCGATGGCCCGGCTCAACCTCCTCTCCACGCTCACCCGGCACGACATCAGGAACCAGCTCACGGCGCTCTTCGGCCGCCTGGACCTTGCCGCTGAAGCGGAGGACCCGGCCGAACTCCAGGGCCACCTTGGCCGGATCCGGGCCCATGCCGGCGCGATCTGGGACCTGGTCGAGTTCGCCGGCACCTACGAGCAGGGCGGGCTGGAGGGTCCGGCCTGGTTCCCGCTCGAGGCATCCATCGCCCGTGCGGCGGACGAGCTCGGCGCGGGCCGGATCGCGGTGGAGTCCCGGGCCGGAGGGGTCGCCTGCTACGCGGACCCGCTCTTCCCGCGGGTGATCTTCAACCTGATCGAGAACGCGGCCCGGCACGGCGCGACGAGGGTCTCCCTCTCCGTCGCGGAGGAGGACGGCGGACGCCTCGCCCTGCTGGTGGAGGACGACGGTGCCGGGGTCGCAACCGACGAGAAGGAGCGGATCTTCGAGCGCGGGTACGGCCGGAACACGGGCCTCGGGCTCTATCTCGCCCGCGAGATCCTGGGGATCACGGGCGCGACGATCGCGGAGGAGGGGCCCCCCGGGGTGGGGGCCCGGTTCGTCGTCCGGTTTCCCCCGGGGGCCTGGCGACCGGACCGCGGGCCGCAGGCATAGGTCCGCCGCCCGTTACCGGTCGCCGGAACCGTCGACCGGGCAGACCCGGAAGTCCGAGCCGGCACAGGAGAGCAGCTGCGGGTAGTAGCGTTCGACGTACTCCTTCACCATCCGGCGGGCCGAGAAGCGCGGCGCGCAGGTCCGGATCGACGCCTTCATCATCCGGACCCAGGCATGGGGGATGCCGTCGAGCCCGGTGTCGTAGTACCGGGGGGCGATCTCGTTCTCGATCAGGGAGTAGAGGGCGTTCGCATCGTGCGCCGTCCGGTCCCCCTCCGGGGCGTCCTGTCCGAAGGCCCACCCGTTCTCCCCGTCGAACCCCTCGAGCCACCACCCGTCCAGGATCGAGCAGTTCACCACCCCGTTCATCGCCGCCTTCATCCCGCTCGTCCCTGACGCCTCGAGCGGCGGGCAGGGGTTGTTGAGCCAGACGTCGACCCCGTGGACCAGGTACTGCGCCGTCTGCTCGCCGTAGTCCTCCATGAAGGCGATCCGCCCCTCGAACTCCGGGCGGCCCGCGAACTGGTAGATCCGCTGGAGGAGCCGTTTCCCCTCCTCGTCGGCGGGGTGGGCCTTGCCCGCGAAGAGGAGCTGCACCGGTCGGAGGGGGTTCGTCAGGATCCGGCGGAGCCGCTCGGGATCGGAGAAGATCAGGTCTGCCCGCTTGTAGGTCGAGAACCGGCGGGCAAAGCCGATCGTCAGCACGGACGGGTTCAGCAGGCCCCCCTGCGCGACCAGGGACGCGGGTGCGAGCGTGCCGGCGGCGTAGGCACGGCGGCGCATCTCGCGGATGCGGTTCAGGAGCTTGTTCTTGAGGGAGACATGGATCTCCCAGAGCTCCCGGTCTGGGATCGACTCGACGAAGGCCCAGATCGCCTCCACGTCGTGCTCCTCCTGCCAGTTCGGCGAGGTCTCGAAGAAGTACCGGTCGTAGAGCGCGGCGATCCTGGGGTTTAGCCAGGTCGGCAGGTGCACGCCGTTCGTGATCGAGGAGATCGGGACCTCCGGTACCGGCCGGTCGGGCCAGAGAGAGTGGAAGAGGGCGCGCGAGACCTCGCCGTGCCGTTTCGAGACCGCGTTCGCGTGACCGCAGAGCCGGAGTGCGAGCATCGCCATGTTGAACCCCTGCTCCGGCGCCTCCGGGTGGCGTCCCAGTGCGAGGAACTGCTCGGGCGAGACCCCGAGCTCGTCCCGGTACTGGCCGAGCGAACGGGCGATCAGTTCCTCCGGGAAGACATCGAAGCCCGCCGGCACCGGCGTGTGGGTCGTGAAGATCGAGATCCCCCGCACATCGTTGATCGCCTCCTCGAACGACCGGCCCGCCTGCATCCGCTCGTGGAGGAGGGAGAGGAGGACGAACGCCGGATGACCCTCGTTCAGGTGGACGGCGGCGAACTCGATGCCGAGCTCGGCGAGCATCCGCCGGCCCCCGATCCCGAGCACGATCTCCTGACGGAGGCGGAGTTCGCGGTCCCCCGAGTAGAGACGGCTCGAGATCATCCGGTACTCGGGCGGGTTCTCCGGGTGGTCCGTGTCGAGCAGGAAGAGCGGGACGCGTCCCACGTCGACCCGCCAGACGTAGAGGGCGATCGTCGAGTCGACGAGCGGCATCCGGATCACGAGCGGTTCCCCGCCGGGGCCCGTGACGCGCGTGATCGGTGCCGCCTCGCGGTCCAGCCGCTCGACGATGTTCTCCTGCCAGCCGTCGGGGAGGAGGTGCTGGTGCAGGTAGCCCTCCGAGTACATGAACCCGACCGCGACGAGCGGGACGTGGAGGTCGGAGCACTCCTTGAGGTGGTCACCCGCGAGGAACCCGAGGCCCCCGGCGTAGAACGGGAGGGAGTGGTGGAGGCCGTACTCCGCCGAGAAGTAGGCGATCCGGAGCGCGGGCCCACACCCGTAGACCTCCTGGAACCATCCGTTCTTCTCGGTCATGTACCGGCGGAACCGGTGCATGATGACATCGTACCGGTGGAGGTAGGCAGGGTCGGCGGCAGCGGCCTCGAAGACCTCGGGGGAGAGGTGCCGGAGCAGGCGTACCGGGTTGTGGACGCACTCCTTCCAGAGCGCGGTCGAGAGCTGCTTGAAGAGGAGCCGGGCCTCGGGGTGCCACGACCACCAGAGGTTATAGGCGAGGTCGACGAGGCCGGACAGCCGTTCGGGGATCTGGGGAAATTCACGGTATCGTTCCATGGAGTTCACGTCCGGTGGATCAGGGAGGGGGAGGGTGGTCGCCGGGCGCCGTCCGGCCGTAGGTCGCTGCGAGGTCGGCCAGTCGCGCCGCGAGGCCGGCGGAGAGGTCGTCGGGAGCGCACCGCCACTCCCAGTTACCGGTCGCGGTCCCGGGCCGGTTCATCCTGGCGCCGGCTCCGAGACCGAGATGGTCCTGGAGGGAGACGACCGCCAGGCCCGCCACCGACTGCAGGCAGAGCCGGACCAGGGCATCGGCGACCGTCTCCGCCTCCAGCGGCCGGCCGAGGTACCGGGCGAGCCGCGAGCGGTCCTCTGCCGGCGCCTCCTCGAACCAGCCCACGGCGGTCGGATTGTCGTGGGTGCCCAGGTAGAGAACGGATGCACGGTCGTGGTTGTGCGGCACGTGCGGGCTCGATGCCATCCCCGGGCCGAAGGCGAAGAGCAGGACGCGCATGCCGGGGATACCGAGTCCGTCGCGGAGCGCCTCCACCGCGGGGGTGACGTGCCCCAGGTCCTCCGCGATCAGGGCAAGCCCGGGCAGGGCCGTTCGCACGCGGGCGAGGAGGTCGAACCCCGGTCCGGGCTGCCAGGCGCCCACCCGGGCCGTCGGCTCTTCGGCGGGGATCTCCCAGTACTCGGCGAAGCCGCAGAAGTGATCGATCCGGACCGCGTCGAAGAGCCGGGCCATGTGGGCGAACCGGGCGAGCCACCAGGCGTATCCCTCGCGGCGGTGTGCCTCCCATTCGTAGACCGGGTTGCCCCACCGCTGGCCGTCGGCGGAGAAGTAGTCGGGGGGGACGCCGGCGACGGAGAGGGGACGGCCCTCCGCATCCAGCCGGAAGAGCCCGGGGTGGGCCCACAGGTCCGCCGAGTCGTGCAGGACGTAGAACGGGAGGTCGCCGATCAGCCGGATGCCCAGCCCGGCGCAGTGCCGGCGGAGTCGTTCCCACTGGTCGAAGAAGAGGAACTGGAGGGCCCGCTCGCGGTCGTACACCCCGGCATACTCCTCCCGGACCCGGAGGAGGGCGTCGGGGTGGCGCAGGCGGAGGTCCCGGGGCCACTCGTACCACGGTCGCCCGCCGCAGCGCGCGCGGCACGCGACGAAGAGGCAGTGGTCGTCGAGCCACCCGGCCCCGTCCGAAAAGGCATCGAACGCCGGCGGGGGGGAAGCGAGGAGGCGGGCGGCGGCGCGCTCCAGCAGGGGCGCACGGTGCGCGGTCACCGCCGGGAAGTCGACCCGCCCGTCGGGGAACGGTGGGAGCGGGTGCAGGTCCGCGGGGTCGAGGTACCCGTCCGCCACGAGGAGCGCGGGACTGATGAGAAGGGTGTTGCCGGCGAAGGCGGACGGGCTCGCGTACGGCGAGTTGCCGAGGCCCGGCTCCGTCGGGTTGAGGGGCAGCACCTGCCACCAGGCCTGGCCCCCCTCGGCGAGAAGCCCGGCGAACCGGTAGGCATCGGGCCCGAGGTCCCCGCACCCGAACGGGGAGGGGAGCGACGTGACGTGGCAGAGCACCCCGGAGCTGCGCCCGGTCGGCAGGTGCCCCGGTGGAAAAAGACCGGTGCCCGTCACGGCAGGTGCACCCCGAGGTACCCGGCGAGGGCGGAGAAGCGGGCGGCCCACGCGGCGTGGAGCCGCCCCGCCGGTCGGTCGATCCGGTCCTGTGCCTCCATCTGTCTCCAGTACTGCTGTGAGATGTCGATGTAAAGATTCTGGAGCCGCCACCGGTCGGGCTCCAGGCCGAGCGGCCGGACGGCATCGACGAGCGCAGCGAAACCCTCCAGGGAACTGGTCGCCGGGTACTCCCCCACCGTCCGTCCGAGCAGCCGGAGGAGGGCGGACCCGAGGTGCCGGGCGAGGCGGGGTCCGTCGTAGAGCCCCGGAGAGAGGCGGGCAAGGTCTGCCGCGGTCGCGGCGATCCGGGACGCGTCCGGCCGTTCCTCGTCCAGGAGCGAGGCGAGCTCGGCCTCGAGGACGAGGGCGACGGGGGCGGCGAACCCCGGCGGGGGGGCGAGTCCGAGCGGGCCGAGCGCGGAGAGCAGGGGGCGTCGGTCCTCCACGCACCCGCTCGCGGCGGTCACCGCCTCCGCGACGGAGATCCGCATCAGCCGTTCGTACACGGCCCGCCGTTCGCGGGCAGAGAGCGCACCGGCGGGGTAGAGGTGGTCGGAGAACACCCGTTCCAGGTCGTCAGGCGACGGACAGTCCCTGCCGGGGTCCTCCCCGATCCCGACGCGGATCGACCCGTCCCGCCCGATCAGAACGCCGAACGAGAACGACCGGGACTCCCGGGTCCGGTCCGCCGTGATGCAGACCGTGCCCGTTGCGAACCGGAACCGCCCCCCGGTCATCCGGTGACACCTCTCGCAGACGACCGTGTACTGCCCCTCCCGGTACGTACACGGCCCATCAGCCCAGAGGGTCCCGACCGCGAAGTGGGCGGCAAGACGCGGCCAGTCGAGGACGAACGGTGCGACCTGGTCGCGCCAGACGGCGGCGGCGTCCGGGGCCCCCGGTGTGTTGCCACGCGCCTCCCCGAGGGTCTCGACGAGGGCCGGTTCGGGGTCGGGCAGCCCGAGCTGGCGGGCGAGCTGGCAGGCACGGGCCGCGTACCGGAGCACCTGGACCGGCTCGATCCCGGCGATGTCGTCGAAGAACCAGCCGCACGAGGTGAAGGACATCAGGAGGTGCCGCTGGAGCTCCAGGTGGAGGAGTCCCCGCCGCTCCCCCTCCGGGGGGAGGGGGCGGGCGGCGTGCCGGGCGAGGAACGCCTCCCGCACCGCCGCAGAGGGGTCCCGGACCAGGTCGACATAGGCCGACCGGGCCGCCCAGGGGTCCCGGAAGAGACGGTTCCCCTCCGCCTCGAAGGCGTGGCGGAGCGTCTCCCGGAGCGCCTCCAGTCCCCGCCGGAGCGGTGCGCGCCACCCCTGGGACCAGCCCGGGTGGAGGCCCGACGCGCACCCGCAGTCCGCCCGCCACCGCTCGACCCCGTGGGCGCAGGACCAGGAGGTCCGCTCCCGGACCTCCACCTCCAGGCCCGGGGGGTGCCGCTCGAGGAACTCGCCGAAGACGGTCACCCGGAGGTCGGAACGGCCGTCCAGGTCCCGGATGGCCCGCGCGAGCCCCATCTCGCCGAAGGTCTGGTGGTGACCGAAGGTCTCCCCGTCGAGCGCGACCGAGACGAGCTGGTCCCGGCCTTCCGGTGCGAGGCAGGCGAGGAGCCGGTCGGCGAACCGGTCCCCGTTGGCGAGGAGGGAGCCGAACGCGAGGTCGTGGGCGATGCCGCTGTTGGAGAAGAAGACCGCGATCGACCGGCCGGAGGGGAGCGGGCAGAGGTAGGGCCGGTTCAGGTCGAGGGAGAGGGGGTCGACCTCGTACCAGGTCCCCCCGGGCTCCCGCACCCGTGCCGCCTGGTGCGGGGCGAGGAGCGTGAACCGGATCCCATGGGCGGCCAGGGCCTCGAGGGTCGGGACGTCGACCGCCATCTCGGGGAGCCAGAACCCCTCGGGGGGACGCCCGAACCGGGCCTCGAAGTCGCGGACGCCCCACGCGACCTCGGTCGCGCGGTCCCGCGGGTCGGCGAGCGGGAGGATCGCGTGGTGGTACCCCTGCGCGAGCGCGGCGCCGTGCCCGCACCGGTCGAGCGAGGCGGCGTCCGCCTCCAGGACGGCGGCGCAGACATCGGGGGCGTGCCGTTCGAGCCAGAGAAAGAGGGTCGGGCCGATGTTGAACGAGATCCGGGCGTAGAGGTTGACGATCGACTCGACCCGTCCGTCGGGCGCAAGGAGGCGGGCGGCCGAAAAGGGGCGGTAGCATTCGGCCGTCACCCGCTCGTTCCAGTCCAGGAACGGGGCGGCGGTGGGCTGGAGCGCCACCTGCTCGAGCCAGGGGTCCTCCCGCGGGGGCTGGTAGAAATGGCCGTGGATGCAGACCGCCCGGTCCGTCACGCTTCCTCCGGCGTCAGGACCAGGCAGGCGAGGGGGGGCAGGGTGAGGCGGAGCGACGCCTCGAGGCCGTGCGCCGGCACCGGCTCCGCGTCGCACCCCCCGAGGTTCCCGAGCCCCGACCCGCCGTATTCCACCGCGTCGCTGTTCAGCCGCTCCACCCACCGTCCACCCCGGGGGACGCCGACCCGGTAGTCCGTCCGGACCACCGGGGTCGCGTTCAGCACGACGAGGGCCGGCTCGTCCGGGCGGGGGCCGAACCGGAGGTAGGCGAAGACCGACTGTTCACGGTCCCCGACGACGACCCACCGGAACCCCGCCGGGTCGTGGTCCCGTCCGTGGAGCGCCGGGAGCCCCCGGTAGAGCCGGGCGGCGTCCCGGGTGAACCGCATAAGGCCCCGGTGCCGCTCGTCCCCGATCAGGTGCCAGTCCAGGGAGCGGTCGTGGGACCATTCGGCCTCCTGGCCGAACTCGCCGCCCATGAAGAGGAGCTTCTTGCCCGGGTGGGTGAACTGGTGACCGAGAAGGAGCCGCAGGTTCGCCCGCCGCTGCCAGTCGTCACCCGGCATACGCCCCAGGAGCGAGCCCTTCATATGCACCACCTCGTCGTGGGAGAGCGGGAGGATGTAGTCCTCGCTCCACGCATACAGGATCGCGAAGGTGAACTCGTCGTGGTGGTACTTCCGGTGGACCGGGTCCCGCGAGAGGTAGCGGAGGGTGTCGTGCATCCAGCCCATGTTCCACTTCAGGGAGAAACCGAGCCCGCCGACGGACGGGGGACGGGTGACCAGGGGCCAGGCGGTCGACTCCTCGGCGCAGATCAGCACGCCCGGGTGGCGCGCGTGGGCGGACTCGTTGAAGAAGCGCAGGAAGGAGACCGCGTCCAGGTTCTCCCGCCCGCCGTGGACGTTCGGGATCCATTCCCCGGGACGCCGCCCGTAGTCCAGGTAGAGCATCGAGGCGACCGCGTCCACCCGGAGGCCGTCCGCGTGGTAGCGGTCGAGCCAGAAGAGGCCCGAGGAGGCGAGAAACGAACGGACCTCGTTCCGGCCCAGGTTGAAGACCGCCGAGCCCCACTCGGGGTGGAGACGCTGGAGCGGATGGGCGTGCTCGAAGAGATGCGTCCCGTCGAAGAAGGCAAGCCCATGCCCGTCCACGGGGAAGTGGGACGGCACCCAGTCCAGGATCACCCCGATCCCGGCCCGGTGGAGGGTGTCGATGAACCCCATCAACTCCTCGGGCGTGCCGTACCGGGCCGAGGGGGCGAAGTACCCGAGCCCCTGGTAGCCCCAGGAGGCGTAGAACGGGTGCTCCATCACGGGCAGGAGCTCGACATGGGTGAAGTCCAGGTCCGTCACGTGGTCGACCAGGGGTCCGGCAAGCTCGGGCCATGAAAGGAGCCGGCACGGGTCGGCAGGGTCCCGCCGCCAGGAGCCCGCGTGGACCTCGTAGATCGAGATAGGGGCGTCGCGCCGCTGCCGCTTTGCCCGTTCGGCGAGCCATTCGCCGTCCTGCCACAGATGGACCGGGTCGGCCACCCGCGATGCGGTGCCCGGCGGGAGCTCGGTGGCGAACGCGAACGGGTCCGCCCGGTCCGAGACGTACCCCCCGAACCAGGAGACGACCCGGTACTTGTACCGTTCCCCCGTCCCGATGCCAGGGATGAACCCCGCGTGCACCCCGGTCCCGTCGTCGGCCGGATAGAGCGGGTGGGCCGTTCCGTCCCAGCCGTTGAAGTCGCCGATCACCGAGACCCGGGACGCGTTCGGGGCCCAGACCCGGAACGCGGTCCCGTCCTCCCCCTCGTGGCGGCACGGGTGGGCCCCGAGCACGTCCGCGAGCGTGCCGTGGGTCCCCTCGCGGAAGAGGTGGCGGTCGTACTCCGTGAGAGGCGGGAGCGGGAGCACCGTCTCCGCGACCATCAGGTCCCCTGCCGGGCCTTCAGGGCCCGGGCACGCCGGTAGACGTCGAGCGCTGCGTCCGTGACCAGGTCCCAGTCGAAACGGGCGTAGACCTTCCGCTGGCCGGCCCGTCCCAGCTCACGGATCGTCTTCGGGTCGTCGATCACGTAGTTGATCCCCCAGGCGATCGACTCCGGCTGGACCGGCACGCGGATCCCGTCCACGAATGGATCGATGTTCTCGGAGAGGCCACCCACGTCGGTCGCCACCACGCACCGTCCCGCCGACCAGGCCTCCGTCAGGACGAGGCCGAACGGCTCGTTCCTGCTCGGGATGACGACGATGTCGGCTGCGTTCAGCAGATCGAGGTGTGCATCGTTCGAGATGTACCCCGGGAACTGGACCGGGAGCCCCCGGGCCTTCTCCCTCAGCTCGGCCTCCATCTGTCCGGTCCCGGCCATGATGAACTGGACGTCCCAGCGCTTCTTGAGGACCAGGGGGATCGCCTCGATCAGGAGGTCCGGCCCCTTCTGGTAGGTGAGCCGGCCGACGAAGAGGACGAGGGGGGCGAGCGGATGGATCCCGTAGCGCCTTTTCACCGCGCCGGGGTCGACCACCTTCCGGAACCGCTCGGGCCGCACCCCGTTCGGGACGACCGTGACCTTCCACTCGGGGACGTTGTAGAGCCACATCACCTCGGTCCGGGTGTGGTGCGAGACGGTCATCACCAGGGTCGAGATGTACCCCCCGTACCACTCCTTCCCCGAGATCTCCCGGAACTCCCACCAGTCGCCGAAGTTCCCCCCGTTCCGGCCGTACTCAGTGGAGTGGTACGAGAAGACCGTCACCCGGTCCTGGAGCTGGTGGAGCGCCTCGACCGCGTGCCAGTCGTGGAAGTGGAGGACGTCGAAGGGGGGGTCGTCCGCCGCGCGGAAGGCCCCGACCATCTGCTCCGACATCGACCGGCAGAAGTCGACGATGTTGGTCCCCTCGGGGCGGCAGAAGTGGTACCGGACCCCCTCGATCAGGGCCGTGTCGCCCTCCGTCCCGGGGGCGGCGCGGGTGAAGTAGTGCACCTCGTGCCCGCGCTGCGCCAGGCATTCGGCCAGTTCTGTCGCTGCCGGGGCGAGACCCCCGACCCTCACGGCGTGGAGGGACTCCCAGCAGAAGAAGGCGATCTTCTGCGGCGTTCCAGTTCCTCGATCCGTTCCTGCATCGTCTCCTGTAACTCGTTCCGGTTCCGGCACTGTATCACCCTCTCGGCAAGCACCCCGTCCATCAGCACGTCCCGGCACCAGCGGGAGAAGTCCTGGCGGTCGATATGACCGGCGACGACATCGTCGGCGGCAAACGTGAGCTGTTCGATGCACTCGGCCAGGCTGTGGGCCGCGTACCCGGCCGGGTGACCGTCGCGCGAGAAGACGAAGGCGAGCTCCGGCGGGAGCGTCCGGAGCGTCACCGCCGCCTTGCGGGAGCGGACGCGGGACGCCATCCGCTCCTCGAGGGCGGAGAGGGCCCGCATGAACCGGCCGAAGGCCTCGACCGTCGCCTGGTGGCCGACCATGCTCTGCCTCTGCCCGCAACCCCCCGTCCGCATCGCCATGGCGCGGAAGTGGTCGGTGGAGGAGAGGTGGCGCCAGACCTCGCGGTCGGGGAGCCAGGCGCCCGCCCGCTGGAGCGCACTCGCTGCCGAGTGCTGGAGGATCGTCTCGAACCAGGACTCACCCTCATCGGGGACGGTCCACCCCACCTCCCGGTCCGGTCCGGGCCACTCCGCCGGGTGCGCGGCGAGGACCCCGGAGGGGGTCGTCGCCACGACACCCGCGTCGTCGAGCGCGCCGGGCAGGGCATCGAAGAACGCGAGGAGTGCGCCACCGTCCCCGAGGAGGTCGAGGTCGAGCCCGATCAGCACGCACTCCCCCGGGGTCCGGGCGAGCCAGTCGGCGTAGGTCCCGGCGGAGAGAGGGTACCGGTCCCACTCGGGCGAGAAGAACCGCTGGGCAAGGTCGTCCGAGAGGCGGCAGTGGCGCAGGAGCACCCTTGACGGCCCGAACCGGTAGACGAGCGTCGGGTCCAGGTCCCGCGGGAGGCACCAGCGCGGCTCGGTCAGCAGGGCCGTGCACCCCGTCCGGGGGAGCGCCTCCGCGATCGCCCGGGTCACGCAGAGCTCGGGGGGGGCGAAGACCGCAGGGACGACCCCGAAGACCGCCTCCATCCGCGCCCGGTGGCGTTCCATGTCAAGGAGGAACTCCTCCGTGTCCGGGAGGAGGGCGGAAAGACCGTGGTGGTATGGCGTGGCGAGCACCTCGACCCGGGGGTGGCGGGCGAGCCGGGCCAGGGCGGCGAGGGCGTCGGGCGCGTGTCGGTCGAGCAGGTCCACGAGCGTCCCCGAGACGGCGAGGGCACAGGCAAAACCCTGGTCGAGACCGTTCGCCAGCGTCTCCACCGCCGGCAGGAGCGCCCGGTCCGCCAGGTCCCGTACCTCTCCGCCGATCTCGGTCTCGAAGTAGAGGTCGAGCGGATCCCGGCGCGAACGGACCCTGAGCGGGGCGGGCCTCAGGGGGAGCCCGCGATGGAGGTCGAAGACGAAACAGGCCTGCGTCTTCTGCACGCCGACGGTCCTCATCACCAGAGGGTGGAGCTTTGGGCCACTTGAAGTTACCCGCCGGCGCGCACGATCTCGAAACGGTTCCCCGAACCGTCACGGTTGATCGGGGCGAGGGGCGAGGGGCCGATCACCGTGATCTCGAAGGTGGAGTCCGTCACCGGCCGGCCGTACCGGGCGTTGTCCTTGTACCACCCCAGGATCGACTGCACCCCCCGTGCCCCCGTGGCACGCACCTGGGTGAAGTTCTCCACCTGGAGCCGGCTCGCGTACGCGGCCCAGATCGCCCAGGCGCGGGCATCGCTGGAGGTGCAGGAGGAGAGCCTGATCTCCTGGCTCGACTTCATGATCCGCCACCCGTAGGTCGAGCCGGAGTCCGTGCAGCGGTCGAAGAGGAGCGAGGAGCCGCCCTGGACGTAGAACCCCGCGTTCCGGTTGTGGATCGAACGGCAGCCCGAGAGCACCGCGTTCCGGTGGATGTAGAACCCGGACAAAAAGAACCGTCCCGGGTCCGTGTTCCTCCAGCCGTTGTTCTTTGCGACGCAGTTCGTGAGCACGAGACCCTCGCACCGCGTCCGGGGCCCGATCTCGCGCATCTCCCCGTCAAGCCGCGCCCCAGGCTCCGCGTGGAAGCCCGACTCCCAGTTCGACTCGCTGATGCAGTTGATCAACTGGCAGTCGACCAGGTCCTGGGTCTCCTGGAGGTCGAAGCCCGTGATCCAGGGCGAACGCGAACCACCCGCCGTGCCGTACCCGCAGAGGGCGGCATAGCAGTTCACGAACCGGATCGCCCGGGTGGTCCGCGGGACACGGTCCGAGAAGTCCTGGTTCATGTTGAACCCGTGGGTGGAACAGTCGTAGGCGGTGCAGGAGTAAAACTCCACGTCCTCGACGTCCGAACGGTCCGCCCAGACGAAGAACATGCCGTTGCCCCCGGAGGGGAGGAGTCGGCCGTCCCGGGTCCGGCTGGTCGCGACCACGTCCCGGATCCGGACGTGGCTCGCCGAGATCCGGAAGAAGCCCTGCCCCTCGACCCGCAGGTCCCGGACCGTCACGTAGGGCTGCGCGATCTCGATCGGCTGATAGGGGTCGGATGCGTTCTCCACCGAAAGGACGGTCCGGGTCCGCCCCTGGCCCGCGAGCACCGTGTCGCCGGGGACCGTGAGACGGCGCGAGAGGTGGAACGTCCCCTCCAGCAGCTCCACCGTGCCCGCACGGCGGAGCGCCTCGGTGATCTCGACCTCGTCGGCGGACCCGTCGCACCGGATCACCTCGCCGGAGGAGGGGAGAAACGAGTCGGCGGCCGCCACGTAGAGATGCCCCGCACGGGGGGGCTCGGCCAGACCCTTTGGCGCCGGTGCCGGCGGGAAGGTGTACTCCCTCGGCGGCACCTCCGCCGCCCGCGGTGTCGTGGTGGCGGACGGAGGGAAGTCCATCGCCCACGGGTCGTCCCGGCCCGTTCGAACGAACTCCTCCGCGTACCGCTCGGCGATCACGACGTGCGCCCCCTGGTCCCCCTCGTACCGGACCTGCACGCCCTGGACGGGGGCGGGGGCCGAAACGACCAGGGTCCGCCCCACGGAAAAATTCCTTCCCTTCGAGGCGTCCTCGAACCGGGCATCCCCGGTCCGGTCACGGCCGTCCACCAGGAGGCGGAAGTCTCCCGGCGGGAGCTCGATCCCGCCCTCGTGATGGACACGGAGCGTGGAACCGTCGTAGCCCACCTCGATCGCCAGGTCCGGGCCCTGTTCGGAGAGGAGGTTGAGGAAGAGGATGCCGGCACCGATCGCGACGACGATGACGATGACGAAGACCGCTGCGAAGGCGAGTGCGGTGGGGGAGAGACGGGGCTCGTCGTCCCCGGAGAGAACGGAGACCCGGTGCCTTCGCCCGTGCTCCCTGCCCGCCATGCAGCATGAACGTTGGGAACGGGGAGTAATGACGCTGCCGGTACGGGATACATATCCTCATAATCTCCGCCGACCACCTAACGGAGGGATGGAGGATGCACGGGACCGGTACATCGCTCCCGGATGCAGGCTCTGCCGCGAGGGGGCGAAGCTGGTCCTCTTCGTGACCGGGCGGTGTGACCGCGACTGCTGGTACTGTCCGCTCTCGTCCGGGCGGAAGGGGGTCGACCGGGTCTTCGCGAACGACCGGGAGGTCGAGACCGAAGAGGACCTGATCGAGGAGGCCCGGGTGATGTCCGCTCTCGGGACGGGGGTGACGGGCGGGGACCCCCTGCTCGAACCGGACCGCGTGGTCCGGTTCTGCCGTGCCCTCAAGACGACCTTCGGCCCGGACCACCAGATCCACCTCTACACCGGGAGGGCACCGACCCGCGACGAGCTCCTGCCGCTCGTCGGCCTGGTGGACGAGGTCCGGCTCCATCCGCCGCACGCGGACTGGGGACGGATCCTCAGGACCGACTACCCCCGGGCGATCCGTGAGGCGCGTGCGCTCGGGTTCGCGATCGGGGTGGAGGTGCCGGCCCTCCCGGGCATCCAGGGGCTCGCCGCCCTTCTCCCGCTCGTCGACTTCCTCAACATCAACGAGCTGGAGTGGGGGGAGGCGAACGCGGACGGGATGCGGGAACGGGGCCTGGAGCTCGCCCGTCCGACCGGGAACGCGATCGCCGGGAGCAGGGACTGGGCCCGGCCCCTGCTCGGTGACCCCCGGACCCGGTACTGCACCTCTGCGTTCAAGGACTCGGTCCAGCTGCGCGAGCGTCTCGTCCGGGTCGCCCGGAACACGGCCCGGCCGTTCGACGAGTGCACCGGGGACGGGACCGTGGTCTACGGCCGGCTCCGGCCGGACGGTGCGGTCGGGGAGGCGGTTGCCGCCCTCGGGCTGGAAGAGGGGGAGTACGCGATCGAGGAGGGAGGCCTGGAGCTCGCCTGGTGGCGGCTCGTGGAGGGCCGCGACACCGTCGCGGGGGAGAAGGCAGTCGTCGAACGCTACCCGAACCGCGGGATGATCGTGGAGGAGACACCCCTGTGACCGGACGGGTGCGGAGGCTGATCGAGCCCCTGTACGAGCGGTACCTCGAGCTCCAGTGCACCGCGATCCCCCGGCACATCGCGATCATCCAGGACGGCAACCGGCGGTTCGCCCGCGAGATCGGGGCGGACACCGCGGTCGGTCACCGGGCCGGGGCGGATACGACCGAGCGGCTGCTCGGGTGGGCGTGCGACCTGGGAGTCGAGCACATCACCCTCTATGCCTTCTCGACCGAGAACTTCCGCCGCGAGCCGGCCGAGCTCGAGGAGCTCTTCGCCCTCTTCCGCGAGAAGTTCCTCGCGGTCGTCTCGGACGAACGGGTGCACCGCTACGGGATCCGGGTCCGGATGGTCGGTGACCGTGGCATGCTTCCCCCCGACCTCCTGGAGGCGATCGAGAGGGCCGAGGCCCTCACGGCCGGCTACTCCCGGTTTCACCTGAACATCGCGCTCGCCTACGGCGGCCGGAACGAGATCGTGAACGCGGCGCGACGCCTCCTCGCGGACGTGGCAGCGGGACGCGTCCCGGTGAGTGAGATCTCACCGGCGCAGGTCGAGGCCCGGCTCGCCGAGGGGAACGACCTCCCCCCGGTCGATCTGATCATCCGGACCGGCAACGAGTGCCGGACATCGAACTTCCTGCCCTGGCAGGCGAACGGGAACGAGTGCGCCGTCTACTTCTGCGCGCCGTACTGGCCGCAGTTCAGGAAGATCGACCTCCTTCGTGCCGTCAGGGTCTACCGCCAGCGGGTCGCACAGGAGGCCGCGGGCAGACCGGCATGCGGCACGGTTATTACGGGGTCGCGGTAGAATAGTAGTACACGGACATGTTCTGCCATCAGTGCGGTGCGGCGATCGCCGATCCGGACGACCGGTTCTGCTCCCGCTGCGGGGCGAGGCTCCGCCGCCCGGAGGCAGCACGGGACGCCCCCGCATCGGCGCCGCCTGCCAGTGCACCGGCCCCCGAGACCGGGCTCCGGCGCCCGGTCTCGGCCTGGCCGAACCGTCCGCGGGAGCGGATCCAGCTCCCCCTGACCGAGCTCCGGCAGCGCCGTGCCCGTGAGACCGGAGAGGCGGCCCCGCTCACCGGGGTCCCGCCTCCGCTCTCCCGGGGTCCCGTGCCCGAACCGCCGGCCCCGCCAGCGAGCGGGCCGGCTCCCGTGCCGGAGCCCGGTGCCGGGGTTCCTCCCGGGCCGACGGGCGGGCCGGAAGAGGAGTCCCCGATCGAGGTGGTGGATGTCGTACCCGTCCGGCCGGAGCCCACGACGTCCCGCTCCCGGGCGGAGGAGGCGCTCCGCCGCATGGTGCCTCCGAAGGAGGTCTGGAGACAGGAGAGCCAGCCCGGGCCGGTCGAGCGGGGACGGGTGCGCGACGAGTGGCCCGCCGCGGCGCCCGGCCCGGAGGGGGAGGAGCGGGGGACCAGGGCGCCGACCTCCGGACCGTCGGGGCCGCCCGTCGAGGACCCGATCATCCCCTGGCTCGACCCGCCGGTCCTGCCGGTCCCACCCGAGCGGCCCGCCCCGCCCTCGCGGGAGGCGGTCCCCGATGAGGGGCCGGTGATCGTCCCCCGCGATTACGAGGAGAAGAAGGCCGAACGTGCCCGGAAGGGGCGGCGACGTCCACCGGGCCGGGCGAAGGGACCGCTCTTCGAACCGGCGGCACTCAGCAGAGCGATCCGGCCGTCCTGGATACTGGCGATCGGCGGGGTGATCCTGCTCACCCTGATCGTCTTCGCGATCTTCCCGCCCGGGGGACCCGGAGGCGGGAATGAGACGGGCAACGACCGGATCAACAGGTTCACCGGCATGCCGATCCACACGGTCGCGACCCCGACCCGCCCCGCGGGCACCGGCGAGAACGGGACGATCGCCTCGATCACGACCCAGGCGGTCGTCCGGGCGACGGTGCCCACCGTCCGGGCCTGGACGACGCCCGCCCAGCGATCGACGACGACGTCCGCCACCCCGACGGACGCAACGGAGGTGCCGACGCCCACCGCGGGGGGCGTGCCCGGGATCCGGGTGGTGATCTCCTCGGAGGGGAGCTGGGCCGGTACCATCGGGCAGCAGGCGGAGACCTATACGGAGACCCCGGTGGCGGGCCAGGGGACCCAGAGCCGGGCGGTGACCGGGCCCGCCCGGATGGTCACGGTCAATATCCAGAAGCTCGGCGGGACGCCGGACCTCCTGGAGGTCCGGGTCGAGCGGGACGGGATTGTCCTGAAACAGGGCTCGACGAGGGATCCGAACGGGATCGTCGCCCTCTCGGTCGAGCTCTAGTCTCCCCGCCCGTTCCTACCTCCCGAACCGGCGGACCCGTGACTGGTAGTACCGCAGCGCCCTGAGCAGGTCGAGCCTGCGGAAGAGCGGCCAGTTCACGTCGGAGAAGAAGAACTCGCTGTAGACCGACTGCCAGATCAGGAAGTCAGTCAGGTGGTTGCCACCGGTCTTGATCACCAGGTCGGGCGTGTAGGGAAACGTCAGGTACGACTCGATCGTGTGCTCGTCGACCGCCGAGGGGTCCACCCCGTCCTCCGCCATCCGGCGGATGCAGTCGGCGATCTCCTCGCGGCCGCTCTTCCCGATCGCGACCGTCACCTCCATCCCCTCGCCGGCGGACTCGGTCTGGTCGCCGTAGTGCAGGGTCAGGTGAGCCACCCGGGCGATCGCGCGCACCGCGGGCAGAATTGGCTCGAGGTTGGCGGGATCCGCCGTGGAGATGTGGAAGATCACCCCGCGGAGGCCGACCTCGCGGCACCACTCAACGCACTCGCCAAGACGTTCCGGTGCGGCCATCATGTCGCGGTCCGAGAGGAGGACGCAGATCCGGTCCGGGAGCTCGACGAGCTGTCGTGCGAGGTGGCGTTCGTACATCCGGCGGATCACGATACCCACTCCAGGAGCCGGTCCAGCGGCAGGGTGTTGAGGATGTCCTCCGCGGTGCACCACCCCCGCCGGGCGGTCGCCAGGCCGTGACCGAGATGGCCCAGCTCGTCGGGGCGATGGGCATCGGACCCGATCGAGAGCCGGACCCCCCGGTCCCGGGCGGCCCGGGCCGAGAGATCGTCGAGGTCGAGCCGGAACGGCGAGGCGTTGATCTCCAGGGCCGTCCCGGTCCCGGCGGCCGACTCGATCAGTCGTACGAGGTCGACCGCCACCGGTTCGCGCCGGCCGATCAGGCGGCCCGTCGGGTGACCGATGATGTCCACGTGCTCGTTCTCGCAGGCGGCGATCAGCCGGCGGGTCATCTGGTCGGCGTCCTGGCGCAGGCTGCTGTGGACCGAGGCGATCACGACCTCCAGGTCGGCGAGGACCCGGTTCGGGAGGCCGGTCGAACCGTCCGCGAGGAGGTCGACCTCGACCCCGGCGATCAGGCGGCAGGGGGAGGACCGGTTGATCATCTCGATCGCGTGGCGCTGCTCGGCGAGGTCCCGCCCGGAGAGGCCGCCGGCGACCCGGAGGGTCTCCGAGTGGTCCGAGACGATCAGGTACTCGTATCCCCTCCGGGTCCCCTCCGCCGCGAGCTCGTCGAGGGAGAGGGCGCCGTCCGACCAGGTGGAGTGGACGTGGAGATCTCCCCGGAGGTCGGCCGATCCGACGAGGTCGGGCAGGGTCCCGTGCTCCGCCGCCTCGATCTCGCCCCGGTCCTCGCGGAGCTCGGGGGGGATGAACGGCAGGCCGAGCGCGGCGAACATCGACGCCTCGTCCGGAAAGGTCTCGAGGCGGGTCTTTCCCTGCCGGCCGGCGATCCCGTACTCGTTCACCCGGAGACCCTCGAGCAGGGCCCGGTCCCGGAGCCGGATGTTGAACGCCTTCGAACCCGTCAGGTAGAGGAGCATCGGCCCGAGCGCTTCCGGCGTCGTGTACCGGAGATCGACCCGTTCGCCGCGGTAGCGGATGGAGGTCCGGCGCTCCCCCTCCTCGATCACCTCGTCCGCAAACGCCCGCAGGCGCGGGTTCAGCTCCTCCGGCGGTTCGCAACTGACGAGGTCCAGGTCGCCGACCGTCGCCGATCCCCGCCGGTACGAGCCCGCGACGACGTACCGGCCCGGCGAGAGGACACCGGCGAGGCCTGACAGGAGCTGCTCAGCGACCGCACGGGTCATCCGGTGTTCCCCGCCCGCGAACCGCTCGGCACCGCGCAGCAGCTCGGCCTCCCGCTTCGGCCCGAACCCCTTCAGACGGCGGATCCGGCCCCGCTCCGCCGCCTCCTTCAACTCGGCGACCGAGGTGACCCCGAGCTCCCGCCAGAGCCGGCCGGCCGTCTTCGGCCCGACACCCTCGACCCGGAGGAGGTCGAGGAGACCGGCCGGTACCTCCGCCTGGAGCGCGGCCAGTTCCCCGCTCGAACCGGTCCTGCAGATCTCCTGGACCACCGAGGCGAGCCGCTCTCCGATCCCGGCGAGCGCCCGGAGCTCCTCGATACCGAGGTCGTTCACCCGGCGGGGGAGTCGCTCGACCGCCTCGGCCCCTGCCAGGAACGCCCGGACGCGGAACGGGTTGCCCCCCCGGACCTCGTGCAGCTGGGCGATCAGCCGGAGTATCTCGGCGACCTGCCGGTTCGTGCAGTCCACAGGATCTCCTCTCGTTGAGTACGGGGTTTCGCCACCTTATCAGTCTTCTCGAACGGCACCCGCAACCCATAACCGTCCCCGCGTGGAAACGATCTGTCATGACCGGGAGGGCCACCGAACGCGAGGAGGACCTGCTGGAGGCGATCCTGGACTCTCCTGACCTGGACCGGGCTGCCCTCGCCAGCCGCCTGGGTCTCGATCCGGGCGAGATCGCCCTGACCGAGGAGATGGCCGTGGCCAGCGGCCGGCTCGTGAGGGACGGGGACGGACGGGCCCGCCTCAGCCCGGAGGGACACCGGCTCGCCCGGCGGATCGCCCGGCGCCACCGGACCCTCGCCTGCTTCTTCGAGCAGCTCGGCATGGCCCGGGACGCGGCCGACCGGGAGGCCTGCACGCTGGAACACGGGGTCTCGGAGGAGGCGATCGCCCGACTGGCCGACCACCTGCGGTGCCCGCCCCGGTGGAACCGGCCCTGCGAGGGCGCGGCATGCGCGGCGAAGGGGGACGGGCGGCCCCTCATCGAGTTCGGGGAGGGTGACCGGGTCTGCATCACCGCCGTCCGCCGGTGCGGGCGGTACCGGCGGCTGATGGACATGGGCGTCGTCCCCGGGGAGACGGTCGTCGTCCGACGGCGGCTCTCGAACCGGGCGATCGTGATCGAGGTGAAGGGCTGCGAGATCGGACTCTCACCCGAGTGCGCCGCCACCGTCCTCGCGAGCCCATGCCCCTGACCGTCGTCCTGGTCGGGAACCCGGGGGTCGGCAAGTCCCTGATCTTCAACCACCTGACCGGGGTGGGGGTGGAGATCGGGAACTACCCGGGTTCGTCGGTCGAACTCTTCTCGGGCCGTTCCTGTCTCGGGGGCGAACCGATCGAGGTGATCGACCTGCCCGGCATCTACTCGCTCGACGACGGGGCCGAGACCGAGGCCCTCGTCCGGCGGGTGATCGGAAACGACGAGGTGACGGCGGTCGTCGCGGTCCTGGACGCCACCCGCCTGGAGCGGAACCTCTACCTCCTCATCCAGGTCGCGGAGTACGGGCGGCCGATGGTCGCGGTCGTGAACATGGTCGACCTGGCGTCCCGGCGGGGCATCGCGGTCGACACCGAGCGGCTCTCCGCACTGCTCGGTATCCCCGTCCTGGCGACCGCGGCGGCGATCGGGCAGGGGATCGACCGCATCCTCCCGACCGCGGTCCGGGAGGCCCGCCCCGCGACGGTCGAGGTGCCGTACGACCACCACGTCGAGGCGGCGGTCCGCTCGCTGGAGCGGACCTTCGGCGTGGACCGCCGGACCGCGCTCCAGGCGCTCCAGGGGCTCGGAAACGACCCCGAGCTCCTTGAGTCGGCTGCCGCACTGGGGGAGGAGATCGAGCGGCGCCACCGGATGTCCGCCGGGCAGATCATCACCACGAACCGGCACAACCATGCCGGCGCGATCGCCAGCGAGGTCGTCCGCTCGAGCGGTGCCGGGGTCGGGGCGGCCCTCGACCGCCTCTTCACCCGGACGGTTCCCGGGGTCCCGATCCTGGTCGGGGTGCTGACCGCGATGCTCCTCGCGGTCTTCCTGGTCGGCGGGGTGCTGGAGGAGTACATCGTCGAGGCCTTCGATATCGTCCTCCTCCGGCCGATCGCGGCGCTCGAGATCCACCCCCTGGGAAAGGAGGTGCTCCAGGCGATCGGCCTCGCCCTCCAGTCGGGTTTTGGCATCGCGTTCCCCTACATCTTCACGTTCTACATCCTCCTCGCGCTCCTCGAGGACTCGGGGTACATGTCGCGCGCCGCGTTCCTGGCGGACCGGACGATGCACCGGATCGGCCTGCACGGCGAGGCGATCATCCCGCTCGTGCTCGGGTTCGGGTGCAACGTGCCGGCGGTGATGGGCATCCGTCTCCTCGCGACCCGCCGGGAGCGGATCATCGCCTCCTTCCTGATCACGATGGTCCCCTGCTCGGCCCGCACGGTCGTGATCTCGGGGATCGTCGCCTCGTTCGTCTCGCTCGCCGCAGCCCTCTCGATCTACGCGGTCGTGCTGCTCCTGATCGGCCTTTCCGGCCTGGTCCTGAGCCGGGTCACCCCCGGGCCCCAGCTCGGGATGGTGCTGGAGATGCCGGTGCTCAGGCTGCCGAAGCCGAAGATGGTGCTGCTCAAGTCCTGGCTCCGGATCCGGGAGTTCCTCGCCATCGCGATGCCGCTCCTCCTCGCGAGCAGCGTGGTCCTGGGGCTCCTCGGGTACTTCGGGGCGATCGCCGCGTTCCAGGCCGGCTTCGCGCCGGTCTCCGAGGGGCTCCTGGGGCTCCCCGACTACGCCTCGACGGCGCTCCTCTTCGGCATCCTGCGCAAGGAGATGGCCTTCGAGACGCTCGTCGTCCTCGCGGGGACGGCGGCCCTCGACACGGTGATGACCGGCGTCCAGCTCTACACCTTCGCGATCGTCTCCACCCTCTTCGTCCCCTGCATCTCGACGATCGCGGTCCTCCGGCAGGAGATCGGCACCTGGATCGCCGCCGCGATCACCCTGTACACGGTCGCGCTCGGCATCGCGATCGGGGCGCTGGTGCACCTTTTTGCCGGCTGACCCCGCCACCAAAGCCCTTATTGTTCCCGCCCCCAAGAGCTTCGGCGGATGAACACCAACCGGGTCTGCCCGGAGACGACGGAGGGGGCCTGAATGCTCTGGTTCGTCGGGCTCGGGCTCTGGGACCTCGAGGATGTCTCGCTCCGGGGCCGGCGCGTGATCGCGGAGGCGGACCGGGTCTTCCTGGAGGGCTACACCTCGGTCCTGATGGGGACCGACCACGCGGCGATGGAGGAGGCGTGGGGCCGCGAGGTGACCGTGCTGGGACGGGAGGACGTGGAGCAGCGCCCGGACGCCCTCCTCGGGGCGGCACGCGACGGTTCGGTCGCCTTCTGCGTCCCCGGTGACCCGATGGTCTCGACCACGCACATCGATCTCCGGCTCCGGGCACGGGAACGGGGCATCCCGACCGGGATCGTCCACGGCGCCTCGATCGCGACGGCGGTGGCGGGCCTCTCCGGCCTCCAGAACTACCGGTTCGGCCGCTCCTGCTCGCTCCCGTTTCCGCAGGGCAGATGGAACCCGTCCACCCCGGCGGAGGTGGTCCGGCAGAACCTGGCGGCGGGCCTCCACACGCTCGTCTACCTGGACATCCAGCAGGACCGGTATATGCGGATCCCCGAGGCGATCGACCTGCTCGAGGACCTCTCCGCCTCCCTCGGCTTTGCGATCGACCGCTACATCGGCATCGCGCGTGCCGGGTCACCCGCCCCCCTGGTCGCCGCCGGAACGGCGGACGAACTCCGGTCCGTCGACTTCGGCGGACCGCTCCACGTGCTGGTCGTCCCCGGGCCGCTCCACCCGATGGAGGAGGAGTACCTGAACGCCTTCGCCCGGCCATGACGCTCGCGGACGCCCTCGCACAGCTCGACCGCCGGCTCTCCGGCGCCGTACCGACGCCCCCCGCCGGGACCCTCCTCCGCCCGGTGGCCGAGGACTGCCTGGAGATGGCACGTGCGTACCGGGCCGACGCCGCGACCTTCGCCGGGCGGGCCGACCCGGTGAATGCGCTCGCCTCGGTGGCGTACGCCACCGGGTGGCTCGACGCCGCCTCTGCGCTCGGGCTGGCGTCGTGCGGACGGGACGGGTGCGCGTTCCCGGCCGGGACGGTTCCGGAAGGACGGGCCGGCCACCTTGAGGAGAAGACCGGGCGGTACGCGGTGATGCTCGAGGGGGCGGTCGCGGCGGCGCGGCCGGCCCCCGACCCGGCGAGCCCGGCCCGGCAGGCCGCCGTCGCAGTCCTCCGGGTCGCGGCCTGCTGCTCGGGCCTCGGGAGGGCCTGGATGGACCGGGACCGGGAGACGGCGCTCGCGCTCCTCTCCTACGGCCACGGCTGGATCGATGCCGGGGTCCGGGCCGGGCTCGTCGCGATCGTCCGGGACCGTTCCCTCTTCGCGGTGTAGGATGCGGCGGAGGGGCTGGCTCCTTATTGCGGTCTCGCTCTCGGCCCTCGTCCTCTGCACCGTCCTCGCCATCACGGTGGACGAGGCGACCTTTTCCGTGCTCGAACGGCTGGACCGGCGCTGGCTGGGGGTCGCCCTCCTCTCGCACGCCGTCGCGCTGGCCTGCTGGACCGGGCGCCTCCGGCTCCTCTCGCAGGGGCTCGGCTACCGGGTCCCGTGCCGGGCATGCGGGCGGATCGTGCTCGCGAACGTGCTCGCAGCGGCCGTCACGCCCTCGTCGGCCGGCGGCGAACCGGTCCGGGTCCACGAGCTCTACCGGGCCGGGCTCCGCCCGGGTGACGCGACCGCCGTGGTCGTCACCGAGCGCCTGCTGGACCTCTTCCTCCTCCTCGTCGCCATCGCGCTCGCGGTCGTCCTGCTCGGGCGGCAGCTCGAGGAACTCGGGGTGGACGCGGGTCCGCTCGTGCCCGCAACCGCCCTCGTCGTCCTGGGGCTCTTCGGGCTCTTTCTACTCGCCGTCCGGTCGCCGCGCGGGGTCAAGCGCCTGCTCCGTGCGACCGTCGGCGGGCTCCAGCGCGTCGTTCCCGGTGGAGCCGCCCGACGGCTCCGGGAGGTCGAGGGGCGGATCGACCGCGAGGTGGACCACTTCCACGCCTCGGTCCGGCGGTTCGCGGGCGGGGGGTGGCCGTACCTCGCCCTCGCCCTCGCCTGTTCGGCCGGGTACTGGGTCCTCGACTTCCTGGTCGCCTCGTTCGTCCTGCTCGCGCTCGGACTCCCCCCGTCCTGGATCGAGTCGCTCCTCTCCCAGGTCCTCGTCAACGTGATCGCGCTCCTGCCGTTCACGCCGGGCGGGGCGGGGATCGCCGAGGCGTCGGCCGCGTCCCTGTACGGGCTCTTCGTCCCGTCCTCGGCCCTCGGGGTGATGATCGTCCTCTGGCGCCTGATCGTCTATCACCTCAACATCCTGCTGGGCCTCGGCGCCGGGCTCGCGATCCTCCGCCGGGAGGCGGGGCGGCGTCGTCGCGGACGCGAACCTTAACCTCCCCGGCGGCCAACGGGGATGCATGCAGTGCATCATCCTGGCCGGCGGCTCGGGGACCAGGCTCTGGCCGCTCTCGCGGGAGCAGTATCCGAAGCAGTTCCTCCCGGTCGGGGACCGGTCGCTCTTCCAGCGGACCTGGCTGCGGGCCCGGACGATCGCCGGCGCCGGGGGGGTCTGGGTGGTCACGAACCGTGCGCACCGCTACCTGATCCGCGACCAGGTCGAGGCCCTCGGGGGGAGGTGCGACGACACCCACATCCTCGCCGAGCCCGAGGGGCGCAACACCCTGCCCGCGATCGCCTGGGCGATGGCCGCCCTCCGGGAGGCGGACGGCGAGGCGACCGCCGCCGTCTTCCCGAGCGACCACCTCCTCGCGGACTCGGCCCTCCCGGCGATCCGTACGGCGGAGCCGCTGGCGCGGGAACGGCTGGTCACCTTCGGCATCACGCCGGTCTCGCCCCATACGGGCTACGGGTACATCCGGCCGGGTGCGCCTCTCGACGGGGGGTTCGAGGTCGACGCGTTCGTCGAGAAACCGGACCGGGCGACGGCAGAGGGGTACGTCCGGGACGGCTACCTCTGGAACTCGGGGATGTTCCTCCTCTCCACCGGCGTCTTCTTCGAGGAGCTCGCACGCCACCAGCCGGAGGTGGCGTCCGGCGTGGCAAGCCTGCCGCCGGACTACGGTCCGATGCCGTCGATCTCGATCGACTACGGCCTGCTCGAGCACTCGGACCGGGTGGCGGTCGTGCCGCTCCACGCCGAGTGGTCGGACCTGGGAGACTTTACGGCGCTCGCAGAGGCCGAGAAGCGCGTGGACGTAGACGGGAACGCCGGCGAGGCGGTCTTCATCGATGCACACGGCAACTACGTCCGGGCGGACGGTAAGCGGGTCGGGCTGATCGGGGTCGACGACCTGGTCGTCGTGGACACCGACGACGCCCTCCTGGTGGCGGCGAAGACGGGGACGGGCCGGGTCCGGGAGCTCGTCGCCAGGCTGAAGGATGCCGGCGACCCCGTGGTCGTCCACCACCGCGAAGAACACCGCCCCTGGGGTTCGTACAAGGTCCTGGAGGCGAACGGGGCCTACAAGATCAAGCGGGTGACGGTCCGGCCCGGGCGGCGCCTCTCCCTCCAGCTCCACCATCACCGCTCCGAGCACTGGATCGTGGTCTCGGGCACCGCCGAGGTCGAGATCGATGGTGCGGTCCGGCTGCTCGCGAAGGGAGAGTCCACCTTCGTCAAGACCGGACAGCGGCACCGGTTGGGCAACCCCGGGCGGATCCCGCTCGAGGTGATCGAGGTCCAGATCGGCGAGTACCTGGAGGAGGACGACATCGTCCGGTTCGAAGACGAGTTCGGGCGGGCGTAGGGTATATCCGTCGGGGCGTCGAGGGCAGGTCCATGGAACCGGAGGAAGGAACCCGCCGTGCCGAACTCCGGGTCTCGGGGATGCACTGCGCGTCGTGCTCTCTGGTGGTGGAGGAGGCGCTGAGACGCAACCCGGCGGTCCGCTCGGCCCGCGTCAACCTCGCGGCGAACACGGCGGAGGTCGAGTACGACCCGGCACGGACCGACATCGCCGCGCTCGAGAGCGCCATCACCGACGCGGGGTACGGGGTCGTCCACGCCACCGCGACCCTCCGGGTCGGAGGCATGGTCTGCGCCGTCTGCGCACGCACGATCGAGGAGGCGTTGCGGTCGATACCCGGCGTGGTGGAGGCGCAGGTCAACCTGGCGACCGAGCGCGCCCGGGTGACCTTCAACCCGTCGCTCGTCCAGGTCCGGGACCTCGGGGACGCGATCGAGGCGGCGGGGTACCACTACCTGGGGCTCGAGGGCGAGCAGAACGACGAGGCGGAGCGGGCGGCGCTCGAGGCGGACCTGGCCGACAGGCGCCGGCGGATACTCGTCGGGTTCGGGGTCTCCATCCCGCTGATGCTCTCGATGTGGCTCTCCACCGGGATCCCGATGCCACTCCTCTCCTGGCTTCACCTGGCGATCGCGACGCCTGCCTTCCTCTACGTCGCCGCGCCGATCTTCCGTGCGGCCGGGATCGGCCTGAGGAACCGGACCCTCTCCATGGACGTGATGTACGCGATGGGGATCGGGGTCGCGTACGTCGCCTCGCTGATGGGCACCCTGGGGATCGTCCTCTCCCACGACTACATGTTCTACGAGACGGCGGTGATGCTCGCCGCGTTCCTGACGCTCGGGCGGTACCTCGAGGCCCGGGCGAAGGGCCGGACGGGGCAGGCGATCCGGGCCCTCATGGACCTCGCACCGCCGACCGCGACCGTGCTCCGGGAGGAGGGCGAGTCCGAGGTACGGGTCGAGGATGTCGTCCCCGGCGACCTGGTGCTGGTCCGGCCGGGCGAGCGGGTACCGGTCGACGGCACGGTCGAGGAGGGGGAGGGCTTCGTGGACGAGTCGATGATCACCGGCGAACCGGTCCCTGTCGCGAAACGGGCCGGGGACCGCGTGATCGGCGGGACGATCAACCAGAACTCGGTCCTCCGGTTCAGGGCCGAGCGGGTCGGGCGCGAGACCGTGCTCGCCCAAATCGTCGCCCTGGTCGAGCAGGCGCAGGGGTCGCGCCCGCCCGTCCAGCGGGTCGCGGACCGGGCGGTCGCCTGGTTCATCCCGGTCGAGCTGGTGGTCGCGATCGGGGCGTTCGTCGCGTGGTACTTCCTGCTCGGGGCGTCCCTGCTCTTCGCCCTCACCGCACTCATCTCGGTGCTCGTGGTCGCCTGCCCCTGTGCCCTCGGACTCGCGACACCGACGGCGGTCATGGTCGGCGTCGGGCGCGGGGCCGAGCTCGGCATCCTGGTCCGGAGCGGCGAGGCGCTCGAGAACGCAGAGCGGGTGACCCTCGTCGCGTTCGACAAGACCGGCACGCTCACACGGGGGAACCCCGCGGTGACCGACGTGCTCCCCCTCGCCCTCGACCGCGAAAGACTCCTGGGCGCTGCCGCCGCCGTCGAGGCGAACTCGCAACACCCGCTCGCACTGGCGATCGTGGAGGCGGCGGGCGCGGAGGGGGTGCCCGTCGGGTCCGCCGAGACGTTCGACACCCTGGCGGGACGGGGGGTGCGCGGGCGGGTCGGCGGCCAGGAGGTCCTGGTCGGCTCTCCCGCTCTGCTCGCGAAAGAGGGGATCGTGCTCCCGGAGGAGGCCCTCCGGGCGGCACGGGACTGGGAGGAGCAGGGCAGGACCGTGGTCTGCGTCGGGGTCGACTCCCAACCCGCCGGGCTGATCGCGATCGCCGACCCGGTCAAGGAGACGACGCCCCGTGCGATCCAGGCCCTGAGGGAGATGGGCCTCTCCGTCGCCATGATCACGGGCGACAACCGGAGGACGGCCGAGGCGATCGCCGCCCGGGTCGGGATCGACCGGGTGCTGGCCGGGGTCCTGCCGGGGGAGAAGGCCGAAGAGGTCCGCCGACTCCAGGCGAGCGGCGAGCGGGTCGCCTTCGTCGGAGACGGCATCAACGACGCGCCCGCGCTCGCGACGGCCGACCTCGGGATCGCGATCGGGTCCGGGACCGACGTGGCGATCGAGTCGGGGGATGTCGTACTGATCCGGTCGGACCTCCTGGACGCCGTCGCCGCCATCGAACTCGGGAGGAAGGTGATGGCCCGGGTCCGGCAGAACATCTTCTGGGCCTTCTTCTACAACACCGCCCTGATCCCGGTCGGCGCCGGCCTGATCTACCCGTTCACCGGGATCGTCTTCCGGCCCGAGTGGGCGGCGGGAGCGATGGCCCTCTCGTCGGTCACGGTCGTCTCGCTCTCGCTCCTCCTGCGGAACTGGACACCGCGGGTGCAGCGGGAGGGGCGGGAGGGAGGGCGGGGCTGATGCCCGGAACGACGGGAGACCGCCGGGCGAACTGGACCCCGCTGCTCGTCCTCCTGCTCGTGGCAGGCCTCTTCGTCCTGCCCGTGGCGGGGCAGGTGCCGGCCCGGCCGACGGCCTGGGTGCCGGTCATCAGCACGGTCCCGCCCCCCGTCCCCGTCGCCCCGGTGGAACCGGCCAGCGGGGAGGGGCACCCCCGCGACGCGACACCCTGGCCGACCGTGCGGGAGACACCGCGCCCGCCCACCCCCACCCCCGTGCCTCCGCCTCCCCCGCCGTCGCCGGAGCCGACCGGGACACGGGTGACGCTCACCTTCACCTACATCCCCCTCCCCACCACGCCGTCCCTCGAGACGACCAGGACGACGGCAACGCCGATCCCTCCGATCGTGACGGAGACATACAGAAGGGCCGGCTCTACAACGTCCATTACATTTTTTACGGCTCTTGGAGCCGCATTTCTCCTGCTGCACCGCCGCCGGTAAAAAGAGACAGACTCATATCTCCCAAGAGCTGATATAAAATTGGAACGGATTTGCAGCGGTCCAGGGTGTCTCGCTGCAGGATGTGGTCCTGGTTGTTGAAGCCCTCTTCTGAACGGGAGCGGTGTGCATGAGCGGGCTGATCGCATTGCCATGTCGCAACGCCGAGCTTGTGATCGGGTCGCTGATCATGCGGGCCCGGCAGGCGGCCGATGCGGTGGTCGTGATCGACGAGGGATCGACCGACCGGACGGCCGAGATCGTCACCTGCACCGGAACGCCCCTCGTGACGCGTGCCCCGTCGGCCGAGTACTGTGACGGTCTGCAGGAGGCGGTCGCCTACGCGACGAGGACCGGCGCCGATCACCTCGTGGTCCTCTTCGATGATCAGCTCTGCCGGCAGGAGTGCATCGACCGCCTCACCGGCCCCGTGCGGGATGGAACGGCCGACCTGGTGGTCGGAGAGAGCAGCGAGGGCCCTGTCGGCCTGCTCGTGCTCGACCGTCGCGCGATCGCCCGCGCATTTGCCCGTGGAAGTGACCTTTCCGGTCCCGAAGGGATGATCGCACTCGCCGCGGCGGAGGGGCTGCGGGTCCGGAGACTTCGGATCCCGGAGGAGGGGACGGCCGTTCCTGCCACGCCGACCCTCACCTCGGCCCTGCTCGGGCTCGTCACGTTCACCCAGCCCCGGGCCGCCTCTGCCGTGTACGGGTCGGTCTTCCTCTCCATCGGTGTCGGAGCGGCCGGCTGGTCCCTCTCCTCGTTCAACTCGACGGCACTCCTCCATGCGGAGGGGCTCGTCACCGGTGCCGCCCTCGCGGTGGCAGGCATGCTCCTCGTCACGAGCTCCCTCCTCTCGAGCTCCCTGTCCCTGATCCGGAAGTACCAGCGCTCCTGAACCGCACCTTTTTTCTCCGAGGGATGCGATGCGTTGTGACGGCAGGGTCCGTCGGGAGAGAGCATGGCACGCGATCCGATCTGCGACATGGATGTCGATGAGGCGACGGCGAAGTGGACGAGCGAGTACGGGGGAAAGAAGGTCTATTTCTGTGCGCCCGGGTGCAAGAAGGCGTTCGACGCGAACCCGGAGAAGTACGCGGACAGACTGTAGGGCCGGCCGATAAGGTTGATATCGTACTCGGACCAATGATTGGTGGAACACCGCTGCGATAGTAGTCTAGTGGTAGGACAGGGGCTTCCCAAGCCTCTAACTCGGGTTCGAATCCCGGCTATCGCATTCAGGACGTGTTTTCCGGCTTCCTGTTTTTTACCGTTTCCCCCCTGACCCGTGGTGCTGATACGACAGGTGCGGGTTGGAGCCCGGGGTGAGCAGGTGGGGACGAGCGGAGCACGGATCAGATTAAAAGCATTCGATCACGTCAGGATACCGTTTCAACACATCCACACCCGTTGATTTTGCATCATGCAGAAGACGAGGGATGCCGACCTTCGAACGGCCCATCCGCCGGGCTGATCCGCGTCGAAAAGGTCGGTCTCGACGCCCGGAAAAAAGGTGGGGGCTACCCGACGACGCTGATCGCCCGTCCGGCGGCACCCGCCGCCCCGGTGACGGTGACGTTCGTTGCGATCGAGGACCAGCCGTACGGGTTGCGGACGGTGAGGGTGACCGGGTACACGCCGG
>Ga0116186_1000838_pt1 | contig 34001 bp, 24 predicted proteins | sample AD_JPNNA4_MetaG_FD_89806 | JGI IMG/M metagenome (GOLD analysis project Ga0116186, IMG submission 89806) | Active sludge microbial communities of municipal wastewater-treating anaerobic digesters from Japan - AD_JPNNA4_MetaG | ecosystem: Engineered > Bioreactor > Anaerobic > Digestate | place...
AATTCTAAGTCATGTAAATATTGGCTTCCATAAACGGAAATGTATATATCACCCCATTTTTTTACAATTCCCAAATCAATGCTAAGGACATGCTCTTGAAGCAATTCTTTGGTTTTAAGGAAAATAGTGGTATCGGTATAATTGTAATAGGTGGGTCCGATTTTGTAGGATAAACGTAATTGTTTTTCAAATGATTTATTGTATGGGAAAACATTAAACTCAACAGCAGGTTTTAGCGAGGCAGAAAAATCTAAATTGCTGAATGTAGATGATCCGGCTGAAGTAAAAAAACCGAACGACCAATGTTCGGTCAAAGATAATACATATTGAATGTAGCTATTATATGATTTGTTGATATATTCATAGTTATAATCATCGTACGAATAATTACTTTTGGAGTAATTGTTATATGCACCAAAGGTTAATTTCCATCCATCGGTAATTTTATAAATTTTTATGTTCGAATATATGTTTAGGGACCTACTGCTTTGTTCTCCATTAAACGATACATTCGAATTTAGCGTTGTAACCCAACCTTTCCAAGGGTCTATAGGTTTCATTTCTTTGCTGGTGTCAATTTCGGGAAGGCTATATTCAATTTTCTTGCCTAATGGAGTTTTTAGTATATAGGGCAATAATCCTACTTTTAAATGGTGAATATATAAATCTCGAATTTCATCGGTAGTAGCATCTTGATTTGATTCAAAAATAATGGTGTCATTAATGCCCGAAAAATCATTTTTCCCTTCAAATATCAATCGGTATTTTTCACCTCCCGAACCCATTTCTTCACTCATTCCTAAAACTATCACATTTGCATCGGACAGGTCGCGAACATGATTGATGTTTTTAAGCTCGTTTCTTACATAAGAGCCATCGCAATAACTGCATCGTAGATACATATTGATTGTTTTGGTGTTATTATTCTGACCTAATAGGTTAAAAACGAATAAACTAAGCAAAAATGCAAAACCAGTTATTTTCATGTGTAATTTTTTTTAAAGAAAATGTTTACAACAACAGATAAACATGATTTTAATCAGTATATTGTGTAAAAGATGATATTTTTAACGGAGTTGCTTTTAATCTATTAAAAATAAAGTGCTTAGTATATTCTAAATAATGCACTTCCGCTTATATATATTTTTCCCTCTGCAAAGAGGGGTGAGGTTCGTATGGCGTCATCTGTATGATACGACCATAACGATTGGCCATTATTTGTCGATAATACAAGTATATCACCATTTTCGGTGCCTGTAATCACTATGTTTTCAAATAATAAGGGTGATGCGTGCGAAGCATGGTTCAATTCTTTATGCCATATTTCATTTCCGTTAGTAGGATTCATCGCGTAAATGCCGGATTTTTTTGTTCCAAAAATTAATATTTTATCAGAAATGGCTGCCGATGAAAAAATGGCACTTCCAACTATGCTTTGCCATTTTACGCTGCCGTCATAAGCTCTAATTGCATAGAAATTTCCGGCTAAGTCTCCAACAAACAAAGTGTGGTCAAATATGGCAGCTGTAGCATGAATGGGGGCATTGGTATGAAAAGTCCACTTTTCTTTTCCGTTATTAATATCCAGGCATAAAATTCTTTTGTCGCGTGTACCAAAAATTAAAAAATTATCAAATTGAGCAGGTGAAGCAATTATCCAATGTTCGGTTTTATATTTCCAAATGAGTTTTCCGTTGTATTTATTGAGTGCATACATGGTCCCGTCCATTCCACCGAAAATTACTTTTTCATTAAAAATCAGGGGACTGCTAAAAATCCAGTCTTCGGTTTTGAATTTCCATTTTTGAATACCGTTTTGTATGTTGACAGCATAAAAATTCGTATCAAAACTGCCTACATAAAGCGTATTGGCTTCAACGGCAGGGGTTGACATTACTTCTTTGTATGTTTTGCAACGCCAAAGTTCTTGGAATGTTAAACTGTCAATGGAATGAATATATTGGCTGTTGCTTCCGAAAAAGATTACTCCTTTATTTGCGACAGGACTTGAACGAATGCTGGATAAATGATAAAACGATTGTTTTATGCCAAAACCTTCGGGATGGATTGTTTGAGCTATGAAGCCCGTTCTGAAAGTGTTATTTCTGAAAGTAGCAAACGATTCGCTATAGAGTTCTTTTGATAAAGACACAATAGAACGGGTGATATCGAAGAGTTGTTCAATTTGAGCCAGATTATTTTGCGTTTGTTGAAGTACCGGAATTTTGTTCATAGTTTTTTAGTTCTTCAAGTTCTTTTTCAAGTTTTGTCTTTGTTTCAGAAAAATATTCGTCCCAATCGGCTAGTTTAGAAATAAACTGATAGGTCTGTGATTGGGTTAATTGCAAATAATCGTTTTTCAAAATACCAACATCGTGTTTTAACTTATTGATTTTAGCTTGCAATGCTTTTTTGTCGTTAATGGCTTTTGTTTCTGCTTTTAGTATTCCGTTTTCGAGCTGTTGAAGTATTGCTTCAACTGTCTCTACGTCATTGTTAAAATATGCTTTGTTTAGTTGTACAAATATTTCTGCTGCTTGTTTTTTTTCTTGTTCTTCTACAGCATCGGGATGACAAAGTTTACTTGCTTTTCTGAAAGCAAACTGAAGCCTTTGCCTGAGTTCTTCATTTAAATTTCCTTCTTTTTGTTTTGGTACATTTTCCCAATTTTTGCTGAATTGTTCGTATTGCTCCTGTGTTTTTTCGTGTTCATAATGAGCATCGGGGTTGCTGTCGCGCATGGTTTGAAAAAGTTTCATCCGTTCTTTTAAAATGTCGCTGATGATAAATCCAAGTTCTTGATAGTATCGGATTCGGAATTGTGTAATAAGTTTATCCGCTTCTGCTTTTTGTGTTGTAAGAACGAGAAACTGAGTTTGCAACATTTGATAAGTCGTTTGTAAACCGGTTATATCGATGTTGTCAATATGGTCCGGAGTGGATTGTTTGTTTTTAATGGAGTGGCAGAATTCAATAGCATGTATATAATCCGCTTTCTTTATTAGTTCAATAAGTTTTTCTATTTCTGGTGAGGGCTGAAAAAAAAGTATGGCTTCAGCTTCTTCTATGGCAGCGGTTTTATTTCTACTTTCGAGCAAACTGCAAATTGTTTGTAATCGCTTATACATTTATGATTTATTTTTAAAGTGTAAAGAGTCGCCCCATTCACCGTAACCGATTTCTCCTCCTGCAAATTTTATTCGCATTTCAAGGCATTTGATACAATCTTCGGCATCTTCATCGCTACAGGGTTTATTTTCGTATGAAAAATATTTGTCGCGGTATTTTTTGGGTGTAATGTTTGGCATTATGATATTAGCACCTATGGTGATGGCTTTTTCGCGTCCAATAGGGTCAATGGCTTGCAGTGCAGTTGTGGAAGCGATGTTTACATCTTTCATCATGATACGTAATATGGCTATCATTTTTAGCGTAAGGTCATAGCGTTCTTCAAGTGGCATTAGTGTGTCTTTGTATTGATACAATGGTGTTTCCGTGTGTTCTATGTAAGGTCCCATTCCACACATGTCTATATCAAGTTCTTTCATAAAGAGCAAATCGTTTGCTAAGTCTTGATATGTTTGAAAAGGAAGCCCAATCATTACACCTGTTCCTACTTGATAACCTATTTTTTTTAGATTATACAAAGCATTTTTGCGGATGTCATAATCGTGTAAGGTATCATTGGGATGAAGTTTTAAATATAGGTCTTTATTAGAAGCTTCTATTCTTAATAAGTAACGATGAGATCCTGCATCAAACCATTCTTTATATGTTTCTTCGGTTTGTTCACCTAACGATAATGTTATGCCTAATTTGCCATCGGATAATTTTTTGATTTCTTTTATTAGGCGGGTAATGTGATGAATATGTTGAGGTGAGCTGATTTCGCCGGCTTGTAAAACAATACTTCCGTAATTTTTTTCGTGAGCAAATTTAGCTGCCTCGATAACTTCATTGTCTTCAATGGTATAACGTTCGAGTTTTTTGTTGTCCCTGCGAATGCCGCAATAGTAACAGTTTTTGGCACAAACATTAGAGAATTCAATGAGTCCTCTAAAGAATACCTTATTGCCAATATACTTTTCTTTTATTTCTTTCGACTTTTCTAAAAGATAGGTTCGTTCATTTTCCTTACATTGAAGCAATAATGCAATTTCCTCTTTTGATGCATGGCCGGTATTTATAAGTTTATCGACTACTGAACGCATAAAATTAATTTTCTTAGCAAAGGTAAAATAATATTTTAATCTTTTCAATACTTAAATGTCATAATTAGATTATTTTTTTAATTGTTTTTAGAAAAATTGATTTTGTTATTCTTCAAAGGAGTTCCATCCTTTCGATTCCAAATTAACTTCGCTTCCACCTTGCAAAACAAGATGTATGCCTTCGTCTACATCGGTTGTTTTACCAATAATACTAATAGTTGGGATGGTTAATAATTTATTAAGGTGTTCAACCGGTACAGTAAAAAGCAATTCATAATCTTCTCCGCCATGTAAAGCTGCTGTTTCCGGTGCCATATTAAATTCTTCTGCTGTAATAGCAGTTACAGCATCGATAGGTATTTTATGTGCATAAATTTTTGCGCCTATATTAGAATTTTTGCAAATATGGTTTAGTTCAGAGCTTAAACCATCCGAAATGTCAATCATCGAACTTGGCTTAATGCCGATTTCTTTGAGTTGTTGAATTACATCTAAACGTGGTTCGGGTTTTAGTTGTCGCTGTAATAAATAGTCTTTTCCACTAAAATCAGGTTGAACAGAAGGGTTGTCTAAAAACATTTTGTATTCTCTTTCAAGAAGTTGAAGCCCGAGGTAAGATGCACCCAAATTACCGCTAACGCATATTAATTCATTTTCTTTTGCACCATTTCTGTAAACGATGTCTTCTTGTTTTGCTTCTCCAATGGCAGTAATAGAGATAAATAAACCTGTTAGACTGCTGGTGGTGTCGCCACCAATCAAATCGACTTTAAATTCGTTGCATGCAGCATGTATGCCTTCGTAAAGTTGCTCAAGCGATTCAACCGAAAATTTTGATGAAATAGCGATGGAAACCGTTATATGTTTAGGAGTTCCGTTCATTGCAGCAATATCTGACAGATTAACGGCAACCGCTTTATAGCCTAAATGTTTGAGCGGCGTATATACTAAATTGAAATGAATGCCCTCTACAAGTAAATCGGTGGTAACTAGTAATTTATGGCCTGTTTTACTTTCGATAACGGCAGCATCGTCGCCAATCCCTTTTGTCGTTTCGGCATGATGTATTGCGGTAGCTTGAGTTAAATGTTCAATAAGTTTAAATTCACCAAGTTTTGAAATGGGAGTTTTGTTTGTTGATTCCATAAATTATGATTTAAAAAGTAGCAATTAATTTTATATTTAATCTTCGTGAAGATAAGTAATTTGGAACAGCGTATTCGTGTCCTCGAATGTCGCTAACCCATTGATATGAAACAGTATTGTCGATATCGAGCAGATTAAATATTTCTAATCCTATCCAGAGTTTATCAAAATACTTAAGAAGTCCGTAATGAACTTCCTGTTCCGGTGATTTTAAGATTTTTGCAAATCCTATATCCACTCGCCTATAAGGTGGCATCCTATATATTGCTTGATAGCGTTCTGATTTTGGAGGGCCAAAGGGGAGTCCGCTTCCGAATAATAGGCTGAGTTGCATGGTATAAGTGGGGTCCATGGGTAGGTAATCTTGAAAAAATAATCCGATATTTACTAGTTGATCGGTGGGACGGGGAATATAACCCGGTTCAACCCGCTCAAGTTTGCCGTCTATTGTTTTGTAATAAAAATCGTTGGTCAAATCTTCTTTGGTCTTTAGGAGAGAAACACTTGCCCAAGATTCAACACCCGGAACAAATTCACCGTTTATTTTCATGTCTATGCCAACAGCATATCCAACAGCGTTATTGTCGCCGAGATATTGAATTCGTACATTATCTATTTGATATGGAATAAGATGACTATATCGTTTGTAAAACAATTCACTAATGTATCTAAAAGGTCTATTCCATGCAGTAAAGTTATAGTCGCTGCCCACAACAAAGTGAATACTTTGTTGTGCAATCATGTTGTAGTTTAGCACTCCGCTTGGTAAACGTATTTCTTTGTATGTTGGTGGTTGATAATAGTAGCCGGTTGCAAATTTAAAGCTGATTTTTTTCTTCCACCCGGGATTGTAATAAAAAGATGCACGTGGACTTATAAGCAGTTGGTTTGAATAACTTATATACGTAGTTCTAGTACCGATGGTATATTGAATTGAAGAACTGTCTATTTCTATTGTATTGGAGTATTGAGCAAAAGCCGAAAAACGTTCTTGTGAAAGCTTGTTTTTTCCATAAATGAGCGAGTATATGCCAACGACAGAATCGTTATAGGGTATAGAATAGCCGGCAGAGTCTATCATTACCCATTCGTGAAGCTTATCTTTTGTCTCTTCATATTGTGCATTCAATCCCCATTGTATGTTTTTCTTTCCATCGAAATTAATTGTTCCGCTATGTTGTATAGCTATAACAGATGAACTAAGGCTATTTCGGGCATGGTTTAAAAATGTGCCAACGCCAATGTTCATAAGGCTATCGCCCATAGAATTAGAGCCCAATTGTTTGTCTAATTCATTTAAAAAATATTGTCCTAAAATGTCGTAATTTTCTTGTTCGTTAGTATGGTATGCCGAAATGGTATAGGTAAGCTTGAGTTGTTCGCTGGGGCGGGAATTTAATGAAAAAGCTCCCATCGATGTTGTGTACTTATCATTTTCTTGCCCATCAAAATAAATTTTTAATTTTAATGCTTCGTCAATGGTTCCAAATGATGTTTCACGCGTTTGAGGGATAAAACGATAGTTGTTTTGAGCAATATTTCCTAAAAAACTTATTTCATTTTTTTCATTCAAATCGTAGGTTAAATAGGTTTGATAATCGAAGAAACGGGGTTTATAGTCTCCTTTGGTATCTAATGAATTTAATAAATATTGCGATGTTTTATACCTAAATCCACTAATATGAGTAAAGCGATGATTTTTGCTGCTGTTTTCAACGGTAAGGGATGTCCCTAACATGCTAGCTGTTAAATGTGCTGTGTTCTTTATTGGTTTTTTATATTGGATGTCTAATACGGATGCCATCTTATCTCCATATTTAGCATCGAAACCACCGGCCGAAAAATATAGGCTCGAAACCATATCCGGATTTACAAAGCTTAAGCCTTCTTGTTGACCACTTCTTATTAGTGTTGGTCTAAATACTTCTATTTGATTTACATATACAATGTTTTCGTCAAAATTCCCTCCTCTTACCGAGTATTGTGAACTTAGTTCGTTTGTTTTGCTCACTCCAGGCATGGCTTTTAATGTAGCTTCAATTCCTCCCGAAGCATCCGGTATGATATTTACTAGTTTAGGGTCAAGTTTTTCTATGTTAGTTTCTTTGTTTTGTTTTGCAGTAACGGTGAACAAAGGAAGGCTTTCAATTTTATCGTTTAAGATGAGCTTTAATGTTGAATTTGCTGGTATTGCAACGATGATAGTAGTGTCTTTGTATTCTAAATGGCTAATAATGAGGGTGTATTTACCTGCATCCTTAAATTTTAATTCGAAATTTCCTTTTATATCAGTTGTCGTACCGACATTTGGGCTCTCTTTTATAATAATATTGACATTTTCGAGTGCTTGTAAGCTACTGTTTGATATTTTCCCTTTTAAAATAAAAGGTTGAGAAAAAGAAAAGAGTGATAATAAGAGAAAATAGATAACGAATAAAAACTTCATTTTAAAATCTTTATGATGCAAAACGAGTGTATTGTTTTTTTATTATAAACCCAAAAGGTTTTTACCTTGTTCAAAAACAATATCTCTAGGAATGCCTGCTTTAGCTATTTTGGTAAGATTTTGTTGAAGTTGTGGTTTTATTACGGCCATGTTTTTCAAAATATCTTTTGCTCCATCATAGTCTCCATTTCCTTGAGTAGTAAGGATTAAATTAGCTAATCCCGAAACAGCTTCACGCATTTTATCGAATTGAATGGTGTATTTTCCAGTTTTTTCGTTGTATGTAAAGGCTCCTTTTTCGTTTAGATAATTAAATTCTATCATATTTGCTTTTCCATGAGCGCTTGAAGCTCCAAACCTAACAGAGCGGAAAATTCCTGCTAAAAAAGTCACGTAATTATCTAATAATGAGTGCTCAGTAATATGTTTATTATCGTATAACCAAGTTACAATATTTAATCCTACGATATCAGCTTTGGCTTCTTCGAGCGAAGTGTGGGTGTCTTTTAATACATCGGTAACCAATTTATGGTCTTTAATGGTTTTGCTAATTCCTAAACCGTGAGCAACTTCGTGAAACATTACATTTTCAAAAAATGCATCAAAGTTAATATTTGCAAGTTGGCTTTCGTCAATAACTTCTTGAGCAATGGGCTTTAAAATGTTGTCGAATTTGGCTTTCATTATATTTTTCAACTGAAGTTTGCGACTACCTTTTAATTCATTAACCTTTTTATCGTTAGGTAGATTAATAGCAATGGTTTTACTTCCTGCGTTGCAGTCGCCAGCATAGTAAACGGCTTCATATACACCTAAGTCATTATTTTTTGCAGGTTTTTCAGCTTTGTAAGCTGCATCAACCGGTAAATTTTCTTGAATTTTGGGTAATAAGGCAACAAATCGTTCTAATTTTTTGCTCCAATCGATGTCTTTAATCAAAATAAACGATTCAAACGATGTTTTATAGCCAAACAAACCATCGTTGTAACTTTCTGTCGGGCCAACTACAAAATCAATCATATTATCTTTCATGTCCATCCATGCCATATCGCTATTAAAGTATTGATTATTTCTGAATGATTTTGCTTTTTCTATTAAATAATTAGAGAACGATTTATTTTCTCCCAACGTTGCTGCTTCATCTAATAATTGGGCTGCCTTAGAAAGTTTGTCGTTGTAAAATTCAGAATATGGAATGCTAATAAGTTCACCTTTTTCGTTTCTGCGAATAATTGTGTACCAATTTGTTTTATCAGGATGGTTCCATTTTTCAAATTCTTCAACGGTCATATCAGAAGGATAGAAGGTCATTTTCTCGGAAAGAGGGGGCACACCGGAAATGAATGGCTTATTGTTTCTTAAATGTTCGTAAGGTCCGTAATTAATAATAAAAAAACGTTTGGCATTTTCATCGGTTATTGTTTGTAATAAACTATCTTTTTTAGGGCAAACCTGTTCCCAATATAATTCATCCATGATGGGAGCAATTTCAAAAAGTTTGCTGAGCAATGCTTTATCTTTATCGCTTAAATGTTGAATATTAGCAGTTAATTTAACTACAGCATATTCTGCTACTTTGTTTTTCATTAATTCGGGATAAGTGTATAGAATAATGTCGTTTTGTTGGTAGCCTTTGAGCAATAACGTGTTTTGATTTTCAATGAAATAAATTTTAAAATCATTATTGTCGTTGATTTGTAATTCAATACTATCTTTTTCGTTTTTTATTTTATATGACTTTTTAATAAGTAAGGAGTCATTTTCGATGAGTTGAATGCTATCGTTTTGAATGATAACTTTTAAATCATTTTCGACCATTTTATTCTCGTTATTCATTATGAAATAACTTCCGTAATAGGTGTTATTCATATTTGATAGGTTTTCTTTTTTTGAACACGATGCCATAAGCATTACTATTGCAGTAAAGGAAAGAACAATATATTTCATATGTTTAATAATTAATTTAATCCTAGAACTTTTTTGCCTTGCTCAAAATTAATGTCAACCGGAATACCTGCTTTGTCTATTTTTTGAATATCTTTTTGAAGTTCAGGCGACATGCTTCCATATATTTCAATCCACGATTTTGCAGTAGAATAATCTCCTTCGGCTAAAACAGTTAAAATATCTTTAGAAATTTTTTTAATCATTTCTTTCATTTTTTCAAAATTGATTTTGTATGTTCCTGTTGCTTCATCGCGTTCAAATGCTTTCATTTTATAAAGCATGTTGAATGCAACTAAATTGGAAGAACCTTGTGCAAAGGCAGCTCCAAAACGAACTGATCTTAAAACATTTGCAACGAAAATAACATAATTGTCTTCTAAAGTGGCATCTTCAATGATGTGCTTATTCTGTAATTCAGTTAAAATATACATATTAAGTATATCGGCTTTTAAAGAATTGATGGTTGGGAAATAATCTTTAAGTGCATCTTTTACGGGTCCTTTACCATTAACGGTCGTTTTAACCATAATGGCATCAGCAATTTCATACGTTACATTGTTAATAAAAAAGCTTTCAAATTTTACATTTTTACGCTGTTCTTCGTTAATAAGAATATTGGCAATCGTTTGCATAATTTTATCAAATTTAGCTTTCATGCTATTTTTAAATTGTAATTTACGACTGCCTTTTTCCATTAAAATTCTGCCATCTTTGGGTCTGTTGGTCGAAATTTGTTTTGGACCGGCATTGGGCCAACCTGCATAGTATATTGCATCGTAAACCCCAATATTGGTGTTAGCTAAAACAATCTGATTTTTATAATCATTGGGAATGGCAAAGCTGTTTTTGATTTCAGGCAAATGTTTTGAATACGTTTCAAATTTTTTGCTCCATTCTATATCTTTTATAAGCAGATAAGCTTCGTATGAAGTTTTTGTGTTAATAAATCTGTCTTCTTCCGATTCATAAGGGCCTATTACAATATCGTATTTAGAATTGAGGTCGATCCATATTTTATCGCTCGAATAGTAATCATCGTTCAGTAAGCTTTCGGCTCTTTTTATCAAGTAATTAGAAAATGCTTTATCGGGTGATTTTTCGGCTGCTTTTTTTAGTGAATTTGCAGCTTTAGTTAATAAATCTTTGTATGCTTCGTGGTATGGTTGGGTGTATAAAGAGCCGTCCTCTGCTCTTTTGATGATAGTGTACATGCTGAGTTTGTCTTCAAATTTCATGTCAATGAACGGGAAATATTTAATATCACTTGGATAAAACCCCGCACCAATAGGTTTTTTCCCAACTCCTTCTATAAAGGGCTCGTTATCATTTAATCGGTCCCAAGGTCCATAGTTTATAGAACAGTATTGCTTTTCTTCGGCGGTTTTTAGTTTTGAGAAAAGTGTATCTTTATTTCCATACGTTTGCAACCAAAAAATTTCGTCAATGCTTTGACATGCATCGATTAAATAGCTTAGCATTTCTTTTTCATTAGCGTTAAATTGACTTAGGTCTGTTGTTAATGTAAATGAAGCATATTGGCTTAATCTCTCTTTAACCGTAAGTTTTTTAGTAGTCGAAACGCTATCTTCGTTTACTTGGTTTTCTGTTTTAATAGAATTATCGCATGAATAAAAAAACAACGTCGAAATTATTCCTAAACCAAAAATAAGTTTAATCCTTTTCATATCTCTAATTTTAAACACTTGTATCATTTTTATAAAATTGAAATCCCATTCGCTTTGCAGATTGGAATTTTGCTTTATTTATTATCATTTTCATTTGCTCAACACTTATTATGCTTACATCTTCGTATGGTGGTACGAGCATGTTAAAATCAAGGCAATATAAAATAGCCGATTGTATAATTTTTTTAAAGTCATCAACCGAAATGATGTTCGTCGAGAAGTCGTTGTATAAAAAGCCTAATTGTCTCTTTCCCTCTGCAAAATAATGTTTTTCCTGGTTTATGAAAATACGAGCTATTAAATAACCCAAATCTTCATTTTGATTGTTTTTGTATGAATCGCGTAAGAAGTTATACACATGTATAATACCAACATGTGAATTAAGCGGGTGGTCCTGAATATACGAATGGGACCATATGGAGTGCCCTTTGTCAATTTCAAAAATTGTATTTTGAAAACTAAAAACGATGACTTCTGTACCGAAATAAAGTTCGAGGTATGAATTTCCGTATTGAAATTCAATAGAATTTTCGCGTGATGAATCGTTTAATTCATCGTTTAGCTCTTTAACTAACAAAGAAAGTGCTTGTTTTAATAATTCAAAGCTTTCGTTATAGGCTTCAAAAACCAATTTTTTTACCATCGACTTTTCATTCAATGTGTTTACTATCAATGATTTGGTTTTTGAATTTAATGAGCTCATGTATAAAAAATTAGTCCATAAAATGAAGCCTTAAAGTTAATAAAAAATAAACAAATTTTAATAGTTGAAATGAAAAAATAAAAATATTTTCTCGCTGCAAAATAAATTCAGCTCTTCAGTCTTTAACTTTAATTAGTACTTCTAACTTAAATATGTTAGAAATGGAATTGATGAGTTGTTATTTTTTTTCTAACTTTGTCGCTTAAAAGTAGTTTAAACAAACTCTATGTAAGAAAGACATGAGAAAAAAATCTTCTTTATATCCGTATTTTTTTAACATTTTGATAATGAGCAAATCATGGTCTCTTTGGTTAGAGTATTTAAAAAAATCAATGAACAAATTCTTATAAATCTTATAAAATTGTACTAAAAGCGATCTAAATTATTAATCATGAAGAAATTAGTTGTTATCTGTATATCTCTATTTGTTTATTTCACCGGAATAGCTCAAAAGCCCGTAGTTGACAAAGTGGTAGCAGTTGTTGGCAATAATGCCATATTGCTGAGTGATATCGAAAATCAATATCATCAAACTCCTGACAAAAGCAAATATGATGGCATTGATCTTAAATGTAATATATTAGAAGAGCTGATTTATCAAAACTTTTTATTACATCAGGCAGAAATTGACAGTGTTACTGTAGGAGAAAAAGAAGTAGAGTCAGAGATGGAACGTCGTTTACGTTATTTTATAAATCAAATCGGAAGCGAGAAAAAATTAGAAGAATACTTCAATAAATCGATCATTGATATTAAAGCCGATTTAAGAAAATCGTTGCGTAAACAAATGTTAGCCGAAAAAATGCAAGATAAAATAACCGGAAATATTAAAGTAACTCCAACCGATGTCCGAAATTTTTATAAAAGCCTTCCAGCCGATAGTATTCCCACCATTAATGAGCAGGTAGAATATCAGCAAATCGTTTTTTATCCGCTTATAAGCGAAAAAGAAAAAATTGAAGCCAAAGAAAAACTAAATGGCATTAGAGAACGAATATTAAAAGGCGAAAATTTTTCTACATTGGCTGTTTTGTATAGCGAAGATCCCGGTAGTGCATTAAGGGGAGGCGAACTAGGCTTTTTTAGCAGAGCCGATATGGTTCCTGAGTTTTCGGGTGCAGCATTTAAACTTAAGGAAGGTGAAGTTTCGCCGATTATCGAAACAGAATATGGCTTTCATATCATTCAACTCATCGAGCGAAGAGGAGAACAAATCAATGCTCGCCATATTTTAATTACCGTAAAAAGCAACTACGAGGAATTACAAAAAGCCAAAAACAATGCTCAAACTGTATATCAGAAAATAATTTCCGATTCCATAACTTTTTCAAAAGCGGCTGTTCAATATAGTATGGATAAAAATACATCTTTTAATGAAGGTATGGCTGTTAATCCGGTTACCAACACCACCCGATTTGACCTTGAGCAGATTGACCCTGCAACAGCACGACAAATAGATAAATTAAAAGTTGGTCAAGTAAGTCAGCCTTTCGATTTTAGCAACGAACAAGGGAAGAAAGGCTTTAAAATCATAAAATTAAAAGCCCGATACAAAGCCCATAAAGCAAACCTTTCAGACGATTATAATTATCTTCAACAATTAACCCAAGAGCACAAAAAGCAAGAAGCCATTAAAAATTGGATACTGAAAAAAATGAAAACGACCTATTTTACAATTGACGATGACTTTAAAAAATGTGAATTCAACCTTTTAAAATTTTAACTTATGATTCAAGTATCAGATGATATACAAGCCGTAAAGCAACTTCAGGAAACACATCAAAAATTAAAAAAAGAAATACAAAAAATTATTATTGGTCAAGACCAGGTTATAGATGAGGTTATTACAGCATTGTTTTCTAAGGGACATTGTTTGTTGATAGGAGTTCCGGGCTTAGCAAAAACGTTGTTAGTAACCACCATTGCCAAAGCGTTGGGATTAAAATACAATAGAATACAGTTTACACCCGATTTAATGCCTTCGGATATTGTAGGAAGCGAAATTTTAGACGATAGCCGAAAGTTTAAATTTATTCAGGGTCCAATATTTTGTAATTTCCTATTGGCAGACGAAATCAATAGAACTCCTCCAAAAACGCAATCGGCATTGTTAGAAGCTATGCAAGAAAAAACAGTTACGGCAGCCGGTAAGCAATTTCAATTAGAAGAACCTTTTTTTGTACTGGCAACTCAAAATCCCATCGAACAAGAAGGAACTTATCCACTACCCGAAGCACAGCTCGACCGTTTTATGTTCAATATTTTGCTCGATTATCCTAGTTTTCAGGAAGAAATAACCATTGTAGAACAAACTACCGGTATAAAAGAATCGAACGTATCTCAAATTTTGTCATCACAAGATATTATTTATTTTCAGAATCTAATCAATAAAGTTCCTGTTAATCCTACTGTTTTAAAATATGCAGTTAACCTTGCATCCACAACACGCCCGAACAGAGAAAATACTCATCCATTGGCATCTAAGTATATAACATGGGGAAGTGGTCCCCGAGCTTCACAATATCTAATTATTGGCGCTAAAACTCATGCTTTGTTGAATGGGAAATACAGCCCCGATATAGAAGACATAAAAGCTGTAGCACATCCGGTATTGCGACATCGCATCATTCGAAATTACCAAGCCGAAGCAGAAGGAATAACCAATGATATGCTTATTGATGAGTTGTTAAAATAACTTTATGAAGTATATTATTTTAATTGTTTTTATCATTCCATTGTTTGTCAAATCTCAAAATGTAAAGAAAATTGAGCTGATTAATGCCGATATGATTGATTATGATGAGGCTCGATATGGGAAAAACGTCAGAAGAATGGTGGGAAACGTTACATTGAAACACGAAAATGCCATTCTAACCTGCGATAGCGCATTTTATAATACCGAACAAAACGATGTGCAAATGTATGGAGAAGTCAATATCAATTTTAGCGATACAATTCATTTGCATGGTAAATACATTAGTTATAGTGGAAACCAAAAAACGGCAAAAGTTAGAAAAGATGTAACATTGATACATAAGAGAGCTACATTATACTGCGATTCATTAAATTACGACAGAAATACCAGCGTGGCCTATTATTTTAATTACGGTAAAATTGTGAGCAACGAAAGTGTTTTGGTAAGTAAGTGGGGCTATTATTTCGCACAACTCCGCGATTTTGTGGCCGTTAGAGACGTTATTCTAACCAATCCAAAATACAAAATGTACAGCGACTCCTTGCGATACAATATTCAGAGTGGAATATCCACATTTTATGGTCCTTCAAAAATTATAAGCGACACTAATTTAATTTACTGCGAAAACGGTTGGTATGACACAAAGAAAGATATTAGCAGGTTTAGCAAAAATGCTTATTTGTGGAGTAAAAAGAAATTGCTTAAAGGAGATAGCCTTTTTTATGATAGAGGAAAACAATATGGTATTGCAACAAAAAATGTGTCGTTAATAGATAGCACGAATCAACTTACCATTAGTGGGAATTACGGTCGTTATTATGAAAATCCTGATAAGGCATTTATGACCGATAGCGCATTATTTGTTGCTGTTCAAGATAGCGTAGATACCATGTATTTGCACGCCGATACATTATTTTATCTGACTACTATTGACAGCCTGAAATACTTGAAAGCTTATTATCACGTTAAAATGTTTAAAAACGATTTACAGGGCTCGTGCGATTCACTTGTTTATTCGGTACGTGATTCGGTAATGGAAATGTTCAAGGTCCCAATTTTATGGAGCGAGCAACACCAACTTACAGCTAAGCAAATAAAGATTTTTTTTAGAAACGATTCTATTCATCGAATTTATTTGAACGAAATAGCATTTATAATTTCTCACGAGGATTCTACGCTATTCAATCAAATAAAAGGGAAAACAATGACCGGGTATTTTAAAAACAATAAATTATACAAAGTAGATGTAAAAGGAAATGGACAAACCATCTATTATCCAAAAGATAATAATGAAATTATTGGGGCAAATAAAGCAGAAAGTAGCGACTTGACGATTTTTATTGAAAACAACGAAGTAAAAAAGATTGTATTTTTTAAACAACCCAATGCTACACTTTTCCCTTTAAATCAGATTAATGCCAATGAATTTAAGTTAGATTATTTTAAATGGTACGAAAATATAAGGCCGTTAAATGCGCTGGATATTTTTAAAAAATAGTGAAAAATATTTTGTATTGAACCATTTTACCTATTTTTGTCTTTAATAAAATATTTTAAATGTCAACAAGCGGTACATTGTTTTTAGTTCCAACCCCAATGGGCGATGTTGTAGAATCGATTTTTTCCGATAAGTACTTTATCCATGTATTGTCTGAATGTCGTTTTTTTATTGTTGAAGAAGTGAAAACTTCCCGCCGTTTTTTGCGAAAAATTATATCCGATTTTCCAATTAATGACTCAGCATTTTTAGAATTTAATGAACATAGTACTAAAAATAATTTACAAGATTTTTTATTGCCGCTTAAAAACGGGTTTAACGTATGTATGATGTCAGAAGCCGGATGCCCGGCAGTGGCAGACCCTGGCTATCCTATCGTGCTGGAAGCACATAAACAAAATATAAAAGTAGTTCCAATGATTGGGCCTTCGAGCATTATGATGGCACTTATGGCATCGGGATTGCCGGCTCAGCAATTCAAGTTTAATGGTTATTTACCGGCAAAAGGTCAGGATTTGAAAAGTAAAATAAAAATCTTAGAACGTCAATCAGCAAGCGAACAGCTTAGTCAGATTTTTATTGAAACACCTTATCGCAACCAATCTTTATTTGACCAAATACTCGAATTAGCTCAGCCACATACTTTATTGTGCATAGCTTCAAATTTAACTCAACCTGATGAGTTAATAAAAACACAAACGATTGCTGATTGGCATAAAAATAGATGGTTAGCCGAGAAAAAACCAACCATTTTTATTCTATATTCCGGAAAAATATGAAACGACTATTTTGTTATATTATTTTCTTTATCAATCTAAGCATATCAAATGCTCAGGAAGTTCAATTATCCTTACCTATTAAACATAGTTCGTACATTAATCATTTTATATTCAGCTCAGACAGACGCTATGTTTATACTTCTTCAAATGATATGTCTATTAAATTATGGTATTTTTCAAGTGGCAATATTCTTAAAACTTTTATCGGGCATACCTGTGAGATAAAAGACATAGCTGTTAACAAGGGAAATACATTGTTGTTTAGCGCCGATAAAGAAGGTAATATCTTTGTTTGGAATGTTTTAAGCGGGAACATTCAACAGAAAATAAAGTTGGGCGCATCGATTGAATGCATCAACTGGTATGATAGCAAAAATGAACTGGCTGTAAGCACCATCGATGGTAAGATTACATGGTATAACCTTCCCGATTTTTCAGTAAAAAAGTCAATTTCTACTGCTCCATACATTGCCATTAAAATAATAAAAGCTAAAGAACCGGATATGTATTATTTCGGTTTTAAAAAGCTAAGCAATTGCACCAACTCTGTTTTACAAAGAGGCAATGTGCAAATGTTTGATTTGTCGTCAAATACATTTTTCCCGCTTTGCACATATACGGACGATTTGAATAATCTGATTTTGAGTCCCGATAGTTCAAAACTTATTTCAGCTTCGTCCGAAAATTTTATGGTTCGTGTTTGGGATACAGGAAAATTAATTGAAGAAACCACCATTAAAAACCCTGCAAAACCATATGCTTTGTTTGTGTCTCGAACCAATAAAATGATTGGTGTGGGGTCGGGCGAAAATGGTGAATTGCATGTTTATAGAAATTCCGGCGAAGAAATATTAAGTACGGTTATTGATACCGGTTATATCGTTTATGGCGAAATAAATAACGACATTACGCGTATTCATCTTTTAAACAATTTCGGACAATTTAAGAAATACGATTTTGATTTTAACTTAAAAGAAGTAATGGGCATTTATGCCTCAATTCACGATGACCTTTTTGCTGTTTCGTATTCTACTGATAATAAAACGGTTGTAATGGGGCTTAAAAATGGAAAAACGAAACTTTTTGATTTATTAAAAATGCAAACTTGCTACATACCCGATAGTTTCAATACTTTCGTCAAACAAATATTCTTATCCAAAGGGAAAATAGCGTTGTTTTATGAGCCGTATTTTACATTTAACGAAAACAATGGAACGACAACTTCACAGTCAAAATTCTTTCTTTATGATTTGGAGCAAAAATCTGTTGTACAATCGTTGATTTTTAACGATAAATATATCACTTCCATTTTCTTAGAATCAAATTTGTTGTTTTTAGGCTTTAATAACGGTAAAATTGAAATTTGGGATGTGCAAATCAACAAAAAATTGGATGCCTTTCAAGTTTCTCCATATGATATTTTAAAAATTTATTACAATAGTAATTCAAAACGATTATTTATTAAATCAATAGATAATCAAGTGTATGTGTATTTATATAAGGCTCTTGGCAAACTGGAATTACAGAAAAATATATATTTAAATGATAATGATGATATTCTTTCGTTCAATGCTGATAATTTCTCGTCTAAAACTAAAGTAGCCTTCAATTCAAAAGAATATACACATGCTACTGAGCTTTCTTCATTTCTAAATGGTAATCAATGTATATTAAAATCGAAAGACAGTATTTTTTCTATAAACAACAATGATAGCATTTTGTGGTCAAAACCGAACAACTTTTTTAATACTCAATTTATTTTAAACGATTCCATTTTAAAAAAGACGTTGCTTATCGATTTTCAGGGTAACATTTGCATATTGGACAGCCGAAATGGAAATCAACTTTGTAATCTTTATTTTGACAAAAACACATCGTGGATATGCACATCGAAGGAATTTTACGATATAGACGAACGACTGATTAACAGAGTTTATGCCGTTAAAGGGATTACATTTGTAGAAAGTGATTTAAAAAAACAAAATAGAAAACAAGGGCTCTTGCAAAAAATACTACAAGATGTTTCTGAATGATTCGTTAAAAATCTCTATTTTTGTCAAATAAATAAAACGGCGTTTTTGAAAGTTATTTTTTACATACCTGCTTTTGTGCTGATTGCTTTTTTTTATTCTTGTTCAAACAGCATAGAGACCGTCAATTCTATTGTTTCATCGGATACAATTCCGGTATTGTCGTCCAAGAATTTCTACTTAACCCGAAGCGATTCCGGTAAAATAATTGTAAGAGCAAAAGCAAAATTGGTGCAATATATCATTACAAACAAAGATTCTTTTACCATATTTCCCGAAGGAATCGTTGTTGAAACGTTTACTAATTACCCTGAAGTTGAAAGTATGATTTCGGCTAAATATGCAAAACACTACGAAAGTAAAAAACGTTGGGAAGTGAAAAACAATGTTGTTGCTCGCAACTATAAAGGAGATACGTTATACACCGAGTTGTTATACTGGAACGAAGCAACAAAAAAAGTTTATAGTAATAAATTCTGCAAAATAATAACACAAGACGGACTACTCATTGGCAAAAATGGTTTCGAAGCAGACGAAAGCATGACAAAGTGGAAAGTCTTAAATACCGAGGGAACTGTAAATGTCAAAGACGAATAAAAGAAGCTTAATTCTGGAACGTATGTGGTTGGTTATAGCTTTTGCCACGCTTATACTTGCTGTTTTTGAAACAAGCCGAAAACCATTCAATCAAACCTATCCGCTTTTTATTATTGCTGCCATAAGTTTTTTTATGTTTTCATTGAGACGAACCGTGCGGAAAAAAATAAATTCATAAAATATGAACTACCTTCTAATTATCGTTTTATTGCTTTTGTCTGCCATTTTTTCGGGGCTCGAAATAGCCTTTATTACTACCGATAAACTTCGTTTAGAGATCGACAAAAAGCAAGATAAATGGTATGCCAATATTCTAAACCCCATTTACGCTAATCCAAAAAAATTTATAGCTACATTGCTTATAGCTAATAATTTAGTTTTAGTTATTTATGGTATATTTTCTTCCGATATTTTAAATTATCAACTTAGTTCTTTTACACAGAATACAATCTTAATTTTAATTATAACTTCATTTATTTCTACCATATTTATTTTATTTTTCGGTGAGTTTATTCCTAAAAGTATTTTTATGCTAAGAGCAAACTCATTGTTATATGTTTTTTCACTTCCTTCTGTTATTCTATTTTATTTATTTTATCCGATAACTTGGTTTTTTATCAGTTTATCAGATATATTTATTAGACTCATTTATGGTAAAACAAAAAATGCGAGCTCTGAACTAGTATTTAGTAAATACGATTTGTATCAAATGGTTCATAATTCTATGACAAATGAAGAAAAACAAGAAGATTTGGATTATGAATTGAAAATCTTTCACAATGCATTAACATTCGATAAAGTTAAATTAAAAGAATGTATTGTGCCCAGAACGGAAATAGCTGCTATTGAGATGAATGCTCCCATTCAACAAATTAAAGACAAGTTTATTGAAACAGGGTATTCAAAGCTTCTGGTGTATAAAGATAATATGGATAATATTGTAGGGTATGTTCATATTGGAGATATTTTCTCGAACCCTACCGAATTGAAACAAATAATTCGCGAAATAATTATTGTTCCCGAAACCCTGACAGCCAATAAACTTTTAAGCGAGTTTATTCAAAAGAAAAAAAGCATTGCCCTAGTGGTGGACGAATTTGGTGGAACTTCTGGAATTGTTACCATTGAAGATGTGTTGGAAGAAATTTTCGGCGAAATTAACGATGAACATGATACCGAAGATTTTATTAACAAAAAAATAAAAGAAAATGAATATATTTTATCCGGTCGTTTGGAAATTGATAGTTTAAACCAAAAATATAATCTCAATATTCCGGAGTCGGATGAATACGAAACTCTTGCCGGTTTTATATTGTTTCACCACAATAGCATTCCAAAACCCAACGAAACGATTAAAATAGATCCTTTTACCATTAAAATTATCAAAGTAACCAATACAAAAATTGAATTGGTTATGTTAAAAGTGAATCAATAGGAAAATACAACGATTGAGCAGTTGTTTTGATAGATTTAAAGAGAGTTGATTAATTTTTTCAAATAATATGCTTTGATATCATAGATTTTTTATAAATTCGTGCCTTTAAAAAATTGAACTAAACGTAAGGAAAAATGGCAACATTACAAACAATCAGAAATCGAGCAGGAGTGCTTGTAGCAGTTATTATCGGTTTATCACTATTAGCTTTTATTTTAAACGACCTGATTTATTCAAACAAACTTTTTAATTCAGGTCCCAGCGACGAAGTTGCAGAAATTAATGGAAAATCGGTATCTATTAAGGAATACGAAAGTTTAGTGAATGAACTTACCGAAAATTATCTTAGAAATACCAATCAGGAAACGGTTCCCGATGAAAATATTAGTCAGCAAATCAGAGAACAAGCATGGGATATTATTACAACCAACTATGTTTTAGCTAATAATTTACCCGATTTAGGTATTTCTGTTCATGCAGACGAATTGCAAGATATGATTGTCGGTTCCAACATCGACCCGCAGATTTTACAAATTCCCATATTTAAAAATCAGCAAACCGGAATGTTCGATCCGAATTTGGTTCGTCAATTTATAGCCAATATGGACAAAGATCCTTCAGGTAATGCACGTATTAGTTGGGTAGCATTTGAAAAAGAACTCGAACATCAAAAACTATTGAAAAAATATTATACTGCCGTAAAAAAAGGAATGTACATTACAAATGTGGAAGCTAAGCAAATGGCCGAAGAATCAGCTATCCAAAACGACATTCAAATGGTTGTTAAACGTTATTCAGAAATTTCAGACTCGTCACTAACTGTTACCGATGATGAAATAAAAAAATATTACGATGAACATCAATATCTGTTTGAACAAGAAGAGTCGAGGGATATTGATTACTTAGTTTACGAAGTAAAACCTTCGCCTGCCGACATGAAAGCATTGGAACAAAAAATGCAAGACATAAGAGAACGCTTTAATACTGCTGAAAATGTAGAAGAATTTGTAAATCAAAACTCTGATGTGCCTTATTCAGAAAGTTACTATGCAAAAGGTGAATTATCTCCGGTTATTGACAGCATTATCTTTGCACAACAACCCGGATTTATATATGGTCCTTATATTGACGGCGAAAATTATTTAGTAACAAAATTGGTTAGTTTTAAAAACTTACCCGATTCTGTTCATGCTCGCCATATATTGATTTCACCTAATGAAAAGCGTACAAAAGAACAAGCAAAAGCATTAGCTGATAGCTTAAAGAAAGTATTAGAAAAAGGAGGTAACTTCCCAGCTTTAGCTAAACAATATTCAGACGACAAAGGTTCGGCAAACGACAGCGGAGATGTTAAGTGGTTTAAGCAAAATATGATGGTAAAACCATTTGAAAAAGCAGCTTTTGAAGCAAAAAAAGGAGAATATGTTATTGCCGAAACGCAGTATGGTTTTCATATTATCCAGGTATTAGAAAAATCGAAAGATGTGAAAAAAGCTGAAGTTGCTTCTGTACAATGGAGAATTGAACCGAGTTCTGCTACTTATCAAGCTGTTCAAAATCAGGCCTATCAGTTTGCCGGTGTAAACAACACGGTGGATAAGTTTAATAATGCCATCACTAAAGAAGGTTTAGTTAAAAGAGTGGCAAATGGTTTAAAAACAACCGATAGAACCATTGCAGGTTTCGACAACGCACGCGAAATAATTCGTTGGGCATATAAATCGAAAAAAGGAGATGTGTCGCAACCATTTGAATTTCCCGATAAATTTGTTGTTGCTGTATTAACCGAAGTGCGCGAAAAAGGCTATGCTCCTATCGAACAGATTAAAGAACAACTTACAACATTAGTAAAAAAAGAGAAGAAAGCCGAAAAATTTATCCAAGAATTTAAAAACAATAAAAGCTTAGGAAATCTTCAGGCTATTGCCGGCAAAATGAATACTCCTGTTATGGATGCTTCAGCCATTACATTTGCTTCATTTAGCTTGCCCGGTGTTGGAATTGAACCTAAAGTAATATCGGCATCTGCTACATTACCCAAAGCTCAATTATCTGCTCCTATTAAGGGGAATAACGGTGTGTTTATGATTACGGTTACCAATAGAACATCTCAATCTGCTATTGATCCGAAACAAACACAAATGCAAATGGCTTACGATATTCAAACACGTGTTGATTATCAAGCTTTTGAAGCTCTTAAAAAATTAGCTAATATTAAAGATAATAGAATATTGTTCTATTAATAAAATAAAAAGCCAAGAAAGGCTGCCTTTGGGCAGCTTTTTTTATAAATATGGAATTTGAGTTTATAAGTAGCCAGCAAAATCCTAAGATTAAACTCTTAAATGAGCTTTATCAATCGAAAGGAAGAAAAAAACATAAATTATTTATTGCTGAAGGAAATCGCGAAATCTCCATTGCAATAAAAAGTGGTTACATTCCGCATTTAATTTTTATAAGCCAAGATTATTTTAAAAAGCATAATGCTTTACCTTTTGAAGTAACTGCAAACAATAATATTTGTTTTCAAGTAGAATCAAAACTGTTTTCAAAAATTTCATACAGAGAAGATACTGAAGGTATTATTGCTGTATTTAACTGGAAAGAACATGGTTTGTTAGATTTAAATATAACGGATAATCCGTTGTTTATAATTGTAGAATCTGTTGAAAAACCGGGAAATTTAGGAGCCATTTTGCGTACTGCCGATGCAGCCAAGGTTGATGGAGTTATTGTTTGCAACCCTGTTATTGATTTATATAACCCTAATGTAGTTCGATCAAGCATAGGTTGTATTTTCTCAGTTCCCGTTGCTATAGCAAATACTTCTGATGCAATAGCTTGGCTTAAACATAATAATATAAAAACTTATGCAGCTGCCTTACAAAATGCAGATTATTATCATTTATATGATTATACACAGCCAACCGCCATTGTTTTTGGAACAGAGGCCGATGGGTTATCTGACGAATGGATTGAAAATGCCGATTATATAGTTAAAATTCCAATGTTGGGAACAATTGATTCGTTAAATGTTTCAAATGCTGTGGCTATCATGACGTTTGAGGCGAAACGTCAACGCGGTTTTTAATGTTTTTAGATTTATTTTTACGGTAACTTATTCATTTTCTAAATAAATAATTTTAAAGTATAAAACTTTAGTATGTTAATATAAAAAACCGAAAAGCCATAGAGGTATTTTATTGTAAGCTCCTATTAAAATATTATCTGAAATAACGAATGCATTTTTTTCATTAATAATTTGTGCAGATGTCTTTTTTTTACCCCCAATTTCAAAAATAAAATTTTCATTTAATACGAAATCACCGGATTTAGGTATTTTAACTTTGTAAATAGATTTAACTTGATTTAAAAAAAATGTTTCTCTTAAATTTCCTTGGTTGGGAGTTTCTTCAGCAAGCAGATAAGATAAATTGGTATTGTTTAGGTAAATTTTTTCGGGTTTTTGCAATATACTGATGCTAATTCCTGCCGGATAAACAGCATTAATTATTTGGGCTTTTTCAAGGTAATGAATATACGAAACCAACGTGTTCCGATGAATTCCTGTTTTTTCACTTAGTTTTACAATATTGGGTTTGAATGGTACATTTGTAGATAGGATATAAAGAAGTTGTTTGATTTTTTGAGTGTTTTTAGTATCATATCCTTCAATAAAATTTAAATCGCTTTCAATTATTTGATTTAAGGTTTGCTCCAATCTTCTGAAGTAAAGTTTTTTATTCTCAATAAAAAACGGATAATATCCCCATTTTAAATAATCGACAAAATATTGCAATGGGTTTAATTTTGCGATTATTTCTGAAGCTATTGTGGTATGGTTTTTTAAAATATCAGATAATGCAATGGCTTTAATTTCTCCTATTCCTAAAAATGAAAGATATTCCCTAAATGATAGTCCATGTAAATAATAGATAACAGCTCTTCTACTGAGATCTACGTTTTGTTTTAATATATCAATGATAGATGAGCCTGTAAAAACAATATTAATGTTCGGGTATGTATCGTAAATATTTTTAATTTCAATAGCCCAGTTTTTATATTTATGAACTTCGTCAATGTAGAGGTAACGTCCACCTTTGTTTCTGAATTGTTCAACAAATTCAAGTAACGAATGTGCCGTAAAATATAAATCATCAAGCGAAATATATATTGCTTCGAAAGAAGTACCATGATTTTTTTTTAATTGTTGCAATAAAAGTGTGGTTTTTCCGGTTCCTCTTGCTCCAATTATGCCGTTTAATTTCCATCTCCAATCAATTTGCTCATAAAGATATCTCACAAATTTAGTAGAAACTGTGGTTATAAGTTGATTCGATTTAATTTTAAGATTTTCCATTTGCTTAATTATTTATGCAAAAATAATAAATATTGCTTAAATAAAACAGCAAAATATAAAAATTTTTGAAATAAATTTTTCTGTTAAATTATGTAAGACTTTTTGGTTCCATTAAATAATGAAAATGCCGATTATATAGTTAAAATTCCAATGTTGGGAACAATTGATTCGTTAAATGTTTCAAATGCTCTGGCTATTATGACGTTTGAGGCGAAACGTCAACGCGGTTTTTAACTTATTTGCCAAATGCGAAGAAAACACCAAATTGGAGACCGGTAAGGTCGAGATAATTGTTTAAGTAATTTTCAGCTTCTTCTACGTTACCAAAAGCATCGGTCATACGTACAGAATACTTTACGGTATGTCTGCTGGGTAAGGTAACCGAATAAGAAGCACGAACACCAAAAACATCGGCAAAAAGCAACTGTATTCCGCCGGTATATCCAAGATAGCCCATTGTATTGGCTCTGCTACGATACGATACTTCGGTGTATTTGTTTTGCAATTCGTTGTAATATAAGTCTATAGATGGAATGTTGAAACCTCTTAAACCGGCATTAAATTCTCCAAATAAGTTGATGGCAAAATCCCCTTTGTCAACTACGATAGGTACATTTGCCAAGATATTAAGTCCAAATTTGGTTGAGGCATAGCGTCCTTTGAATTGTGCATCGTTGGTGCCGGCATATTCTAAGAATTTGTCTTTGTCGAAATTAAGTCGGTCTATCTCTAAGTTAAATCCAACTCCAAGACCATATTTTATTATATAATTAAAGTCAAAACCAAATTGGTAACCTTTTTTAGCAAACAATCCTATATTTTCGTCAGTGTTACTCAACTCTTCTGATGGAGTTAATGTGCCGCCACTAAGATGTAAAGAACCGGTATGGTCGAGATAATTGATGTCAAATTGAGCGACTGAAAATTGGGTGGCAAACAATAATATAATCAAGCTGATTTTTTTCATAACAAAGTGGATTAATAATTAATATATAAATCAATAAACACATCATCAATATGTGGAATATGTTCTAAACCATAATAAACGCGCGGATAAAATCTGTTTTGAATGTCGATAGAAGCTAAATCGAGTTCATAAATCAAACTAGGAGGGTCGCTTCCGTTGCTTTTTGAAATCAAAAATTTAAATACTTCGTTGTTTGTGAATTGTACATTATCAAAAAAATAACCGTCAACAAAATCGTTTGGACGTTTAAATTTGAATGGGAAACTGCTTGGGCTTTTAACTACTGTTCGTCCGATATATGTATTGTTGTGGTACATGTCAATAAACAAACTAGTATTTCTATAGCTTTTGGGTAGCATTAAATTGATAGAATCGATGAAAACACGTTGAGGTTTAGGACTTACGAAAATTTGTTGAGTAACTTCGTTGTATGAACCATCGGTACAGGTACCTCTAAGTTTTACGGTATAAGTTCCCGGATTTTGAAAAATATGATAGGGGTCATCGTCGTTTGATTGTGAACCATCACCAAAATCCCAAGCAAAAATATTTGCTCCGCTGGAAGAATTACTGAAAATAACCTTATTGGGAGCAAAGTTGTTATTGTTGTAATGTTGATAAGAAAATCCTGCTGTTACCGGAATGGATGCTTGTTCTAATTCGGGCATACTTATCTCTGCTGTATCAGAGCTGATTTCATTTGTTACTATAAGTTTTACTTTATAAGTGCCCGGAGTAGGATAAATATGTGTAGGGTTTTGTTCGTGTGAGGTTGAACCATCTCCAAAATCCCAGGTGTATGTAACTGTGCCAAGTAAATTGATGGTTTCTTGATAAAAAGTTACGGGGTAGGGAGGAACACAATTTTTCACTACAGAAGTTAATTTTGTAATTTGTAATGGTGGAGGTGATTGTTTGTAAAATGTCCATCCTTTTACCGGATCTTTTTCGCAACTATGAAAGATGAATGTTAAAAAAAAGATAGTTGCTGCTAACGAGAAAAATAAAATGTTTCTTCGCATGATTTTTTTTCTAAGATTTATGCAAAAATAATGCAATTTTTGAATTGATAATAATTTTTCGGATCCAGTTTTCATTTTAAAAATGATTTTTTATGAATATCTTTATGTTTTAAAAACAAAAACATGTATAGGCTAATATTTTTTTTAAGTTTCGTTCTTATTTCAATTTTTACTTTTTCGCAAACGTGTGAAGAGGTAAAAATCAGGCATTCGACTTCTTTTAGCAGACCATTTGCTCCATTAACCAAAGCTTTGCACAATAATTACGACCAACGATTTATTTACATTGATATTCAGGCGAATGACTCTAACCGAATTATTACCAATACTGTGAAATATCAATTGAAAGCAAAGGATAGCCCCATCGGGCAAATTTATTTTGAATTTGCACCTACTTTTACCATTGATAGTGTTTCTGTTGATAATTCTTCGTGTACATTTTATTACAGCAACGATACACTAATTTTATATCCTAATTCAACTATTCAGCCCTATTCGTTGTTTGATGTTTCAATTTCGTATCATGGCAATGCTACATCTGGTGGAGAATACAGAGGACTTACCAATACATATTCTTCTGATTACAATCAATACATAACGTGGACGTTGTCGGAGTCTTTTCATTTAAAAGAATGGTTGCCGTGCAAACAAGATCTTACCGACCGATTGGATTCTGCGTGGATTTTTATTACGGTTGACAGTACTTGTAAGGCAGGTTCTGAGGGAAAGCTGACGGCAATAGTTCCTCTTTTGAATGGTAAAGTGCGTTATGAATGGAAGGAACGCCATCCTATTGTTTATTATTTGCTTTCGATAGCTGTTGGGAAGTATGCCGAATACAATTTCAATGTTCATATTCCCGGATTAAGCGATAGTTTGTTTGTCATGAATTACATTTATAAAGATCCGCAATGTTTGTTGGATAATAAAGCAGATATTGAACGTACAGCCGATTTCTTAAGAATATACAGCGATAAATTCGGTATGTATCCATTTGCAGACGAGAAATATGGGCATTGTCAAGTGCCATTAGGCGGTGGAATGGAGCATCAAACGATGACATCGTTGGGCTATTTTATCCATTGGCTGGTAGCTCATGAAATGGCTCATATGTGGTTTGGAGATCATATAACATGCGCTAATTGGCAAGATATCTGGATTAATGAAGGTTTTGCTTCGTATGGTGAGTATGTTATTTTACAGAATTATTTCGATCAGCAGACGGCCGATATTACAATGAGGCACTTTCAGTTTAGGGGGAGAATTGAGCCTGAAGGCTCTATTTATGTCCCGTTTGAAATTGCTTGGGATGAAAATAGAATTTTTAACGGAAATTTGAGTTATAAAAAAGGCGCTGCTTTGATTCATATGATTCGGTATTTATGCGATGATGATTCTATTTTCTTTTATGGTTTAAAACAATTGCAAAATATCTATGCCGATAGCGTTTTAACGGGTGCTGATGTTCGAAATCTTTTTGAAGCCATAACCGGCAAAGATTTTCATGCATTGTTTGATCAATATTACTATGGGAAAGGCTATCCTATATACAATATACGTTGGTTTCAGGATAGTACACAAACCGGTTGGGGCGATTTAAGCATCCAAATTGAACAACGCGGAAGCTCTGCCGATAATAATCTTTTTACCATACCATTGCCTTTTGAGTTATTTAAACAGCAGCAAGTTGAAACAATTAAATTAACTCCTTCGCAAAATATACAAACCTTTACAATTCAGACGAATGGCCTTAAGATTGACTCCATACATTTCGACCCTAGAAATTGGATTTTAGACAGCCTTGAAAGTTTTGCTATTGCCGTTGAGCCTATTTATTCTGATAAAAATAATTTTATGGTTTACCCCAATCCGGTAAGAGATGTATTGAAAATTGATGGTGTAAAGCAAAGTCAACATGCTAATATAGAATTATATAGTTCAGATAATAAAATAATTCTTAATACATCAACCGAACAGTTTCCATTTTATATAAATGTAAATGATATTACATCAAATGGAGTTTATTTTCTTAAAATAGCTACATCAACAGACTTCTTTGTAAAAAAGATATTCGTTCAGAAGTAATGCCTACTCTTCTTTAGCTTTTTTTACCCAGCGATAGCCCAATGTTTTGGTTTGAGTGATTTTACCATTATCTAAGAGCCATTGGAATACTTTTGTTGTTTTTTCTTTCGGAAAAGCAGTGTTTTCAATGATGTCTTCGAATGCTAAGGTGTTTTCTGAAATTTTATTCTTCAATTCTTCTACTATTAAATCAAATTCGTACGCAGAAATATTGAGTTCGTTTCGTTGAAGGCAAACATCGCACTTTCCGCAACGATACGGATTTTTATCACCAAAATACATAAGTAACAGTTGGCTCCTGCACTTGTTGTTGCTGAATGCGTAATTAATAACCTGCTCTATTCTGTGTTGCATTCTTTTTTTTCTGATAGAATAAACTTCTTTACTTAAAACAATATTATTAGAGTCTAAACGGGGAGTAATGTAGGTAATGACGGCTCCTTTTTTTTGTTCGTTATAATCGATAATATCGTATTTATGAAGCAAACGAAGCCATTCTATGATTTTTTCTACAGGTAAATTGGTGCGTTTGGCTATACTGGCTTCGTCAATTCTTACATATTCTGTAAATAAACCGCTGTATGTTCTTAGTAAAAGCTTAATAAACGGGTCGTCTTTTGGGTGCTGAATTTGAAAGTTGTATAAATCTTCTCTATTGGTTTTGAAAATTATTCGCGAAGGATGATCTACATCTTCAGAAAGACTAATATATTCGTCCATGTCAAGTAGTTTTAGAGCGTTGTATGCAACCATGGGATTGAATTTATAAAGCTTACTAAAATCTTCTAAGCTAAAAAGACTGTCTATTCCTTGACCACTACCAATAGGTATTTTCAGATAATTCCCAAGTGCATGGTAAACATTTTTAACCATTTCCAACGGAGGAAATGCTGCTTCAAAATTTTTTATCAATTGGTCTCTGTCGGCCGATTCTACTAATAAAATTGCTTTTGCTTCCAACTCGTCGCGACCGGCTCTTCCGGCTTCCTGAAAATATGCTTCGAGCGAATCGGGAAGGTCTAAATGAATTACAAATCGAACATCGGGTTTGTCAATTCCCATCCCAAAAGCATTGGTAGATACCATTATTCGTGTTTGGTTGTTTTTCCAATTATCTTGTTTGCGACTTCGTTCACTCATCGAAAGGCCGGCATGGTAGAAATCGGCAGAAATACCATTTTTAATCAGCAGGTTTGCCATTTCAACCGTTTTTCGCCTGTTGCGAACATATACTACAGCGGTACCTTGATTTTTCTTGCATAATTCAATAAAATCGTTGATTTTTGTGTCGGTTTGTTTAACGCTGTATGTGAGGTTTTTGCGTTCAAACGATTTTTGAAATACATTTTTTTGTTTAAATTTCAATTTTTCTTGAATATCGTCCACCACATCGGGAGTTGCTGTTGCTGTTAGTGCCAGAACCGGGACACCTCTTAAATATTCTCTTATTTCGGCAATATTTAAGTATGCCGGTCTGAAATCATACCCCCATTGTGAAATACAGTGAGCTTCGTCAACAGCAATCAAATTGATTTTCATAGTGCTTAACCGCTCTCTGAAAAGGGGTGTTTGAAGACGTTCGGGTGAGACGTACAGAAATTTCATTTCTTTGTCGAAGCATGCGTTGTCGAGGTTAATCATGATTTCATGAAATGACATGCCCGAGACAATGAGCGTAGCTTTTATCCCTTTTTTTCGCAAGTTTTCAACCTGATCTTTCATTAGGGCAATTAGTGGCGAAATAACCAGACATAAGCCCGGTTTTGCAAGAGCCGGAACCTGAAACGTAATGGACTTGCCACCTCCTGTTGGTAAAAGTCCCAACGTGTCTTTGCCTTGATATACAGAACGAATAATATCTTCCTGTAGTTCGCGAAAAGCAGAATAGCCCCAATATTGCTTTAAAATTTCTTTAAAGTCCATAATGAAGCAAATATAGTAAAAAAAATAGCCTTTACGGTAAAATCACTATATTATCAATTAAAAAAGAAAAACGAGTTTCGTTAATCTAAACTCTCTTCTTTCCTTTTTTCAGAAATTTTTTTCAATGCTGCTTCTTGAATAGTGTTGCTGACGGGTGAGTATTTTAAAAACTCCATTGAATAATTGGCTCGTCCGCTGGTAATATTTCTTAGTTGTGATGCATATCCAAACATCTCCATCAACGGAACAATGCCGTTTAATTTTTGCGAACCTTTCCGGTATCTTCTCATGGATTCAATAGTACCTCTTCGTCTGTTCAGATTACCTACAACATCGCCAATGTATTCGTCGGGAGTATTGATTTCGAGCTTCATCATGGGTTCTAATAAAATAGGGTGAGCTTTCATAAAAGCTTTTTTGAAGCAAATAGAAGCACAGGTTCTAAAAGCCATATCAGATGAATCAACAGGGTGGAACGAACCATCAATCAAAATAACTTTAACATCTACAACCGGGAAGTTCGCTAGTACGCCTTCTGAAATTGTTTTTTGAATACCTTTATTAATAGAAGTAACAAATTCGTCCGGTATTCTTCCGCCTTTTATTAAATCGACAAATTCATAGCCTTTGCCAATATTGGGTTCGATACGAATAAACATATGTGCAAATTGTCCTTTACCGCCTGTTTGCTTAGATAGTTTATATTCCATTTCTTGAATGGATGTAATCGTTTCTCTAAATGCAACAGAAGGTTCTGCAACTACAACATCCAATTTAAATTCGTGTTTCAATCGGTCAATAATGATTTCTAAATGCAATTCTCCCATACCTGCAATAATGGTTTCGCCGGTTTCTTCGTCAAACCTTACGGTAAAAGAGGGATCTTCGTTTGAAAGTTTCCTCAATGCTTCGCCGAGTTTTTCTTGTTCTTTTCTAACTGCAGGACTAATTTTTAATTCAATTACGGGTGGGGTAATATGAATGTTCTCGAGAATAATAGGCATGTTTTCATCACAAAGTGTGTCGCCTGTTTTTGTTAATTTCATGCCAATTAAAGCTACAATGTCCCCTGGTCCAGCTTCGGTAATATCAATTCTATCTTTGGCATGTATTCTGAGTATTCGACCGACCCGTTCCGATTTTCCTTTGGTGGAATTATAAATTGCCATTCCGCTTTTTATTTGACCGGAGTATATTCTGACAAATGTTTGCTGACCTACATACGGATCGTTGATGATTTTAAAAGCAAGAGCAGCAAAAGGTTCTTTAATGGAGGGGCTTCTGCGTATCGATTTTTCAGCATCATTTACATCATTACCTACAATGGCACCAACATCGACCGGTGAGGGGAGATAATCAACAACGGCATCCAATAATTGCTGTATTCCTTTGTTTTTATATGCAGCCCCGCAAAAAACGGGTGTAATTAACAATTTTAGTGAAGCATCGCGGGCAGCATTTTTTAAAATTTGTGCTGAAATTTCTTTCCCTTCCAAATATAATTCCATTACCTCATCGCTAAAATCGGCAAGTGCTTCGGTTAATTTTGTGCGATATGTTTTGCTTTGCTCAATGTAATTTTCCGGAATGGCTATTTCGGTGTAACCGTTTTCGTTAAAAGAATATGCTTTTTTTTCAATAATATCAATTATTCCGTTAAAATTTTCTTCTTCGCCGATGGGTATTTGAAAGGCATGAGCATTGGCATCGAGGTATTGGTTCATCATGTTGATGACCTCAAAATAATCGGCTCCGCTTCTATCCATTTTATTGACAAAAGCAATGCGAGGGACTTTATATCGATCGGCTTGGTTCCAAACTGTTTCGGTTTGCGGTTCAACACCCGCAATGGCACAAAAAACGGCAATCATACCATCAATGACTCTCAACGAGCGTTCTACCTCCACTGTGAAATCAATATGACCCGGTGTGTCTATTATATTGATGTGAAAATCTTTCCATTGGCAGGAAATGGCAGCCGAAGCAATGGTAATACCTCTTTCTTGTTCTTGTTTCATGAAATCCATCGTAGCTTGTCCGTCGTGAACTTCGCCCGTTTTGCGTGTTACGCCGGTGTAAAATAATATACGTTCGGTTACGGTGGTCTTTCCGGCATCTATATGTGCTGCTATACCAATGTTTCTGTAATTTTTTAATGACATTTTTGTATGATTTACGTGATAAAAAATAAAACCGCAAAGGTTACACTCTTTATTGAAAGAAAAAAACTGAAAGTTTAATAGTTGTTAACAATTTGATGAATGCCTTTTTTGATATGATAGAAATGATTTTTATTCTATTCAACTTTTTGCTTTGAGGTTTACATCAAAGAAATGATGTATTATTTTGTTTTGATAAATATAGAGCAATTAAATTTTTTGTGTAAATTTACAGCAAGTTAAATACACAAATGACCCGATTATTCATATTTTTATTCATTGTTTGTTGTTTGAATGACTTACTATACTCTCA
>Ga0116186_1000840_pt1 | contig 33962 bp, 28 predicted proteins | sample AD_JPNNA4_MetaG_FD_89806 | JGI IMG/M metagenome (GOLD analysis project Ga0116186, IMG submission 89806) | Active sludge microbial communities of municipal wastewater-treating anaerobic digesters from Japan - AD_JPNNA4_MetaG | ecosystem: Engineered > Bioreactor > Anaerobic > Digestate | place...
AGAGAACACCTGGAAAGCGTCGCCTCATCGGCAATCTTAATGGCAGAGGACCTGGATGCGCAGGTCGCTGAGGACGCAATCGCCCAGGAGATCCCGGTCTACTTCGAGCATGCCCTTGGCGAAGTCACAGGTACGTTCGACAGTGAACTGATCGCGATCCTGTCCGCCCACGAGCAACGGGCGGCCGCACTGGTCGAGTCAATACGGGTGGCGGCATCGACCATCTTCGAGTTCCCGCACCACACACCTGCAGCCGCGAGCCCGCTTGTCCTTGCCAGGGAACCCTACTGGGTATCGCGGAAGTCCTGGTCGGGTATGCTCGGCACCATCTCCCCTGACCTTGTCGACAAGGCGCTCCCCCGCTCGATCCGTGAGAAGCGGACCAGGGCACGGATAGGGAAGGAGATCCAGACGCTGGTCGTCCACAATGTCGAGAACCTCAGGTGGGCCACTCTCCAAAACATCGATGCCGCATTCAGGGTGTTCTCACGTGAACTCGACGACGAACTCGCCACTACCATCGAAGCCACCTACGGCGCCATCGAAACCGCCTATACGCGACGAAAAGAGCATTCGGATGAGATTGCGGACCGGGTCCGCACTCTCCAGAAGGCATCCGGCGATCTGCAGTCACTCATCGACGTGCTCGCCCCGACAACGCCTTTGAAGGTATGACCCCCGGTACTCCCTGCGGGACTCCTCCGCTCACCGCTCCTTTCCACCCACACACCGTGCATTATGTGCGGGAACGCCGCTGCCCTTCGGGAGGTTACTGCTTTTACCGGCTGGACGAGCCGAATGCCGGCGATACCTTTTACGCACTCCAGGTGCTCTCCCTCCTAGGGCAGGGGGTCCGTGACGAAGAGACCACCGCGTTCCTCCAGGGACTCCAGGAGCGTGACGGCTCCTTTCCCTCCCATGCAGCCGCACTCTTTGCGGGGCGGGCCCTCCAGTTGCTCGGGGCATCCCCCTGCCATGAGATCGCCCCGTTCATCACCCGCGCCATCCCCCGCATCTCCCCGGATACCCGGGTGATCGACACGCTCTCTCTCTTCGAGCCGCTCCATACGTGGCTCTCGCTCTTCTCCCTGTACGGGGTGCCGCTGCCCGACGAATGGCGCGATCAGATCACAATGGCGATCCTCGGTTTCCAGGTCGAATCCGGAGGGTTCGGGTCGCCGAATGCCACCCTCCAGGACACCTGGCGGGCCGTGGAGGCCCTTGCGATGCTCCGTTCCCAAAAAAAGGACCAGGAGGTTTTATCATTCCTCCGGTCCTGTGAAGACCCCGAATACGGGTACATCGGAAGGCTGGGGAGCAGGCCCGCGTACCTCGAGGACGTGTATGCAGGGGTGCGGCTCTCGGCTCTCATGGGAACCGCTCCCCGGTACGCAGGGGCATGCAGGGAATTCATCGAGCGGTGTGCCCACCAGTCAGGGGGGTTCGTAAGATCGGTCTTTGGCGGGGCTCCGACCCTGGAATACACCGCGCTTGCGGTTGAGGCTCTCGCGATCCTCGGAGGAAGGCCCCCTCTCCCGGCTGCACCAATCGGATTCATCCAGGGGAAAGTACAACCAGAATAGCGGAAGAGGAACTTGTCATGACCACGACCACAATCACCCGGATTCATGCCCGCGAGATCCTTGACTCGCGGGGCAACCCGACCGTTGAGGCAGACGTCCACCTCGCCTGCGGAGTGGTGGGGAGAGCTGCCTGTCCGTCAGGGGCATCCACAGGGACCCACGAGGCAGTGGAGCTCCGGGACAATAATACGCGCAGATACCGCGGGAAAGGCGTGCTGAATGCCGTCACCCATGTAAACAAGGAGATTGCCGGTGCCCTCACCGGAGTTGACGCGACCGACCAGAAGGCAGTCGACGATCTGATGACCCGCCTCGACGGGACCAGGAACAAGGCCAGGTTCGGCGCAAACGGAATCCTCGCAGTCTCGATGGCGGTCGCCCGGGCCGCCGCGAGCGCCAGAGGGATGAGCCTCTGGCGGTACCTTGAGCGCCCAAAAAAAGCGGTCATGCCGGTCCCGATGATGAACATCATGAACGGCGGAGTACATGCCAACTGGCAGGGGCCAGATTTCCAGGAGTACATGATCGTGCCCTGGGGTGCGCCAAACTTCCGCGAAGCGCTCCGCTACGGGAGCGAGACTTACCAGGCGCTCCGGGACATCCTGAAGAAGAAAAAGTTCACCACCGGTGTCGGGGACGAGGGGGGGTTTGCACCGGCGGTTTCCTCGAACGAAGAGCCCCTTGCGCTCATGACCGAGGCAATCGAGGCTGCAGGGTACACCCCGGGAAGAGAGATCGGGTTTGCGCTGGACCCTGCATCGAGCGGATTTTACCATGATGGGAAGTACGAACTTCGCACAGAAGGGAGATCGCTCTCCGCACGCGAGATGACCGGGTACTACCGTGACCTTGTCGATACCTACCCGATTGTCGTCATCGAGGACGGGCTCGCGGAGGATGACTGGAACGGGTGGAAGGGTCTGACACAGGAGCTCGGAGACCGGGTCGAACTCGTCGGAGACGATATCTTCGTCACAAATGTTGACCGGATCAAAAGAGGGATCACGGAAGGGGTGGCAAACGGGGTCCTCATCAAGTTGAACCAGATCGGGACTGTGACAGAGACTATTGCCGCAATCGAACTCGCAGACTCCCAGGGATGGGGGGCCATGGTCTCGCACCGGAGCGGGGAGACTGTCGATTCCTTCATTGCGGACTTCACGGTCGCCATGGGGACCGGCCACCTCAAGACCGGGGCCCCGGCCAGGGGTGAGCGGGTGGAGAAGTACAATCAGCTCCTCAGGATCGAAGAGGAGATGGGCAGCAGTGCCCGGTACGCAGGCCGGGAGGCGTTTGTCAGGTAATTATCCTGTGAAAACGGTGAAAACTCCGGTCAAAGAAAAATGAATGCGGATTTCCCTTGAGGGGAAATCCCCATATATATCCCATTCGTGAAAGCAACGAGATGCAGCTCTTATTGAAGGGCGGGGCTCCACCTCGTATACAATTTGAGTGCAACCCTCTCAATCGGGAGAGCCGCCGCCTCGAGGTTTTGGAGAGTGGCACTGGGTTGAGGGTATTCACTCCACCAACAATCAGCCATCCGAACCCCTCCAGGGTGCCGGGGGGAACGGAATATCGCTATTTTTAAGGCCTACGTACCTCTCCTGGACGCGGATGTGGAGAGGAAAATCCTGGCGGATACAGGGATCATCCGGAACGATACATCTTTTTTTGAGAAGAGGCTTGATCCGGGTATCAAGTGACGGTGCAAAACGAGGAATTCCCACGACTCCAAGTATTGCAATATCTGCTCCATGGTCCTCGATGAAAAAGCGTCGGTGCAGATCAGCAAGTCGCTTCAGACGGCACAGGTGAGTAGGGATTATGCGGCGATTCTCAATGCGTTGAAGAGGGATCCGGGCATGAAGTCATGATATTTCCTGCGCGATAATTTATGTCAGGTCATGACCTTACAAAAAATAATTTTTTGTAAGGTTATAACCCTTCAAAAAATAAGTTTATAAGACAATATAACCCTACCCTCTCTTGTGACATCGCTCTTTGATCTCCTCGCCACGCTGAATCCCTGGTGGACCGGCAAGGAGTTTGAGACGGGAAAGCCCCGGCACTCCTACTTCTCGAAAATCCAGCGATATCTTGAGACCGACGAAATCTTGGTACTCAGTGGAGTCAGGCGTTCAGGGAAGACGACGCTCCTTTTCCAGACCATCAAATACCTCATTGAAAGAAAGCATATTCCCCCCAGGAATATTCTATTCGTAAACTGCGACGAACCAGAGATTTCCAGCCTGGAAAATCCCCTCATAAAAGTTGTTGATACCTATCGGAAGGAGATCCCCTCGAAAGGAACATTGTACCTGGTCTTTGATGAGATACAGGGCATTCCTGGATGGGAACGAACTATAAAATCTCTTTACGACCGCAAGAATTACAGAATACTCATATCGGGTTCCTCCTCCTACCTTCTGGATTCGCAGCTAGCGACACTGCTATCCGGGCGTTTTTTCTCCATCCCGGTATTCCCCCTGGATTTCAGGGAGTATCTCTCTTTCCGGGGGATAGAACTCATCGAGGACCCGGTAGGCCTCACCGCCAGGAAATACGAGATATTGACCCATTTGAAGAGGTACCTGCGTGAGGGAGGATTCCCCATCGTCGTGCTGCAAGAGGACGAACGGACGAAGGATGATTACCTCAAAGCCTATTACGACAGTATAGTGTATCGTGATATCATCAGGGTCAACGAGATCAGGAACCAGAAGGCGCTTTCCGGGCTGCTCCATTATCTTTTTACCAATATCACAGCCCCCTATTCCTATCGCCGACTGAAGGACCTTCTCGGAATAGATATCAATGCCGTCCAGGACTACATTCATTTTGCCGAGATGGCAAAAGTCCTCTTTGAAGTACCGCACTTTGCTTATTCCCTGAAGGCACAAAAAAGGCCAAACCGGAAGATCTACTGCATTGACAATGGTCTTCGGAACGCGGTGTCTTTCCGCTTCTCTGAAGACGAAGGAAAGCTAGCCGAGAACCAGGTATTTGTCGAATTGCTCCGGTCCGGTGCCACTCCCTTCTACTGGAAGAAGAAGAAAGAGGTCGACTTTGTGGTGAAAAGCCGTGACAACCTCCTCACGGCAATCAACGTGTCTTATACTGATACAATTCCTGCAAGAGAGAGAGAAGGACTCCAGGAGTTTGCAGCCGAGTTCGATGACAAGGTGGGAGAAATGATTATTCTCACGAAGGACACCGAGCAGATCAGCGATGATATCAGTCTTATCCCGTTGTGGAAATGGCTTTTAATGGAAAAATAGCGACCACTTTTTAGTTCTGAAACAGCATTGACGCCACTCTTATAAACAATCGTTCCAACTTCGTCGTCACTCACGAATTAAGGAGAATTGCCCTTCAGGTTCAAGTCCCTGCTCCCATTTTTTCATTAAACAGGGCTCCTGCTTATCTTTCTTTTCGCGCAATTCTGGGAAATGCAGCGCGTCAGGATTGCATGAATAAGGATCGATGGTTCGAAATTTCGTTCAAATCAATTTTTTCCGTTATACCCCGTTCTTCCCATTCACTACCTTCAACACCTCCCGGATATCCGCAAGGGTCACGTCCGCCTTCTTCTGCCGGTCTTCGAGAAAGTTCCGATCCCCGTACCCGGCATACGCGGTCATCATCCCGAGCTTCTTCGCCGGCCCGATGTCCCGCCGGAGGCTGTCTCCCACCATCAGGACCTCTGATGGCTGACGCCCCATCTTCTCAAGCGCAAGCAGGAATACCTTCGGGTCAGGCTTGTGTGCCCCGGTCATGTCTGCCGTAATCACTTCGTCGAAGATCGGAAACAGCCCGGTCTTTTCCAGCCGGATGACCGCGTTCTCGAAGCAGGCATCGGTCACCACCGACAGGAACAGGCCCTGCTCCTTCAATTCAAGGAGCGTCTCCTCGATATGCGGGTAAGGGATGAGGTTCTGGACCTTGACCTCTTCGTAGATGGCGCAGCACTCAGCATAGAGGTCTTCTGAAAATACGGCGTTGTCCACCATGAAGTCCCGGATGTGCCCCCAGTCCTCGAAACTCCTGCCGTCATGCCGCAGGAAGTAGAAGAGGAGGTCACGGCCCCGGTCAAGCCCGAGCCTCCGGTTCACCGCGTCGCATGCCGCGATCTTGGCCCCGACGAAGTCAAAGAGCGTGTTGTCCATGTCGAAGAGGACCGCGGTTATCCGGTGATCGGGAGTGCGGCGAGTCTCCTGCATAGGGTGAGTTCCTTCTCGAATTCTTCTGCCAGGTCGCGGTTCCTGATGACCACCTTGAGGCTCTGCTTCTTCGTTCCCTTCCCGCGGTATTCGCCGTAGAGCAGGGCAGACCCGCACTTCACGACACCGAAGGCAACCGCGAGGCGGGAGACGAGGTCCACTGCCCCTGCCGGCGTGCATTCCCTGACATCGATCGCACGGGGAAACTCAAAGAGGTGGAAGGCAAGCCCCTCTGCCCTGCAGAGTTCCGCGACGTTTGCATCGGCGGTGAGGTGGATGGTGGTGCTGAACGCGTCCTTCTCGTAGTCCCTCAATGACTTCACGATGATGAGGTCGTTCTTCTCCTTGTCCGGGCCTCCCGGCTCGATGCCGTGGATGATCCGCGCCCGGTCCCGGATCTTCTCGAACTCGGCAAGCGCCGTATATGCCGCGATCCGGGACCGCTTGGTCTTCTGGTTGACCAGCTCATCGAGGAGGGCACCCTCGAAGGGGGCCATCCGCTTCATCTGGCTGATGGTGTGGGCGGCATATTTCGTGTTCAGGGCGCTCTCGATCTCGTTCTGGACTGTGTCCACGAGGAGATACCGATCTGCGGGAATGCCTCCCCGCGAAGGGAACGCATGGTAGAGCATGTTGGTATCAAGCGAGAAGAGAACCTCCTTGTTCATCAGCGGGACGCTCTTCCTGATGTCCAAAAATTTTCCCATGTTCGGGTAGGAGATGATCCCGGCGGCAAGCATCGACTGCAGCACGTCGTTGTAGGACGGCATGTCATAGGCAAACTCGCCGAATTCCCCGATAGCCTCATCAAAGTCATCCCGCGTGCACATGCCGGACAGGACAAAACCGGACGCGTTTTCCTGCAGCGTCAGGATGTCGAAGTCGTACAGCGGATACTTCACCTCCACTGGCCTCTTTGAGAGGTTCAGGAGGATCTGGAGCTCGGGAGTCTCGATGACCGTATCATCCGCCATTGCCTGCCCTCACTGCCTCTGCCTTGAAGTCATGGAGCTGGTGGAACTGTCGCGGGATCATCTGGTACGGCTTTGCCATGCCATCGGTGGTGGCGATCTCCAGGTAAAAGACGTGGTCGACGTCGTTTAACTTGATCGGGAGGAGCATGCCCGCAACCGTCGACTTCCTCCCCGGGGTGATGTCGATTGCGATCTTTGACCCCTCTGTTCTTCTTGCCTCGATGGGCCTGTACACCTTGAGATACACGTCGACCATGTTTCCCTGCGCCACCGGGATGCACTCGACCTCTGGCGAGAACCCGAAATGGGTGGAGATTGCCTGCACTCCCTCCACCACCTGGTCTGTCTTGTTCTGGTATGGGGCTTCGACTGCGATATACACGGTGTCCGGGAAGTAGTGCACCTCCCGGGCCACGGCGTAATAGGTGTTGAGGAGCGCCCATGCCGACCGCCCGAGCAGGCTCACGTAGATACGGTCAGAGCTCAAGGCGTTCGCCGTCCTTCATCACACGGACCCCTTCAAAGTTGTCCCGGAACCACTGGTGCGACGTGGTATGGACCGGGATGAGGATGTCTGGGTCGACCTGGTCGATGATCCACGCGAGGTCTTCCCGGGATGCGTGCCCGGAGGCGTGGTACCGGGAGTCGAAGACGGGCTTGTGTTTTTCATCGAGAGAGAATCCGCGGGTTTCCATCCCAAACCGCCTGATCCACTGCCAGAGCCTCCTGAAATCGATCTCCATCTCTTCGTCGAACGCCTCGCAGGATGAATAGATGTAGACGCCACCTTCGGGCTTGATGTCCAGCAGGTGCTTCATGTCAAAGAAAGAGAAGCAGACAATGTAACCGTCCGGGTTCAGGCGGAGTTCCTTGTGGGACACGTACTGTTCGTACGCCCTGTCCATGACGACCTCGGTCTCCCACTTGCGTCTGGACATGTTGACGAGTTCCCCGTAAATCCCGACACGCTGGTGGCGGCAGACCCCGTCCGCACACTGCAGTGCATTGAGGAGGTAGAGGTCCTTGGCGGTAACCACCAGGGTTCGTCCGGTTTCCTGGGCGATCTTTTCAAAGGTCTCGAGGCGCTCGAAGTTCCGTGGCGAGAAGTCCGCGATGACCAGGCCTTTCACGTCGTCGGATGCCGCCCGGCAGGTCTCGTACACCTGCCGCTCGCTCGTTGCGGCTGCGCCCTCTCCCTCCCCTTCCGGCCCGGTGTGGCGGCCGGCACGGGTCCCCTCGGTGATGAGGACCGATGCGTCCTTTGCGTGGTGGACGAAATCCCGGGTTTTATCCCCGAGTTTCCCGTGGATCCTCAGGTCGCCAGTGTAGGCGATAGCCTCGTCGCCCTGCAGGATGTACGCGGTCGCCCCGAAGATCGAGTGGTCCACTTCGTACGGGGTGACCCTGAACGGCAGCGCAGCGTTGTCGAGCAGGGTGCAGTTTCCCGGCTGGTACTTCTTCGCACTCTTTCCTCCTTCGCCCGGCCTGTGGGAGAGGAATTCGGCGAGTGCATCGCCCGGACAGGCGGTGCAGATGCTGTTCCTGCAGGTGTAGGGGATCTTCTTGTCGGATTCCAGCAGGAGCCCCGATTCATCGATGGGCGTCTTGGGCGAGGCGTAGTATGCGTCCGTCTCCGCAGCCGAGACACCCGAGTCCTGCATCCCCTTCAGGATGGCGAGCGAGAGGGGCGATGCCACGATAGGGATATTGAGGTCGAGGAGCCCGATGTTCCCCGAGTGGTCGATGTGCGCGTGGCTGACCAATACCGCAGCGATCTCCGGGGACGGATACGCGCTCATCCGCAGGTCGGAGGGGATGAGGTCGCTCCGGTAGATATTCAGTTTCGGGATGAGGTCCAGGTGGACGAGGTCGTGGATGCCCCTCGAGTCCCGGTTCTTCAGGAACTCCTCGTAGTACACCCCATACTTCCCGAAGTTCTTCCCGAAGTCGAGGAATACGCCCTTTCCCTTCTCCTCGACGAGGATCTTGTTCCCCCCGATCCCCTGTGCGCCGTCGTAAGTGGTTATCGAGGTCATCTCTGCTTCTCCGTGTTGCGAGTGAGGGGCGTGACCTTCACTTCGGTGCCGTCCCACTCCCACTTCTCGAATGTCAGTCCCCCGCTCATCTGTTCGCCTGCATCATACTCATCCCCCCCTGCGATATCGTTTTTCATTTCCGCATCCCGGGAGCCCTCAATGGGACCGTCGGGATCGTCATCAGCGACGTTCCTGTACATGTGTTCCCCGAGCAGGGCACGGAACGGCTCGAGGCTCCCGGTGCGGAAGGTGACCATGAGGTCTTCGAGGGGAAGCGGCAGCTCGATCTCTTCGCCGGTCACGGTGTTCCGCCCGCGGGCAGGCGCCCGGGGCCCTGCAGGGGACCCCAAATCCGGATTCCCGGCAGTCCTGGCCCGGTCTTCCTCTGACCCGGCGCACGCGATCCTGTACATGAGCAGCCTGCGTTCGTTCTGCGGGAGGTCCTGGCGGGCTCCGACCTGGTAGATCAGCCTCCCCACGTACTCGGGGTAGGGGGGCTCCCTCTGCGGGGGATCTCTGTCCTGCTCACTGCCGGCAGAGAAGACGATGCCGGAAAAGAGCTGGTCAAGCAGTTCCACCGCTGCCCCGAACGGGATGTCGTGCATCTTCCCGATCTCTTCGACGATGATGGAGCGCTCCCTGCTGCTGAACCCGGGTGTCGCTGCCACGGTTCGCGCCTCCGGACGGTGATCGTTCATGCCGGCTACCTACCCGACCAGGGGGTCGCCTGCGCTGCGGGAGCGGCTTGCCTCGTTTCGGGCCGCGTGGGATGCCCGCCGGGTGCGGTAGCCTGCCATTGTCTCTCTGTCAGAGGGCGCAGACCCTGGATCGCTGTCAAAGCATGCCAGGTGGACTACCACTCCCTCGTGGAGCAGGGCTGACCCGACCAGGTCTTTTCCCTCCAGGCGGTGCTCGGTGCCGAGGCCGACTCCGGGGTAGGAGTCGTCGGTGCAGGACAAAACCCGCTGGATGAACGCTTTCGGCCGCTCTGCGCGATCGGGCGGGACCGGCGGTGCCTCGTCGTCGATGAGCGCCTCCATCGCGTAGCTCCGGATCAGCTTCTCGTGGATGCGGGCGTAGGCCTCCGGCCGGGAGAGGAACTCGAGCCCTGCCGGCCGGTTGTCGAGGTAGATGAGGACGCCCTGCTGGCCGGGCTGGATGGGGAAGGCGTCCAGGTACTCGTGCAGCGCCTGGGCCCGGGCCTCGAAGACGTCCTTCATGGCCCCGGTCGGCGACTCCACCTTCGCCTTGCGTGACATGAGCGAGATCTCATCCCAGATCTCCATCTGGTCCGAGGCCCGGCTCTCCCGGTACTTCATGGCCATCCCGACCGACGCCACCTTCTTGGCCCGGATCTTGTAATCCATCATCACCCGGGAGTCCGAAAAGAAGGGGCTCGAGTAGGACCACCGCCCGTGCTCGGTGCAGCTGACCGGGATGATCACCTCCGCCATGCCGGGGACGAGGATGCTCGTGTTGAGCACCCGGTTCTGCTTGGCCCCGGAGATCTCTTCGCCGTCGATGAGCAGGATGGGTATCCTGCCCTTGTTCACGACCTTGAGTTCAGGGACTGCGCCCGCCTTGTTCACCTCGGTGATGAGGATGCGGTTGTGCGCGAGCGCCTGGCCGAGCGTGAGGTACTCGGCGCTCACTTCCAATGAGGAGAAGAGCGGGATCACCTCCATCCGGCCGTGGATAAAACTGTTCGAAAACTGGAGCGAGTCAAGACATGATGCAATGTGTGTGTCCATTGAATTCCACCTTGTATCTTTTTATTTCCGGCAAACGCGGCCGTTTGCCGATGATTTCACGCGACGGGGTTTTTGCCCGCTCCGGGGCCTCGGGAGGGTCCCCAGCCCTCGAGGTCACTCAGGTGATATATCGCACCGCGTCGTCCTGCGGGCTTTCTCCGTTGTCGGGCTGGCAGGCAAACGCGGCGACCAGGATGCCCCGGAGGTGGAGCGCGTCGTACTTGTTGTCCTGCGCGAGCTGGTCGAGCCGGGCAGTGAGGAGCGCAATCCTCCGGGCAGTGCGCCGGACCTTCCTCCTGCTTCCGCGTCCCCGCATCTCCTCCATCAGCCCATGGACCTCGTCCTCGAGGCCTGCCATGGTGTCCACCCGGTAGCGCATCATCCGTGAGACGAGCCAGACTGCCTCCCGCCGGGTCTCCTCCCGCGGGATCTCGTTGCACTGGTCGATCAGGCTCATCAGGGGTCCTCCACGACAGGCTCTGCTCCCGGCGCTTCCGGCAGCCACGGGCCGGCGGGGACCTCGTGGGCCCTCCGGCTCCACCGCGATGACGAGCCCGGGTCGAGCCTGACCCGCGCACGTGGCGGCGGGCATGTCGGCGCGAGCTCCTCGAAGGCGTTGCAGAACCGGATGCGGGAGTTCCTGACCTCCCCGAGGTACTGGTCAATCGCGTCGGTGCACGCGATCATCCGCTCCAGGTGCCCGACAAGCGGCTCCAGGTCCGCGTACGGGTCGTCCGCGGCACGCTCCAGGGCCCCGACCACGCTCTTCATCGTTTCCGTGCAGCCGTGGAGCGCGGCAAAGCCCACCGAGCCGGTGATGTAGGTGAACCGGGCGCTCATCTCCTCGTACTGCCGCTGGGTACGGCGATACTTCATCGATCTCCATTCTCCCCTTTTCATCAGCAACCCCAGGCGGGCGTGTACCCTTCACCCTGCCATGCATAATAATTGTCTTAATAGTTAAAATATTTTTTTATACATGAATAATAATTTACAATTATGCGGGAAGGAACGATGCCATGAAAAGTGCGCGACATGCACAAAATACTGGGAAATTACATCCATAAATTCCAAAAAAGAGTGAAAAACAATGTTCATACATAAATAAATTTATTATACAACAAAAAAAGTATCCAGTAATGACGTATACGCACGTCGTCTTTGTCGGCCATCACAAAGACCGGCTGATGGACTCGATCACCCGGTTCCGGAAGTATCCCATCCACCGGGTCACCCTGGTCCTCGGGAGCGATGACAGTTCGGGCGAACGCATCTCAAAGAGAGTTGCCGAGAAGGTGAAGGCTGAACTCTCCCCCCTCTTCGAGGTCTCCATCATCAGGGTGGACAAGCGGAATATCATGAACGCTGCGTCCCAGATCGTCGACCTCATCCAGAAGGAACGCCAGCGGGGCTACGACTGCATCTTGAACATCAGCGGGTCGCTCCGGACGTTTTCGATCGCCGCCTACATCGCGGGGTGCCTGACGCAGTCCACGATGATCACCTCCATCCCCCGCTACGATGACACGGACCAGGAAGTGGGCGTCGAGGAGATCATCGAGCTCCCGACCATCCCGGTGCAGTTCCCGAAGAAGGACCAGGTGCAATTGCTCGAGGCCATCGCCAGCAGCAGCGGGTACCTGGAAGACCTGATCCTGCAGATGAACCCGCATGTGAAGGATGAGCCGGATGACTTTGCGAAGGAGAGGAGCCGCCTCACTCACCACCTGAAGAGGATCGAGGAGATGGGCTTTGTCACGAAGGAGAAGATCGGCAAGCAGGTGATGTTCTCGCTGTCGCCGCTGGGGCGGATCTTTGCGAAGGTGTGTAGGACGGGGATGTGTAGATAGAATCAGAATTCGTCTTATGGGGGATGCTGCCCTCCTCTTGTTTTCTTGTAATCTGTATCTCACTTCTGTTTGAATCTCTCATAGGGAGGCTAACAACTGAATGTCATGGGACCGGGAGGGTCCGCCTTGATGAGTTTGAATCCCTCATAGGGAGGCTATCAACCCTGTCAGGGCCACCAGCTCGGCCGTGGTGCAATAGGGTTTGAATCCCTCATAGGGAGGCTATCAACTGTGGTATATCAAGCCTTCTGCCGCTGTGCATTATGCTCGTTTGAATCCCTCATAGGGAGGCTATCAACTTGGGACTGGCCGCCATTGCGATCAACGTTGCAACGTGTTTGAATCCCTCATAGGGAGGCTATCAACGGATCACGGCGGTGAACTGGTATCAGGGGCCGTACCGTTTGAATCCCTCATAGGGAGGCTATCAACTAGGAGGCGGGGGTGGCGGAGGAGGCGGAGGAGCGAGGTTTGAATCCCTCATAGGGAGGCTATCAACAGCGCCGCGGTTCACTACGCTCCTGGGGGTATGAGCAGTTTGAATCCCTCATAGGGAGGCTATCAACTATGTATATTTTTATCGGTAGAGAGAGTGACAAATCGGTTTGAATCCCTCATAGGGAGGCTATCAACTGTTCCCGAAGGCCCTCCACAATTAAAGGAACAATTGTTTGAATCCCTCATAGGGAGGCTATCAACCATTCCGCCCAGTGTCTGCAGCGTAGGGTTCTTCGGTTTGAATCCCTCATAGGGAGGCTATCAACGATTCAGGATGTGCAAGGGGTCAAGTCCCTTCTCCTGTTTGAATCCCTCATAGGGAGGCTATCAACAGCGCCTTGGGTACTTAATGCTGTTCCCGGATCTGTGTTTGAATCCCTCATAGGGAGGCTATCAACGCAGATCAGGAAAGTAGGTCAGACACGCGGCCGATAGTTTGAATCCCTCATAGGGAGGCTATCAACAACCCCCTGGCTTTACGTGTGCTTGCCATCTGTTGGTTTGAATCCCTCATAGGGAGGCTATCAACGCGGGCATGTGCGAATTGAGAATGGCGATACTGTCATGTTTGAATCCCTCATAGGGAGGCTATCAACGGGGTCGGACAACCCGTGGTTTGAATTGTTGTAAGCGTTTGAATCCCTCATAGGGAGGCTATCAACGTGGTTGATCTAACAACTGGCCCGTCTCATGAATGATGTTTGAATCCCTCATAGGGAGGCTATCAACACGGGTCTGCAATGGTCGCCAGGTATGCTGTTGCTGAGTTTGAATCCCTCATAGGGAGGCTATCAACGAAGGGACTTGGGTATCTCGGAGATATATTCGGGATGGGTTTGAATCCCTCATAGGGAGGCTATCAACCAGGAACATGGGAGAAGATATCCTCAAGCCAGCAGTAGTTTGAATCCCTCATAGGGAGGCTATCAACGTAGCGGCGGCAGCGGGGCCACCGGCGGCGGGTGGGTTTGAATCCCTCATAGGGAGGCTATCAACGGAATGCTTTTCGGGCTTCCTGTAGAGCAGATCCTAAGTTTGAATCCCTCATAGGGAGGCTATCAACATTGGAAGAAAACCCATTTGCTATACCTTATATCTAGTTTGAATCCCTCATAGGGAGGCTATCAACAATACACCAGGAAGGGAAAGGCGCATCTTCACGTCTGTTTGAATCCCTCATAGGGAGGCTATCAACGCGCTTGTTGCAGCATTTATACCAGTCAGGTTGTGCGTTTGAATCCCTCATAGGGAGGCTATCAACCCATGCCGCCCAGGGTCTGAAGTGTCTGGTTCTTCGGTTTGAATCCCTCATAGGGAGGCTATCAACTTGGGATGCTCTTCGGCCTGCCGGTCGAGCAAATTTGTTTGAATCCCTCATAGGGAGGCTATCAACCCCCGATCAATCTCAACGTCGCCACGTTGATCGCAAGTTTGAATCCCTCATAGGGAGGCTATCAACCGACTGACTTCACACTCCCGGAGCCCTGTCGGATTGGTTTGAATCCCTCATAGGGAGGCTATCAACTCTGAACCCCTGCAAGCAGCCCCTTAACGATTGGCGACGTTTGAATCCCTCATAGGGAGGCTATCAACGCATCTACAACGCAAGCCGCGCCGTGGGTTATGTGGGTTTGAATCCCTCATAGGGAGGCTATCAACTGGAGACGTACGGGGAAGATGTCAAGGGCGGTACCCGTTTGAATCCCTCATAGGGAGGCTATCAACACAGGAAGCCCGAACAACATTCCGAGCGCAAATACAAGTTTGAATCCCTCATAGGGAGGCTATCAACACACGAACTCCAAGGATATAGCTAGATACACCATCAAGTTTGAATCCCTCATAGGGAGGCTATCAACGTAAAGCTCCTCTGGGTCATGCCCGAATCCGGTTATGTTTGAATCCCTCATAGGGAGGCTATCAACCAGCACTAGCTCATCAAGCTTAGTTTCAAAAAAATTGTTTGAATCCCTCATAGGGAGGCTATCAACCTACGTCGAGGAGAAGTCTCGGCTATTCAAATATGCGTTTGAATCCCTCATAGGGAGGCTATCAACTGGAACACGGATTGGGGGGTGATTTATGCTGGATAGGTTTGAATCCCTCATAGGGAGGCTATCAACTGTTTATGGGGACCCATTCCGCCGTCCCCTGGGGCGGTTTGAATCCCTCATAGGGAGGCTATCAACAAGAGGCCTATAAACGGAGTCGGAGGATGGCTGGTGGTTTGAATCCCTCATAGGGAGGCTATCAACACGTGGAATATGCACACCCAAGCGCGAAGGTGAAACGAGTTTGAATCCCTCATAGGGAGGCTATCAACTCGATATACTTAAAAAGTTCCCTATCGATCAAGTCCAGTTTGAATCCCTCATAGGGAGGCTATCAACGTGGGTTTCCTGCGGGGTCAATATCCATCGAAAGAGTTTGAATCCCTCATAGGGAGGCTATCAACCGAGGATCCAGTCCTCGGGGTGCCCAAACGAGACTTGTTTGAATCCCTCATAGGGAGGCTATCAACTCATGTTTTGGAAGTTGTTCGACATATTCCATATAGTTTGAATCCCTCATAGGGAGGCTATCAACAGAAACAAGATCGTCGAAGTCGCAAGGAAAGCAAACGTGTTTGAATCCCTCATAGGGAGGCTATCAACGCGTTCGTTCGGTTGGAAATCTCCGCGATCTGGTCCAGTTTGAATCCCTCATAGGGAGGCTATCAACTTGCGTATATGGCCGTGACGGCACCCCCGACGAGCAGTTTGAATCCCTCATAGGGAGGCTATCAACCCGATATATATGAGTTATGAATAATTAAATTCTGGGGTTATAATGCAATAAAATTAGCTCATTTAGAGTCTTTTCATAATTTATTATGAAATCCATTCGAGGAATACTATCCTGATAAGAAAACACCATAATATCTACATTAAAGGAAAAGGAGAAAACATAGAGGAGGAGAATGAGAATGCAGTTCATTTATATGAAAAAACAAGAAAATAAAAGAGTATTACGGAAAAAACCAGGAACAAACGTATAGGAATGAAGTCAAGCTTTATAAAATATTTCAGTACTCCAACCTGCCTGGATTGGTATGTGGTAACCCCTATACGATATTATCCCTGGTACCTTTCTCCTGCCCCCATGTTGTTCTTTGGGTATAACGCGAATTATCAAAGGTATAAACAATAACAGAGTCTATTGAAAAATCTAATTTTTCCTTAAGCTCAAAATGTAACTGCTTTAGTTTTGCTTCAGTGATTTCCCCTTCAAAAACCGAGTTTTGAACCCATATCAAATATTTACGGCAGATCTTCAAGGCTTTTGATACCCTCTCCTCCCCTACATCATAATAGAGAATCGCAAACATCTGATGCACCCGATGGCTTACCAGCGGCTTTTGAACGGTTCATATTTGATATCGCCTAAAAGATGCTTCTCGATTTTATACAGCTCTAACCGAATGGCCCTCCTGTAACTCACCTTGCCGATGTTTTTATAGTGAAAGGTACTTTCGAGGTGTTCGTCATAGCGCCGTACAAATACCTTTTTTGCGGTTTCCCGGAGGAGGAGCCCCTGCGATTCCTTCACAAAGTCCTCTTCCCTTATTTCCCTGTTTCGGATAACTGAAAAAATTGTTCTGTCGACGATGAGGGGTTTGAATACCTCTGCAATGTCCAAATTGAGAGAGAAGTGCCGGAAATTAGTTGCGTGGAGGTATCCAATTCTCGGATCGAGGTGAGTCTGATAAATTTCCGATAATATTGTCGCATACATCATGGAATTTCCAAAACTTATCAGCGCATTTAGTGGAGTTTTTGGTGGCCTCCTGCTTCGTCCTTCGAAAGAAAACCCATATTCGCTGATCAGTGGATGAAATGAAGAATAATAATAATCCCTGATATTTCCTTCGATTCCCATTAAAGAATGAATATCAGGGGCATCCTCAACGGTATCAAGGAGACACTGAATTAGATCGATTTGTTCATTCAACTCGGGATATTGCGGAGAGTAGTAGCGAAGTACCTGGAGGATATTCTCGGCCGATCCCCGTACAAATCTGTGTGCAAGATCTTTCCTGAGATTGGAGTCAAGATAATGGCGGGCTTGTTGGAGTATAAGATGCCCTGAATTGAAGTGTTCACGCGGGTAATAGGATCCGATATAATATCCATAAAAATTAAAAAAATGGATGCAAATGCCCTGCTTTGTAAGGAATTCCAAAAGGCGTTTATTGAGGTCAATTTCTCCATAAATAAATAATTCACGAGTATTTTCAATTGGTAAGAATTTTTTGCCTTCCTGGCTTTCAAGAAAAAGAGTGTTATCCTTTCTTGAAAGTATTCCTCCGGAAAAAATGTAAAGACTTTTCATGCAAAACAAAACTCCCTGAAGGAACAATGCGAACAATATGGAATCTTTTCCACGGGGGGTGGGAATTCCAATGCAAGTGTGGAGTGTAGACGGCCTAGTAAATCTTTGATCTCAAGTTCCTTTTCATCTGTCAGTTCAACAGGTATCCTTCGCCGTTCTTCAGGAAAAATAAGCACTCCTTTTGCAGATACCCCCTGTTGTTTCAGGGTGAAAAGATAATAAAGAAGTTGGATTTCCGCAGTAGTAAAAGAACGCATGCTTTTTTTAATTTCACCGATGAGAAGGTCGTTTTCTCCGGTAATGATCATATCAACTGCAATATTTTCAACATGGATCGTCTTTTTTTCTCGTTGGAAGGTTGTTTCATTAATAAACCTTCCAACACTAAGGTACGGATGGGACTGGTCCGGTTCGATCTTTCTTGAAAAAAGCCAGGCCTGCCTCCTGCACGCCCGAAAAGAGTTAACCAGAGTGCCTGAGACTGAAGGGAATACTTCAGCTACCATATTACAGCCTCCGGGTTCCTGATCCGCCGTAGTCCAAGAATCGGGTCATACCATTCATTCAGGCGTGGCGGATCAATCAGGATAAAATGAAAATCATCAGGGGGGAGAGACTCGTCAGTAGGGGATAGAGAAGTTGATACAATATATGGTGCAAGTTCCCGGAAAATGTTCTTCTGTTTTGCGAGGTAATTGAACCGTTCTTCATTGCGGCCTTTCATTTCGGAGAGCGCCTCCCGGTTTTGCCGTGCCTTTTCAAGCAGTATTTGGACTTTTTCATCCAGAAACAGTAAAAATGAAGCGGCCGTGCCTTTTTGTTGGATGAGTGAAAATTTTTGTGATTCTGAATAATCCATTGTTTTTAGGGCGTGAATGAGCGACATGGACTCTGTATCCATCCGGTCCCGCAGGAGTGTGTAATATTTCTCAAGAAGCGCATGGTACTCAGGCTCGTACACTTCTTTTGGGAGCACCTCCATCGCGATATCAGTCAGCGCTGTACCGTAAACCCGTGAAGAATAAAGCGTCCCTCTCTCACGAACCGGGATGATGTGGACAGTCCCGGTTTCGTTATTATAATTCCTGTTGCACCTGCCCGCTGCCTGAATGATGCTGTCAAGTGGAGCAATGTCGCGGATCACGCTGTCAAATGAGAGGTCCACGCCGGCCTCGATTACCTGCGTTGCAACGCAAACGGCCGGCTTGTCACCTTTCAACCGCTCTATCCGTTTCCTCCGTTCAACCGGGGGCACGAGAGATGAAAGAAACTCGGGCTTGAAATCAACTGTACCCTGAAAAACCTTTTCTGCCTCCGCAATAGTGTTGCATATCACCAGGACCCGGTCAGTTCGTGCAATCTCTTCCCTGACAAATGAAGAAAAACCATGGAGGTCTGTTTCAGGGTGGCGGATCAATGTCGTCCGATTCAGCGACTTTTCAAGGTCTGCCCTGATTCTGCATACCTCACGTGGCGATTCTACGATTGCAGGCATCGTCGCGGTAGAGAGGATTACCGTTGCGCCTGAGTTCACCAGAGTATTGAGGGTATACCTGATGATGCCCCAGTAATGGATGGGTACGCTCTGAACCTCGTCAAGGATGATAATCGCATTATTGAGCCGGCAGAGAAAAGGCACCCTTTTTGGTGAGATGAGTCCTTCAAGCAATCCCACGAAGGTGGTGATAACCACATCTGAATCCCAGGTATCGTATGCAAGGTGCCGCTGGAGCAGTGGCTCTTCTGGGTTCTCATCGAGTAAGGCAAGGTGATGGTATGCCATCACATCACTGCCAAATATTTTCGACGCAGTTTCATAGGTCTGCTCAATGATATTGATGAAAGGAAGGGCATACACAATCAGTGGCTTTTCCTTCCGGCTTGCACGGATATTTGTGGCGAATTTCAGGTTTGCAAGGGTCTTACCAACCCCTGTCGGGGCCGTCACTGAATAGAACCCAGGGCCAACCTCGGCGTAAGAGGCAATGTCCTCATAGAAACGCTGGCGCAAGGGGGATAAACGGCCTGAACGGGGGAGATTCCGGATATAGGAATCAAAATCCGCATCTGCCCGTGGGGGGAGTTCATTTCTTGATCCCCTTAAAACAGCGTCCTGGCGGTCAGCAGCGACGAGAGCGGAAAGGAACAATCTGATCCGGAAGAATAAATTGTCGGAATAATCCGCAAGGATAAATTCATCTGCAAATGCATCCAGGTCAGCCATTGCAGGATCGACCTTGAAATCAAGAAGGTTGATATGGACCCTTGAAGAGACCCATTCAAGAAAGCCGTGTGGAATTGAATTCCACTGCTCAATGAAAAGCGAATACCACCTTTTTCCTAATGCAATTGAATCGAGGTCTTCCTGGGGGCTGTGAAGGTATCCATGGTGATTTTTTATTGTAGTATACAGGAGATATGTCGTTTCATTATCAAACCGGAGAGTCTGGGCACAGAAAAATGCAACAAGTGCGGAAAGAGGGGTATGGGCTTTTTTTGCGGGGTTCACGGAGCACGTATTCTGGATATAATGCTGAAACGCACTGCTGGCTTTTGCAATATCATGGCAGTATGCTGCGAGTTGTAACACATTTTCAGGTTCTTTCGTTTTTTGGGGGAGAAGAGTATACACCCCCTCAAGGTGTGAGGTAAGAGCACGGCCGGGATGGGAGAGAATCAGGTCAGAGGAAGATAATGGGGTGTCCGCCAACCTTCACACACCTCCCCTCTTTAATACTCACAGGGTGTGCGTCCTTCCTGAACACATATGTGGCATACTCAAGAGGGGCCCGGTTGGCCCCCATTTTACGCACGGCCCGCTCGGTCACGTAGGTTGCACCATCTTCGAGGGAAACGTCCGTGGTATCTCCTCTCACAACGCTGTGCACAATATTTTCTCCAGGCTCCTCCACATACGCTCCTACATACAGGAATGCTGCAATAAATTCGGAGATCCCCAGATATGGGGTGTACACTGTTTCGTGTTTCTGTAAAGATTCGGTAAGGCGATCGAACAACGCTCCGTGCCCTTTGACAAATATCCTGAATTTTGGTTCTTTAAGGATTTCAAGGACAATTTGAGTTCGGCCGCCCCTGCTTGAGGTGCTGATGTAGTTAATGGTCTCCCGTATTTTCTTCACTTCACTCAGGATGATTACCCCAACCTCCCACGAGTCCATCATTACCTTTAACACGTTAATATCGTGTTTCTCAATCCCCAGAATTGCCCCGATCATTCCTATGATTGCGGTCCTTGGCGGAAATGAGAAGGTGCTGGATGATGTAGTAGTGTAATGCTTCCGGAAATGCCCGAATTGCCCCCATACGTCAAAAACAATTACCTTCTCCATTTTACTCACACTGCTCCGCCTTTTGGTTAAAGTGCATTACAGCGGATTCCTGCCCCGCGCAATGTTGAGAGGAAAGGCTCCATAGATGTAGCGATCCGATCATCGTGCCGATACAGGACATGATCGATGTGATCCTTCCGTTTCACAAGGACTGATGCGAGTTCCGCAAGGTCAATCTGCAGCTCTTCAATCCCCCGGATATCCTCGTCTGGTTTTTCAGATTTAATCGAGATGTAGGTATCGAGCTCGCCGACATGGAAGTTCCCTTCATTATAGACAACATGGATAAGCAACCGTGGGATCTGTTCCATTTTTGATCGGGTGATGAGATCCTTTGTTCCGGCCCAGATCGCTTCAAGCAGTTTTTTCTGGTCATCGGCTGTCATGTGTGTCCATTTTGCAGCGTTCTGATTGATTATCCCGTAAAATGCGATGAGGGCATACGGGACCACATAATCGTCTCGGAAACTCCGCTGTTTGTCTTTTTCCCCGGAAGAAAACGCTGCAGTGCCCTGCATGTAGACAGGTTTTGCCTTGTTCAAAGACCGGCCGAAACGAAACTGGACCGGCCCTGTGAGAGACGTTTCAGCAGCGCCTTCGCCTTTTGTGGGAATAACCGCACCGAATAACCGGACATCGATACATTTCCTGATGGCTTCATCTTTGCTCTTTATATCAAGCTGCTGGCAGCGCTTTGCAGGAGTGACCGGGTCTCCGCTGACCCACAGCACTTCATTGTATGCGGTGGCGAGATAATCACGGATTGTCCTTTTCAGGCGGACATCAGTTACGAGCACAGTTCCGCGTTCGTCATCATAACGGGGCTTATTCTCATCAAGCGGATCGCCGTTGGGATTGCCCCACTTAACATCATAAAGAAATACCAGTTCACTCCGGTTTTTAATTTCAGTCATTTTTTTCCTCCTTTTTAATCACAGGTTGCGATCGGTAATAACGCTGGTATACGCCAAGGCCTAAAGAAAAGATGAAGTTCATTTCGTTAATCGATGCCTTCCAGTCAGTAGCTTTTTCAAATGAAGACGCCGCGAGAGCATGGACTTTTGCAACCTCCTCGTCATATGCTTTATACTGCTGGAATTTGCTCACAAGTTCGGGGAGAAGCCCGATGAAATCAGTCTTATCCATTTTCAGGCTCTTCAGTTTCTTTAAAAATGGGGGGGTTTGTGTTTTTAACCGCTGTACGTCAAGGAGTCGTCCGGTGAGGACCCCTTCATAGAACACCCCTTTCTTCCAGGGAGTGTCGAGAATGGTGTCTGTCAAAGGTTCTGAAGTTGAGTTCATACTGGTGCCTCCGGGAATTACGCCGAGTTGCTGCAGATAGGCATACGCCATGCCTGCAGTATGGATGCGAGGGATACGATCCTTTTCATTATTATGACCGCGGAAGGGATCCCTGACATACTCCATCAGGTTCATAAGGAAAAGTTCAGAGTTGGTCTTTCCACTCGTATATAACGAGTTAACCAAAGACAGAAAATGGTTATAACTCTTTGATTTGCCTTTTCCCGGCTTTCCATAAATATGATAGAGTGTGTGGATTGAGGGAGGATATCCGGATGTAAACACCCGCTGTCGGAGTATGTTGTCGATACAATCTGCCATCTGTTTGAGCCTGGTTGGTGAGACTTCCGTAACATGCAGAAGGATCTTTTCTGCCTTTTGGGATTGCCGGATAAATACAAAATCATAAAAAACCTTTTCCTCCGCAAGGATTTTATTTACCCGTACCTCCTTTTGGGCATAGTCCTTGAGCTCGATCCCATCTTTAATGCCACGTGATATTATCCTCTCGATTACCCCTTTGAGTTTTGAAGAATCAGCTTCGGGAAGGATCCATACATCAAGACCGGCAATGGCAATGCGTGTCCGCAACTGGTTGTCGATTACCTGCCTCCCTTGTTTTAAGTGCGTAAAACAGGTATTGCATACCGTAAATGATTTCCAGGCATTTTTTTCGTTTAAGCACGGGATAAAACCCATTTTATCGAGAGTGGAGAAAGATACCACATCTGAGAGACGGAGTGAGGGATTCCCCTGCCTGTTGCAGAGAAAACAGGTCCCTTTGTTTTCTTCATTCGGGTCTGTCTCCCCAACTCCCTGTAAGAATATATCCCGCACCGCGGGTATATCATAAGGAAATTGTCCATCCACCCGTATACTAAGGAGAGAACCTTTCCGCTCATCGGGAGGAAAAGATAGAAGCCGTCTGACAAAGTCCTCTTGATGGGAACGGAAGAGGGGGCCAAGAGGAGTGGCATCAAGGAATTTCAGAATTTTTTCAAGACGTTCGGTATCATCCTGGGCGACTGTGCCGTCCTTTTTCGTTTTTTCCTTGCCGGTCAGGACCATTGAAGGAGACCGGGAGGTCAAAAAATTTCCAGTTTGATTAATATAAAGAAATTTTTCATACTGATTCTGCAGATATGCATCACCTATTTCAATATTCCAATAATCCTTGTCATGGCTTGAAATTGTGAGCGCATACCACTTTTTTGCGGTGCCGGGTTTCTGGGTAAATGATGCGAGTGGATCGCGTTGCTGGAATGCTTCACCAATCCGCATTACTTTTAAAAGCATAGGTTTTCTCCATGATTGCCCCCGTCAGAGGTTTGCATTTTTCCTTTATCAAATGAAAAACATCCAAATCCCTGGGAATTTTTTCCACCGATACCAGCGTCATACGCCAGGCGTATCAATCCGGGGCTGCCGCTGATCTCATATTCTCCCATCCACCCCTTGACAACACCCCCCTTGTATTTGATAATTTTTTGAAGCCTGTCATCTTTCTCTTCACAGGGAATTATGGAAAACGAATCATCCTCCGGATACTTTTCATAGAGAGAATAATATTTTTTCAGAAGGTTTTTCTGAATTAATTGTCCAAATTCCTGCTGCCACGGATTGAAATAATAGGTATATTTCCGGATGCCTTTTTCCAGTGTCGTGTACATTACCATGGGAGATAACATCACAATTTTTTTGGGGGGGGAAAACTCCGGGGGCCTTTCAACACGAATATCCTGTATGGGGATTAAGTTCCCACCTAGCATAATATGCCCCAGGGAAAAAATGTGCCGGGACAATTCAGACATAATGCGATCATAGGGGGAAGATACCACCAACGTGCAGGGGCCTGAAAAATTAAGGCGATTTTCCTTTCTTGTGAAATGCCCGTTTAATCGGGAAAAAGTAAACAATTTGAATGATCTTTTTTCAAATGGAAATCCCATGTCATGTATTTTCCGTTTTAACGCTGGATCATGAATTGCTGAATATATCATGGCCTGGATAAGATGATTATAATGAATAGGGAGGGTAAAGGGTGAATCATTCCCAAATTCCAGCATTATTCTCAATTATATAACACTCCTATTATCATTTCACTGTGATACTATCAGAAGCTCACATATTTGTATTTTAGCTGTTTCACTAATAAATTTTTTCCATGTATTAATTTATTTATTAATTATAAATTATTTTTTTAATTGTGTGTAGACAACCTGAAGTAACCCTTCCTGTAGTAATTTTTCGTAACCTTATTTGTGAAAAGACAACAGGTATCCTTTATTTGGGAAAAAGAAGCGATAGATTTGAGAAAATGAAAGGGAATGCACAATGCAAATGGATATTCTTATGATATCCCCCTTTCGCCCCCCGCAGTCCCTCCTTTTCTACCCCCTCCCCCTACCTCATCCTGTGCCCGGGGCCACCCGTCCCGGCGCACAGGAACAACCACATGCACGAAATCACGAAAGAAACCCTGGACAACCTCCCAGACCCCATCGCGAAACTGGTCGGGGAGAAATGGATCGCCGAAAGAAAAGCCCGAGTGATCACCCACTGCGAGGTGAAGAAATGCCCGGTTGCGACAGAATAGGCGGCAGCCCCCAGCCCGATCCATGCGCCAACACGAGATCCGGGGAGACTGCCACCAGCTCTTCGGCACCGGACGGGATAAGCGCTCCGGAGAAGTCCCTCACCCACACGACGGGGCCGGTCCCGCTCTACCTCATCCCCCAGGCGCTCTCGACCGAGATCCACGAGCACCGGGACGGCATCATCGAGGTCCGGATCCGGCGGACACGGTACCACCAGTACCTCATCACCCTCCTCATCGGGAGGCAGGAGGCCGCTTTCCATGCATGAGCCCGGGACGCTCTCGCTCGGCGACGATGGCCACCTCCACATCAGGGCAGGCGACGAGCGCTACTTCATCCCTGCCGACGAGGTCAGGGCGCTCCTCCGATCAGGGCGGGCGACACCCGTCCTCGCGTTCACGCGGGCCCCGCGTGGAGAGGCGCGGGACGTCATCGAGGGCTACGCGGTCGTGGGCAGCGCCGGGAGGTCGGTCCTCATCTACACGAGGGTTGGCCACTTCCTCACCCCGATGGTAAACTTCCTCCGGGTGGCACGGGGCGAAGCGCAGTCTGCCCCGCTCTTTCCGCTCGTCCCGGACGGCCCGGGAGCAGGGCCATGAGCGGGGAGGTCACACACGCGCTCTCCCTCCTCTTCCCGCAGGGGAGCGTGGTCGAACTCCGGGCCATCGCAGATGCCGCGGTCCACAGCGGGTACTTCGATGACCCGGATGCCCTCGCGGCCCAGGCGCTCGCGCTCGACTCTCTCCCGGATGTCCAGGGCATCTACGTCACCTTAAACGAAGTGAACCCCGCACTCCTCGCACGGCGGGCAAACCGCGTCAAGCTCCGGCTGGGCAGGAAGGACGCCACGACAAGCGACGCCGACATCCTGCGCCGCCGGTGGCTTCCCATCGACCTAGACCCGGTGAGGCCGAGCGGAGTCTCGGCGACAGACGAGGAGCATCAGGCAGCGCTCGCCCGGGCCGACCGGGTGGCGGCCTGGCTCTCGTCGCAGGGGTTCCCTGATCCGGTGCGGGCAGACTCGGGCAACGGGGCCCACCTCCTCTACCGGGTCGACCTTCCCCACGACGAGCAGGCGAACACCCTGGTGAGGCAGTGCCTTGCCACCCTCGACGCGCTCTTCTCCGACCAGTTGGTGGCCATCGATATCGCGAACTTCAACGCTGCCCGTATCTGGAAGCTCTACGGCACGATGTCAAGGAAAGGGGATCATACGCCGGATCGCCCGCACCGCGTGTCCCGGGTACTCTCGGCCCCGGACGGACTCCGTGCCGTGCCGCCGGCACTCCTGGAGGGGCTCGCCGGTGCGCTTCCCACCGAAGGGCACCCGACGCCGGGAAAGCAGCGGGCAGCTTTTGACCTCCGGTCGTGGCTCGCCGGGCACGGGCTCCGCGTCCGGTCAGAACGCCCCTGGAACGGCGGGACACTGTTTGCATTCGAGGAGTGCCCGTTCTCCGCAGCCCACCACGACGGTGCGTTCGCCATCCAGTTCGAAAACGGGGCAGTCTTTGCCGGCTGCCACCACCAGAGCTGCGGCGGCGGCTCACAGCGCTGGCAGGAGCTCCGCAGCCGTTATGAGCGGAAGATCCCGCCACGCCCAGAAGCGGTGCCTCTGCCATCCGCCCCTGTGACACCCCCGCCGGCATCTCCGCCGGAAATGGAGGAAGCAATCCGGGTGCTCGAGTCCGGCGACCCGCTTCGTGAGATGCTTCGGACGTTTGCCCTTGACCACGAGGGAGATGAGGCCATTGCCGAATGCCTCATTCTCTCGCTTGCCTCCCGGTCAGTGATCAATACCAGCGGGCTGCACGTCTCCGTCACCGGCGAGAGCGGCAAGGGCAAGAGCCATGCGTTTGGGACCATGCTCCGGCAGGTCCCGGAGCGGTTCAGGCTCAAGGGGGCCATGAGCAACAAGGCGCTCTTCTACCATGACGGCCTGCAGCCCGGCAGCGTGATCGTGCTCGACGACACCACGCTCTCGGACGAGATGCAGGAGGTCCTCAAGGGCGTGACCACCTCGTTTCGGGAGCCGTTCATCTACCGCACCGTGAGCCGTGACCGCAAGGGCTTTTCCTGCACCATCCCCGAGCGGTGCGTCTGGTGGGTGGCAAAGGTCGAGGGCTCCGGCGACGACCAGGTCTTCAACCGGATGCTCACCTGCTGGATCGACGACTCGCCCGAACAGGACCGCCGGGTGCTCGCCCGGGTGCTCCTCCGCGACCAGGAGGTCCCCCGCCACGGCGAGCGGGAACGCCACGAGGTCCGGGTGTGCCGGGCGATGTGGGAGGACCTCGGGCAGCAGCGGTTCTTCGTCACAATCCCGTTCGCCTCCCGCATCCGGTTCCAGGCGCACGACAACCGGCGGAACCCCGAGATGCTCCTTGACCTCGTCAAAGCCCATGCCCTCCTCCGCTACCGGCAGAGGGAGCGGCGGGTGGCAGAGGGCATCCCCTGCATCACCGCGACCCGCGAGGACTTCATCGAGGCGACCCGAATCTACGGTCTCCTCCACGGGACCACCGGCGGCCAGACCACCAAGCTCACCAGGCGGGAGGCAGACCTGCTGGTGGCAATCGAGAAGGGGGGATGGCAGGAGTTCACCATCCCCATGCTCCAGAAGGCCACCGGGTGGAGCAACGGGAACATCCACAAGATCATCCACGGGTTCATGAGCCGGGGCACGGCATACTCCGGCCTTTTGGAGAAGTGCCCTTCGATTGCCTTCACGGACCGGACCGTGGTGAGCGAGGAGGAGTCGGGGGTCTCCATGCGCCGGCGGACGAACGCGTACACCTTCGACCGGGACCTCCACCAGCAGTGGGTTTCGGGCGGCGGGGTGTGGCTCGACGACGAGGGCGGCCCGCATGACCGCAGTTCCTCTCCTCCTTCCGCAGGCTTCCCTCATTCTTCCACAACCGTAGAGGGACCCGTTGAGTCTTGCGCAGGTGCGAATGGCGGAAGAACGGACTCAGAAAAAAGTACGTGTGTGGAAGAGAGTGGATCCTTCCGCACAGACGAAGGGACGCACAGCCAAAATACCCGCTCTGCAACCCGATGCACACCGGTGTGTAGCCATGGGAATGAAGAAGGCAATGGGAACATCTCCCCGCAGCAGCCCGGACCCAACAAACCTGGAACACATTTGGACGATTTTCCATCCTCACACAGATTGAAGGGTGTGGAAGCATCCAGGAAGGAGCTGCAGGTCTCTGCCCATGATTACAAGCCGCTTGACCTCCCCGAGCGGATACCCTGCTGCGTGTGCGGGAAGAAGGAATCGCGGTACGTGGAGAAACTCACGCCTGAGCGGAGGAAGAGGCCCTTGAAAGAGCAGGACGCCCGGAGGCTGTGCCGGGCATGTTTTCAGCAGGCGGTGGAACGGGCCAGGGCATCCGCCCCGCCGCTCCCGGGGGTGATTGACTATGCACGGATGGAGCAGTTGACATGCTCGATCGGGAGGTGTTCGGTGTGTGGGCTGGAGAAGGCGGAGTGGGTGGACAGGGGGAGCGGGGTGAAGCTCTGCGGAGTGTGCCATGAAAAAGGCCAGGCGAATATTACTGACAAGATACCACACATACCTGTAACCTCTCCCGAAGCACAACGCAGTTAAACCGCAACGGACAAGCTCCTCCAAATGGACCCCACTCACCTCACCGCTCTCCAGATCGTCTCTTCAGAGGCGGCAAGAGCTCATGCCGGCCACTATCGGAAGGACAATGGCACGCCCTACATCGTCCATCCCGCCCGGGTTGCCTCTCTCGTTGCACACTTCGGCGGGAACCACGTCGCCATACTCTCCGCATGGCTTCACGATGTCTTTGAAAACTGCGAAGAAGGATCCTGCTCACATGCCAGGGATACTATCGACACCCTCCCGCTCCCTGCAGATGATGTCAGGAACATCCACGCCATCACCGCCGCCCTGACAAAAGACCCCAATCTCCCGAAAGAAGAACGGATCCCGGATTCGCTGCAGAGGATCCTCAGGGCTCCACAGGAAGCGGTCCTCGTGAAGATCTGCGACCGGATCGATAACCTCATCGATGCCGATTTCCGCGATGAAGAGTTCCGGACCTCCTACTACCGGAAATCGGGTTTGATTGCAGAAACCCTGCGGGATGCAGCGATTTCGCAAGGGTATCGTGAGGCAATCGATACACTGGAGGGAATCCTTGAGCGCGGACCAGGAGAATGAGGATATGATGTAGGTCACGCATTATCGCAGGAGACCTGCCCGGAAAAAAACCGCATGATTCTCACCGGGACAGAGGCACACAGAATGAAAAACACAAAATGCGTTTTTCACAGTATAAAAATTAATGACTTCCCTTGATGAGGAGGGAGATCACTTTTACGTCCTCGGGTTTTTCATACTGGGCATTTCCGTGAAGTTCTGCCTTCACCTTCTCAAAAGGCTCACCCTTTTGTATTCGACCTGACATGTCTCTGTATTCCTTCGACAGCGACCCAAGGAGCATATAGGTCATAGCCCCGACGGGAGGCATCTCAGCCCTGCATTGAATGGCATCTTCGTATCGTCCGAGAGCCGTCAGTAAGTTGATAAATGATATCCGGAGAGGCAGATCTCCGGGTTTTTTCTTCAGCGCATCCTGGATAAAGGGAATCGCAACCTCGAACTGCTTCTTTATGATCAGTATGATCCCCTTGTTCGAGAGTGCCGCAGAGTCGGCAGGGGCAAGTTCCCGCACGCGTTCAAAGCACGCGATGGCATCATCGTATTTTCCGAGGTATGCATAGCCCACGCCAAGGTTATGCCAGGCATCTGCAAAGGACGGGTCGGCGTCCACGACCCGCTCCAAAATCCCGACAGCGGCCCGGTACTTGCCTTCCCTCAACTGCGAACTCCCCTCGTTGTACAATGACATGGTGTCGACCGCGTGGGCAGCCCGGGGGCCTTCTGACGCGGAAGCTTTCGCACCCATGGCATCCCAGATCCTGTCGATACTCTTCATGAGCTCCTTCGCTTTTTCCTCGCTGACCTCTTCGTACCAGTCTGCGTCGCTTGACATTCCGCTCCAGGTACCAAAGCCGCCCAGGTCCGGGACCCACCTGCCGTGCCCGTGGTAGACCTCGTACGTCATGGTCTCCTCATCATGGCGGAGGAGGACATCGCCGTTCTGGTGTGCCATGTATTTCATGAGATCCACTCTTCCTTTTCAGGGATGGCGTATTCAGACTTTCGCTGCAGGTTCCCGGGATCGGGATATAAGGAGAACGGTGATGCCTGCAGGGCCCTGGATCGAGGGGGGGAATCCACAAGAGATCAGGTCATGATTTTCCGGCAAAAACTGAGACGGGACGGGAGTGGCATCCCTTACCCGCCGCACTCCTCCGCCACCTTCTCTGCATCGTACCGGAGAGAGATCTCCCGTGTCCGTCCTCCCATCCGGCGGTGGGAGAGGTTGATCAGCCGCATCTGGTCGAACTTCCGGAGCCGCTCGTAGAAGACAGTATATCCCATCGGGACCTCCTCGCGGACCGCATTGAAGACTGCTCCCGACGTCATCATCCGGTCCTCGTCGAGCGAATAGCTCGCGATCTGCCGGAGGAGCTTCTTCTCGTCGTCGTTAAGGGCCCGCACCGATGCCGCGAGGTGGATGTAGCGCGAGAGTTCATATGCAGCTTCCACGTCACCTGGGACGACCGTCTGCCGGGCTTCCTTTTCGGCGTTCAGCACGGACCTCCGGATGAGGTCGATCCCCACTCTGAGATCACCGCAGCCCATCGTGTGGTCAACGATGAGGTCGAAGACCTCGCTGCTGATGACCCCGGGATAGACTGCCTGGGAAACCCGCTCATGCAGGATGCCCCTGACCTCCTCTTCGTCGTACGGCGGGAAGGGGATCTCCGCAGGCTGCAGGACCGACATGACGCTTGGGTCAAGGACCTTCGCAAGATCGGTATCGATGGTGCTCATGGTGAGGAACACCCCGCTCTTCACGCCGGGAAATTCCTCGTACAGCCGGAGGATGGTGTAGAGGACGTGGTTGAGGACTCCCTCGGCCTGGATGAAGTTCGCGTCGTCAAGGCAGACCAGGAGCACCTGCTGGCGGGCGACGAGTGCGTTGCCGATCTCGTTCATCACCCGCCGGATGGAGAGTCCGGTGGACGGCGGGGTGTGCCCGAATATGCCGTGGAAGATCCTCGCAAAGACCATGAAGTGGGTGTGGTCGAGCTGGCAGTTGACGTGGACCGGGACCACCCTCCGCGTCGTACAGCCAAGCTCGTCGAAGATCCGCTTGACGCTCGAGGTCTTCCCCGTCCCCGGGATCCCCCGGAGCAGGGCGTTGACCGGGCGGGCCCCGTGGAGTGTCGGCCCGACGGCAAAGGCCAGCTCCTTCAGCTGCGCCTCCCGGTAGTTGAACTGGTCGGGGATGTGGCTCAACTCGCAGACATCCCTGTCCCGGAAGAGTGTCTGGTCTGACATCAGGATTCGTGGCTTCATGATCAGTCCTGTGGGGGTGGTGGCATATAGACAAGGACTGCGGTGGGCGAAAGTGAAGGGATACGTATCGGATTCCGAACATTCAATAGTGCGTGTATATCTAACACTACAGGATGCCAAACGGACGATCCTCTGGGCATGCCATGACGCACAAGGATACCAAAGCAGCATTGCTGACGATCTATTCTACCCTGTTGGAACGGTACGGAAACCGGGGGTGGTGGCCTGCAGAGACTCCCTTTGAGACTATCATCGGGGCGATATTGGCGCAGAACGTATCATGGAGCAATGCGAGAAAGGCAGTTGAGAATTTGAAGTGTGCAGGACTGCTCGATGTCCAGGCATTGAGGGACGCTGATCCCACGGTGATATCCGGGCACATCATCCCATCGAGGTATTACAACCAGAAAGCCCGGAGGATCTCCGCATTCATGCAGTTTTTGTATGCCGAATATGGCGGGGACATCGATTGCATGTCCGGGGAAGACCTTCCCCGGTTGAGGGTGAAGCTGCTTTCACTCAAAGGGTTCGGGGAAGAGACCGTTGATTCAATGCTCCTGTATGCCTGCAACCTCCCCGTGTTCGTGGTCGACGCCTACACGAAAAGGATCTTTCACCGGTACGGACTGTTGAGAGAGAACGCACCCTATCATGAAGTCCAGCATTTCTTCATGACGCATCTGCCTGGAGATGTCCCTCTGTATAACGATTACCATGCCCAGATCGTGAACCTGGGAAACAGCATCTGCAAGACTCACCCTGACTGCCACCTGTGCCCGATCCGATCAATACAATTGGGTATCGCATGTGAATATGCGAAAAAATAGGAAGTAAAGGGCATTACCAGTCCATTCATCCACCCTTTCTGCCTTTTGATACCGTCACGCCTCAATATGAGGCCTCCTTTCTATACTGAACGTCTACCCGGTTATCCAACCAGCTCCAATATCCGCTGCTTCATGTGAACACGGGTAGTTGCAAGCCGGTGAAAGCGGGTGCAAAGGTCCCCTCACGACCTGGCAAGATCATCCCAATCCCGGGTCTCCTCGATCACCAAGACTGTACACGAACAAGTGTCCAGCTCGGCCGTTGTGGGATCTGTGACCAGGGTGCTGCGGTATATCGCTGTAAAGATAAGCAGGTAAACATTTGCGAAGGCTGCTATTCAAGATTAATTCGAGAGTAGAATAAGGAACATGGCATTGTTTGATAGTTTTCTGTGAATCGGCTCAGATAAATTTACTGTAAATTATTGTAAGCAGAATAAATGTAACACTAACTCCCTACCGTTACATTTTTTAGGTTTACAGTAGTTAACACTAAAATGTGAAACAGGAAACCCTCCTCACACTCATCAGAAACGGTGAATCTGAACGCGTGGAATTCAAGCGAACAGCTTCGAAGAAATTAGATCAGGAAATTGCTGCTTTTGCAAATGCAGATGGCGGGTATCTTCTTATTGGAGTCGACGATAATGGCACAATCGTTGGGACCGATCTAAAAGCGGCACAGGATACGATTGCAAGCCAAGTTCAGGCGATTATCCCCGCTCCGCACTTAACGATGCATAGAGTAAGTCTCGATGAAAAAGATGTGATGGTTGTAGAAATTGAAAAAGCTGAAAATCTCTGTTCTATCGGGGGGGTCGTTTATATAAGGATAGGGACAAGTGTCCGCCCGCTTTCTGTGCAGGAAATTCTCATGCTTTCGGCAGAATTGGGGGCTGTTGCCTGGGATGAATCTCCGTTAATTCCAAAAGATAAGGCAGAAGAGCGATATATTGAGTGGTTTTTCAAAAGATTGGTTGAGAGTAGAGGAAAGTCGATTACTTCCGATAATCGGGATCGCTACTTACGAAGTACACGTGCAATAAAAGATGATAAACTCACAAATGCAGGAGTATTATTTTTTACAGATGTTTCAGAGTATCTGCCCAACGCGAGAATCCGGATAATTGCCATTGAAAGGGGGGAACCTGTTGCAAGCAAGGAATATGAAGGCCCAATATGGAACACCATCGAATCAGCATACAATGACCTGATGAGAGATTTGAGAAAGACCGAAGTAGTAATTGGTGCGAAAAGAGTAAAAATTGAAGAATATCCTCCACGAGCATTGAGAGAAGCAATTATTAACGCAGTTTCTCATCGGAATTATATTGTTCAGGCCGATACCCGAATATTTGTCCATAGGGACCATATAGAAATCCGTAATCCTGGAGGGCTTCTTCCGGGTGTAAATTTAGATGATCCTGAACACATTCCTCGTAACCCAGCACTTTCCCAACTCCTCTACGATAGCGGCTACACGGAGCGGTACGGGTATGGAATCCGACTTATTCGTAGTGAAGTGGAAAAACATCCCCTTTGTACTGTTCAATTCAAACCAACATCGGGAAGTTTTGGAGTTGTTTTCTCGAAAAAACTACCCTCAGATCTTGATGAATATGAAAGAGCCTTGTTAAAGCTGCTTGAAAAACCGGCAAAAAGTAGCGATTTAGCCTCTGCAATCAATGTATCGAAACCAACCGTCATTCGAAAGTTGAAACGATTGGAAGAATTGGGACTAATTGTCAAGGAAGGGGTTGGAGCCCACATAAAGTATCGGATTTCGGGACCGAGCGAAAGCTCCGATATTTAATTTTTAACCCCCCAAGTACTACATGCTCCCACGCTCTTTAACGAGAATAGCTAAGAACTCCCATTTTACCCGTTCAAGCTGAGGAAACCGGTTCACTCCGGGTCGTTTTCTCTTCCTACCGCCCCAGAATGTATCTCGTTTTCGTCTGATCGCGAAAGTTATCGCTCATGAGATATCGTTCGTTGTATCGTGCAAAGGTGCAGAAGGTTGTAACTGAAGCAGGCAAACATGGTCGCCAGGTGTACCCGAGCCACGGTTGTGACCAGCACATGCCCCGCACCGAAGTATCGTTTGATCACCGCGTAGGGTCTCTCGACAAGG